>Ga0172372_10009491_pt1 | contig 12647 bp, 12 predicted proteins | sample LakKiv5m_2_FD_114544 | JGI IMG/M metagenome (GOLD analysis project Ga0172372, IMG submission 114544) | Freshwater microbial communities from Kabuno Bay, South-Kivu, Congo - kab_092012_9.5m | ecosystem: Environmental > Aquatic > Freshwater > Lake | place: Democratic Republic of the Congo...
ATATACAAAGTCCAATTAGAATCCGAAAACCAAGATGGCAGACACGATGAAGCTATAGAATACATCAATAACAATATTATTTCAGTTCAGGAATTGTTGGTGGGGTTAGAGAAAGAATAGACAAAATAAATACTAAACGATAAACCATAACCATATCTCAATTATAAATAAAGGTAAACAAATATTACCTTTTACTTTTGATGGTCTAAACTCTTGTAATTTATAGAGCACCACTCACACCTTTACAATTACCAAAATTCCTGCTATTGATGGTTACAAATCAATACTTTATGAAAATTTTTAGATCAAAAACTGGCTTGTTGTTGTTATTACTTATAGTTGCAATTTTTGGGCTAACATCAATTTTATCTAGCAAGCAAGTACAAGCTGACTATGCTGACAATTTTAGCGATGTTTATACTGAATCCTTTAACGAAATTGATTTATCAAAACAAAGCACCAATGATTGTCTGGATCTTGAAAATAAGAAAATAGAAAATTGTGTCTTTTTACGATCTGTTAAAAATGGTTCGTTGTATTTTGGAAATCGTGATAAAAATACCTATGCTGAAGGAAATAACCGTATAAAAGGGGTTTATAACCAATTGAATGTAATTAACATTCCCCAAAATAGTGGATCAACCCTAAAAATGAACCACAAACTGGAAGTCGAAAAAGGCCTAGATTGGGATGTGGCTAAAATTACTATAATCGAAGAAAACAACACCCAAAACAACCAAACAATCGACATCAAAAACACAATTTTAAGGCAAACCGAGACTTCCTTTTTTTTAGAAGGAACTAGCTATTTTGATATCAGTAAATTTGACGGCAAAGCGGTGAAAATAAGCTTGGAATTCGATACGATCGATGAAAAATTTAACAATTTCTTTGGTTGGGAGATCTTTGATTTTCAGGTCTTAAAGTCTAATACACCTGTATCCTCAGTAAGTTCATCTAGTTCTAGCAGCAGTTCCGTTTCCAGCCAAAATTCCTCATCTTCAAGCCAATCCAGCTCTTCGGCGGTGTCTAGCAATTCTAGCACCACTAGTAGCTCTTCTGTGTCCAATAATTCTAGCTCAACAGCTATTTCTTCCAGTCAATCTTCTGTATCCAGCAGTTCGACAGCCAATATTGTAAACCCTCAAAACTTGGTCTGGACTACCAGCAGCCACGAGAATTTCCCTAATTTACCAAATCTATGGAGAATCAATAAAACCGATGCTAATAACCAAAAACTGATTTACAATTCTGGAAATAACTACGCCACAAACGGTCGTAATGGTGGTAATTTTACCTCTAATGAAATTAAAGTTCCAGAAAAACAAGCTTCGCAAAATTTAACTTTGGTCTTAAACTCTGATCTAAATGTGGAAACCAAGGCCTTTTGGGATATCGCAAAAATTGTAATTATTGAAAAATCTAGTGGAGCTCAAAGTACCATTTGGCAAAGTAAAGTCGATAAAAGTGGCCAAATCAGCCTAGATATAAACAAATTTGCTGGAAAAAGTGTATTTATCAGATTTAGCTTTGATACTATAGATAGTAAAAACAACAGTACAGCTGGCTGGACAATAGACTCGCTACGAATTGTAAAGAGTTAAACTGCTATTACCTTAATAATTAACTTGGGCTAGGTTAACCGGAATTAGAGGATGTGCTAATATCGCCTTAAAATTCCTAATTTCTATTTTCTGCAGCATGCATTTTTCCATCACCACTTTTTGTAAAAAGAACAAGCGGGAAATCAAACACACATTCCGCTTCTATCGGGCACCTTGCTTCTAGGAAGGACAAGTAGAGCATCGAAACTAGGGTTCTCTTTACAAATTTTTCAACTTCATAGCATTTGTATCCGAGATTAATTTACCAACAAAATGTTAGAAAAACCAAAAAAGCCAACGGCATTATAAGTCCAAATCCAATTTTTGCTTGCAAACTATACTTTGGAACAACTCCAAAAATCCAAACCCCGAAAGGATGAAGATTCTTTGAGTAGAACTGAATTACCAGAAATAACTTTTGATTCTGAAGAAAATAGTCAAAAACCAAACCGTGGAGATAGAAATTTTGGAGATTCGTTTTTTTATATTGAAGAAGAAAAGGAAACTGATTAAAAATTCTGCACAAATAATTACCTAATCAACCATGCAATTTTTCCTGGTTTAACTTCTGGATTATACACAAAACCTAGTTTCGTAGCTGTTTTATGGCGATTATCGTCTTTGGTGGCCTGGCGGATGTCTCCACTGAGTGTCAGTCGTCCTGCAAACACGCCTTTTTTGGACTTTAGTTTTAAAATATCTTCCACATTTTGATTTCTAACCGAAGAAATAATAGCCAGCAAAATTGGCAAATCCAAGCTATCATCATTGACCTGCTTCGGTAAACCACTTATTTGAATATAAATTTCGCTGCTTTTTAAATCCAAATTTAGGTACTTTTCAGCAACAGCCAAAATAGTATTTAGTTTGGAAACTTTTAATCCAAGTGCTTCTCGCCTGCCAAAACCCCCGCTACTAAAAGGTTTACTGACCAAAGCTTGAATTTCTACAACCAGAGGCAAACTTTTTTCCACGGCCAAACCATAACAAACGCCTACACCCTTTTCCAGGTTTTCAAGCAAAGCCAAACTGGGGTTTTTTACTATTTGTAAGCCATTTTCTTCCATTTTCATCAAAAGCTCGTAATCCACAGACCCGTAACGATGTTTACTAAAACTCAAAGTGCGATAACCAGAATTTTCCGACGGTTCCAAATACAACACCGAGTCCACCAAATGCTCCAAGGTTTTTGGTCCAGCAATCTGACCTTCCTTGGTTACATGACCGATTAGAATAACCGCCACTTGATGAGTTTTCGACAGACTCAAAAATTGATTTGCTATCAAAGTAACTTGGCTAACCGACCCAGGACTACCAGGTAAATTGGGTGAAAAAATAGTTTGAATAGAATCTATGATGACCACTTGTGGCCTATATGAAAGGATTTGTGATTCAATATAATTAAAATCGTTGTTTTGCAATAGCATTATATCATCCGGAATTTCTAGACGTTGACTTCTTCTAGCGACTTCGTATAACGATTCCTCGGCAGTGACGTACATGGTTTTTAGTCCAGTATTGGCCACTATCAAACTACGTAAAATTTGTAAGGCTAAAGTCGATTTCCCCTGCCCAGGTTCACCGGCTAATAAGGTAAAACTACCTTCTACTAAACCTTGATTCCAAAAATCGTTTAGATGGCTGTTGGAAAACAAATATCGACGTTGTTTTTGATTTTTTCCCTCTTGAATAATGTCGGCTATGGATTTAATTGGGGAAGTGTTTTGGGTGGTAACCAGGTTTTTTATTTCAGTTTCAGGACTATTTTTAACCACGATTTCTACAAAAGAATTCCAACTGTTACAACTTGGGCATTTACCAAGCCATTTTGGAGATTCGAAAGCACATTCTTGACATTTGTACAGGGATTTAGTTTTCATCTTTAGGCTAAATTAAGTGAGAAAAAGTTTAGTTTAACTAATATTATTTAATGACTATATTTACAAAAATCATACAAGGTCAAATTCCTTGTTACAAAATTTATGAAAACGATCATGTATTTGCTTTTTTGGATATAAAACCACACAACTTAGGCCACACTTTAATTGTTCCAAAAATTGAAATCGATTATTTTGTAGATGTCCCCGAACCTTATTATAGCGAGGTTTTCAAGGCAGCCAAAAAAATTAGTAAGGCCATCGACCGAGCTACAAACTGTAAAAGAGTTGGTACAATAATTGCTGGTTTTGACGTAGCACATTTTCATTACCATTTAATACCTATGTTTGATCGCGATGATTTAAACCTAAATAAAGCCAGAGAATTTGATTCAGACAAAATGCAAGAAATGACCGATAAAATTAAACAATATTTAGACTAATATGCTGATCAAATACCAATTAAATCAACTAATATTCACAATTTCCTTTGTCACTTTGATGCTTTTTTATAGTCTGGTTTTTAGTGGTTTTATTAGTTATTGGTTATTTCCATTGTTTGTTATCCCAACTGCTTTGGTTATCCATTACCAATACAACACTATACACATGGCCAGCCACCGACAAATGAGCAAAAATAAATTTTGGAACAACTTTTTAGGGCATGTAGCAAGCATTATAACTGGAGCAACTTTAGCTGGTTTTACTACCAATCACCTGCTGCATCATCAACACCCAAACGACACCAATAAAGACCCAGATTATCAAATAGCAACCAAAATCCCGCTGTTTTTAATTGCTTTTAAAATTTGGTACCACGATGTTTCCTTTTTTCAGCGCAAACTACATTTAGTAAATAACAACTTAATCAGCTATATAATTACTCGCCTGATCCAAGTTAGTACAATTATTATGTTGATTTTATCCGGAAATTTACTGTTGTTTTTAGTTTTTTGGTCACTTCCAGTTTGGCTAGTAGGCACCATGAACGGACTATTTTTGTTTTATTTTCCGCACTACACAACTAACAGAGTGGAAAAATGGAAAGCTCTTACAAACCCAAATTGGTTTCAAAAGCTTTGCTTGGTTATGATCGACATTAGTTTATATTATCATACCAAACACCACCAAAAAATCAATGGAAATGCAAACTATTACCCAGTTTTTAGCTATTTAAAAGATAGTTTGGAGAACAAAAAGCTCTTATTTCTAAAAAACAATGTTTGATTTACTAGCTCTGGATTGGGGTGAAAAATATTTTGGCGTAGCCTTTGGAAGCTCTGCTTCTGGACTAATAATCCCTTCTAAAAAAGCTTTTTCAGCAAAAAATATTATTCAGGAATTGACACTAGAATTAAAGGAAAGGCCAATATCCACAATTATTATTGGCTATCCAACTACATTTCATTTGCAAAAAACTAAAGTTACAGAAGCCATTGAAGCATTTCAACAAGACTTACAAAAACTGTATCCAGGTTTAAAAATTGAATTTATTAACGAAAGAGGAACAAGTAAAGACTCCGAAGCTTTAGTAAAAAATACAGTTCTAAGCCATAATCTGGCTGCCAGTTTAATTTTGCAGCGATGGCTAGAGATGGCTAGATAAATGTAATAAGAAATAATCTCAACTTTTTCTTGCATAGATTAATTTTATAGAATATACTAGATATTTAGATTAAGATTTAACTCCAAATATGAGTCCAAAATCTTAGTAAACAAAAACAAATACCTATGCCATACACACAACAAATGCGGACAAATACCAAATTATTTGGAGCTGTCGCAGCAATTTTCACCGCTGGAATCATCGGTGGCTTCATCTTTTTTGGAGGATTCACTCCCGGAAGAGAATCACTTGCAGGAGGCGTAAATCCTGTAGTTACCCCAAATACGCAAGCCGTTTCAACTGCAGGCAGTGTCAGCGTTGCTTATACAACAACCGCTCCGCTTACAACTGGTGCCTCGATTCAGCTTACCTATCGTAACGCTTATACAGGTACCCTAACCACAGGTAATACCACGGTTAATACAATTGCACCTACATCAGTTACTAACTCAGTTTCAGGTTTATTTACAACATCTACAATTGTCATTGCTAACCCTACAATCACAACTGGGTCAACCGTAACAATTGCTACAACTGGTCTTACTTCACCTGTAGCTGCTGGTAATTATACCTTTGCTATTAAAACTGCTGCAGACTTTGGAGCCAATTTTCAATACGTAGGTCAAGCTAATGTAGTTCAAGTTAGAGCCTTTATCCCAGTTAGTCTCAGTTTTGACATCAGAAATGCTGCCGACACAGCTAACATCAATGTTTGTGATCTTGGAACTGTTACTACAGTTGCCGTGGCTACTTGTGACTATCGTCTAAAAGTTTCTACAAACGCAAAAAGTGGTTACACTGTATCAATGCAAGCAAGTGGTAATCTAACAAATGGTACTGATAACATTACTAACGCTGCAGTTGGAGCTGGAGGTAGTGGAGGAACCAACGTCGTTGCTGGAACCGAAACTTATGGCGTTTTAATCAACGCAGGAGCAATAACTGGAGCTGGAGGTACAATCACCCGAAGTAACATTTTTAACGCTGGTGCATCCAATGAAGTACTTTACAACTACACATCTCCTCAAGTCATCATGACTGCAACCAAACCTAATAGCCCTGCAGTAAGTGGAGATACTACAAATACGTCTTTAATTACACATACACTTGGAGTTAGTAGCAATACACCTTCTGGTGATTACACTCAAACTATAACTTACACAGTAGCCCCTGCTTTCTAATATAAACAAAACACAAATTAAAATATTAAAATAAATATGACTCTAAACAAAATCTCTCACAAATTAATTTTTGGAGCAGTCACAGTTGCAACCTTATTAACCGGTTTTGCAAGCTTTCAAACTCAAGCTCAAACAACAGCTAATCGAGGAATTATAGTTAGTCCAGCTATCATGGAATTAGAAGCAGATCGTGGTGCTAGTTATGAATTTACTGTAAGAGTAGAAAATGACACACCAGAATCTGAATACACCATGCGATCATTAGTTAACACTTTTGAAGCTGGTAGCGAAGAAGGTATTCCTGTAATCAAAGAATTGCCTGAAGGTAACGAAATTCGAAATTGGATCAAATTTGACCAAGAAGAATTCTCCGTTTCTCCTCGAGACAGTTTTGATTCAGTTTTTAAAGTAAATGTCCCTGATGAAGCTAAACCAGGTAGCTATTTCCTAGCTGTAACTTACGCAACTGGAGATGCAGAAACAGTAGTTACAAATTCTAAAGTTGTTGTAGAACAACGTGTTGCCGCACTTTTATTTGTTACCGTAAAAGGTAAAGTTGAAAGACAAGTAGAATTCAAAACCTTTGCTACCAACAAACAAGTCTATGATCCATTTTTTGATGGTATTAAATTGGACTACAAAATTGGTACAGAAGGTAATGTTTATCTAAAACCAGCTGGAAACATTTTTGTTGGAAACAACATTGACAAACCAGAAGCCACTTTAGCTTTAAACCCTAATGACAGCTTTATTTTACCAAATTCTAATCGAAGTTTTGGCTTTGTAAATCAACCAAAATTAAATATTCCATTATTAACTCAAAAAGTTGAAGGTGAAAGAGAAGTTGATATCAACCGACCTTGGTTTGGATCTCAAAAGATCACTGCTAACATCATCTTTGCAGATTCTGAAGGTAAATTAGAAAGAAAAGAAGTCGAAACTGAAGTTCTTTATATCCCTTGGAAATTAGGCTTGGTTGTATTAGTAGCTGTTGCTGCAGCCGCTGGAGCTTACTTTGTAGCTAAACCAAAATTTAGCAAAGAATAGTAATTCTTAAAGGTAAATAAATCATTGTTGTGGGGCACAATATTTCAGATTGAATATTAAAAATTCATCTAAGTATTCCCTGCCTCAAATTATGATTAACTATAATTTAAGACTTATTACATTAAAGATGTATGACCAAAAATAATAAACCCCATAATAACAAACAAAGAGAGGAGGTTCGTAAAATTATCGAACAACCCTCTAAGTCATTTATGGGGATTTTTGCTCCTTTTAAGTTCATATACAATTTATTGGTTGCCTTTGGAGACGCTATAATCGCCACCGGTCAATATTTGTGGCTGGGCATTGTAAATTTTCCAAATCTAATCAAAAGTATCAAATTTAAGTCTAATCACACAAAAAATCCAGGCAAACATTTGGATAAACACCTACTAAATAAAGCTGAAATTAAAACTGAAAAACAAATTGATAAACCAAAAGTGGAGGTCAAACCAGCAAAAAAAGCCTCAATATTTCAATTCTTGTTTAAACCTAAAAAAGCTGCTGAAAAAAATCAAATCCAATTAGCTCCAGTTACAAATTTAGCTAAAATTACCCCGCCAGTTTCTAAAACCGAAGTAAAAACCAAGCCTATAGTTGCAGAAAAAAATACTTTGAAAATTGATCCTAGTTTAAGTTCCGGCTCGACAATGGAAATTCTACAAAATCTGGCTCAAGTTGTCTCGAATTTAGCCGAAAACGATCGAATATATCGTCAAAATCTGCAAAAAAAAGTGAAATGGGGGCAATATTTGATTTTTGGAGCAATTCTAATTTTGTTAATAAACACTGTTTTTGTCCTTTTTCAAAGTCCGTTTCAAAATGCTAATGCCGGCAACAACGTAACTCAAACTACAACGGGAGTCCAAAATTTAATTACTGACACTACCCAGCCTGGGGTAAGAGTAGTTGAGAATTTTCTGACTACTAAATTAATCGCTGAAGTTGGTCAGTCAATCAATATTCAAAAAGATAAAATCATCACCAAAGGCACTAACAACTGTAAAACCCCAGTGGCCCCTCCAACTGAAAACGGCTGCGAGTTTGTATTATTACCCAGTAGCTTATCGATTCCAATCCGGGGAACTTTGTTCAAAAGCATCAAATTTGAAGCTACAATTACCGGTGATAGTGAGATTTTGTTAATCAAAAAGAACTATGAAAAAGTCCGAATTGTAGATAATATTGGCAGTGTAACCGCAACCAATTTGAACAAAAAAATGGTTCTACCAGAGAGTATCTCCGGTGTCGAAGGAATAGGTATCAAATTATGGGAAAAAGGCGGTACAATCGAAATTCGAAAAATAATTATCGAATACTTTAATGTCGAGACTATGATCCCAGTTTCGGGTAAAATAAATAATTGGAAAGAAACAACGCCAATTCTGGGAAGTCTGTATTTGGATGTTAATGAAAATAAAAAATTTGATGTTAAAACAGATAAAGCCTGGATTTGTAAGCCCAATTTCCCAGGCCTCGTAGCTGTTAATATTTATATTGACGGTAGTTTTGTGATGTATCGCGACGATTCTTGTTTTATCGATGTCAAGCCAGATTTCTTCTTTACTGATGAAAAAAAATCGGTTCTACCTCCTGGAGATTGGTTGATGGTTTTAAAAGATGGCAAAGAAGTTTATCATTTTACAATTGAAGTTAAAGACAAAGAAAAAGTTTTAGAATTTCAGTCACTTGAATAAATTTATGAATTATGACTTTGATAACTCAAAACCGAAGCAATATTTTTAAACTGATTTTAGCTCTGATTATTTTTTCTGTAGCTATTTTACCAAATAATATAGATGTTTTTGCGGCTACTTTTAGTGACACTACCCAAGCAGAATTTAATTTGGGAACTTATTCCAACACTACCTATAACACTACTTTTAATGAAATCGAGCTAACTCCTGCAGGTCGAATAGCTGGAATTGGTACCTATACCTCAAATATAAAAAATGCAGGTTTGATTTCCACTTTTTCCAACTTTTCCTGGATTCCTGTCGAACCCTATGGTAAAGAATTACCCGCCAATTTGGGCACCGAAAGCTACGAACTATCCAGTGCTAATATGACTGGAAATTATGGGTTATGGAGATTAAACGAAACTGCAGTAACTCCAGCTAATTTTGCTGACAGCTCTGGCAGTGGAAACAACTTAACTTGTGGAACGGTTTGTCCCTCTAGTTTTCCAAATAGTTTATTTAATTCCGCCAGACAAAATACCGCCACCAATCAAGCTTATTTAATCCCGGATGCAGCTTCAGCCAGAAATAGGGCAATTATCACACTTAGCATGTGGTTTAGACCTACCAGTCTGAGTGGAACCCGGATTTTGTGGAACGAATCTGTGAATGCAAATTCTAATGAAAGAATCAACTTGGAAATTGTTGGTAGTCAGGTAAGGATAAGAAGTAGAAATAATGATGCAGGTGGTCTAACAACTCGTGTTACGTCAACTAATACTGTTGTCAACAATGCCTGGAACCATGTTGTAGCTGTTTATAACGCCAACACCGATATTCATAGAATTTACCTAAATGGTACCCTAACCTCTCGAGCTTCTACAGTAAATCCTTTCCCAAACACTCCCTCATCTCTTCCTGGTTCGTTTGGACGACGAAGAACAGACACTACTACCACTTTTGCCGGAGCTATGGATGAAATTGCTTTTTGGAACAGAGAAATCACAAACGATGAAATGGTTGGTTTGTATCAAAGAGGTATTTTAAACATTGGTTTTCAAATTCGCAGTTGTGACGATCCTGCCTGTTCTGGAGAGAGTTTTGTGGGACCAGATGGTACAAGTTTAACCTTTTATCGAGATTCTGGAGCAAGTTCTTTTCCACCATCATTTAGTACTTTACCGGTTATCAATAATCAATATTTTCAATATCGTGGGACTTTAACAACTACCAACCCTGGATTTTTCCCTGTGCATAAGACAGTTTCTGTGGATTATAATTCTAATGCTCCTTACTTGGCTTTTGCCATTAGAAACAGTAGCGATACTGCCAACGAAAATGCTTGTAATTTTGGCACTGCTTCTACAACTAGCTTATCAACCTGTAGTTATCGATTGAAACCCGAAACCAATGCCGCAAACGGTTACACAGTATTTGTCCAAACATCTGGTGGCCTAATTTCTGGCTCGGATATTATCTCTGATGCAGCTGCAGGAACTGGAGGAGGTGGTGGAACCAATATTACTGGCTCAACAGTAGGCACAGAAAGCTATGGGATCAGGTTAACCCCTGGAAGTGCCACGGCAGGTAGTATTTCAATTAACTCAATTTTTAATGCTGGGGCAACCAATTCAGTTCGATTGAATTATGGTGGCAGCACCTCTTTTTACTCAAGTAATGGACCAAATTTACCTGCTGGAACAGACACAACCAATAGCGCATTAGTTACTCATAACCTTAACATTTCCGGTAACACTATCGCTGGGGATTACATTCAACAAGTGACCTACACCGTGGCTCCAAATTTTTAGAATCGATACCTTCCTTCTGGCTTATATCATCAAAATTAGTTTCTAATTCTAAAACAAAATTCGTATTTATATTCTCTTTTTTTATTAAATATTCTAGCTCAAACAGTTGTTTTCTTATTCGAAATCTAATATTAATTTTATAATTAGGGAAGGAGTAAAATTCACAAACTATAATAGAATAACTCCATGGTTTTGTGGTAAAAATGATTCTGAATTAGAGCATATCTTTGAAATCCCAAAGACCGCAATAAAGCTGAAGATGCCTTGTTTTCGGTAACTCTGGCGGCAATCATCTGATGGCAATTCTTGGTTTTACAATAGCTAAACAGTTTTTGCAGCAATTTTTTTCCAATGCCTTTTTTTTGATAATCTTTATCTACTACAACCCACAACAGCGTGAAAACCCCACCAGAATAATAACCAAAGGCAAAACAAATCAGTTTCTTGTCGTGAAAACCAACAGTGCAAATATAATTTTTATTTTCAATAATCTGCACAAATCTATCCGTTTTATAAGGCTTAATGATTTCCTCTTTTTGGGATCCAGAATACCAGCTAAAACCTTCGATAGTTGTCCGAAAAAGTTTTTTTAAATCTCGAATATCTTTCGTTTGCAATTTTCTAAATGACAGCATAATCGGATTTAGTTTTATGGTTTAATCTCGAATAACCACGCCTTTTTCTATGCAATCATGACAAACAATACCGTGCTGCCTGATACCATTTTTATCTAAATAATTTTCAATATTTTCTGATTCCGCTCCACACAAATCGCATCGGCCAATGACTACATGATCCTTGGAATCAAGATTAAAACCCATCAACAATCGATTATCAAAAACGAACAATTTACCCAAAAAGTGCTGATTTGGATACATTTCCATATAGGTCACAATACCGTCTTTTAGTTGATATACATCAGTAAAACCGTTTTCTAGCAATAAACCACTTCCTTTTTCGCATCGAATCCCACCAGTACAGCAAGTAACTATTGTTTTGTGTTTATATTTCTCGATATGGGGTAGTAAATCTGGCAACTCTCTAAAATTTTTAAAATCGGGCAATAATAGACTGTTTTCGAACATGCCAACCTTGGTTTCATAGTCATTTCGCATGTCCAAAATTAGAAATTCTCTTTTTTCTTCAAACCACTTATGTAGCTCTTGGCTGTCAATAAATCTGGCTGTAACTTTTTTAGCATCATATTTTATAGGAGAGTTTAGAGCTACTATCTCGGGCTTAATTTTCACTTGCATTTTGGCAAAACCAGTTCCAAAACCAGGGCTTTTTTTAAACAAAATTTCACTAAACCTAGAATCATTTTCCATAGCTTTGATATACATGGCTATGTTTTTACGAGTGCCTTCCAAAGTCCCATTAATTCCTTCTGTGGCCAATAGCACCCGACCCTTTAAATTCAAGCTTTTACAAAGTTTTAGTTGGCTGTCTCTTAGTTTTTCTAGCTCATCTAAATCCACAAATTTGTAGAATAAAATTACTTGAAAATCAGTGTTTAAATTTGAATCTACGGCCATTTTCTTGGTAGTTAATTTTACTAAAATTAGGCTTAGGACACAAATTGTCAAATGATTATTATTTCCACTTGGATCAAAAATACCTTTTGGATCAATGCTCTAACTTGGAGTTTAATCAGCACAAAGAGCCTAACGATGTTTGGAAATATGTTTTGTAGCTTACACTAAGGTTTCTAACATATTCTTGACAAAAAATGCTAAGGCTATAACTAAATTTGGGGTTATCATATATGTTTTTTAGAGAGCTAGTTTTTAAATTTGTTAGATATAGTTGTATCTTGATTTTACTTCAAGGTTTTTTGTTTTC
>Ga0172372_10009493_pt1 | contig 12646 bp, 8 predicted proteins | sample LakKiv5m_2_FD_114544 | JGI IMG/M metagenome (GOLD analysis project Ga0172372, IMG submission 114544) | Freshwater microbial communities from Kabuno Bay, South-Kivu, Congo - kab_092012_9.5m | ecosystem: Environmental > Aquatic > Freshwater > Lake | place: Democratic Republic of the Congo...
ATTTTTCTCCAGTTTGTTGTGCCAAATCATACAGTGTGTACCACATTTCTGGTAGTCTGGACAATCTGGTGTTCTTCATCTTGTCATAGTTATGTTGCAACACCGACTTGCTTTCTTCCAAGAATTGTGCTCGTTTGTTTCTATCCCAACTATGTATATCTTGACACAACTTGCCTATAGCAACAATTCTGTCATAATGGTCTTCAATATCATCATAGCTTTCATCCCACCAACGTGAGAAGGTTTGATATCCATGAGAGCGTAGATAATGCAATGCTTTAGGTGCTGCCACTAAAATGAAAGGTTGCTTGTGTGCAATAGCCTTCAATGTTTTTTCTGTTTCAGTGACAGCTTCATCATATGCCAAAGTTTCTGTGATGATGGCAACTAAACTCTTGGTGTAAAACTCTTTCAATTCCCGTTGGTCATCATGTGTCATTCTGAAATGATTGGCATGACTATCAGGCAAACTATCAATCTTAAGAGGAAGTTTTTGTTCTAATGCATTCAGTTCTTCATCTGTGATGCCAATCTTTTCCTTGAAAGCTGGATTGATGTTGGTTCTGAAAGCATCATGCCATACTTCAGGATTTCTGGCAGGTAATGTGAAGAAACTGTCCTTCAGTAAATCCAGTTTGTAAAACAACATGGTGGTATCCAATCTGTGTGGACGATACCGATAATTCAAACACATGAAAGTCTTTTCAATCAAATCAATGTGTTTCAGATTGTTGTAATCTTCATTGGCATATCGCACAGACCAGATCCATTCTTGTGAATCCCAGGAAAACACCTTCATGCGAAGATTGTCCGGGATATTGTTCTGTCTACAGAATTTATCATACAAATCAGCAGCATTGGATGCTCCTGTTTGGTAAATCACTTTGTTGGTGGGAATGTTCCAGTTGTCAAAATATCGGTGCATGGCTCGGAACGTGGTGGGGCTGACCCAGGCCTCTAACGCCATATCCATGAACAGATATCCATTCAAGAAACGAATGTTGTGTAACACATTGTGTGACATCTGAATACACTCTAACAATCCTGTGGCAGCACCCTTGGCAAAGAAATCCATGTAAGGCCACTTGTGATGCAATTGATAGTCATAGATGAAAAAGTCTCCATCTTGAATACCAAATGGGCTGGACAACTCAAACATATCCCGATGATACTGAAACACTTGTGTCCAAAGATAGGCACCACCACCTTTTGTGGCATCCACGTGTACACCATGAAGACCACTGGCTAAATGATACAAGTCGGCTGTGGTGTTGTTGGCTAGTGGGCCGCGGGGACTGATCCATTCATAAACAACTTTAATTTTCTGCATGCGTCACCTTGAAAATGTCCTGAGCTAATGGTAATTGATGCTGCCACCCATGATGTATACCATCTGCTGCTGGATAATACATGGTTTTACCTGGCGGTCCAAATTGTCTCCATCCTCCAGTCACGTTATCAAATCGTAACATATGCCCAGGGAATGATGTAGTATTTTCAACCATCCTGATATCATCAGCACTCCAGAAAAAATCTGGAAAAAAGTTAAATAGAGGAATATTCATCGACTTGGCAATCAAATTCACCGTGGAGAATATATCCACAAAACGATTACTCCAAATGATGTTATCTTGTAGTGATGTCTTGTACAGGGTATTTATTGTCTCATCGCTAGCATGTAAAACATGATGAATTCTATTCCATCCAGGATTCAAACTCACAAAAGAACCACTTTCTCTTACATATGTGTCTCTGCTAGGTTCAGTCCATAATATAATGATTTTCCTTGGTTTGGGGTAATTCCCTAGCAACCAACTCAACAGAGAAAATTTGGTGGAGGTGTTGGAACCACCTCCTTTTCCTAAATTCACCAACGGAATTCCAGATAACACTTCATGATGATGTAGCCAGGTTTCGTGTTGACGCAATCCCAGCCCTTCCACATAGGAGCATCCTATAGCCAAATCAAATTCACCTGAGCGTAAATTGGAAAATTCATAGGTTCGATATCCCATGGAATTGAAGGTGTAAAAATCTTCTTCTATTTCATGATATGGCCAAACACCATCTTCCAGCTTCAATGCTGTTACATTCTCAAGGAATTTATAATATCGGTCTTCATCATAAGTTCCATGAAATTTGTTCCTTCCACTATGACCATAAAATTTATTGTAGTTGAACAATTCTTGTGGTGAGTAGGATGGGTTGAAATGAATACTCATGAACTTCTCTTAGGTATGATGATGTCTGTGCCACATACACAATGATATTTGTTACATACAATAGTCTGTGGCCGAACTTCACTGATGTCATGAAGAATGTGTCCCACACTGTCTGAAATACCACAGCTTGCCATGGACACCATGCCCCTTGGATTGATGAATACAGCATCACCAATATCACATTCCCAGCCTGTGAAAAAATTCTGTCGTTTCAGAATGATTTCATTGCTGTTCACAAAGGTGCTGGTCCCATCATTCCATTTAGCCATGGACACGGCAGGAGAATCTTTCCAGGGTTTGTTGGGACTGTGTTTCATTTCTAGATTTTGGTGTTCATTCAACCAGGCAGTTTTCTTGGCATCTTGATATTCCCAAGGCTTGGCATTTCCTGTCATCTCATCAAACAACGGTGTCCATTCTATTGTATAGGCAGGTAGTTTGTCCTTTAACATTTCACCAAATTCTACTACTTCCCAGAATCGTTCATCATGCATCAACATCTTGTTGCAGCAATAATTGATTTTGTCACACAACAACATGCTGTTGTTGAAATATCTTTCTTGATTGGCGTGTTCAATGTGAAATGATGCCACCACATCATCAAAAATGTGATAATGTTGTTCCCACCACTCCGTGGCTCTGCTCAAGTTGGTGTTGATAGCCACAGTGTTGTTGGGTGTGTATTCCTTGAAAAATTCTGCCACAGGAATCAAATTCTTCCAGATGGTGGGTTCTCCACCACTGAAATAGATTTTGAATGCTTCATATCCTTGGTCTTTGTACCGGTCTATGATTTCTTTGATGTTCTTCAGATACAAAGCTGTGTTATCATCATTTTTATGATGACCACCCCAATTCCCCTCGTTGCAATAGGGACATCTGAAATTGCAATTGTCACTGACCTGCCAGGTGATGGCAAGATATTTCTTTTTGGGATAGATGCTTAGGAGTTGCTTTTCATCCATTTTTCTAAATCCACTAATCCAGGTATATGTTCAAAGGCATTCTCATTTCTGAGGCCACTGATTTCTTCATTGATACGAAAAAATTCTTTCACACCATCCAGATTACCCTTGGCATTACTTAATGCGTTACATACGGAACGAAGTTGACCTAGATGTTCTTCATCATGAGGATGTTTGAATTTCAAATAATGATAATGTTCCCACCACAAATCTTCAGCACGTTCTGCCATGTGTTTGGGAAGCACATCCAGCCCCATGTGCCAGGGATATGTCAAGATGTTCAAACGTAAATCTTCTATGCCTATCAACTTGTTGTCCAACATGAAACGATGAAACTTGGGAAAATGAAACACATTCCATATGGATATAGTAGGAGTGATGCCAAATTTCACATGGGGTGTTTCCTGCTTCACACGAAGAATGTTTTCATGAATGTCATCCCAGATGGCACCATGACGCATCACTTCCAGCACTTTTCCCATGCCATCCAAACTGGCCCAGATTCTCACATCTTGAAACTTCTTCCAGTAGTCCAAGGCGTTTTTATTCTTGTACCGAAGAGTCAAGAAGTTTGTGGTGTAGGTCAATTCCACGTTGGTGTGGTTATGTTCCAGCCAATAGTCCAAGATGTCATAATGTTCACTGGTGATTAGCGACTCACCTCCAGCAAAATACACCTCTTCCACATCCAATAGGTGTGGACGAAGTTTGGTCAACAACACATCTTCTTCATTGTTGGACGTGACAATTTTCTCCATGTTGAACACCTTCAGATGTTCTTTTCCATGCTTTTGTGAAAATTCTTCTGCCCAACGACTACTACAGGCAGGACCACATGTTCTACACTTCATGTTACACAGATTGCTGAATCTGATGTCCAGATACTTCATCTTGAATTGATTGATGGAACCATCTTCATTGGTGTCTTCCACCAAATCTCGAACTGATTCCATTCTTCTTCTGTTGTTGGACTGTCTGAGTGACCACACGCCATAATCTTCTAATGAATAACAACGCTGACATTCAGCAATCTTGTTGTCTTGTAGCATCTCCAAACGTATTTCTTTGAATCGTTCACTGTTCATGATGTCTAACACTGTGTCCTGGTCGGTGTTGGACACAGGCATATTGGAATCAGCTATGCAACAAGGAAGCACACGCTTGTCAGGCCAAGCGTGAAAATGTATCCAAGGCAGAACACAAAATCCTTTGGTTTCCTCGATGTTATTCAATACTTTCATACCACTCTCGTAGCTCTGGGAAGGAGGTCACTAAACTTTCTTCACGAATCTTGTCAAAGTGTTGTGTGAACTCTTTGAATTTCTTCTGCCATGTTTCCTGAGGGGGAACATCTTGCTCAATGAAATGATAGATGTCTGTCAATCCTGTTCTGATGGGTCCATCTGGATGTGTATCCAACCAGTGTTTGATTTTGTTCTTGGCTTCAGTTTTCAGTTCCACACTCAACAAATTATTCAGATTGTAATAATCTGGATTGATGAGCTTATAGAAACTGCATGTGGTGGTGTTCCAGTTCACTAACCCTTCATCATGTAAATGATCCAAGAATTCTGTGATGGTCAACACATTGAACACACCCACCACACAATTGAATGAGATGGACACAGATGGACATTGTTCTTGCACACGCTTCAGATTGTTCAAGATGTTGGTCCACGCTGTTCCATTTCTCATGTACTCAGCACGTCCCCCAAAGCTATCCAAACTGCCATACACTTCCACTTTCTTGAACTTGTTCCACAAATCAATTACACTTTTGTCTTTGAAGTCCAACCTGCTGCAATTTGTATTATAGCGTAATGTAACATCTGTGCTGTTGTTGTCAATGAGGTACTCCAGAATTTCATAGTGTTCTGGTGTAATCAAAGGTTCACCACCAGCAAAATACAACATCTCCAAATTACCTAGATGAGGCTTGAATTGTTCCAACAGTTTAGGGTCACCATTGGAAGCATGCATCAGACCATTGATTTCTCCATAACCTTGTTTGAAAGATTCGGCTGCCCATGTGGATGAGAACATATCACCACAGGTTCTGCACTTGAAGTTACACAGATTGCTGAACCGTACATCAAAGTATTTCAAATTCATGCCAGGTAGATAACCATCTTCCATGGTGTCTTGCACCAAATCAAAATGATGCCCAAATTCATTGTTGGCAAAGTTTCTGAATGAAAAACCACCTGAGCCAGTGGATTCATGCTTGTAACAGTTTTTACACCCTTCCACATACTCACCTGCCAACAACTTCTTTCGGACTTCCTTCATTTTGTCATTGTTCCACAGTTCCACTAAAGAACTTTCACGAACATTGCCTATAGGTGTTTCATACCTAGTGGTACAGCACGGGTATGCCTCTCCATCTGTATTCACATACATATGGATCCAAGGAAACATACAAAATGTTTTGTTAGTTTTTAATAAGTTTGATAAGGTTGGCGTTTGAGGCATCCTTTCCACTCATGAAGAAGTTTTTGTACTCAGGGAATGTTTCCAAGAAATTTGTGTCTCTGCGCTTGTCATACTCGGTGAACCAATTGTAGAAGTCTTTTCTACCTTCAATCAATTTGTCTGAGGTGTACTCAGTGGTCTCCATGTACTTCACCACGCGCTTGAAACGTTCCAGCTCCAATTCAGAAAACTTTGTGACATCTTGCTCGTTGGTGTTTTCTTCCATGAACTTCAAGGTGTCGTACATATATGGCATGAATTCATCCTTGGGAAGAATATTCATGTCATACTGCAAAGGTTCCTTCAGATAAGGAGTATCAAACCGAATCTTTCTTTCCAGTGGTCTGACAGCATCATCTGGGATGACATCATTGTATCGAATACGCCACTCTAGAATTTTCTCCAACAAACTCTTGAATGTGGTTACAGACAAGATGTTGAAGGTAATCATGAACGTGACATGGCTGTTGGTCATGCGAACATAAGTGTCCAGATTGTTTTCCCAGGTCTTCAAATCCAATCCAGTCCGAATATATTCAGCTCTGGGCCCCCAGGTATCAATGCTACTGAACAACTTGAACTTCTTGATGGAGTTGGTGTCCAGAAGGTGTTTCACATTTTCTGATAAACGTACCACCCATTCATTCTTGCCACCTAAATTGCTGTTGATGTTCAACTCCAACTTTGGCATCGGGTCATCACGGAGTGAATCCAACAACCGCCAAGTGCTCTTGTGCATCAAGGGTTCGCCACCAGTCAATCGAAGGATGTTCAATGTCTTACGGACATCTGGCCACCAACGCCACCAGGCTTCCACGTAGGGATTGGTTTCTTCTTCGTACATGGTGAACCAGTCAATGTCATTTCTATGATTGTTCACCATGGTGTAAGGACCATGTTGTTGAATCTCACGATAGTAACGTGATGAAGCCTTGGGATGACAATACCCACACTTGAAGTTGCATTCATTACCGAAACTTAATTCAATGTATTCAGGATTGATGTTCATGTCCCAAGCACCTTGACGAATTTCTTCAAAGCGTTCATCTGTGTAGATGGAAGCGGTTCGGATATGTCGGTCAGAAATGTAATCTGGACCTAATGCCTCCACGTTCCAGCAATACTGGCACCCACTGGGTTTTTCACCCTTCAACATCTGCAAACGTTCTTGCTTTTTGTGAGGTGTGTTGTGTAGTGCTGAAGGATTGTCTTTCAGTTCTTCCACAGGAATCTTGTGTGGAGCAGGATGATAGCAACTGTGTGTTTCACCTGTTTGCAAATAGATGGTGACATGATGCCACTTTGCCAAACAAAAGGTGGGGCTCAGTTCATTGGTTACTGGAAGAATCTTTTTGATTCTGTCTAGTTCATAACTCATACGAAGTTCTCGAAATCATGTGATGTATTTTTGTGGAAAGCATCGTGGACATCTCATCATCCAACCCATTGTACTTTTCCATGTTGTATCCAATCACCATGTAGCGGGTGAATTGTTTACAATCCAGCTCTCCAGAATACCATACCTGATCCAACGGATTCATTTCCAGAAAATGTTGTAAACTGTTGGCAGGACGTACATGGTCCTTCAACTCACTGTAATTATTTCCTTGCAACACCACCCAGGTTCTAGGTGGAACAGCTTGGATCCACTTGTCATACTGTTCTTGTGTGATGTGTTCTGTGGAGGTGTTCACTACCACCACAGTGTTGATGGGATTGTATGCTCGCAGTGGGAAGTCTTCCATCTCATAGGTTTGAAATGCAATTCTTCGGTCGTGATTACACAATGTCTCACCATTCAGCACATTCTTGGGATTCTTGTCTATGCTGTACACCAGGTTCAATTCTGGGATGTTGTCCACAAGATACATGGCGGCTAATCCATGCCATCCTCCAAACACATAACCAAAGCTACCTGGCAGGATGGGTTTAGCCTTCCATTCAGGTACACAGGTTGCCAGATAATCCACTGTGATTCGTTTGAATTCTTGAATCATCCAGTGTTTACTGACAATCTGACTTTCCCAGAAGGCTTCAGAATATTCATACCGTAGTTCTGAATCTTCTGTCTTTCTGATAAGATTCATCCATTGTATGAAACGTTCAGCAGGTATGCTGAAATCAGCTAACGGTATGGAATACATGATTACCGATAGATGAAAGGATCACGCTTCTGAAGTTCGCGGATTTTCTTCTTGGTGCGATAGGACGCAGCCCAGAAATAGATTTTGTCAACTAACTTATCCAGTAATGTTCTGAACATTGATGGCTCCTATCACAGGTAATGTTTTGGTTTTCTTCTCTGGTTGTTGCTTCTTTTCTCTGGGTTTGATGTCTTCCGAACGACCCCAATCTCCTGTATCAACATAATGATATTCAAAGGAAAAGTCAATGGTTCTGTTCAAGTATTCCTCTTCTGCCAGAAGAATCCCAAAGTCAGTATCAGAACGACCATTTTCTCCCCAATGAGGCTTGGCCAACTTTCTGGCTCTCATGGCAGTGTTGGACATCATTCGGCTATAGTCCTGTGCATAGAAAGGACCCTTTCTGCCAGGTTGTCCATTGGGTTGTAGTTCATCTGGGCGTTCTCTGGTGTCCAGATGATTGTCCACCTGGTCAAACTTCATGTCGAAATCTGCCATCCACTTGCCATCTTCTGTGATGGAGAACTTGTACACAGCATTGTACATTCCTGGTCCAAACTGCCATCCGAATTCTTTGATGTCAATCTCTGGGTTGAATTTCACAGTGGCATTGAATCCACCACGTGTTTTCCATAACATTCTGAAGAAGGGCCACATTTCGTTTACAAGTGTATCCGCAAACGGATTGATGTTGGGCTTGATGATGCGATAATCAAAATCTTCGTATTCAATTTCCTTGATGACCTTGGGGTCATGCAATGTGATTTCATAGTGTTCCTTTTCCAGATTGGTACGAATGGGATATCCGAATGGAACATCTGTACACCCTCTCATGAAATCCAGAAATGTATGGAAGTTTTTCACACGATGCATCACATGAGTACCACCCTTGGTGAAATCCTGGGTGATCCAATGTTCTTGATACTTGTGTGCACTGACATTGAACTTGTGTGTGTTCTGTCCCACAATGGTTTCAGGTCCCACTGCCATGCCTACACCCGCACCCACGTTGTTGATGTTGTTGTTTCTCATTCTCCACAAGAATGTCATGCTGTCAGCAAAATCCTGAAAATCTTCGGTCGGGAATCCCACAATCCAGTTGGTGGCGGCATAGATACCCACTTCCTTACCATGACGGAAATTGGCTTCCATCTCCTCGATGGTCACCCGCTTGTCCATGTCATCCAACACCTTCTGACTACCTGACTCAATACCGTAATTCAACATGATGCATCCACCTGCCTTCAAATCCTTGAAGTATTCCAGGTCCATGCGTCCATCACACCGGCAATATCCTGTCCAGTGAATCTTCAATCCCTTGGCTTCCACTGCCTTACAAAAGGCACGAAGCTCCTTCAGGTTGCCATTCACCAAACTATCAATGAACCAGACCACATCTGTGCCTTTGTTGTAATACAACCATTCAATTTCCTTCAAGGCATCCACAGCACTGCGTTGGCGATACTTCCAGAAGTGTGTTTCTTCACAGAATGTACACTTGGCAGTGCATCCACGACTGAACTGGCTATTCACACCATTGGGAATCTCATATTGTGAGAAATCAATGCTTTCATAATCTGGCATTGGCAGATTGTTGATTTGAATGCGTTCACCTTCTGGTTGCACCAGGTATAAAGGCTCTGTACGAACCACACCATCTTCCACTTCTTGTAAAATGTCCAAGATAGCGGCTTCACCTTCACCTGCCACCACGTAGTCATAATAAGGTTCTATTTCAAACCAGCTTTTCTTGGCATTACTGCCACCAATGGCAATTTTAATGTCGGGACGGCGACGCTTGATTTCTTGACACATCCATTTGGTGGGTTCAGCACTGATGTAGTACATGGTGAATCCCACAATCTGTGGATCAAACTCTAAAATTTCATCCACCGCCTGTAACAACAAAGGTTCCAGGACAGGATGAATGTCTTGCATATAAGTTTCCTTCAACCAATGCCAGCTGGCACTGGGATCCCATAAACGGAAAGGAAGTTTTTGATTGGGCCACCAGTCATTCTTGAATTGTGTGTAGGCCCTCATATTTAAATCATAAATCTTGGTTTCATAACCAGCTGTCTTGGCAATACCACTTAACAATGCCAAGTTGTAGGGAGGAAAATGAGGAGCCCACTCAGGACACAACACCAATGCCATTTTCGTCTTACGTGTTTTGTAATCAATGTACACTGGAGTGACATTGTGTTGTTCAAAAGGCTTGGCATACGGCTTGATGGCTTCAAACATAGCCACGTGCTTGGCATCAGCCAGGTCCGGAGCTAATGCTTCACGTGCCTTGGCTTCTTTTGCTAACTTTGTAAGGTTGAAATCAATAGGTTCAGTCATACCTGTATCATTGAATGGTGTAACGCTCAAGGGAACGATTTAATTGATTGTTTACTTGAATGAATTTTGCCTTTTCTGACAGTTCAGAAATATTTAGTGCACCTACATAGGCACAAGTTGAACGAATTCCACCTAGAATATCTGACATGGTGTGTTCCACCAGTCCTTTATAGGGCAATTGCACAACTCTTCCCTCAGAAGCACGATAATTTTTCACTTGGTTATGTCGCTGTTGGGCTGCACGACTGCTCATCCCGTAAAAAGTCACCTTTCCATCACGAATTTCCTGTTCTGACTCATCATGACCAGCAAAAATACTGCCGGCCATCACCATGTCAGCTCCAATTGCCAATGCTTTTGAGAAATCTCCAGGGAAAACACAGCCTCCATCACTTTGCACCCCACCACCCACTGATTTTGCGGCAGGAACACACTCTTGCAAGGCGGAAAACTGAGGATAACCCACGCCGGCCACACGTCGCGTGGTGCAAACAGCGCCGGTACCAATGCCAACTCGCACCAAATCAGCTCCCATAGTGATGGCCCTGTACACTGCTTCAGGTGTCACCACGGTTCCTGCCATGATGAAGGCATCTGGAACACGTTCCCTGACCTTGCTGATGAAGGTGTAGAAGGAATTCATGTATCCATTAGCCACATCAATGACAATTTTCGGGGTGAAATGAGAAACCCTGTCTTTCCATACCTTGATGATATCTTCCGCCTTTTGCAATTCATCATCATTCATACCAATGGTGATAAAAGCATGACTGACATCTTTCTGCGATACCCAATCAGCCAGTGTATGATGTTTAGTAATGGCAGTGAAGGCATTGAATTTCTTCAAAGAATGATGCATACTGAAAGTTCCCACACCATCCATGTTGGCAGCAATGATAGGAACACCTGTGATGGTGGCACCCCATCTACCTTTTATGGTGGTATTCACATCAACTTGATTTCTGGAGGTGACATCTGAGAACTGTGGAACAATCAATACATCATCAAAATCCAATTTAACTGTCATAGCGTTGTATTCTCACTTTTCCAAAGTTTCTTCTTCTGCTATAGAAGATGTTTTGTAAGAAGGTGGACTTGTCTTGTGTTTTATCTTCTGGGAAATCCAACACATAGGTGGTGGGGTTTTGTTGAAGTTCCTCACCTAACAGATAATCATACAAGTTATATGACAGATGCTTCTGTTCAGGTTGAAATTCACCATATCGAACCACATAGGATTTCTGAAGATCCACAAGATTTTCCATCAACTCATCTAAAATTCTATCAGAAAATTTTGTTCTGAAGAAATTTTCCATGCTGTCATGTATCACATCATACTTGTTGTTGGCATGGATGTCAAGAATTGTTTTGCTGAAGGCATTCCAACCATGAATTTCCACACTACCCATCACCGTGGAACGAATTTTCCCTGTTTTCATCCAACGGTCGTACAGGTTGTAGATGTCTTGTTTTTCTTGTTGAAACCATTCCAACGTTTCAAGATACTGATGTAATTCATTATAAAACATTTCATAGGAGAAGTCAAGTTGTTTTCTGACAAATCTACTGTACAATTGACTGAATCCGCCGATATGAAACGTGTTGATGAACCAGGCAAACAAGATGCTCTCCAACATCTTGTCATGGTCCATGGTGTCGGTGCCTACCACCACTTCTACAGTTTCAGGAATTTCATCACTGGCATAGCTACCACTCATGTAATCATCAACAGAAATGGTTTTGATTTGAAATTTTTCTCTCTGTGTCAGATTCATCTCAGCATTTTCCAGAATCTGGCAATGAAAAATTTCAATTCCATTGTGTTGATTGATTTCAAACAACTTGTAGAAATTGTTTTTCCAACTTTCAGGTGTTTCACCTGGCAATCCCAGAATCAATTCTGTACATACAGGTACATTGGCCTTGGATGCCAGTTCAAATACTTCTTCCAGTTTGTTGATACCTAGATTTTTTCTCTTGATGTTTTCCAATACTGTTTCATCTAGACTTTGCACACTCAAAGTCAATCCATTATTGAAAGCAGTTCCCATCAACTTCTTGGCAATGTCCACCACCTCAGCCTTTTGCATCTTGGCCCACGCCACATTCATTCGGTAAGGTCTACCAGTTCTTTGTTGCACGTCCACCAACTTGTCCACGATTTCATTGTCTCTGTCTGGAAATATGCCAAAGTTGGCATCTGCCACACTCATGAATCCACAGTTGTTGGTCCCAAACCATTCCAATTCATTCTTCACGCGGTCCAAGTCAAACTTCTTGATTTTATTGTAAGTTAAGCTGCCCCAATCACAGAATGTGCATTGATAAGGACATCCTCTATTGGTTTCCAGAATCACATTCCACTCAATGGCGTGATGTTTCTTCACCAGGTCATCAAATATACCAGACAGGTAGGGACTAGGGATGGTTTCCAAATCATCTATTCGGTTGGGATACCCTGTGTTGATTACTTGTTGATTGTTGTTTATTAACAATC
>Ga0172372_10009495_pt1 | contig 12643 bp, 11 predicted proteins | sample LakKiv5m_2_FD_114544 | JGI IMG/M metagenome (GOLD analysis project Ga0172372, IMG submission 114544) | Freshwater microbial communities from Kabuno Bay, South-Kivu, Congo - kab_092012_9.5m | ecosystem: Environmental > Aquatic > Freshwater > Lake | place: Democratic Republic of the Congo...
ATTGAACCCTCATTCCAACTTAAGTAAGAAACTTTCATGCTTCGTCCATCGGATAAAACCATACGTTGATCAACGATTCGTTGGCTTTTTTTTGCATAGGTGTAAAACACGGATAGGGCGCTGTCTTTTTGAAGGAAAGAGATTGTATCGAAGGTCCCGTTCGGTAGAGGTAGCAGTTCCGCCGCGGCAGATAATGCTATGGGAAGCCCAAGAAATAGTTCTTGTAAATTGTTTAAGGACAATTCAATACCCACTACTTTTTTTAAAGAACCCAAAGGAAGCTGTCCGTAGCAACGGTCCTTTTTGTTCAAATAGAGGATGCTGTCGCTTTTAATTAGAGCGTTAACGAAGGGAATAGAAGCAAATGATATTAGGGCGTTGGCAGCACTGTCCTTAGAGCATTTCAAACTTAATTTCACCCCTAATTTCCGCTCACCATCGGAATAAGCCACGCTATATTTTCCATAGAACCAACGCCACGCTTGTGAATGTATGCTATCTAAAACACGAGGTTTTTCGGGTTCGGGAATTATCGAACTCATCGTCGCTGCCGGAGGATTGATGGCTGCCGTGTTCGTTTTCCGAGCACAGGCAGTGAACAGAAGTAAGGCACACACCGAAAAAAGACAAGAAGTTAAGTGCTTATTCATGGTATTTGTCTCGTAATCTTAGCGAATGGTTTCCTTTAACTTTGGCCTCCTTCCAATAGTAATTAGCTTGGGTTTTATCCCCTTTCATCATAGCAATATCGCCTTGGAATTCGAGCCCAAAACGAATTGGATAGTTGTTGTCCATGGCTTTTTCTATCCATTCAACTGCTTGAGAAAACCTCCCTTGAGTTAGGTATTGTTTCGCTTTTAGTGCCATAAAATATCCTTGTTGTGGGTCGTGTTGAATACAATCGTTAATGAGTGAATCAACAAAGGTTACACAAGCTGGGTACGACAGCAGATTTTCCGCAACTTCGGCTTTTAAAATATAATTCTTAGGCGCTTTCTGAAACAACATCCCTAAAGACGCTATGGCAAGGGTAGTATTATTCGATGAAGCCGACACAAGCGCTTGGTAGGCCCTAAATTGAAGTTCAAGTTCCCGGTTGTCGACCACATAGTTTTCACCCAATTCCAGCGCGCCTTTTGACTCAAGCGTTTTGCCGAGTTTATATAAGGCAATTCCCTGCATGAGGTAAGGAAAAGGTTGCAAAGGAAAGAACTCAATGCACCTGGAACTGCTGTTATACAGGCTGTCCCAAATGTCTTCTCTATAACTAATCATCAATACAGGATTCCAAACGGGATATGCATTGGGGTTGATCGACAATGCTTGCATGTAATAAGAGAGCGCAGAAAAGGGCTCGTCGCATTGCATCATTAAATCTCCGTTAAGGGTGCAGGCAACAAATGCTTGCGGGTTTTGTTGTAAAAATGCCCGGGTTAAATCTTTGTTTTCCGTGGTGCATCCAAAGGATTTATGGTTGTTTAGAAGTATTTCCGCTTTTTGATCCGTGGACAATCCTTTCAATTCAATGGATTCGTTCAATAGTCGCTGTCCCTCTTCTTGACGGCCCGTTTTTAAAAGATAGTTTCCGTACAAGTATCGAGCATAACCGTTTTCCGCATCTGCCGAACAAAGCTGTTTCAAAAGGGTCATGGCTTTTTCAGTATTGTTGCTTTCCAGGTAAGAATCAATTAACGGGGCCAATAAACGCACTTCGGCTGAAAAATCAAGCAACCCTTTTTCTAAAATTGCGCAAGCTTTTGCCATTTGATTTTGGGCTTGATAAATACGGTACTTGTTAAGATAGAGTTCAATGGAAACCCCGGTATTTTTTTCTTGAGCTGAAAGCACCCGTAAGGCGGACTTGTGGTCGTTACACTTCATGTAGTTTTCAAAACAAGCGAAGTAATGTTCTGATTCATAGGGGAACCGTTGGGTTAGTGCCTCATACGTTTGTCCTGCTTTAGCATAATTCCCAGTTGCAGAGTACATGTAACCGATTTCCGTGGCGATGAAATGGTTTTCAGGATCTGCCTCTCCCGCCATTAATAAATACTTGGAGGATTCTTGCCAATTTTCTTGGTCAAAGTAAATTTTGGAAAGAAGATACAGGTTAGCATCGTTCTTTGGGTTTATTTTCAACACCTCATTACTTGATCCAAGGGCACTGGTGTAATCTCCTTTTAGGTAGGCTCTAACCGCTTCATGGTATTTTTGGGTTTCTAAAAACTGAGGGGAAGTACTTGTACTCGTCGTTGTTTCATGGGACTTGCAAGCCATTAAAACAGAACACAAGAAAATGCCAATCACAAATTTACCCATGAAACTCTGAATAATCCCCCAAACTTAAATCTTTTGGTGTTCCTGTTAAAAGACTTTTTGAACCAATCATAGAATCGTTGATTACAAGATTTTGTACGGAACAATCTTCTTGAATGATACTGTTGCGGATACAACAATTGGTGATTTTAGTTCCTTTTCCAATACTGACATGTGGTCCAATAACCGCATTATGGAGTTCGACATTGTCCCCAATAAAACAGGGTTGAATAAGAACACTGTCGACATTAACGCAGGACGGGGAACAGTACAATTTTTGATCCATGTAGTCGAAATCAAGGACTCGCGCATTCGTTTCGACGGTAACGGTTTTATTGCCGCAATCTAACCACTCGCTTACTTCTCCTGGCTTAAAAAGAACCCCTTTATTTGTCAATCTTCTCAACGCATCTGGAAGCTGATATTCACCGCTTTTAATAACGTTATGTTCTATTAAGTAATTCAGTTCCGTTAATAATTCCTCTCCTTTTCGAACATAGTAAATACCAATCATCGCTAAATCCGAAATAAAGTTTTTGGGTTTCTCAATATAGTCGATGATTAAACCGTCTTGATTCAGTTGAATGACGCCAAATTGTTCGGGGTTCGGTATTTTTTTCACCCACAAAATGCCTTCATCTTGTGAACTGATGGAAAAGTCTGCTCTGAAAAGAGTGTCCGCAAATGCAACCACAACGGGCCCCTCTAATAGTTCAGCCGCGCAATGAACGGCGTGCCCAGTACCCAAGGGCTCTAATTGATGAAAAATCCTACCCGTGGCCCCAAATTTTTCCGCAATTTGGCATAATTCAGATTCTATTTCACGGCCAAAATCACCGGTGACAAAGCCAATAGTTTTTATTTCGTTACCACAAATTTTGGCAATATCTTCTACGAGTCTATGTACAATGGGAATTCCACCAACGGGTATTAAGGGTTTAGGTACGGTCAACGTATGAGGGCGCAGCCTGCTACCTCTTCCTGCCATGGGGATAATTATGTTCATTTTTTTTAATTTATACCGGTACTACCGAATCCTCCTTCTCCTCTCCCCGAATCGTTCAAGGTTTGTTCTTCTAACCAAGTAATCTTGATAAAAGGGCAAAAAACTAATTGTGCTATGCGCTCACCTGGGGTAAGGGTTACTTTTTCGAGCGAATGGTTGATTAACACCACGCCAACCTCTCCGCGGTAATCTGAGTCTATGGTTCCTGGGGAATTTAGCACGGTAATTCCTTTTTTCAAGGCAAGGCCACTTCTTGGGCGAACCTGACACTCTATTCCATGGGGAATTTCCAAGAAAAGGCCTGTTGGTATCAAAACGCGATTTCCAGGCTCAATGGCTATGGGCGAATCGATGTGGGCATGCACATCCAAGCCAGATGAACCCGAAGTTTCATAGTCGGGCAAAGGAAAAGGGCTTTTATTGACTATTTTGATCTGCATAGGTGAAATTATCGTCAAAAGTAACGAATACCCTAATGGCGTTTCCCTCCAAAAAGAACTTTAATTAACAATGAATCGTTTATGAATGAGTCAAACCTGCTACCTTTGCACCAATGGCTAAAATTCGAAAAACTGGTTGGATATTAGTGTTTTTGCTAGGGATAGCAAGCTGTGGAAGCCTTGGTTCAGAAATCAATGTGTTTACCCTTCAGGACGATATTGCTCTCGGAAAACAAGTGGTTTCGGAGATTGAAAGCGATAGCAGCGGGATGGTTATTTTGGATTCAGCAAGTAATTCAGTGGTATACGCCTATTTGTATGCTGTAAGGGACACGCTTCTCAACAGTGGAGCAATAAAATACCGAAATGAATTTCCTTGGCGGATTCGAATTATTCACGATGACTCCACCTTGAATGCTTTCTGTGCCCCAGGGGGGTATATTTATGTTTTTACTGGTATTTTGAAGTTCTTAGAGGCAGAAGATCAACTTGCAGGAGTGTTAGGACACGAGATGGGGCATGCAGATTTGCGGCACAGTACACGTCAATTAACAACCATGTACGGTGTGCAAACGCTTTTAAGTATTATTGCCGGAGATAGGACCATGGTGCGAGATATCACAGGGGCTATTATTGGTCTTTCCTTTTCAAGAAACCATGAAAAAGAAGCTGATGAAAGCTCAGTAAAACTCCTCTGTCCAACGCATTACCCTGCCGATGCTGGGGCTATTTTCTTTGAGAAAATAACCTCAAAAGGAGGAAAAAACCCACCAGAGATATTGAGCACCCATCCTGATCCCGGAAATCGCATAGAGGCTTATCGACAACTTAGCGCTTCGTTGGGTTGTTCAGGAAGCAAGTCCTTTAAAGAGCGGTATCAAAAAACCATTCGGCTTCTGCCCTAAATTGATAAGTACCCACTATTTTTGCATGAATAAAAAACGATGTTAGAATTATCCAGAATTCGAAATAATAAAGAAGAAATCATTGCCGCCTTATTGAAAAGGAACATTGATGCACGCGAAATAATAGACCGAATTTTAAGCGCGGATGCCGCTTGGAGAAATCATAAGCAGGCTTTGGATTCTGTATTAGAGGAATCCAATGCCCTTGCCAAAAAGATTGGTGGATTGTTTAAAGAGGGAAAGCACGAAGAGGGCAATCTCCTTAAAAACAAAACGATAGAATTAAAAGGACAAGAGGCTCAACTTAAAATTTTATCGGACGAGCAAGAACAGCAGATGCAGGAATTGCTTTTGTTGTTACCAAACACACCCAACGAGGAGGTTAAACAGGGAAAAGATTTGAACGATAACGAGGTAGTGTTTCAAAACAACTACCACCATGAGTTTACTTTTGCCGCCAAACCTCACTGGGATTTATGCAAAGAAAAAGGAATTATTGACTTTGAATTAGGGGTTAAAGTTTCTGGCGCGGGATTTCCTTTTTACCGAGGCAAAGGCGCAAAACTACAACGCGCTCTTATTGCGTTTTTTCTGGATGAAGCAGCACAGGCTGGCTACGAAGAATATCAAGCGCCTTTATTAGTCAATGAAGCCAGCGGTTTTGGCACAGGACAGCTTCCCGACAAAGAAGGACAAATGTACCATGACTCATCAGACAACTTATTTCTTATTCCTACGGCAGAGGTGCCTCTCACCAATATCTTCAGAGACGAGCTTATACCAAGCGCTGAATTCTCCTTCAAACTATGTGGTTACACGCCTTGTTTTAGAAGAGAAGCCGGGTCTTATGGTAAAGATGTTCGAGGGCTGAACAGGCTGCATCAATTTGATAAAGTAGAAATTGTTCGAATAGAACATCCCGATAATACATCCAAAGCCTTAGATGAGATGGTGGCGCATGTACAGCAATTATTGGAAAAATTGGGTCTTCCTTATCGCATCTTGCGTTTGTGCGGAGGCGATATGGGTTTTGCATCGGCCATGACCTACGATTTCGAAGTATATTCTGCTGCGCAAGAGAAATGGTTGGAGGTGAGCTCTGTTTCAAGGTTTGACACTTTTCAAGCCAATCGATTAAAACTAAGGTTTAAAGACCAGAATAAAAAAACGAGATTTTGCCATACGTTAAACGGATCGGCGCTTGCTTTGCCAAGGATAATGGCGGCATTACTTGAAAACAATCAACAATCAGACGGGAATATTTCTGTTCCAGATGTTTTACATAAATACACAGGATTTGATACGATTTAAAGCGTTTTACTGCTTAGGGTTATGGTTAGCTTTAACCCTAATTTCGTGTGCTGATTTACGGCAGAAAGAACAATTGAAAGCCATGGGCAAACTTATGTCAACGCTTGACAGTTTGGATCGCGTTGTCGTGGAAAATTACCCAGACACCATGAATAAAGTCAGAATGCAAATGATGTTTACAGAAACGGCTTTAAAAAATAAATTGGTGCTTGATACGATGCATCGAGAATATGCCGCGGATATGAACGCTTATAAAGAGGCAAGAAAGAGCATAGGACAATTAAATAAGCATTTTGTCGAGATGAAGGCCGCCTTGAAAAAGGAAAGAAAACAGTTGCGAACATTGAAAAAGGATATTGAAAACGGCTGGGGTAAAAGAGACCGTTATACAAAGTACATTCATTTGGAAGCAAAGAACCTTCGAGTATTGGCGAATAAATCGACCGAATTGCAACAACATTCTGTTACTATTTGTGATGCCTATCGTTTATTACACCCGAAGATGGTCGTGTTATTGGAAAAACTTGAACAATAGTTCTGTGGTAAAAAAAATAGTAAGCTTCCTGAGTTGTTGTTGCTTTATTTTAGCTATCCATGCTCAAACGGAAACGGATGTTCAACTTGCTCAATATTATTATTTGAACGGCGAGTTTTCGAAAGCTTTGGTGTATTATGAAGGCCTTTACAGCAGTACTCCAAGCAAGGTTTATTTTAGCAGGTATTTGGATTGTTTGGTGAACACCGGCGACAAGAAAGGAGCAGAAAAACTCTTCAAAAAACAAATTTCCTCGAATCCAACGGACGTGCTCTTGAAAATTCAATGTTATTTTTTCTACAAAGGAATAGAGGAAGAGGACAAAGCAAAAAAAGTAAAAAATGAAATTCTAAAGCAGGATTTTTTTGATCCCAAAGAAATCGAAGACATTTTAGACAATCTCCTGGCCATCGATGAATTCGAATGGGCCGTTGATTTTATTGATAAAGCAAAGAAGAACGTTAAGTTCTATCCTTATGAGCTGTGGTATGCAAAGATTTGTACTGCAAAAGGCGAAAAAATCAAGGCTCTTGACTATTACTTAGAAGCCCTTTCTAGAAGAAGTTCTTTGAAGGAACAAATACAATTGGAAATTGGCGCTGCTTTTGATTTTTCAACCGACACAGAAGAATTGAAACAAGTCAAAAATAGTTTTCTTGTCGCGGGACAGAAAGACCCTTCAAACACGGTTTTTGCGGAAATGTTGATATGGTTTTTTATGCAAAGCAAGAATTTTCCTGCGGCTTACCAGCAGTGCCTTGCCTATGAAAAAAGAACTCAAGGAGACGGAAAGTACCTGATCGACTTTGCAACAAGCTGTTTGGAAAACAATGAGTATGAATTAGCTTTGAAAGCACTTAATGAGGTTATTTCGCAAAACTTATCGTTGAAGATTGAGGCCCAACAATGGAAATTGTCCACCTATTTTAAACAAGTTACTTCCTTTCGAAAATTCACGGCCGAAGAAATGAATGCGATTATTGCGGATTATGAAGCATTTTTGTCCAACAAAGATATTCTACGCTACGGTTCAGACAGAATCGTTCTTGAATACGCAGAAATCCTTGGTTTTTATGCCAATCAAGCACCGAAAGCCAAGAAATTCTTGGAAGAAAAAGTGGTTGAGAACGGATTGACCGACATGCAACGGGCAAAAATCAAATTAAAATTAGCAGATGTTTGCGTTATAATGGACAGTATTTGGGACGCTTCCTTGTTGTATATGCAGATCAACGACGACTTTAAATTCGAACCCATAGGAAATGAAGCTAAATTCAAGAATGCTCGAATTTTTTATTTTGATGGGGAGTTTGAATATGCTCAATCTCAACTTGATGTTTTAAAACAAGCGACCTCAAGGTTTATCAGCAATGATGCGATTCAGCTTTCGTTGCTGATCTTGGAAAACTATGGATTGGACAGCAATTATGAGGCGATGAGTTCTTATGCAAAAAGTGAACTTTTATTACTTCAAAGAAGGTATTCCGAGGCATTTCAATGGATGGATTCTATTTCGATAAAGTTTCCTCAATCGGTGTTAAACGACGACATTCTTTATTTGAAAGGGAAGGCCAATATGCAACAAGGTGCCTATGACCAAGCAATGAATTATTTTCAACGTTTATTGTCTACTTATCCAACTGAACTGCTTGCGGATGACGCTTTATTTGATATGGCAACCATACAAGAAATTCAACTAAAGGACACCAAAGCCGCCACCGAAAGTTATCTCAAGATCATTGACCAATACCCAGGGAGTGTTTACACCGAGGAAACGAGATTAAGAATTAGAAGGCTTAGAGGAGATGTTGTTCCTGATTAAGCCTCTCGGGTGAAGGCAGGAATACCTGTAATGTCCATTCCTGTTATCAATAGATGTATATCATGGGTGCCCTCGTAAGTAACGACTGATTCAAGGTTCGCCATATGGCGCATCATGGAATATTCACTTGTGATACCCATTCCTCCATGGATTTGACGGGCTTCGCGCGCAATATTCAAGGCTATTTCAACATTATTTCTCTTGGCCATTGAAATTTGGGCGGAAGTTGCTCTCCCTTCATTTCGTAATTGCCCTAGCCTAAATGTTAGGAGTTGGGCTTTCGTTATTTCTGTTAACATCTCCGCCAATTTCTTTTGAATTAGTTGAAATGCCCCTATGGGTTGGCCAAACTGAAGACGTTCTTTACTGTATCGAACCGCTTGATCGTAACAGTCCATAGCAGCACCAATAGCGCCCCAAGCAATACCAAATCGTGCTGAGTCCAAACAACTTAATGGTGCGCCGAGACCACTTCTACCCGGAAGGATATTAGATTTAGGAACTCGCACGTTTTCGAAAACAAGTTCCCCGGTAGAAGAAGCACGAAGCGATAATTTTCCGTGCATTTCTGGCGTGGAAAACCCTTGCATTCCACGTTCTACAATCAACCCGTGAATCCTGCCGGTTTCATCTTTTGCCCAAACAACGGCAATATGCGCAAACGGAGCATTGGAAATCCACATTTTAGCACCATTTAATATGACATCATCTCCGTCCTCTTTAAAATGGGAAATCATACCACCGGGGTTGGAACCAAAATCGGGCTCTGTAAGACCAAAGCATCCCATTAGCTCACCTGTGGCTAATTTGGGAAGGTATTTCATTTTTTGTTCTTCGGATCCGTATTTCCAAATCGGGTACATGACCAAGGAGCTTTGAACCGATGCCGTAGAACGCAATCCGGAATCACATCGCTCAAGTTCTTGCATGATAATTCCGTACGAAATTTGGTCAAGACCCGCGCCACCGTACTCGGAGGGAATGTAAGGGCCAAAGGCACCAATTTCACCAAGACCTTTGAGCAGATTCATTGGGAAAGTGGCGTTTTCATAGTGCTCGTCGATGATTGGAGAAACTTCTTTCTTTACCCATTGCCGGGCTGCATCACGTATTAACTTTTGCTCTTCCGTGTAAAGATCGTCTAAGAGATAATAATCGGGGTGCTGGTACAAATCTGTTTTCATGTCTTTGTTTTCTTCGTGCAAAGATAAACATATTGAAACGGGAAATGGTTGAAGAATGCATTACTTTTGTCCTGTATGATATTCCACGATCGCCTTCCTTTAATCGACACCTGGTTTTTTGTTGGAATACTCGTGCAGATAGTGCTCGTAGGGGCGGTTCATTACAGAATTTCAGGCTCTTGGGCTAGTGTTTTTTTTAATTCAGGAAGAACAACGACGCTGAGGCCCAGGCAGTCTTTTGATCCTGTTTCGGTGTTTTGTCTTCTGTTGAATGTTGGGGTCAGCCTAACGTTTTTCTTAACCAACTTTTTGACAGGCGTATTTTATGTAAAATCGGCATTCATAGTGGCTTCAGCACTGGCCGCAATGTTCTTTTTGGTTTGGCATTTTGATTATGTTGTTCTGTGGTTTTTTGCTCAATCAAACCCTTTGAAACTCATGCATGACGGCAACATTCTCCTTTGTTTTTTAGGGCTTTTGTTGCTTGGGTTCAATTTTATTCAGCTGTTCACCGGTCCAATATCTTGGCTGATGTATGGTGTACTTACGTTGCTTTTGCTTATGTTCTTTTTGCGGATATGGGTTTTAGTGTTTGTTCCAAGGAGTATGGGTTTTACTTGGTATTATTTTATTTTGTACCTTTGCACCGTGTATGTGATTCCAAGTGTTTTGCTATCAAAGTATTATGAGTCACACTGGTTGGAGTTACTAACACCGTAATCCTGGGTTTTGGCAATTAAATCAATCCTAATTTCGCAACCTAAACCGGATGGAGATAAATCTCCGTATTACGATCTTAGGGACAAATACAATATAAAAATTGATTTTCGCTCTTTTATAAAGGTTGAAGGCGTAGATGGTAAAGAATTCCGGGCACAAAAAGTAAATCTTACCGAGCATACAGCTATTATTCTTACTTCAAAAATTGCTGCCGATCATTTTTTTCGTATTGCAGAGGATGCCCGTTTTGAAGTTCCTGAATCGATGAAATATTTCTGTATTTCTGAAGCTGTTGCAAAGTACCTGCAAAAGTTCATCCCTTACCGGAAACGAAAAATTTTCTTCGGTCAACAGACCATTGATCAATTGGCCGAGGTAATGAAGAAGCATAAAAACGAGAAATACCTGCTTCCCTGCACCGATATATTACGTGATTCAATCCCCGAAACGTTGACCCAACACAAAGTCAATTTCACCAAGGTGATCTTGTATAGAACGGTAGCCGCCGATTTATCGGATTTAGAAAATGTCTATTACGATATGCTGGTTTTCTTCAGTCCTGGAGGGATAGAATCGTTGTTTAAAAATTTCCCCGATTTTAAGCAAAACAACACCTGCATTGCGGCATACGGCGAAAGTACCGCAAGCGCCGTTTTAAAAAACAATTTAAGATTGGATGTAGCTGCCCCACATCCGCAAGCGCCCTCCATGGTTGGCGCTATTGAGCTTTTCATTAAGGAGAAGCTTAAGAAGTAAGTATTTTCTTCATTTCCAATAACCCGTTAACGGCTGTTTGTGTCAAGCACTTGAACCTTTTAGGGATAGCGAGTTGGTCCGCGTTGGGGTCAATGAGGTAGGCGTCACAGTCAGGGTTTAAATAATGAATAAGACCAGCGGCAGGATAAACCAACAACGAGGTTCCTATTACCACAAAGATTTCCGCCTCTTGAACGAGCTGTAGTGCCTGCGAATACATTGGAACATCTTCGCCAAACCAAACGACATGTGGTCGGAGCCTATATCCTTCTTGGCACTGATCCTTCTGTGTGAGTTCCCAACCATTTATTGGGTAATAGGCCGCCTCTTGGTTTGGTCCACTGGATTTCGCCCAGCGGATGTTGCCGTGTAAATGAATGACCTTAGAACTCCCTGCTCGCTCATGCAGGTCGTCTATGTTCTGAGTGATTACTAATACCTCGTAGGAGTTTTCCAAGGAGGCAATAATGCGGTGACCTTCGTTCGGAGAACATTCGATGATTTGTTTCCGGCGCTCGTTGTAAAAGCGGCTAACCAGTTCAGGGTCAGTGGTCCATGCCTCGGGCGTGGCGACCTCTTCAATGCGGTAGTTTTCCCAAAGACCATCCTCCCCCCGAAAAGTTTTTACCCCGCTCTCGGCGCTCATTCCAGCTCCGGAAAAAACCACCAGTTTTTTTTTCATATTCCAAATAGAAACATTAAATTTACACAAACTTAAAATTTTAACGATGAAAAAATTATTATTCTCTCTTGCTCTTCTTACCGGCGCAGCGTCTTACGCTCAAACACCGGTTGGAACGGTAGTAAGCAACTTCACGTTGACGGATATCAACGGAACTTCGCATTCATTATTCGATTACCTTGACCAAGGTAAAATGGTGGTTATTGACATTTCTGCTACTTGGTGTGGGCCGTGCTGGTCTTACCACGGAACGGGTGCGTTGAATAATTTTTACAACCAATACGGGCCTTCTGGAACCAACCAAGCGATGGTGTTCTTTGTAGAAGGAGATCCTCAAACAACCTTGGACCAGTTGAATGGTATAGGAGCAAACACTCAAGGAGATTGGGTTACTGGCCAAAATATGCCGATTATAAACTTAGCAAATCAAGCGTCTTTTGAGAATTCAGGAATGAGCATCGATTATTTTCCTGAAATGTACGTGATTTGCCCTAACCGTCAAATTTTAAAATCAGGAGTTGCAGGCGGGATTGGAACCTTAAACAATTTGATAAGTTACCTACAACAATGTCCCCCTCCCGCTTCAAACCCAGCAGACGTTGCAGCGATTTCTTACGAAGGAAGTTTGACCCATTGTGAGGGTTCTTACACTCCTTCAGTTCAAATTCAAAACAATGGAACATCTCCGTTAACGGCTGCTACTGTTACCATTACTCAAGGTGGAAATACGGTTTCTACTGGAACGTATTCAGGGAGCTTAGGTACTTACGGTGTAGCAACAGTGAACTGTTCTCCTATTGCTAACTTCAACGGAGGAGCTTTAGCGGTATCCGTTACAACTGCAGGCGATGCTTCAGCAGCAAACAACAGCGTTTCAGCAACCGTTGCCTTGGCGACTTTAGCTGCTAACCAGTATGTTACAGTTAAAATCACCACTGACCGATACGCTTCTGAAACTTCATGGAC
>Ga0172372_10009496_pt1 | contig 12643 bp, 9 predicted proteins | sample LakKiv5m_2_FD_114544 | JGI IMG/M metagenome (GOLD analysis project Ga0172372, IMG submission 114544) | Freshwater microbial communities from Kabuno Bay, South-Kivu, Congo - kab_092012_9.5m | ecosystem: Environmental > Aquatic > Freshwater > Lake | place: Democratic Republic of the Congo...
AAGTTGACGTCTCGGGAGATCAGGCTTGGAGATCGAATTCTTCGGCGCGGCAGGTGAAGTAACGGGGTCCTGTCATATCCTTCGGGTCAACGGACAGACTCTACTCGTCGACTGCGGCCTGGTGCAGGGCGGTCGGGATGCCACTCGCCGTAACCGCTTTGACTTCCCGTTCGATCCCGCACACATCGACGCTGTTCTGCTCACGCATGCCCATATCGATCATTGCGGACGACTGCCCCTGCTGGTCAAGAGGGGCTTCCGTGGTCCGATCTACACGAATGCAGCGTGCCGTGATTTGCTGCCGCTACTGCTTCGTGATACCGCAGATCTTGCGGCGCGCGAGTCCGAGAGACGTGCGCGGCGGGCTGATGATGACGAGCCGATTGTCGAGCCTTTGTTTGATCTTGAGGACGTTGAGCGCACTCTAAAGTTGGTACGTGCGCTGCGTTACGACACGGAGTACGCGCCATTCCCAGGCGTTTCACTCAGGATACGAGACGCCGGACACATACTGGGCTCCAGCAGTCTCGATGTGGCGTGCACCGAGAATGGAGTGACAAAGCGCGTCGTTTTCAGCGGTGATGTCGGTCAGTACGACTCTCCTATCCTGCTCGATCCCTTTCGCTTCGATTCGGCAGATGTGATTCTGATGGAGAGCACGTACGGCGATCGACTTCATCGTCGCCGGGAAGACACAATCAAAGAAATTGGTGAGATTATTCGGGAGGCAGATCAAGACAACGGGAACGTCGTGGTGCCGGCTTTCGCTGTCGGCCGTAGTCAGGAAATCCTTTATCTGCTCGGGCAACATTTTCGTGAGTGGGGACTCGCGCGCTGGAAGATTTTCCTCGACAGCCCTATGGTCATCGAAGCAAGCAAAGTCTATTGGGCGCATGCGGATCGATTCGATGACGAAGCGCGGCGAGTTCGAGTGACTTTTGAGTCGATGCCGGAGCTTCCCAATCTATGTCTGTGTAAAACCCCGCAGCAGTCACGTGAGGTCAATTCGATTCGGGCTCGGGCATTCATCATTGCGGGCAGCGGCATGTGCAATGGTGGGCGCATCCTGCATCACTTCCTTCAAAACCTGGAGCGTCCGGAATGCCACGTCATGATCACGGGCTTTCAGGCGCCGGGGACGTTGGGTCGTCGGTTGGTCGACCGGGCCTCGGAAGTCCGTATCCATGGACAAACGCTACGCCTGCGCGCGAAGGTCCATACGGTCGGTGGCCTGTCCGCTCATGGAGACCAAGGCGATCTTCTTCGGTGGTACGGCTCCTTTGCCGGTCGACCTTTGGTATGTCTCGTGCACGGCGAGCTAGAACCTGCCCATGCGCTGCAACAAAAGATAGACAAACTGGGCGGTAAGGCTATCGTGCCAAAACCGGGGGCGAGACTGAATCTCGCCACCATGACTATGACATCGAGGTCCGAATGACCATGCAACGCTACCTCGCGCGACTCGCGCGAGTTGAGCCCCGTGAAACCGCTGCAGTGGTGGCGGCGTTTTGCCTGTTTTTCTTTGTACTCGGAAGTTACTTCGCGGTACGACCGGTACGAGAGACGGTGGCTACACTCCTCGGACGAGAGCGTGTGGCGGACCTTTGGTTCTACACGGCGCTCTTCTCGATCGCGATCGTACCGCTCTGGGGCTGGTTGGTTGCCAGAATGCGCCGCAGTCTTCTTCTTCCGGTGCTCTACGGCTCCGTAGCGATCATCCTCGCCATCGTCGGTTCCTCCATTCAAGTCGACGAGAGCAATCTTCGCGTAGGCACGTTTTTTTATGTCTGGGTCAGCGTCATCAACCTGATGCTGGTCTCGGTTTTCTGGAGCTTCCTCCTCGAGATGTTCGATAGTGAGCAGGCCAAGAGACTCTTCGGATTCATTGCAGCCGGCGGTACGCTCGGTGCGTTAGTCGGACCGCTGACGGCCCGTCTCACGGTCGACACCATCGGCAACTCCGGTGTGCTGTATCTCGGCACAGTCGGTTTTCTGGGCGCAATTTTTTGCCAACGGATTCTGATCAAGATCTGGAATCGCCAACCGCCATCCGGAGCGCCGCTCAGTACTCCCGGGGCGTGCGATGACGAGGGTCTCGGTGGAAATCCTTTCGCCGGAATTTTTATCGTGCTGCGCTCGCCCTACCTGCTCGGAATCGCGTTGTTTGTCGTCTTCCTGTCTGCCGTGAACACGTTCGTTTACTTCGAGCAACTCCGTATCGTCAGCGAAACCTTTTCCGATACGACACGCCGTACCGAGGTTTTCGCGAATATCGATTTCATCGTTCAAGCGATGACTATTCTGTCGCAAGTTTTTCTTACCGGGCGCATTGCCTCGAAACTCGGGGTCAGGACGTTACTGACTTTTGTCCCCGTATTAATGATCTTTGGATTCATGATGCTATCGATGCTCAACATATTCGGCATGGTTGCCGCGTTGCTGATTTTGCGTCGTTGGGGTGAGTACGCCTTCGTTCGTCCAGGGCGAGAGATGCTTTGGGGTGCCATGGACAAAGAGTCCAAGTACAAAGCGAAGAGTTTCATCGACGTTCCGGTTTATCGCGCCGCCGACTATGTTGGCGCGCAAGCCAAGACTGCGCTTGATGCGGTCTCCGCGTCGCCGGCAGGTGCGGCGTTTGTCGGTGCCGCCCTTGCTGCAGGTTGGGCCGTAAACGGCTGGTTGCTCGGCGGTCGACATGATCGAACGGCGGTACTCAACGATGCCAAAGAGGCTCGAGAATCAAAGTAATGCGCTTGAGCATCATCAAATCGCTTCTCATGATTGCGGTACTGATGACTTCCGTCGTCCCGGTATCGGCTGAAAGTGTCAGCGGATCACAAGAGCGCGCAGCCGCAGAGTTGCTTGCGGCGATCTCCTCGGGTGATGCGCAGGCCGTCACATTCGCCGTTCATCCCGCCGAGCTCGATCGTCTTCGCATCATGGTCGTACAACGATTACGTGAGGAAGCCGCTCGAGGCGAATCCGGGATTCGTACGCGGCTGTTCGGTGATGCCATGCTCATGGGCGATATCGAGCGCCTGACCAGCGTCAATCTCTTTCGGACGATTACGCGCCGGCTAAACCTTCAAATGCGTACCTACGACAAGCTCGATGGGCTGACTGCCGTGCGCGACGGTAAGTTCGTGCATGTCGTCTTGAAGGGTCGGCAGCCACGAGATCGTGGTCGGGTCGAAGTCGTAGAGCTTGTGACCCTCGTGCCCTACGGCAAAGAGTGGAAAGCTGCCATCCCCCTCGAACTTGAGGCGCAGATCGACGATCTCATCGCAGGCAGGCGACCCCCCGCCGCCGTCTCGAGCGCAGGGAGTGGTGCGGGATCGGGCAGCAGTTCGAGCTCAGACAAGTCGGGAGCGACCATGCCTCCGGCAGCCGCTTCGGCCCCGGGGCGAAACACGCCTGAGATTCTCTCCTTGCTCGAGCAGGCGGAGAAAACGCTGGTCGAGGGCCGATGCGACCGTTACTACCGGGATTTTCTCAGTCCGGAATTACGGCGCACATTATCGGGTCGAACGTTCGATGCGCTGGTCGCCGCGTGCAACCGGAGCATCGCCACGCGTGAGTTGCTGATCGCTGCATTGCGTATCGTCCGACGGACGACCCCGATCTTTGAGGAAGGGGGCCGTCGCGCGGTTTACGATGTCGAGGGGCAGGGACTGCCTTACGACCGTTATGTGCTCGAGCGAGTCGACGGCCGCTGGTTTATCGCGGAATAATGTCTAGCCAAAGAATTTAGGAGACTGACCATGATCCATCGCATTGCCAATCGCCGAGCAAGAGTGCTCGCCGTAGCCCTGACGGCCGCGCTGTCGTCTGCCTGCGGCGTATCGCCTCAAAAGGTGACCGTTCCGGTGGTGGCATCGGTCGATCTTCCGCGTTTCATGGGGCCTTGGTACGTCATCGGGGTGATCCCCACCTTCATCGAGAAAGACATTTACAACGCGATCGAAAGCTATGAGCTCGCGCCCGACGGCACCATCAAAACCACTTTTACCTTCAACAAGGGTGCATTCGATGGGCCCGCCAAACAAATGGAGCCCAAGGGATTCGTGATCCCGGGTACCAATAACGCGATCTGGGGAATGCAGTTCGTCTGGCCGATCAAGGCGGAATACGTCATCTCCCACGTCGATGCCAATTACACCGAAACCATCATCGCCCGCAGTGCGCGCGACTACGTCTGGATCATGGCCCGTACCCCGACGATGGACGATGCCCGATACGCGGAGCTCGTAAAAAAGGTAGCGGACATGGGCTACGACGTGAGCAAGCTCGTGAAGGTGCCGCAGACGGCGAAACCCGCCGCGGCCGCCCCTGCGGCGGCGACCCCCGCGCTGCCCACAGCCGAAAGAACGGCTGAAATCCTCGCCTCGGTGCCCGCCGTTCCAGTCGCCGAACTTCGCGCCAGACTGACCCAGAGCGAAAGCCGGCCGGTCGTGCTCGACGTTCGACGGGCCGACGAATTCGCCGCGGGCCATGTCGAGGGGGCGCTCAATGTGGCCCATACGGTTGTCATGGCGAGCCCTGCAACGGCTGTCCCAGCGGCCAAAGACGCGGAAATTGTCCTGTATTGTGGCTCCGGTCGGCGCGCCTCAGCGGCTATCGAGGCCCTGCGCGCAGCGGGCTACACCAACCTGAAGCACCTCGATGGGGACTACCCGGCCTGGAAGGCCCTGATCGCCGGCTCGACCCCCGCGCCCTGAGCTGACGGGGGACGAATTCGGGGTTCGGGCAGCCCCCTCCGCGGTTCAAGTCGGAGGTCTTTCCCCCGAGGAGTAACCCCTTGCTAGACTGACGTTTTTGGCAGGGAATGCCCGCGCTCATGGCCAAAGACGACATCCTCGACTCCGGAGCTCTCCCGGCATGGGAGAAAGCGGCTGCGAAGGCGGCCCCCGGTGGCGATCTCTCCAAGTTGTTCTGGAAGACCCCCGAGGGTCTCGAGGTCAAACCGCTGTATACCGCGGCCGACCTCGAGGGGCTGACCTACGCCGACACCCTGCCGGGGTTTGCCCCGTTCCTACGTGGTCCGCAGCCGACCATGTACGCCGTGCGTCCGTGGACCATCCGTCAGTACGCCGGGTTCTCAACGGCGGAAGCCTCGAACGCCTTCTACCGTAAGTCGTTGGCGGCAGGTGGGCAGGGCGTGTCGGTCGCCTTCGACCTCGCCACGCATCGCGGCTACGACAGCGACCATCCTCGTGTGACAGGCGATGTCGGTAAGGCCGGCGTAGCGATCGATTCCGTTGAGGATATGAAGATCTTGTTCGACGGTATTCCGCTCGACAAGGTGTCGGTATCGATGACGATGAACGGCGCGGTGCTTCCGGTACTCGCGGCCTATGTGATCGCCGCAGAGGAGCAGGGCGTCAAACCCGACAAACTCTCCGGGACCATACAGAACGACATCCTCAAAGAGTTCATGGTCCGTAATACCTACATTTATCCGCCCGAGCCGTCGATGCGCATCGTCGGCGACATCATCGAGCACACGGCGCGGAATATGCCGAAGTTCAACTCGATTTCGATCTCCGGTTATCACATGCAGGAGGCCGGCGCGAATCAGGCGCTCGAGCTCGCCTTCACGCTGGCGGACGGTAAGGAATACGTAAAGACCGCGCTTGCCAAAGGTCTCGACGTCGACGAATTCGCGGGCCGCCTCAGCTTCTTCTGGGCGATCGGCATGAACTTCTACCTCGAGATCGCCAAGATGCGCGCGGCTCGCTTGCTGTGGTGGCGCATCATGAGCGGCTTCGGTGCAAAGAATCCAAAAAGCCTGATGTTGCGTACGCATTGTCAAACTTCAGGTTGGAGTCTCACGGAGCAGGATCCGTACAACAACATCGTGCGGACCACCATCGAGGCAATGGCGGCGGTTTTCGGCGGAACGCAGAGCCTTCACACCAACTCTTTCGATGAGGCGATCGCGCTTCCGACCGAGTTCAGCGCGCGCATCGCGCGTAACACCCAGCTCATCCTGCAAGAAGAATCTCAGATTACTCATGTGGTTGATCCCTGGGCAGGCAGCTACATGATGGAGCGACTCACGCAGGACATGGCCGATAAGGCGTGGTCGATCATCGAAGAGGTGGATGCCCTCGGCGGTATGACCCGCGCTGTCGAAAGTGGTTGGGCGAAGTTGCGTATTGAAGCGAGTGCTGCCGAGAAGCAGGCGCGTATCGATTCCGGGCGTGATGTCATCATCGGCGTCAATAAATTCCGGCTCGATAAAGAAGACCCAGTCGAGATTCTCGAGGTCGACAATGTCGCCGTCCGCGAAAATCAGATTGCCCGACTCCAGAAAGTGCGAGCCTCGCGCGATGGAAAAAAAGTATCCGCGTCACTCGCTGCGCTCACCGCTGCCGCCAAGTCTGGTCAAGGGAATTTGCTCGCCCTCGCAATCGAGGCGATGCGCCTTCGTGCGACGGTAGGTGAGGTGAGCGATGCGCTTGAGCAGGCTTGGGGCCGACATCGAGCCAATTCCCAGGAGGTCAGTGGCGTGTACGCAGGAGCCTATGAATCGCGTGAGGATTGGACGAAGTTGCAGGCCGATATCGCAGCCTTCGCTGAAAGTCATGGCCGACGTCCACGCGTCATGATCGCGAAGCTCGGACAGGATGGGCATGATCGTGGAGCGAAGGTCGTGGCGAGCGCGTTCGCCGATCTTGGCTTCGACGTTGATGTCGGACCTTTGTTTCAGACGCCGGAAGAGTGTGCGCGTCAGGCCATCGAAAACGATGTCCATGCGGTGGGGGTGAGTACGCTCGCTGCGGGACACAAAACATTGGTACCCGAGATCATTCGCGCTCTGCGCGAACAAGGTTCGCCCGAGATCATCGTGTTCGTAGGCGGAGTCGTACCGCAGCAGGACTATGCGTTCCTGCGCGAGGCCGGCGTGAAGGGCATCTACGGCCCCGGCACGCCGATCCCCGAGAGTGCACGTGACGTGCTCAACCATATCAAGCGCGCCAGTAATGGGGCTTGATCAAGACGACATTCGATTGATCGACGGCGTTCGCAGTGGCGATCGCCGTGCGCTCGCCAAGGCGATTACGCTGCTCGAGTCGACGAGAGCCGATCATCGTCGTCGTGCCGATGCTGTTCTTGATGCGTTGTTGCCCCATTCGGGTCAGGCGCTGAGACTCGGTATCTCGGGTGTGCCCGGAGTCGGCAAGTCGACGTTCATCGAGGCGCTCGGCATGTTTCTCCTGGCGCGCGGACACAAAGTGGCCGTTCTTGCCGTCGACCCGTCTTCGGGGGTGTCGGGGGGATCCATCCTCGGCGATAAGACGCGGATGGAGAGACTTTCGATGCAGCGGAATGCCTACATCCGCCCGAGCCCTTCGTCAGGCACACTCGGTGGGGTGACGGAAAAAACCCGTGAGGCTGTTCTGGTCTGTGAAGCGGCCGGCTACGACGTCGTGATCGTCGAGACGGTGGGTGTCGGTCAATCCGAAACCACCGTCGCTGGCATGACGGATATGTTCGTCTTGCTGCAGCTGCCCAACGCAGGGGACGATCTGCAAGCGATGAAGAAAGGCATCATGGAGCTTGCCGATCTCATCGTGATCAACAAAGCCGATCTTGACCCCGATGCGGCAACGCGTGCTGAGGCTCAGTTCAACACTGCGCTGCGAGTGTTGCGCTTTACGGGAGCGCCAGGCTCACACGACGAGCTGCGTTGGCATGTGCGGGTGATGCAGGGCAGTGCACTCAAGGGTGAAGGGCTCGAGGCCTTCTGGTCACACGTCACCGATTTTCAAACCATGCGTGACCGCAGCGGCGAGTTTGCCGAGCGCCGTCGTCAGCAAGCCCTCACCTGGATGTGGGATGAGGTCCATGCGCGACTTGCGGCCGACTTCCGAGATAGCGCTGCGGTCCGCGCTGCGTTACCGAAAACGACTGAAGATGTGATCCACGCGAGGGTTGCGCCGTCATCGGCCGCACGCAGACTTCTTGATCTTTTCGAAGCACACTGACACCACAAGAATTCAATACAGGGATAGCCCATGCACGACATCATTCACCTGCTCGAACAGAAGCGCGCCCAGGCCCGGCAGGGTGGCGGCCCGAAACGCGTCGCCGCACAGCATGCCAAGGGCAAGCTCACCGCGAGGGAGCGCGTCGAACTGTTGCTGGACGACGGGACTTTCGAAGAGTGGGATATGTTCGTCGAGCATCGCTGCGCCGATTTCGGCATGCAGGATAAAAAAATTCCAGGCGATGGTGTCGTGACGGGTTGCGGCTTCATCAATGGTCGACTGGTATTTGTGTTCAGCCAGGACTTTACGGTGTTCGGCGGCTCGCTCTCCGAAGCGCACGCTCAAAAGATCTGTAAGGTGCTCGACACCGCCATGACGGTCGGCGCACCCGTCATCGGCATCAACGATTCCGGCGGCGCTCGAATTCAGGAAGGTGTCGCGTCGCTCGGTGGGTATGCCGAAGTCTTTCAGCGCAACGTCACGGCATCCGGCGTAGTGCCGCAGATCAGTCTGATCATGGGTCCATCGGCGGGCGGCGCGGTATACAGCCCCGCACTCACCGACTTCATCTTCATGGTGAAGGACAGCTCTTACATGTTCGTCACGGGCCCCGATGTCGTGAAAACCGTCACGCACGAGGAGGTGACCGCCGAAGACCTGGGTGGCGCGATCACCCATACCACGCGCAGCGGCGTCGCGGACCTCGCGTTCGACAACGACGTCGAGGCCATCTTGATGTTACGGCGCTTCTTCAATTATTTGCCGGCCAACAATCGCGAAAAACCACCGATGCGAGAAGCCTTCGATCCGCCGGATCGCGACGACTATTCGCTCGATACGCTGGTGCCCGATAACCCGAACAAGCCTTATGACATGAAGGAGTTGATTGCCAAGGTCGTCGACGACGGCGAGTTCTTTGAGCTGCAACCTGAGTATGCGAAGAACATCATCATCGGTTTCGGCCGCATGGATGGTCAGGTGGTCGGCATCGTCGCCAACCAACCGCTGGTGCTCGCCGGCTGTCTCGATATCAAGAGCAGTATCAAGGCTGCACGATTCGTACGTTTCTGTGATGCCTTCAGTATCGCAGTCGTCACTTTCGTCGATGTACCAGGTTTTATGCCGGGTACCGCGCAGGAATATGGCGGCATCATCAAGCACGGCGCAAAGCTGCTCTACGCCTATGCCGAGTGCACGGTACCCAAAGTCACCGTAATCACTCGCAAGGCATATGGCGGCGCTTACGACGTCATGGCCTCGAAGCATCTGCGCGGCGACATCAACTTCGCTTGGCCGAATGCCGAAATCGCCGTAATGGGCGCCAAAGGTGCGGTCGAGATCATTTTCCGTGAGGAAAAGTCCGATCCGGCAAAGCTCGCGGCGCGCGAGGCCGAGTATCGCGAAAAGTTTGCTAATCCGTTCATCGCGGGAGCCCGCGGCTACATCGACGACGTGATCATGCCGCATGGCACACGACGACGCGTTTGCCGTGCGCTCACAGTCTTGCGCGATAAGAAAATAGAAGAACCGTGGCGCAAGCACGGCAACATTCCGCTTTGATCGCGCGCAGGGAGTCGAACATGTTCAAGAAGATACTCATTGCCAATCGTGGCGAAATTGCCTGCCGCGTCATCAAGACGGCTCGCCGCATGGGCATCAAGACCGTAGCGGTGTATTCCGAAGCCGACAAGGACGCACGTCATGTCGAACTTGCGGATGAGGCGGTGCTGATCGGTCCAGCGCCTTCGCGCGAGTCTTACCTCGTCGCCGACCGCATCATCGCGGCCTGCAAGCAGACGGGTGCCGAGGCGGTTCACCCGGGGTACGGGTTTTTGTCTGAGAACGCTGAGTTCTCTCGTCGGGTCGAGGAAGAAGGCATCATTTTCATCGGACCGAAACACGCCTCCATCGCTGCGATGGGCGACAAGATCGCCTCGAAAGAGCTTGCGGCCAAAGCCAAGGTCAACACCATTCCCGGATGGAATAACCCGATCGAGTCGGCGGAGAAGGCCGTCGAGATTGCAAAGAGCATCGGTTATCCGGTGATGATCAAGGCGAGCGCGGGCGGCGGCGGTAAGGGTCTTCGTGTCGCATGGAACGACAAAGACGCCTTCGAAGGGTTCAACTCCTGCCGTAATGAAGCTCGTAACAGTTTCGGCGACGATCGCGTCTTCATCGAAAAATTCGTCGAAGAGCCGCGTCATATCGAGATTCAGGTTCTCGGCGATGGTCACGGCAATTGCGTGTATCTCTGGGAGCGCGAGTGCTCGATTCAGCGTCGCCACCAAAAGGTAATCGAAGAGGCGCCGAGCCCCTTCCTCGACGACAAGACTCGTAAGGCTATGGGTGAACAGGCAGTCGCGCTCGCCAAGGCGGTCAAGTATCAAAGCGCGGGCACGGTCGAGTTCGTCGTCGGCAAAGACCGCAGTTTTTATTTTCTCGAGATGAACACGCGGCTTCAGGTGGAACACCCGGTCACGGAGTGCATCACCGGCCTTGATCTCATCGAACAAATGATTCGTGTCGCGGCAGGCGAGAAGCTCGGTTTTTCGCAAAAAGAGATTCGACGTCAGGGCTGGGCCATCGAATGCCGAATCAACGCTGAAGACCCGTTCCGTAATTTCCTGCCGTCGACCGGCCGGCTCGTGAAGTATCGACCCCCCCTTCAAAATATGGAGGCGGCACACCCGGTGCCTGCAGAGGGCGGTGTCCGCGTCGACACGGGCGTGTACGAGGGCGGCGAAATCCCGATGTACTACGACTCGATGATCGCCAAGCTCATTACCTACGGCGCCGATCGTCACGAGGCGATCGCGAAGATGCGCGAAGCGCTCAATGGGTTTGTCATCCGCGGAATTTCCAGCAATGTCCCGTTTCAGGCGGCACTGCTGGCACATCCTCGTTTCATTGCAGGCGATTTCAATACCGGATTTATCGCCGAGCAATACCCAAAGGGGTTCTCCTCATCAGCCGTACCGCATGATGAGCCCGAGTTCTTGCTGTCACTGGCCGCCATTTCACATCGGCGCACGCGTGAGCGCGCCGCGCGCATGACCGGACAGCTTCGTCATCGGGAAGTGCGCATCCGAGAAGATTTCATCATCGTGCTGCGCGATGAGGCAGGCGGACGTGATGAAATTCCGGTCAACGTGCACCCGGTTGGTTCGATGTTCAATGTGAGCATCGCCGGCCGCACCCATGAGGTGTCGTCCGAGGATAACTTGCGCGATATCGCGGTTCACGGCTACTTCGATGGCAAGCCGTTCTGCGCTCAGATCGAGCGCATTGGTCTCGGATACCGAATTTCCCATAACGGCACGAGTTTGTTCGCCAAGGTCTTCACTCCGCGCCATGCGCAGCTCGAAGCCTTGATGCCGTTCAAGGCGCCGCCCGATCTTTCGAAAGTGTTGCTTTCGCCCATGCCTGGCCTGCTGGTGGACGTTTCGGTTCAGCCGGGTCAAACGGTGCGGGCCGGTGAGCGTCTTGCGGCGATCGAAGCCATGAAAATGGAAAACATCCTGTTCGCCACGCAGGACTGCGTCGTCTCTGAGGTTCTCGCGAAGAAAGGTGATAGCCTCGCGGTCGATCAGGTCATCATCAAGTTTCAGTGAGCGGACAGGGCAACGTTCAGTATGGCGAATTCATTGAAACGTCCCTTCCGAGTTCTCGGCATTCAGCAAGTGGCCATCGGTGGACCAGACAAGCAGCGTCTGCGTACGTTGTGGGTCGACATGCTGGGGCTCGAGGTCACCGGAAACTTCGTCAGCGAGCGTGAGAACGTGGACGAAGATATCTGTGCCATAGGGCATGGTGCGACGCGTGTCGAAGTTGACCTGATGCAGCCGCTCGACCCTCAGAAAAAACCAGCGGTGCATACGACGCCGCTCAACCACATCGGCCTCTGGATCGACGACTTACCGAAGGCCGTCGAATGGTTGACGGCTCAAGGCGTGCGTTTCGCTCCAGGGGGCATGCGAAAAGGGGCGGCAGGTTACGACATTTGTTTCCTCCACCCGAAATCGAGCGAGGAGTTTCCCATTGCGGGAGAGGGAGTGCTCGTGGAGCTCGTCCAGGCGCCGCCTGAGGTCATCGCAGCGCTCGGTTGAGCGCTGATCCGTCGGTCAATCCTTCGGCATTCGGTGTAGCCCGACGATCAGAGTGCCGGGGCCGCCGTGGACGCCGATCGCAGGGCCCATGTCGGTCAAAGCGCAAAACTCGACGCTGCCCTTCGGATACTTGGCGATCAGCTCGTCGGCCAGTAACCGACCTTCCTCTTGGCGATCGCCATGACCCACCAGGATACGCACGGTTTCTTTCGCGGGGTCGAGGCGGTAACGGCGCACCACGAATCGTGCGAAGCGACTGCGTAACTTCAATGGTCCGAACAGCCCACCCCCTGCGCTGATGCGACCGTCAGGCCAGGTACGCAAAATCACATTGAGTCCTAACAGCCGAGCCACTTTACCTACGATGGCTGGAACACGTCCGCCGCGAACGGCGAAATCGATACTTCCGAGAAGGGCGAATGTTTGTGTGTTGTCCATCGCTGTTTGAGCTGCGACGACAACAGCTGGCGCGTCGACACCTTTGGAGGCAGCTTCAGCCGCTGCAATCGCGACGAGGCCTTGGCCGACCGAGGCATTTCTACT
>Ga0172372_10009501_pt1 | contig 12640 bp, 11 predicted proteins | sample LakKiv5m_2_FD_114544 | JGI IMG/M metagenome (GOLD analysis project Ga0172372, IMG submission 114544) | Freshwater microbial communities from Kabuno Bay, South-Kivu, Congo - kab_092012_9.5m | ecosystem: Environmental > Aquatic > Freshwater > Lake | place: Democratic Republic of the Congo...
ACGGCGTCCGCTATGGCGCGCGGGTGGACGGCGCGGACCCCTTGGAGATGTATGGCAACACCCGCGGCGCCGGCTTCGGTGCCGAGGTGAAACGCCGCATCATCCTCGGCACCTACGTCCTGAGCAGCGGTTACTACGACGCCTACTACCTGCGCGCGCAGAAGGTCCGCACGCTCATCCGGCAGGACTACCTGCGCGCCTTCGAGCAGGTGGACGCCATCGTCGCGCCCACCACGCCCACGCCCGCGTTCAAGGTCGGCGAGAAGTCCGGCGACCCGCTCCAGATGTATCTCTCGGACATCTTCACCATCGGCTGCAACCTCGCTGGCATCCCCGGCCTGAGCCTCCCCTGCGGCTTCGCGACCAACGCGGAACGCGGAACGGGGAACGCGAAACTGCCGATCGGCCTGCAGTTGCTGGGCAAACCCTTCGGCGAGGAAACCATCCTCCGCCTCGCGCACGCCTACGAGCAGAGCACGCCGTGGCACAAGGAACGGGCGCTCTGACCCCAGCTCCAACCCCGCATGAATGACAGCCCGCCGGACCAGAGGGAAGCGGGTAACGCGCCGGATGCCTCGAAGAATCCCTACCTGCGCTTCATCGCATGGGGCCTGCTCCTGATTGTGGTGTATGTCTTCAGTCTCGGGCCAGCAGCATGGCTGATGTCGAGAGGGTTCGTTTCCATGAAGGGATTCGCCCTCATAAGCTTCCCGGCACACTTTCTGCCCGGAGGCTTCAGTGAGCCTTTGAACGGATACATAAACTGGTGGATCACGTCGGGGCGCTTTGCTGGCTTCAAGTTCCGTCGCCAGCACCCGGCCGGGATTTACTGCCTGGATTTCTACTGCCCCTCGGCGCGGGTGTCAGTGGAACTGGACGGCTTCCAGCACGGGCTGCCGGAGCAACAGCAGCGGGACCAGACGCGGACCCAGTTCCTCGCCGGACAGGACATCGAGGAACTCCGCTTCTGGAATCATCAGTGGCGGAAGAACCGGGAAGGCGTGCTGCTGGAAATCTGGAATGCGCTCCACCGACGCACCGGCTGCGTGAAGGTGCTGCGGAAAGAGCAGAACCACCGCTTCCTGCCGCCCGACCCGGCGCGAATGATCCCCGCCCCGCCGAAAACCTGACGCGCCCCTTCTCCCTCTCCTCCGTGAAACGGAGGAGAGGGCCGGGGAGAGGAGGTGCTGGGTTGTGACGGCTCGGCTGCCCCTCTCCCCAACCCTCTCCCCGCTCCTGCGTCACGGGGCGAGGGAGTCGATTACTTCTTCCCCAGATTCATCAGCCCCGCCTTGTCCCAATAGACCGTGCCGCCCTCGTGGGTGAAGGCCATGCCGTTGAGCTTCGCGCCGGGGTAGAGGCCCACCTTGCCCGCCGGGACTTCGAGGCGCATCCACTTGCCCGCCTCCGGCAGCGGGCCGAGCAGACGGCGGCTGGCGGTGTGCAGGTTGCCCCACTTGATGCCTTCGGGGTCGCCCCAGATGGCGCGGTGCTCCCACGAGCCGTCGTTGAACTGGAGCATGATGGCCTTGGGCTTCGCCGCCGGGTCGAGGAACACATGGGCGTAGAGCACGTCGCCGTATTTCACTTCGAGCGGCGGGGCCGCGCCGGTGAAGTAGTCCTGCGTGGGGCCGCCGCCCGTGCGCTTGAGCGCGCGCTTGCCCGTGTGGACCTTGCCGTCCGCCGCCGTGACCCATTGCGCGGGCGTGCCGGAGACCTGGGGCGTGGAGCCGGCGGGAAAGTCGTCGTCGAGCCAGACCACGTCGCGCTTCTCGCCGTGCGGCGGTTCCTTGCCGGTGGTGGCGAGGCCGGTCTTGTCGAAGAACACCTCGCCATCGCAGATGGTGAAGGCCATGCCGGTGATTTCCATGCCGGGCGCGAGGCCGAGCTTGGCCGCCTCGACTTCCAGCCGGACCCATTTGCCAGCGGCGGGCAGCGCGCCCATGTCGAACTTCTGCGGCGTGCGCGGCGTGCCGGCGGGAATGGCGTCGCCGTCGCCCCAGACCGCGCGGTGGTTCCAGCCCGCCGTGTGGAACTGGAGCATGATGGCGCGCGTGGGGTTTTCCGCCGTGATGAAGACGTGGGTGAAGAGCTTGTCGCCGTCGCACACGAGCAGCGGCTTGTCGCACGTCGTGAAGTAGTCCTGCGCCACGCCCATGCCGGAACGCTGGAGCGCCTTCTTGCCGAAGAAGACCTGGTTGCCGTCGCCCTGCGTGACCCACGAATGCGGATGGTTGTCCGCGTTGACCTGCGAGTTCGCGCCGGGCGGGAAATCATCGTCCACCCAGATGATTTCCTTGAACTGCGCGGCGGCGGGCAGCGCGGCGAGAACGAGGCCGGTGATGAACGTGGACACGGCGCGGCGGAGGTGGAGTAGCGGCTTCATGCTGGAAGTGTGCGCCGCGGCGGCGGGGCGTCAAGCCGGCGGGCGGCGAGATTGGGCAGGAAGATTAGGGGCAGGAAAATTTCAGCTCATGTTCCTGCCCCCAATTTTCCTGCCAACTTCGGGTCAGCTCCGGTGCCACAGGAGATAGCTCACGGCACGCGCGGCAGGAAGGCGGCTGGCCCATCCGTCCGCAGCAGGTCTTTCAGCTCGGCGTAGTCGAAGTGGATGACGAACTCGCCGGCACCATGCGAGGCGATGGTGGAAGAGTTGAAGTAGATTTGCAGGCCACTTGGCGAGAGTGTGAAGTGGAACAATGGAATGAAATCGTCTTCCACGCTGTCAGGGGCGGGATGGCCAACGGTCTTGAGCTTGAGCCGACAGCGTTCGCGGAAGACCGGCTTCCAATCCGGCATCGGCTTGAAAATGTCGCCGAGCCGAAGCCAGGTCACGGCCCCGTCCTGCCACTGATACGTCAGGCCGTCCCAGTGCGAGCGGTTCCCGCTTCCTCTCACCGCTTCGTAGCTACAGACCACGAAGCTTGCGAGGTTGGTGGTGAGCAGCCGCAGTTGCCATTGGTCGGACACAACGAACGCGTTCACCGCCGGGAAAACTCTGCTCCGAATGTTGTCCTTCCAAAAGTCGAGCGGGCCGGTCGTGAACAGGTTGGCTCTCTCCTCACAGCGGGTCAGAATCTGCCCTTCAAGTGCTGCAAGGAACGGTTGCTCGCCCGGCAGCTTTGGGACTTGAGCCCAATACTCCGTCGTGCCGCCCAACCGGCCAAGCCGGAACCCCGTCAGCCGTCGGTAGCTCAAGTGCTCGAACTGCCGCGTCAGGTTCGCCGTGTCGCTGGCCCAGCCGTTGGTGCGCGGGAGCGTGGCGTTGAGCCGGAGCGGGTCGTCGGTCGAGGCCACGACCGGCTCGGGAAGCTTCGTTCCATCCTCGCGCTCGCGGACGTTAACCACCGCTTGCCACGGATGCGCGCGGCTCGTGCTGCTGAACCACTCCGTCTGCTCGCGCCCTTCCCGGTAAAGCCAACCGGACCAATCCACGTTGCCATTGCGCTCGAACAGGCACACTTGCACCAGCCGCCCGTCCACATCGCGCCCGGTGAACGTGCCGCCCGCCGCAGGTCGGATGGCCGACCGGCCCGCGTCGCGCACGACCAGCACGGTGAACACGCCGAGCGCGAAGACGAACGCCAGCACCACCCACCGCAGGCTGCGGGGCGAGGGTGCTGGTGTGCCGTTGTTCACGGAACGGAAGTGTGCGCGCCCGGAGCGCCGGTGTCCAACCGGCGCGCTGGCGTGCGGCATGTCCCCCGGATGCGAATCCGCGCCCCCCTTCGGACTTTCCGTTCGGCGGGCCGCCCATTATCACTGCGGCATGAAGCCGCCCATCCGCCGCCGCGCCGCGTTGACGTTCCTCGCCGTGGCTTCGTTCGCCGCCGCGTCCGGCCACGCCGCCGACAGTTCGGCCGCCCGCCCGCTCCGCGTCTGCCTCATCTCCGGCTCGCAGGATTCCAAGCCTTACAGCACGGATGACTCGCTCGCCGCGCTGGCCCGCTACTTGCAGACGGAGCACAAGATGACTTGCACGCTGCTGACGTGGGATGCCGCGAGCGCGGGCTTCAAGGGCATCGAAAAGCTGCTGGAGGCGGACGCCGCCATCTTCTTCGTCCGGCGCAAGACACCGAGCGCGCACAACCTCGACGTGCTGCGGAAGTTCTTCGCCTCGGGGAAGGGCTTCGTCGCGCTGCGCTCCACCAGCCACGCGTGGGAGAACTGGCCGGACTTCGACGCCGAGGTGCTCGGCGCGAAATACGGCGGCGCGAAGGGCGGTAACTTCGGCAACGTGGAGAAGCTCACGCGCAAGCCGCATCCCATCTGGGCGGGCACGGAGGACTTCGACACCAAGTGCGACATCTACCGCTACGGGCCGGTCGCGTCCGACGTGCAGGTGCTGATGGAGGGCCAGAACCAGAACGGCGTCATGCCCGTGGCGTGGACGCGCGTGCATCGCGGCGCGCGGCTTTTCCATCTCGCGCTCGGCTACGCGTATGACATGGAGAAGCCCTCCTTCCGCCGCATCGTGGCGAATGCGCTGCGTTGGGTGAGTGAGAAGTAGCGGCGCATGGCTGTTGCCTCTCTTCTCCCTCTCCCTTCATCCGATGAGGGGAGAGGGCCGGGGTGAGGGGTTGCTTGAGTTGGCGTTGGTGGCCCCACCCCTCATCCGGCCTGCGGCCACCTTCTCCCCTCGCTCCGCGAAGGGAGAAGGTCACACCATCACATCCCGCACCACGTTGCCGAACACATCCGTCAGGCGGAAATCGCGGCTGGCGTGGTGGTAGGTGAGGCGCTCGTGGTCGAGGCCGAGGAGGTGGAGGATGGTCGCGTGGAAGTCGTGAACGTGGACGGGCTTGTCCGCCACGGTCAGGCCGATGTCGTCGGTCGCGCCGTAGGTGAGGCCGGGCTTCACGCCGCCGCCGGCCAGCCAGCAGGTGAACGCGCGGCAGTGATGGTTGCGCCCGCCGTTCGTGCCGTCCGGCGAGCGGCCAAACTCCGTCGTGAACATCACCAGCGTGTCGTCGAGCATCCCGCGGTCCTTGAGGTCGCGGATGAGCGCGGCGATGGGCTGGTCAATTTTCCGTGCGTGCGTCGCATGGCCCTTGATGTTGCCGTGCGCGTCCCAGTTGCCGCTCGCGCCGGTGTCAATCAGCTCGATGAACCGCACGCCGCTCTCGGCCATGCGCCGCGCGACCAGCGTCTGCCACGCGAAGCTCTTGTTGTCGCCACGCTCGACGCCGTATTGCCGCAGCATGAAGTCCGGCTCCTTGCGCAAGTCCAGCAGGCTGGGCGCGATGGTTTCCAGGCTCGCGGCGGTGCGGAAGCTCAACATGCGCGCGGCCAGTTCGCCTTCGTTCGGACGCGCGGCGCGGTGCTGCTCGTTGAGGCGCTGGAGCATCGCCAGCTCCTTGTCCTGCAACGCGCGCGGGTTGTCCGCGTGCGGCTTGAGGTGCGGGATGGGATTGTCGCCCGGGGTGATGCAGACACCTTGATGATAGGCCGGGAGGAAGTTGCTGTCCCACACTTGCGAGCCGGCGTAGGGCTTGTCCTTGCAGAAGACGACATGCGACGGGAGGTTCGGGTTCTCCGTGCCGAGGCCGTAGCTGACCCACGCGCCGATGCCCGGCAACGCGGATCCCTGCGAGCCGGTGTGCATGTGGAGCGTCGCCTCGAAGTGGTCGTTCTGGTCACCCTTCATCGAGCGGATGACGCAGAGGTCGTCCACCACGCCGTTGAGGTGCGGGAAAAGCTCCGTGGTCTCGATGCCGCACTGGCCGCGCTTCGCGTGCGCCCACGGGGAGGCGGTCAAGGCACCGCGTCCGAACTTCTCCCCGTGACGCTTCGCGAGCGCCGGCTTGGGGTCGAACGAGTCCATGTGCGACATGCCGCCGGTGAGGAAGAACATGATGACGCGTTTGGCGCGCGGCGCGAAGTGCGGGGCGCGCGGCGCGAGCGGATGCGGCTCCGGATCCGGCGCGGCGAAGAGCGGGAAGAGCCGCTCGGCGAGACCGAAGCCGGCGCACGCGCCCGTGGCGAGCGCGGAGCGGCGCAGCAGGGAGCGGCGGGAGAAGTGGGTGGGGTTCATGTGCGTGGGGGGAATGTGGCCTGCTGACAAAGTTCAACAGCGGCCTCGGCAGCGGAGCGCACGATGCGCGCACGAACTCGCGTTTCGCTGGAACAGAACGCGGAGAGGTCGCCGTTAAACACAGCACCATGGTTAGGCGATTTCATCTGGTCAAAAATACGGCTGTGAAGAATCCGGCACAATTGTCGTTCCCAAGAACCCAACACCCCACTCACTGTAGCCATCGTCAACGATGGTGAACGAAACCTCCCAACTTGCCTCGTCTGACATGACCGTATCAGCCAGCATCAGTTTGGCTCTCATCCCTGCGGGCGCAAAATTAGTGTCAAAGTCATACTTCTTCCTCAGCTCTTTCAGAAATGCGAAGGTGGCAGGCCAGACAGCCTGCCACTTGCCCTCGACGATGCGAACATTCTTCTCGTCCAAGTCCGCTTGGCCAGAAGACACGCAATCTACTGCGATATGAACACCTGGTTCGCACTCAAACCTACAGTAGTCGGAGATGATGTCGTGTTTGCTCATGCCTAACAGTGGCTTAAACCACTCTTCCTCACCCTCTTCTGCTCTGAGAGATTCCACGGCCCGAGTTCCGCGATTGCGTCCCTTGAACCGTCGCTGGTAGGGCGCGGTGTCCTCACCGCGCCGCCGAGGTCTGGTGAGCTGCGGGTGCTCGGCGGCGGGCTGAGGACAGCCCGCCCTACCAGCATCCGGCTCGCAGGCAGCCGCCACGGTCCGAACGCCGCGCCTTCGCACCTTGCCCCCGTGCCGGCTACTTCCAGTCGCCGCATTGCGCGTAGATTCGTCGAGACGCGCTCGAACTGCTGTTGCCCACCGACGGCGGCTGGAAGCCGCCGGCACGGGCGCTCGGCTCCGTAGGAGCCAAACATGAGTAGCCGTGGGTGAAGTGAGCAACGCGAACGCAACCCACGGACAACGAACAAATCCGACGCAACCGCGTAGCGGTTGAACGATTCCGTCCGCAGGCCACCGGGTTCAACCGCTGCGCGGTTACGGACATTTTGGGGCACGCAACCGTGGGTTTCGTTCGCGCTGCTCACTTCACCCACGGCTACTCGTGTGTCGCCCCTGACGGGGCGGGCGGCAGGGAGCCTCTCATTAGCACCGGGCTTCAGCCCGGTGGTGTGGCGCGGGAGCGAGCGAAGCCGTTTCAACGGCTTCGCGGGCTTGGTTTGCGAACGGGCGTGGCGGACGGAAACCGTTGAAACGGTTTCCATCTTCGCTCGTGCGCGCACACCCGGCTGAAGCCGGGTGCTAATGAGAGGGGCACTCAAAGTGATTTGGTTGAAACCGTTGGAGACTTCGTGGCCGTTCTCCCTCACCCCGGCCCTCTCCCGCTGGGAGAGGGGGCAACATCGCCCGCGCTCATCCTTGCGGTTACCTCCAGCACTTCGGACGCTGGCTGCGGTCCTCCCTCTCCCAGCGGGAGAGGGCTGGGGTGAGGGAGAAAAGCTACGACAGTCCAAGACGCGCTGAATTGGCACTGAGAGGTTCATGGCTCAATCCAGATACACAAATTCGTTCGCCGAGAGCAGCAGGCGGCAGACGCTGGTCCAGACGCGGATTTCCTTCTCGGCGGCGTCCTTGGTCTCGACGCCTTTCGCGTAGTCCTTCGCGTAGGCGGACAGGTCGCGGAGTTCGTCGGCGGAAGGCGGGCGGTTGTAGGCCAGCGAGGTCGCGCGGCGGATGCGTTCCTCGGGCTGGCTGGCGTCCGCCATCACGCGGCGGGCGAGGGAGCGGGCGTTGTCGCGGATGAAGTCGCTGTTCATCCAGTAGAGCGCTTGGAGCGGCACGGTGGAGACGGGGCGGCGGGCGTTGCACTCGTTCGGGTTCGGCCCGTCGAAGAGTTCCATGTAGGGATGCTTGCCCAGCCGGCGCGACGGCAGATAGACCGCGCGATACTCGTGGCTGGAGTCCGCGAGGAAGGGCCGGTGCTGCGTGTAGGGATACTCGTTCTTCTCGTTCGGCTTGGGGAACGGGTGCGCGCCGGGGTTGCCAATCTGGAGCCGCCCGCTGACGAAGAGCGTGGCGTCGCGCATGGATTCGGCGTCGAGGCGGTGACGGGGGAAGCGCCAGTAGAGGGTGTTCGATGGGTCTTCTGAATGCGGAGTGCGGAGTGCGGAGTGCGGAATGGCCGAGGCGCGCGGAGTTCCTGATTCCGCATTCCGCATTCCGAATTCCGCATTGTCCGAAGATTGCTGCCACGTCTGGCTCGTCAGAATCAGCCGGTGCATTTCCTTGAAGGACCAGCCGCGCCGGACGAACTCGCCGGCCAGCCAGTCCAGCAGCTCCGGGTGCGTGGGCGGACGGCCTTGCGCGCCAAAGGTGTCGGCCGTCTCCACCAGCCCGCGACCGAAGTGGTGCATCCAGATGCGGTTCGCGACGACGCGCGTGGTGAGCGGGTTGTCGGCGCTGGCAATCCATTGCGCGAGTTGCAGGCGACCGGATTCGCCGGCAGGGATTTGCGGCGGCGACTTGCTCAACACGGAGAGGAAGGCGCGCGGGGTTTTGTCACCGGGCGATTTAGGCTCGCCCTTCATCTGGATGAACGCGTCGCCGATGTCGTCGGCCTTCTTCTTGTCCGTCACGGCCCACGCGATGCCGCCGCCGGGGAGCGGGACGAAGTTCTTGCGCGCGCGGCCCTGCTCGGTGCCGGCGTGCGGATACTGGGTGCTCGCGAAGTAACCGTAGAGGCCGTAGTAATCCTCGCTGGAGATGGGGTCGAACTTGTGGTCGTGGCAACGCGCGCAGCCGATGGACATGCCGAGCATCCCCTTGCCGATGGTCGAGAGCGTGTTCTCGATGACCAAGTGCATGTCGGCGTATTCGCCGTTGTTGAAGCGCCGCGTGATGGCGACGAAGCCGGTGGCGATGACGCGCTCGCGGGCGCGCACTTCCGGTTCGCGCTTCGTGAGCAGGTCGCCGGCGATTTGCTCGGTGATGAACTGGTCGTAAGGCAGGTCGGCGTTGAACGCATCAATCACGTAATCCCGATACAGCCGCGCCTCGGGCACGGGAGCGTCCGCGCCATCGCCGCTCGTGTCCGCGTAACGCGCGGCGTCGAGCCAGTGGCGGCCCCAGCGTTCGCCGTAGTGCGGGGAAGCGAGCAATCTGTCCACGAGCGCGGCGACTGCCTTCCGCACACTTTCCCGCTTTCTCACTTTCTCACTTTCACCGTTGGCAGGTGTGCCGGTGGGAGAGTGGGAAAGTGAGCATTCGCGCTCGAACTCCGCCACCTGCTCGGGCGTGGGCGGCAGGCCGAGGAGGTCGAAGTAAAGGCGGCGGACCAAGGTGCGGTTGTCGGCGGGCGGATTCGGCTTCAGCCCGCGCTTCTGCAATTCGGCGAAGATGAAGCGGTCAATCGGATGACTGGACCAGCTTGCGTCGGCGGGCGGCTGGACGGCGCGCACGGGCTGGTAAGCCCAGTGCTTCGCATCCGGCGTCGCGGCAAAGGTTGCGGGTGCCGACACGAGCGTCAGCAGGCAGGCCAGCACGGCCGGGGCGGAAAGGGCTTGGGACAGCGGAAACATCGTCGAGTCTCAGACGCTACCGGACGCGGCGAGGATTCAGGGATGTGCGGCGTGCAGCCGGCCCACAACCGTCTCGCCGGGTGCCGCTGGCGGGTGGTTCCACGCCCCATCATCCCACGGGCCGGCGGGCCGGGCCGGGTCACTTCCGGTTCCTGCTGCGCGCCTGCTCCAGCAGCCAGGTGTAGAGCGCGTCGGTGCCGTAGGCATCGTCCCAACAATTGTGGCCCACGCCGGGATACTCGGTGTATTTGGCGCGTGCGCCGGCCTTGGTGAGCGCTTCCTGCATCTCGCGATTGCCCTTCACCGTCGGCTCCCGGTCCTTGTCGCCGCAGAAGTTCCAGATGGGCAGGCGCGCGGCGGCGAACCTGGCCGCGTTCGCCACGTCGGGCCGCGAGCACATCGGCACGATGGCCGCCCACGCGGACGGATCCTTGGCCGCGATGCTCCAGGTGCCGCCGCCGCCCATCGAGAGGCCGGTGAGATACACGCGGTCGGGGTCCGTGCCGAACTCGGCCTGGGTCTGCTTGAGCATGGCGAGCGCCCATTGCGCGTCTGGGCCGTCGGCGAGCCAGTTGGAGCCGGACTGGCACTGCGGGATGACGGTGACGAAGGGGAACGCGCCCTTGCGCTTCCAGATGGCCGGGCCGAGGCCGACCATGATCTGGTCAATGTTGTTATTCCCGCGCTCGCCCGCGCCGTGAAGAAAAAGCATGACGGGAGGTTTGCTGCCCGGCTCGAACTTGGCCGGCACGAAGATGACGAAGGGATGCCGCTTCCCCTCGGCGTCGGTGAAGACGCGGTTCTGAAAGCCGCGCGCGGGTGCGGCCTTCGCACCGGACACCGGGGCCTTGCTGGCCGACGCGCAGCCGGCGAACCACGCGAATCCACCGGCCAGGAGCACCGCGCGGAGCGAAACGAGCTTCATGCGTCGCACGCTGAACGAGCCTTCCGGCCGGCGCAAGTTGGAAAGCCGCGGCCCAGCGCCGGGACGCCCGATGCGAATTCTGCTAAATGTGCTTTTGGTGCCGCCCCGAAGCAGGTTACTCTGCCCGCCAGATGCCGACTCGAAAAACTGATTCTCCCGCGACGCTCACCCTGGAAACCGGCCAGGTGTGGGAAATGGCCGACTCAAACCTGCGCATCGGCCTCATTGGCAAGACGCTGATCCACTACAAGCACTACCGGGGCAACTGCCCGCGCGCCTCCGTCTCCCTCACCGGCAAGGCGGCGTTGCAGGAATACCTCGTCAAGCACAAGGCCGTGCTCGCCAAGGCCAAGGCCAAGGCCGGCAAGTCCGCCAAGCGGCAACGCGCGGGCGGCGTCAGCGCTTGAGCAGGGCCTCGACGCGCTGGTCGAACTTCGCCTGTAGCTTCCCCTGCACGTCGTTGTTCTTCTTCGCCGCGAAGACCGCCTCGGCGGACTCGAACTCGCCGCCGGGCTTGAAGAACGCCTTCACTTCCTCCGCGTAGGCGGCAGACAGCACGGCATCAAGCGACTTGCCTTCCTGCTTCAGCTTCGCGGCAAGCTGCTCCCGCTGACGCAAGGTCAACTTGGCCGTGGCTTGGAAGGACTTCCCCTGCCCCGCATCGAAACGCACGCGGACGCCGCCCGCGCCGGGAATCTCCTGCCACGCGGCCTCGGCCTTCTTGAGCTGCGCCGCATCCAGCCCGAACGCCTGCAACACACCGCGCGCCATGAGCTGGTCGCCGGGCGGAGCCATGTGGACGCCGTCCGAAGTCAGCAGGCGACCCGGCTTGCCGGTGGTGTTGGGCGTGGCCTTGATGGCGGACGCGAACATCCCATAGAGATCCGCGAGCGGGGCCTTGCGCTCCTTGGCGAGGCTGCGGAGGAAGTCGTTGTAAGGCGCGAGCTTCTTGTTGTTCTCGGCATCCAGTTCCTCGCTGATGACCGTGGCGGTGAGCACGACGACCTTGGTGCCGGCGGCGGCGCACTGGTCGAGGATGGCGGTGATGTTCTGCTTGTATTGGTCCAGCGGGATGCCGCGCGCGCCGTGCCACACGTCATTGACGCCGCAGCTCAACGTCATCCAGTTCGGCTTCTTGTCGAGCGCGTCCTTCTTCAAGCGCGCCAGCATCTGGTCGGACTTGTGGCCGCCGATGCCGGCGGGGATGGGCGTGACCTTCACGCCGTTGGCCTCCAGGCCCGCCACCACCAACCGCACGTAGCCGCCGGGACTGCCCCAGCCGCCCGCCGTGATGGAGTCGCCCATGAACGCGACCTTCTGGCCGTCCTTCACGAGGATTTCCGCGCGGGCGGGGAACAAGTTCAAGGCAAGGACGACAGCGACGGCGGACAGACGGAACAATGGTTTCATAAAGTGTGCCGGTGATTAGAGCAGAAGCTCCGCTGGGTGCAAACTTTCATCGCTAACTCGCGAGATTCCGTTTCACGAAAGCACGGAGCGCGAACTCGGACACGGCAGCGATTCAAGCGATGATGTTACGAGCATCAGACTGCGGATTCGCTGCATGAAGCGTCCGACAAATACCCAAAGATTCAGGCAAGGCAAAGATTGGGGCTTTCATCTTTGTCCTCCTTGAATCTTTGGGTTTGCCTTCGGGCAGTGAGAGCCGAAGGCGGCGACTGGAAGTCGCCGGCACGGGGCGCTCACGCCAGCGCGCGGCGATAGACCTTCTCGTATTCGTCCGTCGTGCGGTCCCACGAGAAGTCGGCGGTCATGGCGTGCCTGCGCATCTGCGTCAGCAAGTCCGGCGTGCGGTAGAGGACGTGCGCCTTGCGGATGGCTCCGGCCAGCGCACGGGAGGTGAACTCGGTGAACTTGATGCCGTCCGCCAAGTCCTCGTTTTCCGTCAGGTCCACCACGGAGTCGTCCAGTCCGCCGGTGCGGCGCACGATGGGGATCGCGCCGTAGCGCAGCGAATACATCTGGTTCAACCCGCACGGCTCGAAGCGCGAGGGCATGAGGAAGAAGTCGCACCCGGCCTCGATGCGGTGCGAGAGCGCGTGATCGTAGCCGATGCGCGCGATGGCCTTGGCCGGGTAACGGCGCGAGAGGTTCTGGTAGCCGCGTTGCAGG
>Ga0172372_10009502_pt1 | contig 12637 bp, 12 predicted proteins | sample LakKiv5m_2_FD_114544 | JGI IMG/M metagenome (GOLD analysis project Ga0172372, IMG submission 114544) | Freshwater microbial communities from Kabuno Bay, South-Kivu, Congo - kab_092012_9.5m | ecosystem: Environmental > Aquatic > Freshwater > Lake | place: Democratic Republic of the Congo...
ACGCTATTGGATTTGATGGCAAGGAGTTAGCAAGCTTCTATATCAGTGACAGCCGTTGGAAAAGATTGTCTGAAATCATGCTTGAAGACATGACCGAAGGTGAAACTGAACTTCCTACAATTACCATGGAGATGGCCAGGTTGAGAGATTATATCAACGATCCACATCAAAGATTCATCTATGTGACAGATTATTTAGCCAATTGGACGCTGTTGTGCGAAATGCAAAGCATTGAAGATCCAAAAGCTAATGCTACATATCCTTTGTTGGTTAAATCGGAGGGAAAATCTCCCAGACAACGAGAAGATTCAAAATTCAAAATGTTGGATGACAGCGAGTTTGATGCGATTGCAGCAAAAATTTTGGCATCCAAAGGCATACAAAATGAATTAACTGCCGAATTTAACAGTCTGTCTCAAGAGGGACTTGCTGCGGATGAAGATGACGACGACGACGATGATTTTTCGGATGATGAGGATTCAGAAGACGACGAATTCAACTTCAAAGACGAAGATTAAACTTTAGATTCATGCCTCACCCGTCTGTCATTGCAATTGGTGGCCCCACTGGAGTTGGAAAGACGGCATTAGCAATAAAAATTGCGCAACAACTAAAAACAGAAATAATTTCTGTTGATTCCAGGCAGATATACAAAGAACTCAGCATTGGTGTGGGAAGGCCAAGTGAGGAAGAACTAAATGCTGTTCCCCATCATTTCATTGCAAGTCATAGCATTCATGATTCTTTTACGGCAAAAGACTTTCAAGATCAAGCGAGAGCAAAGGCAACAGAAATCATTCAAAACCATGGAAGTGTAATTTTGGTGGGCGGAACAGGCCTGTATTTTAACGCATTTTTCAATGGTTTGGACGATTTTTCCAACACACCTCCAGAATTGAGAGATTCATTGAATAAAGAATTAACAGATAACGGACTTGATGATTTAGCTTTAAAATTAACTCAATTAGACCCCATAGGAGCTGTAGGAATTGACTTGAAAAATCCGATGAGAGTTATTAGAGCATTGGAATTGATTCTAACCCATGAAAAGCCCCTATCTGAGATTGCCTCAGGCAAAGGTGAACCCTTTGAATACGAGAATTCTTTATATTTTTTAAATATTGAAAGAAGAAATCTCTACTTCCAAATAAATTCTAGAGTAGATCAAATGATGGAAATGGGGTTTCTAAAGGAAGCCGAAGGCATGTTTGACTTTCGCGAATTAAACCCATTAAAAACAGTAGGTTATTATGAAATGTTTGATTTTTTTGACGGAAATTGCACCTTGGAACAAGCCATTGAGAAAATGAAACAAAAAACCAGAAATTACGCCAAACGTCAAGTTACCTGGTTCAAGAATCAATGGAATACACCGGAACTAACCTCTCACCAAATTTTAACTCTATTTAAATGAACGACATAATCATTAGCTTATTCACCCTGACAATTTTAGAAATTGTCTTGGGTATTGACAACATCATTTTTATCACCATTTTGGCAGGTAAAATGTCGCCCGAAAAACAAAAAAACGCACGCAACTTAGGCTTAATGCTGGGCATGGTGATTCGTATTTTAATGTTGTTTGGACTGAGTTGGATTCAAAAACAAGAACACCCTCTTTTTTCAGCTTACGGACATGATATTTCAGGAAAAGATTTGTTATTATTGATCGGCGGATTGTTCTTGATCTATCAAAGTGTTCATGAAATTCACCTAAAAATGAAAGGCGGAAAGGTTGAAAATCAACCCCGAAATCAAGCCAGTGGATGGACTTCAATGCTTCTACAAATGAGCTTAATCAACATCATTTTTAGTTTAGATTCAGTGATTACCGCAGTAGGAATGGCAGATCACCTGTGGGTTATGATTACCGCTGTTGTTGTATCTATGGGCGTTATGTTATTAGCTGCAACATCCATTGCAGACTTTGTGAATGGAAACCCTTCTGTTAAAATATTGGCATTGGCCTTTTTGGTATTAATTGGGGTTTCTTTGCTTGCAGAAGGACTAGAACAGGAAATCAACAAAGGCTATATCTACTTCTCTATGGCTTTTGCATTTACCATTGAAATGATCAATCTTAGGGTTGATAAGTTGAATTCAAAAAAGGATTAAAAACCAAAGCTATCAAATTTGAAAATGGGGTCAATTTCACTATCGTGCCCCAATTCTACAACGCTTTTTAACAAACCGGTATTCATATCATAAACCCAGCCGTGGATCAAAGGTAGTTGATGTCTTTGCCAAGATTTTTGCACCACACTGGTTTTAGCCAAATTTTGAACTTGTTCAACCACATTGATTTCAACAAATCGGTCTACCCGCTCTTCCTCATTCTGAATGGAGTCTATTTCCTCTCTATTATGAAAATATACTTCTTTTAAGTTTCTGAGCCACTTGTTTAAAAGATCAAAATTGCTGTGAGTCATCGCTGCTTTTACTCCACCGCAGCCGGTGTGTCCGCAAAGAATAATGTGCTTGACTTTCAAATGCGTCACGGCATAATCTAAAACAGATAGCAAATTCAAATCTGTGTGAACCACCAAATTGGCAATGTTTCGATGCACAAAAAGTTCTCCAGGTTGTGCCCCGATGATTTCGTTTGCGGGTACCCTACTGTCGCTACAACCAATCCAGAGATAATCAGGATTTTGATCTTTGGCTAACCGAGTAAAATATTCGTTATCTACGTCCAACTTCTCCTGTGCCCAAGCTTGATTACACAGGAATAGCTTTTCTTTATCGGTCATAATTCATTGAATTTAAGGTTGAATTTTTCTTTTTGAGACTCGTTTTGAAATTTAAACTCAAGATGGATATCTGAATAATCTGCATGAGTTTTAAAATCATTAACCACCTCCACAATGTCAGAATCCATGAATGTGCAATTCGAAAAATCTAAAATTAACGATTCACCCGATTGAACGTTGTTCAGATGTTTTTTCAAAATTGATTTATTCAAAAAAGTAGTTTGATGGTGAAACCTCAACATGGTTGCATCTTGATATTTAACTACACTAAAAGCTTTGTGATAATTGCTCCTTAAGATGAAAAAATATCCAAGTACAAGTCCAATAATTACACCCAACAACAAATTTGTTAGAACAATGGCAATCACCGTAGCAATGAAGGGTAAAAAGTTGTTCCATCCTTTTTGAAATTGATCTTTAAATAACGAAGGCTTTGCTAATTTATAACCCACAAAAATCAAAATTGCCGCCAAAGCAGATTTGGGAATCAAGTTCATTAAACCAGGAGCAAGAAGCACGAATAATAACAACCATATTCCATGAAAAATGGCACTTAACTTAGTTTTAGAGCCTGAATTAACGTTTGCAGATGTCCTAACAATCACCGCTGTAATAGGCATGGCACCTATCAAGCCAGCCAAGGTATTTCCTACGCCTTGAGCGAATAACTCACGATTTGCAGGGGATGTTCTTTTTTGAGGATCAATTTTATCACCTGCCTCTAAACTCAAAAGACTCTCAATGCTCGCAATAACAGCAATTAAAAAAGCGTAATACCAAATATCTGAGTCAAAAATGCCTTTAAATTGCGGATAATGAAATTCTCCAACCAACCCGTTCAATGATTCCCATAAATTCCCAGAATTTGAAAGCACGGGTACTCTCACCATGTGTTCCGGATCTGTAATCTTTGAAAAAAATCCTTCAATGGGTGCTAAAACATTGATAACAATCCCAAAAATAACGGCCAACAACGCCGGTGGTACGGATTGGGCCCAAGCTTTATTTTTAATTTGGGGAACCTCCCAAATGCGTTGAACAAGTAGCCCTAATACACCAATAATCACCGACAACGGAGTAATTTGTTTTAATGAATATATAATCTCTGAAAAGGTATTGTGCCCATCGGCCTGATTGAACTCCATTTCACCTTCCAAATCATGATCATAACCCAGAATATGAGGTATCTCTTTCAATATCAATATAATACCAATAGCAGCCAACATTCCTTTGATGACAGATACAGGAATGAAATCTCCAATAAATCCAGCTTTTAATGTTCCTAAAACAATTTGTATCAAACCAGCCAGTAATAGGGCCATAGCAAAATATTCAAAAGCTTGACCCTTGTGGGCTTTATCAAGTTCAGCAATGGCAACCGCCACAATGGAAATCAATCCAGCAGCAGGTCCAGAAACCGATACGTTCGACCCACTGAATAAACCCACTACAATTCCACCAATCACACCGGCCAAAATTCCCTGAATGGGTGTGCCACCGGAAGACATGGAAATACCAATACACAGAGGGAGAGCTACTAAAAAAACTACCAATGATGCAGAAAAATCTTTCTTTAAATTCGTCAATGCCATTGATTACGAATATAATCAACTTTATGACAGAAATACTACATTTTAAAAAGTAATAGTTGAGCTCTAGAAATAATATCAGATTCGTCTAATTGTGATAAATTATACTTCACAACTGAATCTAAATAAAACTCCCTCCTTTCTTGCGGTAACTCTTTGTTAAACAATTCTATTTGAAGAGAATTCCAGATTTTTAGTGCTTTAGAAAGTTCATTTTCGCCGTACTCACCATTTTTGTATTTAACAGAAATAGCCTTTAATTCTTTTAAAACCTGCTCGTGAGACTTTTTTACTGCTTTTAGATCAGGAATCTTCAAAGTATACAGTTCATTCCAAATAGTCTCAAATTGCAACTCTAATTCTGATTGAAGTTTATCTAATTGAAAGTCATCTTCAAACTGATCTTTCAATTGACTTTCAACAGAAATATCATCACTAAAAGCCATTGGAATTTCTAATTTCAATGAATCAATTCGTTTCTTGCTTTGTTTAGAAATAAATAAACTTGAAAAACGCAATTGTAATCTAGGAGCCTTAACACCCATATCCTCAAACGAACTTCCTAATTCCAACCAATACATAAACTCCGACGGACCCGCGATGTAAACCACATTTGGAAGAATACACTGCTGGAAAATGGGCCTCAAAAGAACATTTGGAGAAAACCGTTTTGGCGAAGTTGAAATTTCATCCATAAGCTCCTGCTGACTCCATGAATAACCGCCTGTTGCCGATACAAACTCTTCTGACTTTCTGTCAATTCTCAATCTTTGAGAATGATCATCATCAGGAAAATAAAATAAATGGCTTTCTCTGGTAGGAACCTGTATGTGGATTCCGTTTGCTTTTAAACCTTCAATGTGAATGTCGAGTGATTTTTTAAACTCTCCCAAAATTTCTTTTTGGAAAATATTTATTGAACACCTCTTTAAATGTGTGTTGTTAGGGTCTAAACACAAAATGCCCGTGTGTCCCCAGAAAAATTGAACCACCATTCTGGTTGCATCTGACAACACTATCTCTGGGCCATAAAACAGTTTAAGCTCTTGAAGTAGATCTTTCAATTTTTGATCATGAGGAAAATCAATCAACATTTGATCTATCATATCCACTACCCCTTCGGTGGTGAATTTTCCTACAGGGCCTGATTGACTGGTTTCCCAAACATAGGTTTTACCTAAAAAATATACTGTTTTAATTTCATCAAAATCATGATCTTCCGCAGCCATCCAGAAGACAGGAACAGCATCTAATTCAGCCGCTGTTTTTATTGCCGTAAAAACTTTATTGAAGACGAATTGCGGACCTAAAAATGGGTGAATTTGTTGCCCAGTTGTGACGGTAACACCATCTGGTTTGGATAACTTTATTAAATTTTCTTGTTGTGAGGGACTTAAATCGATATTGGAATATTGATCTCTAATTACCGACACCAAAATTTCTCTATGTTCTGCTGAAAAGTGCTTTAGATAATGTTCCTTCAATGAGTCGACCGAATCATTGATTCCCATTAAAGGATATGGTTTATATCCTTCAATTGTTTCTTGTGACAACCTGTGTAAGGCGGCCGACAAAAACCCTTTGGGAAATGGAACATTTTGAATTTCCATTACAACCACTCTCCAGTTAGATCATAATGCGAAGCTCCTGATATCTTAACTTTTTGGAAATCACCAATTCTAAGATAATTTCCGTTCACAGGCAACCAAACTTCGTTGTCAACCTCAGGACTATCAAACTGCGTTCTGCCTACAAAATGATCATTTTCTAAGCGATCAAACAGTACTTTTTGAGTAGTGCCAACCAATGATTGATTGAACGCATAGGAAATATCCATTTGCTGCTCCATAATGGCATTGGCGCGGCGCTGTTTTTCTTCTTCGGGGATGATATCTTCTAAGGTGTAGGCGTGAGTATTGTCTTCATGCGAATAAGTAAACACTCCCAATCGTTCAAATTTGATTTCTTGAAGAGCAAGCATCAATTCTTCGAAGTCTTGTTCGGTTTCGCCAGGGTGTCCCACGAGAATCGTCGTTCTCAAGGCAATACCGGGCACCTTTTCACGAATCTCTTTGATTAACTCCAAGGTGCGACGCTTGGTGATGCCGCGTCTCATGCTTTTGAGAACATTGTCAGTGATGTGTTGGATGGGCATATCTAGATATTTACAAATGTTGTCTCGTTCCCGAATCACATCTAAAACATCTGTTGGAAATTGCGATGGATAAGCATAATGTAGACGCATCCATTCTAGGCCTTCAACATCGCTCAAACGCTTCATCAAATCACCCAATTTGCGTTCACCGTATAAATCTAAACCGTAATACGTTGAATCTTGGGCAATGAGCATAATTTCTTTGGTGCCGTTTTTTACCAAATTCTTAACTTCTGTTTCCAATAATTCTATGGGCTTGGAAACGTGATTCCCACGCATTAACGGTATTGCACAAAACGAGCACGGTCTGTTGCACCCTTCTGATATCTTCACATAAGCAAAATGCTTAGGAGTGGTTTGTAGTCGTTCACCCAACAGTTCATGTTTGTAGTCTGCACCAACTGTTCTTAGAAGATTGGGGAGTTCGAGCGTACCAAACCAAGCATCTACCTCAGGGATTTCACTGCTTAATTCATCTTTATATCTATGCGATAAGCAGCCTGTAACGTATAATTTTTCTAAATTTCCTTGACTCTTCTCCTCAGCATATCTTAAAATGGTATCAATACTCTCTTGCTTTGCATTTTCAATAAATCCGCAAGTATTGATAATCACGATATCTGAATCGTCTTTCTTGGCTTCATGTTCTACATCGAAATCACTGGCCTTTAGTTGGGCCATAATCACTTCGGAGTCGACTATATTCTTGCTACACCCTAGGGTGATAACATTTACTTTGGGTTGTTTTACTGATTTAGTTCTCATTTTTTCTTTACGCTCTGAAAATGGATTCAATGAATGTTTCTTTATCGAACAACTTCAAATCTTGAGCTTTTTCGCCAATACCAATGTATTTGACAGGAATATTGAATTGATGACTGACCCCAATGACAACACCTCCCTTTGCCGTACCATCTAGTTTGGTAACTGCGAGGGCATTCACTTGGGTAGCCTGAGTGAATTGACGGGCTTGTTCAAAGGCATTTTGTCCGGTGGTAGCATCTATCACTAACACAACCTCATGGGGAGCATCTTCTCTGAATTTCTGAATCACTCTTTTTATTTTGGAGAGCTCATTCATAAGCCCAACTTTGTTGTGCAATCTACCTGCCGTATCTATGATTACCACATCGGCATTTTGTTCTACCCCTTGTTTAATGGTATCAAAAGCAACAGCAGCAGGATCAGTATTCATACCATGCGATACAATTTCAACGCCGGCGCGATCTTTCCAAATGTTTAATTGATCTACAGCAGCGGCTCTGAAGGTATCTGCAGCACCTAAAACAACTTTTTTCCCTTCAGAAGCATAACGATGGGCCATTTTACCGATGGTGGTTGTTTTACCTACCCCATTGATTCCAACCACAAGCACCACATAGGGCATTTTCGTTTGGAGGTTTTGCAATTGAAAATCTTTGGCTAAATGATCTCCAATATTGGGCATGAGGGTATCGGTAATTTCTGCTAGCCAAGCGTTAAGATCATCTGGGGCATCAAAGCCTTGGTTTTTTGCTCGTGCTTTTACGGCATCAACAATGGCCATGGTGGTATCAACACCCACGTCAGAGGTTAACAAAGCTTCTTCTAATTCATCCAATAAATCTGCATCAATTTTGCTCTTCCCAGATAGTAGAATTCCCAATTTGGATAGGAAACCTGTGCGTGTTGGCGCTAGGGCTTCTCGAGTTTTTTCACTTTCTGGTGAAGGATTGACGGTTTTTTTCTTGAACCAATTAAACATAAATGTGTGGAGTGCGGATTGGATATACAAAAAAAGCCCCTATTCGGGGCTTTTCCAAAAATCTTTATTCAGAATTAACCTTTAGCTAGAACGTCTTTAACACGCTCAGCGGTTACGATTTCTTCTTTGAAGGTATAAGCACCAGATTTAGGTGATTTGATAGTGCGGATAACTTTAACCATCTCTACACCACCTTCTTTTTTCAGGGTTGCAACTACTTTTTTAGCCATTATTTGATCTCTTTATGAACAGTTACTTTACGCATGTAAGGATTGTATTTTTTCAATTCAATTCTTTCGGGCGTGTTTTTCTTATTTTTGGTCGTAATATAACGACTCATACCAGCTACACCGCTGCCTTTTTGCTCGGTGCATTCTAATATTACTTGAACGCGGTTGCCTTTCTTCGCCATGATTAGATTTTTCCTTTCTTAAATAAATTGTTCAAACAGGCAGCCATGCCCTTTTTATCAATGGTCTTAATGGTTTGAGTAGACACCTTCAACGTAATCCACTCACCGGTCTCCTCGATAAAGAATTTTTTTGTCTGCAAATTCGGATAGAATCTGCGCTTAGTTTTCTTATTCGAGTGCGAAACACGATTACCTTTTAAAGACTTTTTACCGGTTAGATCACAAACTCTAGACATAGTTTTTGGGGTTGCAAATATAGGAAATTAATTCGATTTAACAAAAATATCATTGACTATTTTCAGAAAGTTTCAATTTTCTTGAGAGTTCTGCACCAGAAACACCCAATAGGAACAAAACGGCCAAAACGCCTGACTGCCTTTCCAACAAACTTTCAAATTGAGTCGCAACAAAAATAGCCATAATACTCAAATAAATGGGCAATGACCTGTGCGATATTAATCCCCAAATCAACAAGATAAATGGAAATAGTAAAAACATCAATCCCCATTCCAGAACCCATTGAATCCATTGATTGTGGGGTTGCACTTGATTCTCAATGTCCACAGTAGAACCTATCAATTGATGTCCTTCAATCAAAGCATCTTCCTTTTGCTCACTTCCTACCCCCCAGAGAACATTGTCTTTTATAATAACAGAACTAGCTCTCCAAGCTTCCCAACGCTGTCCGAAACTCTTATGATTCAGATCTTGTCTGCTTATAACAGCATTCAAATCTTCATATGTATTGAGGATTCTGTTCTTGATACTGGGAGTAAAAAGCGACATTAGAATCAAACCCAGCATACCCAAAGTTACCATCTTCCAGTATTGTATCAAGTATTTATGTCCCTCAAGTATAGCCCAAACAAGAACCGATATCCAAAAGGCCAACAATCCGGTTCGGGCACTCAGAATGTGCATACCCAAGAAGAGCATCAGAAAGATGACTAACAGATCCACATTGGAACGCCAATCGTTGAGGTTTCGCCATAAAAACATCCCCAGAAACAACAAAACCGAGGTTAAAATAAAACTAAATTCTATATGATAAACCGATGAAAATAGGGGTAATGGCTTAGATTCCAATACCATTTGGGATAAAAATTCATAATGTTTGAAATAGTTCATTACCGATGCTATGACTATCCAGAGTGGAGGGAAGGAAACTAAATATAAAAAAGGTTTGGAAATTTCGAACTCTTTGAACGTATGAAAAAGCACTGGAACAAAAAGCAAAGGCGCATAAATCACAATCCGGTTGATGTCAAAATTGGTGAACTGAGTGTGGTAAAAATTCAAAAACAATATATAAACGAAAGCGGTGAAACAAATTGATGTTGACAGCCAAGAAATTCGGTTGTATGATAACCCAATAGCCACTAAAACTGAAATACCAGTAAAAATGGATGCTAAGGCTGGTGAAAAATGCACACAGCCCAACGCCAATGCCAAGCAAATAGCTGAATAATCAGAACTTTTCAGGGATAGCATATTGCACGTATACCGATGCCATTTTACTATTACCAAAACCCAGTTTATCAGCTAAATAAGTAGAAATTACTGCAGATTTCGGACTTTTATTAGACTTCGGCTTTCCTTGATTGATTGCGTAAACCACGATGTTGTTTTCTGGATTTACCAAAGCAACTACTTGATTTTTGGCAAGGCCTTCCATCCAAATTGAAGCTCTTTCTTGGTTGTTACCTTCTTCGGAAGCTATGTTCCAAACGGTCACTTTCTCTTTCGACATGTTGTATTTGCCTTTTTTCACGGAACTACCGGCTTCTATGATTCCACCCTTGCGATCTTCCTTCTCTTTTGAAGCCCCCCCCGCTGGCGCAGGAGCAGGTGTTGTGACTGGGGCCGTTGCAGGAAGAATTTTTGCAGATGTGTCTATTTTAACATTTGATGCATCCAAAGGTTTCACTTGGTCAGAAACTTGTAGTGTTTGATCTTCTGCCTTTGAACCTAATACTTTAATGTATGAGCCAGGTTGCAAATTAAACTCCTGAACACCGTTGATTTTTTTCAAATCTTCAATGGATGTGTTGTATTGCTTTGACAATCCGTACAAGGTCTCACCTTTTTTTATTTCGTGCAGTTTGACGGTTCTCCCATCATAAACCGGTGTTGTCTGTGGATTAATCAACCATTTTCCTTTGACTTTCAATTTCATTCCAGGTTGTAATACATCCACACCTGGATTCAATTCACGTAATTCTGCCATATTCATTGAATATTTTTGAGAAATTTTAAACAAGGTCTCACCCTTTTCAACGGTATGAATAGCTGGCAGTCTTAAAGTATCTTGAATTTTTTGAGCAGATAGACTAGTTGCCCAAAGAAACAATGAAATTAAAATCAAACGCATAGTCAAATTTAACGAATCAACTTCTTAGATATTTTACCGATATCCACAAGTTTTTTAGTGTCTAAACGGACCAACTTTCGGGAATATCCGCCATTTTACCTTCGTTGAGATAGATACAAACATCAGCCAATGAACGGGCAACATCTAAATTGTGTGTGATAAACAAGTATATCAATCCATCAGCTTGTTGAATTTCTTTCAATAAATCCAAAATCTGTTTTTGAATCAACGGATCTAAGGCTGCAACAGCCTCATCCAAAATCAATATTTTGGGCTCTGTTGCCAGCGCCTTAGCAATGCATAATCGTTGCCGTTGTCCGCCGCTCATTTGTCGAGGTCGGGCCTCAATCAATCGATTGTCAAATCCCACCTTTCGAAGAAGTTCTATGGCATATTCATCAAATTCTGATTTCTTTCTCTGGGGATGTTTGAATTTGAGTATTTCAACGATGGCTTGTTTGGCCGTATGTCTCAGATTCAGAGACGCCAAAGGGTCTTGAAAAACCATTTGCACACCCGTTGGAGGTTGTAGTTTCAACGATTCTCCGTTGAGTGAAACCTCGCCAGAATCAGGTTTTTCCAATCCAACCAATAATTTCGCAAAGGTTGATTTACCAGAACCACTTGTGCCTATGATTGCCAAAGTTTGTCGTGGTGACAACTTCACAGATAAATCATCCAAAGCCAAAACCTTAAGCATTGCATTTTTACCAGGAGTTAAATATGACTTCTTGAGATTTTTAACTTCCAAGTAAACAGATCCAAGACTGACCTTATTCGTTTTTTCTTGAGGATTTGCCTGAATCAATTCTTCTAAATAAGGTACAGGATGATCAAATACGTCTTTGATTTCTCCCTGTTGCAAGACTTTTCCTCGCTTCATCACCGTAATTTGATCTGCGAATTTTTTCACCAAATCCAATTCGTGTGAAACCCATAGAACCGAACTGCCCATTTCTTGAGCAATTTTAATCAGATCACGCATTACCGCTTCCCTTGAAAAAAAATCCAAGGCCGTTGTTGGCTCATCGGCAAGAATGAGTTCGGGTTTATGCAATGTAGCCATGGCTATCATGAGTCTTTGTCGTTGCCCACCCGATAATTCATGCGGATAGGTTTTTGAAATTCGTTCCTTTAAAAATCCCAGTCCAACAGCCTCCATTCGTTCATAAATGGTGTCTAATGATTTTTTTTGAGATTTAGGCGCATGTATTTCCCATGATTCCTTTAGTTGGGCTAAGCAGGTCATTTGGGGATTCAACGCCGACATTGGTTCTTGAAAGACCATTCCTATGTGCTTGCCCCTAATTTCAAGCCAATTTGCATTTTGAAGCGATTCATCCTTGAGAAAACACTCGCCTTGCATGGATAATCCTTTGGGCAATAAACCAAGAATCGTTTTTAACAACAGTGATTTTCCGCTACCACTTTCTCCTATCACAGCATGTATTTGCCCTGCTTGCAATTGAAGATTTTTGAGTTCCAACAATCTTTTGGATGGACTGTGAGTCTCAATGATTAGGTTTTCTATTTTCAGAAGAGCACTGGGCGACATTGGAGCAGCAATATTAAGCAATAGGTGTGGTTTGAAACAAAAAAAGAGGCTGTCTTTTTGA
>Ga0172372_10009505_pt1 | contig 12635 bp, 12 predicted proteins | sample LakKiv5m_2_FD_114544 | JGI IMG/M metagenome (GOLD analysis project Ga0172372, IMG submission 114544) | Freshwater microbial communities from Kabuno Bay, South-Kivu, Congo - kab_092012_9.5m | ecosystem: Environmental > Aquatic > Freshwater > Lake | place: Democratic Republic of the Congo...
GCCGCCCAGGCCGTCCCCGCGCCGCCGGCCGCGACCGAGGCCGTGGCCCAGATGCTGGGGGTCTCGAACCTGGTCCTGCCGGGCGCGACCCTGGTCACCGTGCCCGACGCCAACGCGCCGAACGGCGAGCGCGTGGTGGCCCAGGGCGTGGTCGCCGGCCGCCGCATCCCCACCGCCGAGGAGATCGCCAAGATCAACAAGGCGCTGGAAGAGGTGTCCGAACCCCAGCCGCCCGCCGTCACGGCGCCCCCCGCGCCGCCGCCTCCGCCGCCTCCGCCGCCCAGGCCCAAGCCCCGGCCGCCGAGTTTGCTGAATCCGTTGAATTGATCTTCGAGATGCTCCCCCGCGATGCGGGGGAGCTGTCGCGGAGCGACTGAGGGGGCAAGCTAGACCTATGCCGCGCGAGCCCCCTCCGTCCCTCTGGGCCACCTCCCCCGCATCGCGGGGGAGGAACTAAAGCGCCCTCACCAAACCCCGATCTTATTCGCCTCGACGTGGCTGATCGGGTGGTGGGCCTTCTTGTGGTCTTCCTCGGCCAGGAAGCGGACGGCTTCCAGGGCGGCCATGCAGCCCATGCCGGCGGCGGTGACGGCCTGGCGGTAGACGTCGTCGGTGACGTCGCCGGCGGCGTAGACGCCCTTGATCGCGGTCGAGGCCGTGCCCGGCTTGACCTTCAGATAACCGCCCGGACCGGTCTCCAGCTGGCCGGCGAACAGCTCCGACGAAGGCGCGTGGCCGATGGCGATGAAGACGCCGTCGCAGGCCAGGTCCGTGGTCGCGCCGGTCTTGACGTTCTTCAGGCGCACGCCGGTGACGCCCATCGGATCGGTCTGGCCGGTCACCTCGTCGATGACGCTGTCCCAGACCACCTCGATCTTCGGATGGGCCAGCAGGCGCTCCTGCAGGATCTTCTCGGCGCGCAGCTCGTCCTTGCGGTGGACCAGGGTCACCTTGCTGGCGAAGCTGGTCAGGAAGAGAGCCTCTTCGACGGCCGTGTTGCCGCCGCCGACCACGACCACTTCCTTGTTGCGATAGAAGAAGCCGTCGCAGGTGGCGCAGGCGCTGACGCCGAAGCCCTGGAACTTGGCTTCGCTGTCCAGGCCCAGCCACTTGGCCTGGGCGCCGGTGGCGATGATGATCGTCTCGGCGATCCAGTCCTGGCCGCTGTCGGTCTTGACCGTGAACGGGCGCTGGGAAAGGTCGACGCTGGTGACGATGTCGTTGACCAGCTCGGTCCCGACATGCTCGGCCTGGGCGCGCATCTGGTCCATCAACCACGGACCCTGGATCACGTCGGCGAAGCCCGGATAGTTCTCGACGTCGGTCGTGATGGTCAGCTGGCCGCCCGGCTGGATGCCGGCGATCAGCACCGGCTTCAGCAGGGCGCGCGCGGCGTAGATGGCGGCGGTGTAGCCGGCGGGGCCCGATCCAATGATCAGGCAGCGGGTTTGGCGGGGAGCGGTGGTGGACATGGCGGATATCTAGGCTCGATTCCGCTCGCGCGCCAGATTTCCGCGGGCTCGCGGTGTCATGTCACGGTGAAGGTGCGTAGACATAACCCCGGTTTTGGTGTGGACTTCCCCTTCAGTGGCGACAAAAGCCACCGGAGGAAAAACTCATGAAGCTCGGAGTCATGCTGGGCGTGGGTCTGGTCGTCCTGTTCGCGGGGGTGGCCAATTTCTGGATCGGCGATGTCAAGCTGGGCTTGGCGCTGATCGCGATCTTCGCCGCCCTGGCCGGGGTTTCCGCCCTTGTCGGCAAGCGCGAGTACGAAGAGCGTCGCAGCCGCCGGCCGCCGCTTCACGACTACGAGCCACACCTGGAATAGGGTTCTTCTTAAAGCAGACGGGGCTGTTAAGTGCCGTACCGATAGTGCTTGTCAGGCTCCGGAATCTTCCGGCCCTCGGACAGCGCGTGATCGATCCATTGGGCAATCGCGTCCTCAATGTTCTTGAGAACCTCTGCCTCGGTCGCGCCGTCAGACATGCAGCCAGGCAAATCTGGAACGGTGGCCAGATAGCCGCCGCCATCTTCGTCCGACAGCGTTCTCAGAACGACACTGTAGTTAAGTCTACGGATCATTGGCTGGCCTCACCGCACGATCAATATAGGCCACAAGCTGCTTTATGTATATTGGCTTGATCGGGCGTCGCGCTGGAATGGTAAGAATTTCAAAGAGTTTCGGGTGGGACACCCGGTAGTGTGACCCGCCGCCGGTGGGCGGCTGACAGGTCAGGCCATAGCGCTTGCAAACGACTTCGACGTCGGAAATACGCCAATCGCCCGCGGGATTGCGCATCATCGCCAGCAAAAGCTTTTCGGCTTTCGACAATGAGCCCCCTCGCTCCACGCGCATTCGCCGAAAAATTTCCCATAGATTGTATTCGGGTTGACGTCTCGTCTACGATTTCAAGGTTAACATGGGCGGATAAACGCGAGTGCGCCCATGTCCGCCCCCTTCATCGAGATCGCCGGCCGCCGCATCGGCGCCGACTATCCGCCCTATGTGATCTGCGAGCTGTCGGGCAACCACAACGGCAGCCTCGATCGGTGCCTGGAGATGGTCGACGCGGCGGCGGACACCGGCTGCGACGCGATCAAGATCCAGACCTACACCGCCGACACCATCACGCTCGACGTCGACCGGCCCGAGTTCAAGATCCACGGCGGCCTGTGGGACGGCCGCACCCTCTATGAGCTCTATCAGGAAGCCCAGACGCCGTTCGAGTGGCACGCGGCCATCTTCGAGCGCGCCAAGAAGCGCGGCGTGACGATCTTCTCCAGCCCGTTCGACGAGACCGCCGTCGACCTCTTGGACGACCTCGGCGCGCCGGCCTTCAAGATCGCCTCGTTCGAGGCCGTCGATCTGCCGCTGATCCAGTACGCCGCCTCCAAGGGCAAGCCGCTGATCATCTCGACCGGCATGGCGAACCTGGAAGAGATGACGACCGCCCGCGACACGGCCCTGGCCGCCGGAGCGGCGGGGGTGCTGCTGCTGCACTGCGTGTCGAGCTATCCGGCGACCTTCGCCGACGCCAACGTGCGGACCGTGCCGGACATGGCCGCCCGCTTCGGCTGCCCGATCGGCCTGTCGGACCACACGCCGGGAACGGCCGCCTCGGTGGCCGCGGTGACCCTGGGCGCCTGCTGCGTCGAGAAGCACTTCACCCTGGCCCGCGCCGACGGCGGACCTGACGCGGCGTTCAGCCTGGAGCCGGCCGAGTTCAAGGCCCTGGTCGACGACACCAAGAACGCCTGGGCGGCCCTGGGCGTCGCGCACTACGACGTCCTGGGCGCCGAGCGCGCCAACCTGCAGTTCCGCCGCTCGCTCTATGTCACCGCCGACGTCAAGGCCGGCGAGCCCCTGAGCCGCGCCAACATCCGCTCGGTTCGCCCTGGCTCCGGCCTGCCGCCCGGCGACTTCGACAAGGTGCTGGGCCGCCCCGCCGCGCGCGACCTGATCCGCGGCGAACCGCTGGATTGGTCGATGGTGGGCTAGGAGGGCGGGGCCGCGATCGTTTCCAGAAAAGCCGTCGCCGCCCGTTCGGCCCCCAAGCCGTCGCAGACCTGGGCGCTGGCGGCCGACAGCGCCGCGCGGCGGTCGGCGTTGTCCAGCAGGCCCGAAATCTCCCGCGCGAAGGCGGTCTCGAAGTCCGGCGCGGCGACGTCCAGGCAAGGCGCGACGTCGGCCGCCTCCAGGGCGCGGGCGGCGGGGGCCTGGTTTTCGGCCAGGATCAGGGCCAGGGTCGGCAGGGCCAGCACGCAGCGCTCCCAGGTGGTCGAGCCGCCGGCCCCGATCGCGAGGTCGGCCTCCAGCGTCAGGCGCGGCATGTCCTGGGCGTCGATGTGAAGGATCAGGCGCGCGTCCTGCTGGGCGAGCGCGCGCAGGGTCGGCAGGCTGGGCGCGCCGCCGCCGACCACGACGTCCAGCGCCGCGTCTCCGATCAGAGGCCGCAGCAGCCCGACCACGCGCTCGGTGATGGCGCCGACGTCGGTCAGGCCGAGCGACACCAGGATGCGTCGAACGGGACGCCGCTCGGCCCGACGCGCCAGGGCCTTCTCGCGGAGGGCGGCGAAGGCCGGGCGCACCGGCGCGTAGGCCGGGCCCAGCAGCAGGCGGGCGGCGGGCGGGAGCAATCCGGCATAGTCCTCCGCCTTTCGCGCGGGGCCGGAGTCCAGCACCAGGTCGACGGCCAGCGGTCGGTCGGCCAGATCGTCGATCGCCAGCGCCGGGCGGCCCTTGCCCAGGGCGCGATGGTCGTCGGCGCCCAGGCCATAGTGGTCGAAGACGATCGCGTCGAAGTCTTGGTCGCTCTGCGCCCGCGCCATGTCCGGCGCGAAGGCGTCAAGGATCGCGGCGACCTCGGGACTGGCCAGGAAGGCGCAGGTCGCGTCCGCTTGCGCCAGCGCCCGGGCCAGGGTCAGGGACCGCATCACGTGGCCGCCGCCAATGCTCGGGCCCGCCGCGCAGACGAACAGGATCCGGCTCATACCCGCCGGTCGCCCCCGTAGTCTTGCAGGTCCGGCCGGTCGCGGACGAAGGCCCGCACGTCGTCGGAGGTGAAGGCGCGGTTCTTCGGATAGAGGGCGTCATAGACCGTGGCGACGAAGGCGTAGTCGTCGGGCCGGTCGACCGTCCACCGCACCGCGCCCTGGTCGGGGTGGCAGGCCAGGAACACCTGTCGCCAGCGCTCGGGCTGGGTGCGCAGGTCCCAGGTGACGTGCTCGCGCGCCTCGGGGCTGGCGACCTTGGCCGCCTCGCGCAGGGCCGAGGCCCGCATCACCTCGACGTCGGTCCCCTTGGGCCAGGCGCGGCCCTCGGCGACATTGTTGGCGTAGTCGGCGTCGCTGGACAGGCAAAGCTCGATCGTGGCGTCGATCAGGTCCGGATCGGCCAGGGGGCAGTCGGCGGTCAGGCGCACCAGGTGCTCGGCCGGGTGGGCGTCCAGCGCGCCCAGGAACCGCTCCTGCACGTCGTAGAGCGAGCCGCGGAACACCGGGATGCCTTCGCGCAGCACGGCCTTCTCGATGGCGTCGTCCTCGCGGTTCTCGGAGGTCGCGACGACCAGCTTGTCGATCTTGCGGGCGCGGGCGACGCGCTCGATCTGCCGCACGATCATCGGCTGGCGCACGAGCGGCATCAGCACCTTTCCCGGCAACCGGGTGGAGCTCATGCGGGCCTGGAGGATGGCGACGATCATGGGCGGATGATGGGGGTTTGCAGCGGGAAAGACCACTGGGTTTGGGAGAGAAGCGTAAGGCCCAAAAGAGCAGTGTCATCCCGGCCGTAGCGTAGCGGAGAGCCGGGACCCAGGGGCGGCCTCACTGCGCTTGGCCCCTGGGTCCCGGGTCGGCTTCGCCGCCCGGGATGACAAGGCGTTTTTGGCGATCACATAAGGTCCCTACGCCGCCCGCCGCAGGCTCGAGCGACCCAGGCGGAACCGCCCGACCAGATCCATCAGCCGCGCGCCCTGGCTCGCCAGGGCCTGGTCGGCGGCGCGGGCGCTGTCGACCATGGCTAGGTTCTGCTGGGTGAAGCGCTCGATCTCGGCGACCTCGGCGTTGACGGTCGACAGGTCCTGGGCCTGCTCGCGGACGGAGGCGGCGATGCGGGTGGCGGCCGCGTCGATGCCGGCCATCTGGCCCGCCACGCCGTGCAGGGCCGCGCCGGTCTTCTCGACCAGGGCCACGCCCGCCTCGACGCTGGCGCCCGACTGGGTGATCAGGCTCTTGATCTGCCTGGCCGAGTCCGCCGAGCGCTGGGCCAGGGCCCGCACCTCTTGCGCGACGACGGCGAAGCCGCGCCCAGCCTCGCCCGCCCGGGCGGCCTCGACCCCGGCGTTCAAGGCCAGCAGGTTGGTCTGGAAGGCGATCTCGTCGATCAGGCCGACGATGTCGCCGATGCGGCGCGAGGAGGCGTCGATCTCGCCCATGGTCTGGGCCGCCTCGGTGACCACGGCGCCCCCGTCGTCGGCCTCGGCGCGGGCCGAGGCGACCAGGCGGCGGGTCTCGTCGGCGCCGCCGGCGACCTCGCCCATGGCGCCGGTGACCGCGTTCAGCGAGCCGGCCGCGCGCTCAAGGCCCTGAGCCTGGCGCTCGGTCCGCCGCGCCAGTTCGCCCGAGGCGTTGGAGAGGGTGTCGCTGGCCTGGCCGATCGCGTCGGCGGCCTCGGCGATCTCGCCGATCGCCTGCTCCAGGCTGGCGACGGCCTTGTTGAAGTCCTGGCGCAGCGGTTCGTAGACCTCGGCGAACGGGCCGGCGATGCGGCGCGACAGGTCGCCCTCGGCCACGGCGGCCAGGGCGGCGCCGACCTCGCGGACCACGCCGGTCTGCTCGTCGATCGAGAGGGACAGGGCGGCGGCGCGGTCGCGGTCGGCGTCGGCCGCGCGGCGCAGGGCGTCCTGCTCGTCGCGCAGGGCCTGGGCGCGGGCCAGCTCGCTGCGCAGGGTCTCGAGGGCCCGGGCGATCGAGCCGATCTCGTCGGCGCGGCCGGTCTCGGCCACGGGCAGGTCGTAGCGGTGCTCGGCCAGGCCCTTCACCGTCTCGCGCAGGGTCAGCAGCGGACGGGCGATCAGCCGGCGCGAGGCGACGGCCAGCACGGCCAGCGACGCCAGCAGCAGGACGAGGCCGCCGACGGCGAGGCCCAGGGCCAGGCGGCGGGCCGGAGCGAGCAGGGCGTCCTCGCTGACGTCGGCCACCACGGCCCAGGTCGCCCCCGAGGCCAGGCGCACCGGCGCGACCAGGCGCTGGGCCTTGCGGCCGTTCAACTTGACGCCGTCGATCAGGGCCGGCTTGCCGTCGGCCATGGCCTGCTTGACCACGTCGAGGCCAGGATCGGCATAGGCCTTCATGCGCAGGGCCGTGTCGGGGTGCGAGACCCACAGGCCGCCGGGCGAGACCAGCATGGCGCGGCCGTCGTCGAACGGCTTCATGGCGTTGAGGCGAGCGGCGATGTCGTTCAGCGCGAGGTCCGCGCCCATCACGCCGACGGTCCTGCCGCCCGTGATCACCGGATAGGTGATCGAGGTCATCAGCACCATCTTCTGCTGGCCGCCGTCGGCCACGTTGTCGGAATAGGGCTCCAGGATCGCCGGGCGGCCGCTCTGGAAGCTCTTGGTGAAGAACTCTTGGCCGAACTCGGCGTCCTCGCCCTGTTCGGCGGTGAGGGTTTCGCCGTCGCGGACCCAGTAGCCGATGAAGCGGCCCGACGGGGTCGAGCCCAGCTCGGCGCGGCCGGCGAAGGCGGCGTCGTCGCCCAGGGCGTTCGGCTCGAACATCAGCCAGCCGCCCAGCATCGCCTTGGAGGCGGCCGAGATCGGCTTCAACTGGGCCATGTAGGCGGCGCGGTCGCGCTGGCCCGAGGCGTACGAGGCCGAGAACATGCCGGCGGCGGCGCGCACCACGGCGTCGGCGTCGTCCAGGTCGTTCTTGACGCCCATGGCCGTCTCGGCCGTCATGCTGGCGGCGTAGCGTTCGGCGAGGCCGCGGACGGCCTGGCCGCTGCTGACGCTGATCAAGAGCGAGGCTGCGATCAGCAGGGCGCCCAAGGCCGTCCCGCCCGCCGCCATAAGCTTTCCGGCAAGCGAAAGCCGCTTGAACGCTCCGGCCATCCCAATCCCCCAAACTCTACTGGGGCGACACAAGACTTGGCAAACCTTGCCGAACGTTGAACGGCTGGTCATTTCTTAGGCATAGCGAGGGGAGAAGCGCTGCATGATCGTCGTCCATCATCTGAACAATTCTCGTAGCCAGCGGGTGCTGTGGCTGCTCGAGGAGCTGGGCGTTTCCTACGAGGTCAAGCGCTACGAGCGCGACGCGAAGACCATGCTGGCCCCGCCGGAGCTGAAGAAGATCCACCCGCTGGGCAAGTCGCCGGTGATCACCGACGGCGATACGGTCATCGCCGAGACGGGCGCGATCATCGAGTATCTCGTCGGGGTCTATGGGGGCGGAAAGCTCATTCCCGCCCCGGGGACGCCCGAGCGCCTGCGCTATACCTATTGGCTTCATTACGCCGAGGGCTCGGCCATGACGCCGCTCTTGCTGAAGTTGGTGTTCTCGGCCCTGCCCAACCGCGCGCCGGGGCTGATGAAGCCCATTGTCCGCGCGGTCGCCGCCAAGGCCCAGGCCGGCTTCGTCGATCCGCAGCTGAAGACTCATATCGACTACTGGGAGGCGGAGCTTTCCAAGTCGCCGTGGTTCGCCGGCCAGGACTTCACCGCCGCCGACATCGCCATGAGCTTCCCGCTGGAGGCCGGGGCCGAGCGGGCCGGCGCGGCCAGCCGTCCGCACGTGAAGGCGTTCCTCGAAAAGATCCACGCGCGCCCCGCCTATCAGCGCGCCCTGGAGCGCGGCGGACCCTATGCCTACGCATAATGGGGCCAGGCGCCTGCGACCAAGCGTCGCCATGGCGTTAAAGTTAAGGCTTAGCCAACCAACGCCCGGGCAATCGTGACCTGCGTGTCCGGACCTGTCCGTCCGCAGCGCTAAGGAGCGTGTCCGCCTTGATTTCGGCCCCGATGACAGAGCCCGTTGAGCAAGGGCGCCGGTTCTCGGCCGCCGGTTCGATCGCCCTGGGCGTCGCCGGGGTGCTTCTGAGCCTCTTCGCGGCCGTGGCGGTGGAGGCCCAGCCACGGACGTCGGGTCGCCTCGCGGCGGTGTTCCCGCCCTGGTGGTCGACGGCGCGGGTCTTCGGCGCGGCGGGCGAGGCCGGCGATATCGCCGGCGCCGGCGGGGCGCCGTTCATCGTCATCCTGCGCGGCGATCCCGCCCGGCTCGCCGCCCGAGCGCGCGAGGCCGGCGCCCTTCTCCTGCTCGATCCGGCCCTGGCTGGGATGTGCGCCCGCCCGATCTCTTCGGAAGCCAATCCATGAAAGCTCCCTTCAAGCTGGTCTTTTCCAATCTGGAGGCGCAACGCGAGGTCGGCGGCAAGCTGATCGCGGTGTTGGCCTGGGCGATGGTTCCCGTGGTGCTGGGCGCGCGCCTGTCGGTGCATGGGCCTGTGTTGGCGGTGGCCGTGGCGGCGATCATGACCGCCGGCGGCGCGACCCTGGCCTGGCGCAAGGGCAGGGGCTCGGCCGGCCGCGCGCTGGTGGGGGTGGCCCTGATGGCGCAGGTCTCGCTGCTGGTCGCGGCGATGAGCGGTCACGCCTGGCAAACCGACATGCACATGGCCTATTTCGCCGCCCTGGCCCTGCTGGTCGTCTATTGCGACGGGGTGGTGATCGCCGCCGCCGCCGCGACCGTCGCCGCGCATCACCTGGGCCTGACCTATCTCCTGCCGCAGGCGGTGTTCCCCGGTTCGGCCAGCCTAGGCCGCGTGATCGTCCACGCGGTGATCCTGATCGTCGAAGCCGGCGCCCTGATCGCCGTCAGCGCCAGCGTGAACCACATGTTCGCCGTGGCCGGCGGCGAGCGCGCCAAGGCCAAGGAGGCCCTCGACGAGGCGCGCGCCGCCCAGGACGCCGCCGAGGGCGCCCGCCGCTCCGAAGAGGAGAGCCGCCTCAGCCACGCGGAGGCGCACAAGCAGGCCGAAGCGCAACGCGACGCGGCCATCGCCGCCTTGGGTCAGGCTCTCTCGCATCTCGCGCGCGGCGACCTGACCGCGCGGCTGCATACGAAATTCGCCGAGGCCTACGAGGCTCTGCGCTCGGACTACAACACCGCCGCCGACCGCCTGGCCGACACCCTGACGGTGATCGAAGGCCGGGTCGACGGGGTTCGCGCGGGCTCCGACCAGATCGCCGACGCCGTCCAATCCCTGGCGCGCCGCACCGAACGTCAGGCCGCCAGCCTGCAGGAAACCGCCTCGACCATGGACGACATCACCGCCACGGTGGGCCAGACGGCCTCGGGCGCCAAGCGCGCCGCGGACGTGGTGGCGCGCACGCGCAACGACGCCGAGCGCTCGAGCGAGGTGGTCGAGCAGACCGTCGCGGCCATGACCGCCATCGAACGCTCGTCGCAGGAAATCACCAACATCATCAGCGTGATCGACGAGATCGCCTTCCAGACCAATCTGCTGGCCCTCAACGCCGGGGTCGAGGCCGCCCGCGCCGGCGAGAGCGGCAAGGGTTTCGCGGTCGTGGCTCAGGAAGTGCGGGCTCTGGCCCAGCGCTCCGCCGAGGCGGCCAAGGAGATCAAGCAGCTGATTTCGACCTCGACCGGCCAGGTCGAGACCGGGGTGGGCCTGGTGGCCCGCACGGGCGAGGCGCTGCAGCGCATGGTGTCCCAGATCTCGGAGATCGACGCGCTGGTCTCGGAAATCGCCGGTTCCGCCCAGGCCCAGGCCCAGGGGCTGGCCCAGGTCAACAGCGCTGTCGCCCAGATGGATCAAGTGCTGCAGGAGAACGCGGGCATGGTCGAGGAAACCTCCGAGGCGACCCAGACCCTGAACGCCGACGCGGCCCTGCTGGCCGATCTGGTCGACCAGTTCGACCTGCCGCACGGTCCCTCGCCGATGGAGCGGCTGCGGGCCTAGGCGCCGCGAATGCTCTCCTTCCGATGGAACGGATCGGCGCCGCGCCGCGTTAGGACGCATCAATCTTAGGCGCCCCGGAGGAATCCGGGCCCCGACGTGGGTGGGGGAGGTTCGGATTTTCAGGCAAGGGCATAAGCTTGAGCACGAGCTTGGCCCCTCTTGCTTATCCAGAACCGGGCGCCTATCCTCCCAGCCCCCGGTCACGAGCGCCCGTGACCGGAAGTCTTTCCTCCCAAGGCGTCCGAGCTAAAATCCGCAATGGAAAAAGTGCCGATGACCGTCGGGGGTTATCAGACCCTCGACGAAGAACTGAAGCGTTTGAAGACCATCGAACGACCGGCGGTGATCGCCGCGATCGCCGAGGCGCGCTCGCACGGCGATCTGTCGGAAAACGCCGAGTATCATGCCGCCAAGGAGCGTCAGGGCTGGATCGAAGGCCAGATCGCCGAGATCGAGGACAAGATCGCGCGCGCCCAGGTCATCGACGTCTCGAAGCTGTCGGGCAAGCAGGTCAAGTTCGGCGCCACCGTCTCGGTGATCGACGAGGACACCGAGGACGAGGCGCGCTACCAGATCGTCGGCGACCACGAGGCCGACGTGAAGTCGGGCCGCATCTCGCTGTCCTCGCCGCTGTCGCGTGCGATGATCGGCAAGGAAGTCGGCGAGGTGGTCGAGGTCAACACGCCCGGCGGCGTGAAGGCCTACGAGATCACCAAGGTCGAGTGGCTGTAGGGCGGCTCGCCTTAGCGACGCCACAAGTCTGACCGAACTAGACAAGGCCGTTCCGGGCGTCTTCGCCGGGGGACGGCCTTGTTTCGTTTACCGGGTGACGACGTGACCGAAACGCCGAAACGTCCGCTGAGGGTCTGGGCCGTGTCCGACGGCCGCGCCGGCATCGAGGCCCAGGTCGTGGGCCTGGCCGACGCCCTGTCGCGCCTGGTCCCCTGCGAGGTGACGGTCAAGCGCGTCGCCTGGAAGGGCCGCACCGGCCGGCTGCCCTGGTGGCTGAACCTGTTCCCGCGCCGCTGGCTGACGCCCGAGAGCGACATCCCGGGGCCAAAGGACGCCGAGGCCTGGCCGGACGTCTGGCTGGCCGCCGGCCGCGCCACCTTGCCCCTGTCGATCCGCGCCAAGCGCTGGTCGGGCGGCAGGACCTATGTCGTCCAGGTGCAGGACCCGCGGGTCCCGGCCAGCATGTTCGACCTGGTGATCCCGCCCAAGCATGACCGCCTGACCGGCGACAACGTCCTGCCGATCACCGGCTCGCCGCACCGCGTGACGCCCGAGCGCCTGGCCAGCGAGGCCAAGGCCTTCAAGCGCCTGATCGACCCGCTGCCACGTCCGCGCGTGGCGGTGCTGGTCGGCGGCAAGTCCAAGGCCTTCGATCTCTCCAGCGAGCGCGCGGCGCAGATCGCCCACTCCATCCAGATTCCGCTGGAGCAGGAGGGCGGCTCGCTGATGATGACCTTCTCGCGCCGCACGCCCGAGCCGGCCCGCGCCCTGATCACCGCCCGCCTGCGCCATCTGCCGGGCGTGATCTGGCCAAGTGGGAAGGAGAGCGGGGAGGGAGCCAACCCGTACTTCGCCTTCCTGGCGGCCGCCGACTACATCCTCGTCACCGAGGACTCGACCAACATGGCCACCGAGGCGGCCTCGACGGGCAAGCCGGTCTTCGTGCTGAAGATGGACGGCTCCAGCCTGAAGTTCCGCCTGTTCCACGAGGAGCTTGAGCGCATGGGCGCGGCGCGGCCCTATGGCGGCGCCTTCCACGGCTGGACCTACGAGCCGGTCAACGAGACCGACCGCGCCGCGCGCGAGATCCTGGCGCGGCTGGGCGTGGAGATTTCGGAGGCCGAGGCGCCGAAGCCCAAGCGCAAGCCGAGAGCGCCCAAGGCCGATCCGGCCTAGCCGGCCGGCGAGCGCCGGAGCTCACGCGCGCACAGCGGAAGATCTGAAGGTCCGTGATGGGTGGGGGAGTCGGCCGTTCAAAATCCCTCTCTCTTTGAGAGAGGGCGGGGCCCGCCGCGCAGCGGTGGGAGCAACCATGTCATTGTGCGGGGCGAGTGCGCCAGGGGCGTTGCTGACGGAGGATTAGGTTCGCCGCCTCTATGAGCTTTCGCATGATGGCGACAAGGACGAGCTTAGGAGGCTTGCC
>Ga0172372_10009506_pt1 | contig 12634 bp, 18 predicted proteins | sample LakKiv5m_2_FD_114544 | JGI IMG/M metagenome (GOLD analysis project Ga0172372, IMG submission 114544) | Freshwater microbial communities from Kabuno Bay, South-Kivu, Congo - kab_092012_9.5m | ecosystem: Environmental > Aquatic > Freshwater > Lake | place: Democratic Republic of the Congo...
AAAAGCGCCTTTCCCTTGTTCCTTCAAGAGTGCGTGTGGCGTTCAATACCGGAGGTCCACTCAAACAGCTTGTTTTCCTGAGGAAATTGATGCGTCGTTGATTCCGTTTCCTAGGACAGCCCCAGCTCATTTATTAGGCTTGGATTATAAACAGATGGCTTGCCTGAAGATTACATGACGATTCCTCGCCTTCACCAGCGTGGCCTGATTGAAGCCGCTGGATCGGCTAACTTTTGAATCCTAGCCGATGATTGGGGATCCATTTTTCTGGACAAGGAGCGCCCAACCGACACCCCCTCCGTTCATCCCATTTGCTATTCCCCTTTCCATTCCAAGTGGCTATCAATCGCCACCATATTCATGAGTCCTGTTTGGGTGGGTGCGCGACGCGCCCACGGACGGGATGAGTGCAGGATCACACAACCCCGACCCTGAGGCAGTGATGGCCATGATGCGCAGCTTTTTATGCGGAATACCTTTGTGCCTGGCACTTATTTCGAATGCCCGCGCGGAGTTGGACAACCAACTGAATATTGGTGAACGAGTTCTTCGACTCAACGGCTCGGGGGTTCGAACCAAAACCTTCGTCCAGGTTTACGAGGCTGGCCTTTACCTGCTGAAGCCAGCCACCGACGCGCAAACGGTGTTGGACTCGGACGAACCGATGGCCGTACGCATCAAGGTTACCTCGGGGCTCGTCAGCCGGGCATCGCTTGTCTCGTCGCTCAAGGACGGCCTGGCCCAGGCCAACAGGGGAAAACCCGAAGGTTTCGCGCGCGAAACCATGCAACTGCAGAACCTATTGCAAGAAGAGATCAAAAAGAATGACATCTACGATTTTGTGTATGTGCCAAGCGAGGGGCTCAATGTTTTGAGGAACGGGAAATCCTTGGGGGTGGTTCCGGGTCTGGAGTTCAAGAAGGCGTTCTTTGGGATTTGGCTTTCCGATTACCCGGTGGATAGGGATCTTCGAAAACGAATGCTGTCCGGCAGGGCGACCGCAGATTGAACTCAATTGGGACAAGCCTCAATCACAAACCAATCGGGGGTTGGATGCGCGGCATTTTCATCCTGATGTGTTGGGCCATTCTGATTACGGGGCAAAACCTTGGCCAAGACTTGCCCCATGACGCGGACCAGCCCGTGCCGCTGGAAGGGTTTGGTAACCAGTCATCACCGACTTTAGTGGCCCCATTTGAGACCGTTGACGAACCATCGGAACCGATTGTCGGTATCGCCCGAACTGATGGCGGTTTTTCCAGCCGGGGCGGATTTGGTGGCCCAGGCTCGGGTGATCCCGGGTACCGGGCCACTTGGTATCCGATCAGTTCCATCTCAAACTCATCCACACCTTCCGACCTTGGACTGGTACGCCAAAACATCTCGGCGGCTTATCCCATCTGGCGGAGGGACGGCGACACAGTCTTGATGACAGCCGGCGTGCGCAACACCCTGTTTTCCACGGATGCCATGCTGCCAGACACCCGGCAACCGTTTCCCGAGCAGTTGTGGAATATCAACACGGGCCTGATGCACATCCACAAGTTCGATAACGGCTGGACAACCGGTCTCAAGGCGACCTTTGGCTCAGCAAGCGACAAGCCGTTCATCAACATCAATGTGATGAATGTCACCTTTTTCGGGTTTCTGCAAAAACCTGCAGGGAATGATCGCGACTCTTGGCTTTTTTCGCTGTTCTATTCCCCGGTTGGCAATGTCGAATTCCCTATTCCTGGCATCGCCTACCTTTGGAAGCCCTCGGATAACCTCGAAGCAAGCATTGGCATTCCCTTTTCCGTGAAATGGAAACCATCGGAGGAGCTGGCGCTTTCGGTCTCGTACATTCCGGTCACGAATGTCAACGCCCGGGTGAGCTATTTTCCTGGTAAAGGCTTGGAATTTTATGGCGGGTTTGAATGGCTGAACGAGGCCTATTTCCTGGCCGATCGTACGGTGCTGCAAGACCGTTTCCTGGGCTTCGAGATGCAGTTGATCACCGGGCTTCGCTGGGAGCTTGCACCCCGTGCGGTTTTGGACATCAATGCCGGATACGCCTTCAACCGTTACTACGGAATAGGGCAAAGCCAATTTGCCGACCTTCAAGACCAGGTTGATGTGAGCCCCGGTGCATTCATGGGCGCGGGGCTGCTTTTCAAGTTTTGAACCAGCCCGGTCTCGGATTTTGTCGTGCGGAGAATGGATGAACGCGAGCCTTTAGAACACTCCTGAAGCATAAGGGTGTATGCGTGGGATGGCGTTTTGTTTGCTTCGGTTGTTGCCTTTGCTGCGAATGGCCGATATGGATTTGAGTAAGGGGGGCGAAATGATGTCATCTGTTCTTGGCGATATTCCGGAAACCATTACCCCAACCCCCGATGAAACGATTCTTGCCCAAGAAAGCGTTCGGCGGCTCGCCCGCTTTGCCGTGGGCGCAAGAAACAAACCTCTTCAAGTGCGCATAGAGCCTGAAGGCGCGCCAGATGAGACTGTTTCCATCCCCGCCTCAGCCTTTCATCTGCTCAACGACATTCTCATGCAGATGGCAAAAGGAAATGCTGTGACCCTGATACCAGTCCATGCCGAACTGACCACTCAGCAGGCCGCCGATATTTTGAATGTTTCGCGCCCATTCCTCATCGAGCAGAACCAAGGCATTTGAATAAGAATTACCCCTTGTTTCGCGGCTTTGGATCTTGGTGTGAAAGATAAATCAGCAGTCATGAAATATGACGCGGTTTTGGTTTGAATTTAGGCTGAGCAGTATTGGAATTAGAAGGGCGCGATGGGTTTGTCCTGAAAGGTCTTTGTTTTTCTCGGGAAAAATGGAGAAAATCCGATCAACGGATCGGGAAATCCTCGTCCGGCAAAGCATGCGATTCTTTCATGGCATGTTCAACTATTATCGTTTCCAATTTCGATTTCTGAAGGTGAAATCGCAGAACCAAATGCTTTGAAATTATTTTGCAGCGCTTGAGGCTGTAAGAAATATAGGTCATTATTTCTTACATGGAAAGGATGAGCCCAACGGGCCAATCGATCGAAGCAAGGATCTTGGCGACCATTCATGGCCGCGGAGAAGGTGTGGTGGACCCCGAAAACTGGACAGGTGCCTTAGCTTTAGAATCTCCTTGGTGGGGAGGTATTCAGCATGGCACGGATCAAGAAGGTTCACGGGGAGGCGTTCAAGGCCAAGGTGGCCCTGGAATCGGTTCGCGGTGACCTGACCGCCAACCAGATTGGCAGCCGGTATGGTGTCCATCCGACCCTGGTGAACCGTTGGCGGAAGGAATTGATCGCCGGGGCGTGTACCATTTTCAGCCCGAACCAGGGCACTCGTAGCGCGAGGAAGATGGCAGACCACGACAAGCTGGTTGCCGAATTATTCGAGCAGATCGGCAAGCTGAAGATGGAACTGGAGTGGCTCAAAAAAAAACTCCAGTCTGTCGACTGAGCGGAAGCGGTCGTTGATAGATGTTTCAGACCCGGTCTTTTCGGTCAGCGAACAATGCAGCCTGCTCAATCTTGCCCGTTCCAGCTATTACCATGCTGGGGTCGGTGAATCGGAGGAGGACCTGGTGCTGAAGCGGCACCTGGACCGCATCTACACCAACTTCCCGTTTTTCGGGTCAAGGAAGATGGTTGTGGAATTGACCAAGCTGGGCTTCCAAGTGTGTAGGAAGCGGGTTCACAGGCTGATGCGGGAGATGGGCATCTGGGCAATCTACCCGAAGCCAAGGCTGAGCGAGAACAGGGAAAACCATCGGAAAAACCCGTATCTTTTGAACAACTTCAAGGTGGAGGAACCTGGGCAGGTGTGGGCTGCGGACATAACCTACATCCCCATGCGGGAGGGATTCATGTACCTTGCCGCCACCTTGGACTGGTACAGCCGGTATGTGGTGTCCTGGAAGCTATCCAACAGCCTGGAAAGCTCCTTCTGCCTGGAGATGTTGGAGGAGGCGTTGTCGATGGGTAATCCGTCCATCTTCAACACGGACCAAGGGGTTCAGTTCACGAGCAACGCCTGGATCGGGGCGGTCGAGGGTGCTGGGGTCCGGGTGAGCATGGATGGCAAGGGCAGGTGCTTTGACAACATCTTCGTGGAAAGGCTGTGGCGGACGGTGAAGTACGAGGACGTTTACCCGAGGGGTTATGGTACACCGAAGGAGTTGCAGGAGGGATTGAAAAACTACTTCAGGTTTTACAATGAGAGGAGGCCGCATCAATCGTTGGGCAACAAAAGCCCGGTGGAGTTCCACCGAATGAATGGTTCATCGGTGGCACGAAAGGCTGGCGCATGATCTTTCGCCCCGCAACCCCACGGTAGGGTGAGGGTCACGGGGCGAAAATCATGCTTGGGTGACTGAAACTAAGGACAGACCTTGGGGAATTTCCGAAGCTAAGAAACGGCAAAAAACTGTCCAATGGTTGGGGTCCACCTTAACCGCTCATTCCGAGAAGGCGACCGAGTGATACTGTTTGACATGGCAGACAAGATTATTCGCATCGTGGAAATCAAGGACACCACGGAAACGCCGGTCGTGACACCCGATGGCGTCCGTTTCGCAGCGTATCGGGTAGTGCGTGGAATTCCACAGCGACGACTTGTTGCGAACCGCTGGCGGTTTCTCAAGCAGTCTCAACTTCTGAAACGAAGAGGCGATGCTGGGAGTACCCGAAAACTATCCGAAGGGACTTTTGAGCAATTCATCGAGAACATGAAGCAGGTCACTCCCCCTAAAAGCTAGAGCGGTGGCACGAGGAGAAGAAAACTATCAACACGCAACACTTATCATCCAAAGGAGAAACTCAATGGCAGCATTCATCACGACGATCAAGTTCACCCAGGTGGGTATCAAGGACATCGACCACTCGACCAAGCGGGCGGCGATCTTCATGGCCGAGGCGAAGAAACTTGCTGCGAGGTGAAGGAATCTACTGGTCCTTGGGCGATCACGACGGCCTGCAGATTTTCGAAGCCACGGATGACGAAACGGCAACCACCATAATTCTGTATCTCGTAACGATGGGCAATGTCCACGCGTCAACCTGCCTGGCCTATATCGCTGCCGAGATATAAAAGATCGTGAGCAAGGTGCATCAGGTCTAAACCCTGTTGTGAGAAAAAAAGTCCTATTTAGGCTCTAATTAGGATCGTCCCATGACGCAACCATCAAAAGAAACGTTTCTGGAAGCCGCCATCGAGGAAGCCCGCAAAGGGCTGACCGAAGGCGGCATTCCCATTGGCTCGGTGTTAGTCATCGACGGTCAGATCGTCGGGCGTGGGCATAATCGGCGGGTGCAAAAAGGAAGTGCCATCCTGCACGCTGAGATGGACGCCATTGAAAACGCGGGACGACTCAATAGCAGCGAGTATCGCCGGTCGGTCTTGTACTCCACGCTGTCACCTTGCGATATGTGTTCGGGAACTGCTCTGCTTTACCGCATCCCGAAGATCGTCATCGGAGAGAATCGGAGTTTTCGGGGGCCGGAAGATTACGTCCGGTCACGAGGCGTCATCGTTGAAGTCATGGACGACTCGGAGTGCGTGCGGCTGATGGAGGAGTTTATCCGGTCCAAGCCAGAACTCTGGAATGAGGACATTGGGGAGTAGGTGACTGAATGAGCAAAGAATACCCGATCCTGCACGGTCGTTACCGGCACTACAAGGGCAACGAGTACACCATCATCGGCATTGCCCGGCACAGTGAGACGTTGCCCTGACCCCGGAAAAACAGACAGTAGGTTAGCCTCGTAAGGATGAGGTGATGAGGTTTTAAAAATGGTGGACATGCCATGGGGAAGTCACGAAGGCGGTTCACGCGGTAGTTCAAGGTTTCAGCGGTAGGTATTGTGGTTAGTAATCAATGCCCCTGGAGGGGGTGGTACCATGACTCAAACCAATGCCCTAATTTTCTGTTCTTTCGAGTCATGGTATGTTTTAAAATAGCGGCAACCCGGTTTGTCACAATGGAACATATCATGGATCACTTTGACCCTGAACTTGCAACATGGCAGGAACTGACTGTTGAACAGCGCGCGGAAATTTTCCATACACACTCCATGCGATTGACAGACTTTGACTCGAGCCTTGATTTTGTCGCATATTTAAGCAAGCTTCGTTGGTCACTTGACATCAGACCGCCTGAAGAACGCTTAAAGCTAATGGAGGACAATATCTTATCAATCACTGGCACATGGTTTGGTTATGACGATACCAACACCCTTGTGATGGATCCCCCCGTAATGCAAAGAATAAGCGAGGAAGACTTGGAAAACCATGATGAAAACCTACATTCCGCAGTTCTTAATGTTAAAGTTTCCCTGTTTGTTGCCAGAATGCTAGCCAAACTTTTGTTCAAGCACGCTTCTTGCCAATATGCCACCGCCAAAGCACATCCTCCGGAATCCATGATTGGCAAGATGTGCAGTGAAGAAGCCGACTACGCCAAACAAGCAGCAGACGGCATTCAAAAGATTGTCGACAAATACGAAGAAGAAAATGACATCAAGTAAAGGGACAAAATTGATAGCAACAATAGGGCGTACTTATTCCACAGTTGGGCATGGTTGTTTATCTGTTGTTTCTTGGTCTTTTCCTGATCCTGACATGAGGTGATTTGGAGACGACATGGCGTGATGGCGCCGACGACAGGATGCGGTGACATTCAAGAGATAGCCCGTTTCGCTTCGGTCCTGCAAACCCGACAGTGGTGATTCAGCCTAGCGATCAGCGCATCCTTCTCCGACATGTTCCCGTTCCCGGGAAAACTGCCGTTCCCCAGCGCCGCGTATTCCTTCCGCCATTGCCGGAAACAGGAAGGATGAATCCCTAACTATGAAGCCACCTCCACCAAGGGCACATCCGTATCAACCACCATCCGTGCAGCCGACACCTTGAACTCCCGTGTAGACCGCTTCTGTGACTTCTTAATCGCATGCCCCCATTTTCAAAAACTCATCACCTCATGATTGCGAGGAAGGCTTAATGTCTGTTTTTCCGAGGTCAGGCAAGCACGTGCATCCGATTTGCCGGAGGGCATGGAGCCTGCGGCAAGCCCTGCTCTCGGATTGAAGGAAGCTCTTATCAAGGATGACCTTGCGGCACGTCATGCTCGGCCTTCATAAACCAGCCCACAAGCAGCTTTGGAAATCGGCTTATTTCATCTCACCGCCTCCCGGACCTTTGGGTTCAGCAGGCTTCGTTTCCTTCTTCTCGGGCTCCGTCGCCTTGGTGCCGTCCTTTTTGGTATCACTGCCGCAACCGCCACCAATGGAAATGAGCAAGGAAGCCAGGATCAGGGTGATGAGGGACCGAATAGAGGACATAGTGAACTCCTTGTGCCAGATGTTACGTTGGCATCATCGTCCTTCGGACTTTTGTGCCGGTTTCGGGTTGATCGTCCAGTCGTCGAGCGTCTCGAGCAATCTCAATAATTTTGCGACCTCAAGGTTGCTGAGGCGGATGGTTTCCAGCGGCGGTGGCGTCTTGTCAAGATCGGCAATCAGTTTTACCGACCTCAACTCATCGACGACCGGTTTTGAAGTATCTGCAGCCAATCCTTTCTGGGCCAAATATCCTTTCAGTTTATTGCACACATCTCGGCTCGACGTAAATTCGTCTTTCAGTTTAGTCAGTGTCAGGCGCATGTCTGTCGCTACATTTTTCGAAGTAGGATCGTCCTTCTTAATGCCCGGCAAACCACCTTTCGCCTGATCGGTGGCTTGAGTCGACGGGACACCTGGCATAATAAGTGCGTTCCCGGCAACAGCACCGGCAGCAAATATGACGAGCATGACAAAGATTAGTAAACCGATGTATCGCGTGGGGCGAATCATCGGCTTAGACGCCTGGAACCACGCCTGATGATACCGGGCTTCGCCGTTTGCAGTCAGCTTCACGGACACACCGACGAATTCTCCCGATGGCATGATCGGTCCAACCCAGCGGTAGTATTCCGCAGGCCCCTTCGGGTCCGGTTGCCCGAGTAGGTCCAGTATGGCCAGGGCACGCCCCTTCCACTCGTCCGCGAATCGGCCTTCCGCCGACGTGACCTGATATCCCTCGCTCGGTACTCGCTCGACCACGAAGCAGGCAGAGGGGCCAGAGTTAGCAGGCTGATTTCCTGTCACGGCTTTCGCTCCTTTCCGCTCGTGGTTGCTTCCCAAATCAAAGGCGGGACGCGCGGAAAGCCGGAGAACTCCATCTTCAGTTCCATTCCCTTCCACCGCAGTAATTTCGCGACTTCAGGTTGGTCTCGGCGAAGCAGTGGTAAACCGAGAGGCGTAAGGGGCCCTTGTTCGGTCGTAAGATCAAATTCGTGGAGCTTTTGCCATTTGTCCTCTACGCTGTCATGCACAGACAGCCTGGAGGTGACCGGAATTCCAAGGCCCAGGATGATCTGATAGGCCGGCCGCTTTGTGGTAAACGTTAATTCAGTATCACTTTTTCGGCTCGGCTCCAGGCCGTAATCGACAGAGCCCTGACCGGGTGATTGAAGTGTGATGGATCGCCAGGCCAAATCGACTTTCACCTCCGATGCAAGGGTTGCCGACGCCATGCGAAACGTCGCTGGGTAACTCTTCGAGTTCTTCCGGTCGTCGCAAAAGGTCACCGTGGTCTGAATCTCTTGCAGCAAGTCCTGTCGGGCCTGCGGACCGAATACCTTGCAGCGCCCAACCTCCTGTTCGATGCCGCGCAGTTTGCTCACCACTTCGCCCAGAGTGTCAATCGGGAGAGAACCAACTTCATGGCGCCGCTTGATAATACTAGCAACCTGCTCCACCGCTTGGGCTCGCTGAAGTTGCCAATAACGCACCTGGGCAGCGGCGAGGACGGGCGACGTGGACGCCAGGTCCGGCAGGTCTTCCAGGTATGCACCGAGAATTGGCGTCAGGTCGGCAGGTGAATGGGAATCGCTGTCTCCCCTCGCTTGTATGACTTTAGCTAGAGCCTCCAGCGCGAATCGCATGCGTTGCATCGTCTTTTCCGACAGGCCAGTCGTTCCGCCTGAGTCCGGTTCCAACCGCTGCGCCAACCAGCGAAGATGATGATTGACCTTCTTAGCTTCATCGACGCTGGGCAACTGCTTGCCCGGCAGATGCGCTTTCAACATGCGGTTAAGGTCATCGAGTTTGGTGACGATTTCTTGCTCCGGCAACTCAGCATTAGTAATTCGATCTTTGCCTTTCTTGGGTGGGGGAGGCGGACTTCCCATTGACGAAAGCAGCCAGATAACGAACGGGAGCATCGAGAGGACTACAGCACCGGCTATCAGAGTGTAGAGACCTGATTTCCGTAGCCGCCGCTGGTGAGACTTTGAATCGGCAACCATTTCGTTCAACTGGTCAACGACTTCCTCCAACCGTTTATCCGCCTCTGGCGTGTTGCCAACCGAGGAAATGCCGAAAACAGTACGGCTCCGTTCCACGATGGTCTTGGGATGGAAACGGCGCAAGCCAGAATCGTACAGCTCGACCAACTTGGCGTGTACTTCATTTATCCAGCGATCCGCTTTCCCGCGAATATTTGCGTCGTTCTCCCATCGGTCCAGGTGCGTTTGGACGAAAATGATCGGCAGATGCCGGTTTTCGCGGACCTTCAGTACATACTCGATGAACATCGTGGCCCGCTTCAGCTCGCGTTGGTGATGCTTGTCGATGTCAGCGGGGTTTTCTGAACTAGCGGGATCGAAGAAGAAAAGAAAGGCATCGCACTGCCGGACCTGCGTCGGTATGACGCCGTTGCGATTCAGGGAGGCGATCTGATCTAATTCTCCCGACAGAAGTTCACCGCGCAAGTCGCGGAATACCAGCTCCAGCGGAGGATCGTTGCCGTCGCGTCGAACTTTCACCCGGATGCCTTCGGTAGTGGCGACGGTAGGCATCGAGCCGTCGAGCTTTTCGATCTCGCCTTCGACTGTCGCCAGGAACTTTTGACAGGTCTCCGATTGGCCCAGGAGGCGGCGGGTTCGTTCCCAGCGGTTAAGAAGCTGGAAAAGAAAGCGCGTTTTACCCGCCTTCGTACAGCCATAGATACCAACGTTAATGGCTGGGCCGGTCGTCGGTGATTTATCTTGATAGATCATGGCGCACTTCTTTCATCGAAAACCACGGTAGGATTTGATAGGACCGTTCGCAGCTTGTCTCCGACCCGCCGCACGACACTCTCTCCTGGAAACGGAGAACGCTTGATATGGACGGTCAACCGCTCGGGAGCTTTGGTAGAACTTACGTCACGAAGTTGCTGGACCAATAGTTTGTCGAATTCCTGCATGTCTTTACCTCTGATTTCGATCTTCGTCACCTTTTTCTCTGGGCCTTTATGAAGCAAGTCACAGGAAAAATCCTGCGCAACCGATTGGTTCGCTGCCGAGGGAACGAAACTGACAACAAGGTCAACATGTTCTGGCGTGCCGGAGGGAAACTGACCGGGAACGACCGTGACCGACTTGTTGCCGTTTGTCTTTCCCGTTTTGGAATCACTTCCACCACCTTTGCCACTGCCTCGCCCGGAACCAAGTTGTGCGACCGAACTGAGCATCCAAGCAACGATCAAAAATACCACCGCGATTCGCATGGCACGTCCGACGCTCTTCCAAGGTGATTTCAGCCACGTCTTTGGTTCGACCGTCAGTGCGGCGATGATCGCAGCCACCGCTCCTGCCCATGGGACAATTGATGGACTTGTTAGCCACGTCCAAACACTCTGTATCCATTCCAGAAGACTTTTCAGCCATGACAGAAGTTTGCTGATCCAGGCTAGGAGTTCCACGGTAGTCTCCGGTTCACTCTTCGATTCATTTTGGTAGGGCCGATACCCACCCACCCTCGACCTTATTGACTATGCATCTCCGCACCTCATTTCTCTCAGCTATTTCCTTAATACGCTCGTAGATGCTCTCACCGGGATAGGGATTCATGTAAACCATCACCCGGCGCTGTTGCCCATCCGCATCTCCCGCCACCTGTTTGGTGAACCACTTCTTCATCTGTTGATCCACTTGCCCATAGAACTCTTCGCTGTTGGCCGCGCTGATCTTCACCTTCTTCATAGTGACGGTCGGTTGCCGAGAAGCCAGGTCCGTTTCTTCGTAGACGACCAGCGTGCATTGAAAATCAGCCGCCCGCTTTGGGTCGGTTGACGGCTCGAAGTGGATTTCAAGCTGATTGCTGACGCGTTTAATGCTTTCGATCTGTTCCTGTCGCTTGACATCACCTTGCCGCCCCCAGTAGAAGCCGGCAGCCGTGCCGCCGATGACTCCAGTCACCAAGGCGATGGTGCCGACCGCAAGGCACGTACCCAACAGTGTTGCACCGGCTTGGATTGCGACAAACGGTGTTGCGATGGCAACTGCGATCACAACCACCGCAGCCACAGCCACGATTGCCCCGACGATGAGTGCAGCTTGCCAGTCGAAGGATGGCAAACTCGGCCAACTGATCGCAAACAGGACACCGCTGGTGGCTAATAGCACGGCGCTTTTCATGGATACTCCTATCGTGACAGACGCACGTTGTAGACCGGCATCACCTTGACCTTCCATGTCTGCTCAATCCCAGCCAGCCTCTTCGCATCCCATGCGGAGTACCAGCCGTCATCGCTGAAAAGCAACATCACGACCTGGTTGGCTCGCTCCTTTTGAGTTTTTCTCGCCGTCAATACTTCCTGAATGTCGTCCGCAGTGTCGGTTCGGACTTCCCGTCCGATCTCGCGGTTGGCACTGAGCAGATAGCACCTCCCATTTTCTGCTCCCTGCCAGCCCGCATACAAATAGACGAAATCGACGTCTGCCAGTTCTGCCAATCCATCCGTCGAGGAATTGTCCTGCTTTGCATCACTGCGCAGCTGTGCCTGCATCAGAGTGATCATCAGCACTCCGAGCAGAATGAGGGCGACATCGAGCAAGGACAGGAATCGGACGATGACGCCGGTGGCCTTCACGATTGACCATGCTCTTTCTCCGCCGTGGGACAAACAAGCCACAGGATCGCGTTCAGCAACAGATTCGGGCCGATCATCCCCAGCCCTGAGATGGTCGTGCTCATCGCCGGTGCAAAAGCCTGAACCATCTGCGAAAGATCAGGGGCGTCGCCTGCCGCTGCAATCTGAAAAGTCTTGAAAGTGAACATCAGGCTGAAGACGGTTCCCAGAAGGCCAAGCACCGGCAACAACTCAGTCAGCAAGAGGCAAAAGGTGCGGTAGCGATCCAGGTCTTGCACGAACAGCACTCGCCTTCCCTGAAAGCGGCCGACCAAACCAACCAGGTGTGCCACGATCAGGAGCAGACCGAGTAACAAGATCACCCAATCGAGGGGACTTTTCAGAACAGTTTGCCAGTACGCCTCCCACATGATGTGTCCTCGCCTTGCAGGGCTCTAACAAAAGGTTTTGACCTTACAGCTGCAAAGGTTAAGTTTGATCCGTTCAAGGAGGACCGGAGATGGCCAAGCCCCTTTTGACAGATGACCTATGGGAGAGAATCAAGCCCCTCCTTCCCCCCGTCAAGCAAAATCCCAAGGGCGGTCGTCCCCGTGTTCCCGACCGTCTGGCCCTGACGGGAATTCTGTTCGTTGCCAGAACAGGAACGGCGTGGGAACTGTTGCCACCGGAGTTGGGCTGCGGCAGTGGCAT
>Ga0172372_10009514_pt1 | contig 12627 bp, 10 predicted proteins | sample LakKiv5m_2_FD_114544 | JGI IMG/M metagenome (GOLD analysis project Ga0172372, IMG submission 114544) | Freshwater microbial communities from Kabuno Bay, South-Kivu, Congo - kab_092012_9.5m | ecosystem: Environmental > Aquatic > Freshwater > Lake | place: Democratic Republic of the Congo...
CGCGGCGGCAACGCTCCCCGGCGGACAACTCCTCGCTGGGCAGCTCGCCCTGTTTCAGCAGGCGGTCGCGCCCTACCTGCTACCCAAGCTCCCCGCGCAGGTGATAACCTCGCGCGAAGATGTGCTGACGACTGACACCAAAGCGAGGTAACATGTTCGACACCCCGATGTTCCTAGACCGTAAGCGCGTGGCCTCCTTTGAGAAGGTCGCGGTCACGGTCAAGCTCCCCGACGACGTCACCAAGTGGGCGCCGCAGGTCCTCAGCGAGCTGCATCGACAGGCGCCGGTGATGCGCGAGTTCCACAGCGAGATCGTCTTGGACCGCACGGAGCCGAACAAGGGCGCGGGCTTTGGTTACATCATCGCGCGCCCCAAGACGCCCAACCCGCTCGCAGCGGACGAGCTGCCGCAGATCAAAGTCCCGGTGTTCATCAAGAACTGGATGCTGAGCCCGATCGACATCTTCTTCGATGACAACGGGCGCGGCTACTACCTGTCTGAGCGCCGTGTCCGCGAGGTGCTGTTCCGCCCAGAGGCCGCCGCGGGCACTATGCCGCGCACGGGTCCGCTGTCCGACGACATCCGCACGATGCTGACCCCGCCGTGGGAGAACGTGGGGCAGTTCTACCGCGGCGTGAACACGCAGGTGTCGCAGACGGGGCAGACCAAGACGTCGTCGCTGCTCGCGCGGCTCGGCGGCTCCGTGGAGCCTACGCAGCTGACCAAGCTCGCCTCGTGGGTGAGCAGCGACGAGGGGCGCGCGTCGATGTGGGGCCGCCCCGACGTCACGTCGGTGTTCCGCCGCGCGCTGACGCTCGCGCCGCACGACATGGACCAGCAGAAGACCGCGGCCGCGACGGGTGAGCCCGTGGTTCAGTATCGGTGGGACGGCGGACCGCACGTCATGGTGAAGGTCGCGCAGCCCGGCGGCTTCGCCCCGCAGCAGGGGCAGATGCCCGCCGACCAGGCGATGCAGGCGATGGACCCGAACATGCAGGCGCAGCTTGCGCAGCAGGGGCAAGCCACGCAGGCGCCGCAGATGACCGTGGTCACGCCCGAGCAGCTCGAGGGTGACGAGTTCCAGCCGATCGGTAACTTCGGCGTTCACCGCGTCATCACCGTGAACAACGAGCAGCTGATGGGCTGGGTGTTCCCGTTCGTGCTGTCGCTCAAGATGGAGGTCGTGCCTATGCAGATCTTCACCGACGGCACGAACTTCGCCACGCAGGAGCAGATCGCCGGTGTCCTGCTCAGCTCCAACGCCAACCTGCCCAACGAGCAGCCGCTCGGTCGTGGCTTCTTCTACCTGATCCGCAACGGAAAGGCGTTCGCGTTCGCGCCCGTGGACCTGCAGGGCGAGCAGCAGCAGCCCGACGGCAGCACCATGTACATGGGCAACACCATTCTAGGCGGCAACCCCGTGCAGATCATGAAGGTCGAGGGCATCAAGGCCGCCGCCGAGATGGGCCAGGGGCAGTTCGCGATCCCCGGCGACGTGCGGTGGTGCACCTTCCGCCAGCAGACGAACCCGCTGATCTCCGACCCCGCGCAGGCGACGCAGAAGGCGGGCGCGTTCCTGATCATGAAGGCGCAGCAGCAGATGATGCTGCAGCAACAGATGATGATGCAGCAGATGCAGCAGGCGCAGAAGGGCGGCAAGGGGCAGAAGAAGCAGGCGTCGTATGTTCCCGTCACCGCGGTGCTCCGCATGACCCAGGACGGCGCGCTCAGCCTCGCGGGTCCCGCGTTCGACAAGCTCGCGCACGCCGACACGCAGTTCCTAGACTACGCCGACGCGGAGTGGCTGCTCGCGCTCGCCGGTGTGGAGCCCACGTACACTCAGCAGAAGGTCGCCGAGCTCATGGTGGAGCATCGCGGGCGCGTGGAGATCCCGTGCCTGCGTGAGGTCACGCCCCCGCGCGACCTGCCGCGGGTCAAGACCGCCGCGCTACAGAAGGTGAGCGGCGCGCTCTCGCGCTTCATGGCGAAGCACGCTGCGGAGATCAACGACCCGAACATCGCTGACAGCCTGCTCGCGCTCAACTTCCTCAACCCGCGCAACATGACGATGTTCATGTCGTATCTCCCGAGCTTCGACGAGACGACGTCACAGCTAGCGAACCTGCTCGTTGCAGCGCGGCTCGGTGAGCGGTCGATCGACGAGGGCGCGTGCGCGGAGGCGCTCCGCAGCCTCGAGGACGTGATCATGGGCCTGCGCATGATGGCGATGACCCGCGAGGAGGTCTGATGCGTCACCCTAGCGAGCTGTTCATCTTGTCGCTGCTCGTCGATCAGAAGTCGGACGCCGAGGTGCGACGGCTCGTCGCCGCGTCAGGGCTACCCGAGCTGACGGACGATATGACGCACTACCTAGCAGACCTACGCGCGCAGACGCTCGCGCTGCGCCCCTTGGGCTTCACCGGCGCGCGCCCCGACGACCGCAAGTACCTGCGCGCGTTGAACGTCGACGGGCTGCATCACCCCGACGCGCACACGCTGCGCGCGCTGCAGGTGCTGAGTAACCCGTCCATGCGCAGAGATGTGCTGCTCGGCTTCATGGGGCGGGTCGATATGCGTGACCTGTCCGCGCACGTCACACGGAAGTACGACATCGAGGTGGAGCAGCCGACGCTCCGCGCGCTCCGCCACTACTACTTCAACGTCGACATCGTTGACCCCCGCGACTGGGCGACCATGCTCCCGGAGGAGTCCGCAGACACTAGCGCGCTGCTCGCGTGCCTAGACGGCGGGCCGATCACCGCGGCGTACCGCATCGGGCTCGATCGCGCCACGAACGTGAAGGACGCGGTGTACGACATCGTCGCCGCGGTCCACGCCACGGTGCATGAGGTCAAGGGCTGGCAGACGACGACTGAGAAGGTGCGCGTGCTCGCTGATTCGATGGCGACACTTGCGCGCGCGCACGCGGTGCTTAACTCTGCCGACCAGGAGCTCGCGGCGGTGGCCACCGAGCTACGCCAGTTCAAGCTCTCGCGGTCGAACGAGCGCCCCCTGCCGCTCGCGCTGCTGTCCAAAGATATGCGCGCGTTGCCCGCACCCGAGAAGGAGAAGCAGAGTGTCAAATCCAAGTGACGCGATGAACAAGGGCTACGCGACCCGCGTGATGGAGTTTCAGACCGCGACGTCGGAGCTGTTCAACTGCGACTTCGCGACGCGCGATGACGGCCTCGTGCTGCAGTTCCACCCTCACGCCGCCGCGCAGCTCCCCAAGCTGCTCAGCGCAGCGCGCCAGGCGTTCACGGACGTGCTCGGTCACCGCGCTGACGAGCTCTTGCGCGCAGAGATCGTCAGCGACGCCGACTACGACATTCCGCCCAACGTCTTTGTCTTCGTTGGTGACTTCGCGGACAATCCCGCCGCGGCGCAGAGCGTGTTTGATCGCGGCATCCGCGGGACGTACGATCGGCTAAAGCTCGCCGTCTGATTCCTCGTGTCGGTACGCGGGGCCGCGGAGCGCGCGCAGGTAGAGCGTGATCGCCACGCTGCCGTCGAGCTCGATCTTGCCGACCGACATGCCGCGCGCGGCGACGTGCTGCCGTATCATCTTGCGCAGCGGCGTGTGCAGCGTGTCGGTGATTGGCCCCCGCAGCGGCCAGCGCGCGGTCACTTTGAGCGGGTCAGCGTCTCTGATATAGGTACGAGTGCGCGGGTCGCACACATCGAACGCGACGAGGTTGACCGCGCGGATCAGCTCGTCGCACGTCGCGTCTAAATCCATGGAGCACCATGCCTGTCGTCAAGAACACCGCGCACAACCGAGGCGCGCTGCAGCGCACCGCGCATGTCCGCTCCTCCGCTGTCCAGCGTGACCTCACACTAGAGGCGCGGGGCGTTGACACGCAACCGGACATCACGCACCTCGACGTTGAGGCGGTCGAGGTGCGCCCCACGGACTTCGTCGAGTTCGCGATTATGATCCCGGACCAGCAGGCCAAGTCGCTCAAGCCGTTCTCGTTCGGCGAGCGCCGCTACTTGAAGCCCGTGTATGACACCACATCGCCGCGTGTCCTGCTCAAGTGCGGACGCCAGGTGGAGAAGTCGACATATCTCGGCAACCGACTGCTGGCTATGACGTGCATACAGCCCAACTTCACCGCGCTGTACGTGTCGCCTACCAACCAGCAGACCAAGACGTTCTCCAACGACCGCATCAGGGAGCCGCTCGACGTCAGCCCGAAGCTGCGCGCTTGGGTGGACTCCGCCCTCAACCAAAACGTGTTCCACAAGAAGTTCATCAACCGCTCGCAGATCGTGCTGCGCTACGCGTACCTGAACGCCGACCGAACGCGCGGCATCGCGGCGGACCTGGTCTGCATTGACGAGATACAGGACATCTTGACGGACAATATCTCCGTGATTGAGGAGTGCATCGCGCACAGCCCGTTCAAGTACAAGCTGTACAGCGGCACGCCGAAGTCTCTCGACAACACGATCGAGGGGCTGTGGATCGACGAGAGCACACAGAACGAGTGGGTCGTCCCGTGCGATCACTGCGGGGGCGGCGACTATCGGCACTGGAACGTGCTCACTGAGGCGAACATTGGCCCGCGCTTCTTGATCTGCGAGAAGTGCGGTAAGCAGATTCAGCCGATGCACGCTGACGCGCAGTGGGCGTCCATGAACCCTCGACCGCGCGTACCGAACCCGATGGACGGCTACCGCGTCCCGCAGCTGATGGTGCCGTGGATCAGTTGGTCGGACATTCTGAACAAGCAGCTCACCTACTCCCGCGCGCGGTTCAACAACGAGGTGCTCGGGCTGTCATACGACAGCGGCACACGACCGATCACACAGCAGGACGTGATCGACAACTGCACATGGCGCTACGGGCTGACCGACGCGGACCAGCGCGCCGCGCGGTCGGCTGTGCACGGCTCCGGCGCGCGCGTCTTTATGGGCGTAGACTGGGGTACAGGCGAGCAGACCCACACCGTCGCGGTGATCGGGGCGTACATCGAGGGGAAGTTCACGATCGTGTACGCGCGGCGCTTCGAGGGCCCAGACAGCGAACCGCAGGCGCAGCTCGCCAAGATCGAGGCGCTGGTCAAGGAGTGGCGCGTCTCGTTCATCGGCACAGACTACGGCGGCGGATTCGACCGCAACGACGCGCTGCTGCGGAAGTTTGGTCCGCGCGTGGTGTTCAAGTATCAGTACAGCACGGTGTCGAGCGGCAAGGTCGTGTGGGACAGCGGGCTGGGGCGCTTCATGGTGAACCGCACCGAGGTGATGAGCGACATCTTCAACGCGATCAAGCGAAAGGGCGTGTTCGCCTACCCGCGCTGGGAGGACTTCGAGCTGCCGTTCGCGCAGGACATGCTCAACATCTTCTCGGAGTTCTCCGAGACGCGGCGCATGAGCGAGTTCAAGAAGAGCCGCGGCGTCACCGACGACACGTTCCACGCGATCTTGTACGCGTTCCTCGTCAGCACGCTCACCAATCCGAGGCCAGATGTTCTGCTTCCTCAGGCTGCACACCAAGCTCGCGCATGACCAACAGCGCGCGTCCCGCGTAGATCTCGCTGCGCGTGTGCCGGAGGAGCCGCGCCTCCACGGTCGCGCGCTCCATCGCGGAGTAGAGCAGCTTCGCGCCGATCGCGCGGGCGGTCTCGGGGCTCATGCGCGCGACGTCGTTGATCATGGTGGACACGTCACTGATCGCCCAACGCTTCCGCGTGGCGAGTATCTCGATCAGCTTGGCGCGGTACGCGGTGATGTCATCATCGCTCAGCGTGACCGCGCGCGTGGTGCTAACGTCGAGCAGCGCCTCCAGCGTGCGGACTCGCTGCTCGAGCTCAGCCGCCCGCCCCTCCGCGAGCTCGACGCGCCGCAGCAGGTTTTGCCCATCGGGGCCGCGCTTGCTAATATAGAGCGACAGGTCGCGCCGCGTGACCAGGTTCGCCTTCCCACGGTGCGCGGTGGTTCGGAGCTTCCCCCCAAGCGCGTGACGCTGTAGAGTGCGGACCGAAACACCAATCTCTTGCGCGGCTTCGCGCAGAGTCAGATACTCTGAGACGACATTACTCAAGGTGGCACCATGTACACGAAGGAATCCCTCGCGCAGCTCGGTAAGGACGCCAGTGACCTGTACCTGCGACATGGTATGCCGCTGGCAGACGCGATCGTCAAGGTCGCGTCGTCGCGCAGCGACCTCTCCAAGGAGCACGTGCAGCGCGTCATTGAGAACGCCAACCTCGTCACGTTCGAGGAGCTGTTCAAGACGGGCCCTAGCAAGCACGTGACGTTTGATCTCGCAGACCCGGACGACGTGCACGCGCGCCTCTCCGGCGGGCACGAGCCCGCTGGCGACCTGCACAGCTACCTCACGCCGCCGGACCAGCGCGATCCCGAGGACGATTCCACGGACGATTCTGACGACAGTTTCGACGCCATGCCGAAGGAGAAGCACGCGCACGTCGTGCCCGAGCACGTGCAGTGGCGCCGCGACTACTACGCGACCCGCGCCGCCGTAGACACGCTCGCCAAGCAGGCGTCCGCGTACGACGCGCAGGCCGAGGCGGCGGTGCATAACTTCATCCAGATGGCCAAGCGCGCGTCGATTGAGGGCGGGATCAAGCCCGTGCTCCAGCTCGCGGGCTTCGCGAGCCAGGACCGCGAGGTGTTCACGAAGATCGCGCACGCGGTCGCGTCCGCGCTGCCCGTTGGCCACCGTGAAGGCGAGTACACCGAGTCAGCGCCCAACCGCGCGCACCCGCTCTACATGGCGTACGCCGACGCGGAGGCCGCGGTGAAGCTCGCGGCGCACTACCGTACGGGCGTCATCAACGCGGAGCGCATCCACCAGCGCGTCCTGTCGGAGCGGTCATGAGCAGCCCCGCCAGCCCTGCCAAGTCAAAGCTCGGGGGCATGGCGGTCGGGTCCATGCTCGGGTCCGGCGTCGGCGCGCTCACGGGGCTCGGCCTTACGCCCGCGAGCCGCGGCGATGACCCACTTGAGGTAGATGACGACTACGGGCAACGCGCGCGGCGCAACGCCATCCGCGGCGGCGCTACCGGCGCAGTGCTCGGCGGGCTGGTGGGCCGGCACTACGGTCGCATGTCGCAGGGCGTCAAGAACCTGGTCATGGCGGGGGGGACCGGCGCGGCTGTGGCGGGCGGGACGTACGCGTTCAACAAGGCATTCGACGCTGTGGACGAGGCGCACGTCCGATCTAATCGACACGCCAACGCGAGCGCGATGCTCGCGGAGCATCCGCGCCTCGCGGAGCTCTCGCGGGAGCAGTTCAGCAAGGCGTACAACTCGGTCGAGGCGTACGCGCCCGAGTTCCTAGACGACCCGTACATCGGCGGCGAGCTCGTCTACAACATCGCCACTCGGCCAAACCGCCTCGCGGCGCTGAGAGACGCGCGCACGCTCGCGCAACAGATCGGGGGCTCGCATGAGCGCGACCTCGTGAGCAACGTGGGGCACGAGCTGACGCGCGCCGCCGTGATGCAAGCCATGAAGAAGGAGGGCAGCGTGTACAAGTATTTGACCGAGGAGCAGCGTGTCGCGGTCGCGGGCCGCACGATAGACACGCTAGAGAAGTCCGCGTCGGCGACTACGCCCGCGGCGCCGTCCATCTTACCGTCGCTGCTCGCGCCGACGCTCGGCGCGTTGACCGCCGCCGGTGTAGCCTACGCGGTGCCCGCCGCGGTGGAGGCGGTGCAGGGTATGAAGATCCGCGCGAACCGCGACAAGTATCTCGCTGAGATGAAGAAGGTGCACCCCGACATGCGGAGCATCTCTGACTCGGATCTCCACATCGCGTACAACAGCATCGCGCAGCACACACCCGACGTGCTGAAAGACCCGCTGCTCGGCGGGCAGACGCTCAAGCAGATGGCGCAGTTCCGCATGGCCAACGTGCAGTCGCTCAACGAGATCAGCCGTCTACGCGGGCAGCGCCCCCTCGACGTCGCGCTGCAGACGTCCACGCAGTTCTTGGCGCAGGGCGCCGCGGACGTCGCGAAGACGTACACGCAGTACCGCGTCGAGGACGCGCGTAACAGGATCCAGCAGGCGCGGCTCGACCAGACAGCCGCGCAGATCGCCGCTGACCGCGCGTACCGCACTAGCAGAGACGCCGTCACCGACAGGCAGTTCGAGCAGAACATAGGCCTACGTGAGAAGGACCAGACTTACCGCGAGGGCCGTGACAAGGTGCTCGACAAGCGTTACGGCGAAGAACAGGCTTACCGCGAGGGCCGTGACAAGGTGCTCGACAAGCAGTTCGGCCTTAACTTTGGTCAGCGCAAGGACGAACAGGACTACCGTCGGAGTCGGGACACAGTGCTCGACGGCCGTTACGACGCGGAACAGACTTATCGCGAGGGCCGTGACAAGGTGCTCGACAAGCAGTTCGGCCTTAACCTTGGTCAGCGCAAGGGCGAACAGGACTACCGTCGGAGTCGGGACACAGTGCTCGACAAGCGTTACACGCGGGAGGAGGCCGACCGCAACGCGCAGTACAAGGACACCTACGCCCTCAACTACGCCCGTATGGAGATGGACCGGGCGAAGGCTGAGTCGCAGCACGAGCTCGCGGTGCTCAACATGCAGCTCAACGCGGAGGACAAGTACGAGCGGACATTCGGTGATATTAGTAGGAACGAATCGGGGCACGTTACGGGAACGAGGGAGCCGAACTTGGGAAGCGCTATGTACAGTACTCGGCAACGACTGATGAACGTCGTGGTGGGTAACTACCCGTCGCACCTGCCCTTCCTGCCCACTAAGCGGAAGTTCCCCTGAATGGCGATCATCAAGCAGAGCACATTCCCCGCGCTCGGTCCCGCCGGTGAGCCCCTCGTGCGGCTGCTCAGCGAGCTGCCCGGGTATGGTGACTCGCTTGAGAAGACCGCGGGTGTTCACCCGGAGATCTTGGCGTACAAGTCGCAGCTCGAGCCCGAGCCCGGCAAGACGTACGTGCACATCCTCGCGCTCGGCGCGGGTGAGTACTACGGCGCGAACCTAAACAACGATCACTTCCCGTGGCAGGGTCTGCAGCACGATCATACGCGGACACCCCACCCGCACCTGCACGGCTACAAGACGTTCCTCAACGCGCACGCGTTCGCGCATCACATGAACACGGACCCCGAGAAGGCGTACGGCGACGTGCTGCTCTCGGTCTTGAACACGAAGATGAAGCGTGTCGAGCTCATCGTCGCGATCGACGAGGAGAAGTGTGTCCGCAACGGCGGCGCTAAGACGCTCGAGCGCATCAAGGCGGGAGAGCACCCGAGCACTAGCATGGGGTGCCGTGTGCCGTTCGACGTGTGTTCGATCTGCGAGCACAAGGCCAAGTACCGCTCCGAGTACTGCGACCACATGCGGAGCGAGGCTGGCAAGATCTACTCCGACGGGCGCAAGGTGTTCGTGTACAACCCGTACCCGCGCTTCTTCGACATCTCGTTCGTGTTCATCGGCGCAGACCGCACGTCGTTCGTGCTAGAGCGCATCGGCGCTGACGAACCTGCGTCAGAGAAGGTCGCCTACGTCGGTGAGGGGCTGGTCAACACGGTCAAGGGTCTGAACTGGACGACGAAGGGCATGCTCCCCCGCTTCGCGGGTGGCGCGATCGCTGGTGGGTTGACCGCCGCGATGACCGCGGAGGACGGGCAACGTCCGCAGGCGCTGCTCCGCGGCGCGCTTGCCGGTGGCGCGCTGAACGCGACCGTCGGGCAGGTCGCGCGGTCGGGGCTGCCCGGCGCGATGGGCATCGGACTGACCGCGGGCGGTATGGTCGGCGGCATGGGCGCCCCGCCCCCGCCGCCGCCGCTGTCGTCCACGCTCGACCCCTCCAACTCGTCCACTACGCTCAACGGCGGACACGAGAAGACAGGCGCGTCCGCGGAGGCGATGCTGCGTAAGAAGCTCCGCAGGATGAGCGGCACTGTGCAGCCGTTTATCGGCATACGCCTCCACCACAAGGTGGAGCCCGTCTGGCGGAACGTGCCCACGGCGGGCAAGGTGCGTATGGCCGTGCGGCAGTCCGTGCGTGAGACCGCGCAGCTCGCAGAGAACGCGCGCAGTATCGTGTACGCTAACGCGGGCGCGCAGCGCGGCGTCGGTGTACCTGCGCGGACCGCGCCGTCACGGCTCGTACCGGTCCAGGACACAAACGCGCGCGTCAACGCGGCGGGACAGACGGAGGACGTCATGAGCGAGAAGCGCGCGGCGATGAAGGCCGCGGAGGTGCAGAAGGTGTCCGACATCTTCAAGGACGTCAACTCGCTGCCGATGGGGCGCGCGGTGCCGCTCTTCGCTGGGTCCGAGCCCGACATTCCGTGCGAGATGCTCGACCGCGTGGCGAACACCCCCGACATCGGGGAGGCGCTCGGCGGCTTCGGCGCAGCGGGCGTCGTGCTCAAGCCGCATGAGTTCCAGCGCGTGATGCTGCGGCGCATGGGGCAGGACGGCCTCGCGGACGACCTGCACAGCCGCGCGCTGACGTTCGATCCCAGCTCCGCGCCCGTCATTCGCTCGATGCGCGTCATGGTGCGCCCCCCCGACGCAGGCGCGATCCCGCTCGGGCTGATGGACATGCTACGCACCATCTTGCCCATGCGCTCCGCGCTATCGCCGCTCGGTATGCGCCGCCAGATTACCATCACGATCTCGTCGCCCGAGTTCTCTCCCATGCAGCACCCGATCTTAGACAAGCTCGCGGGCTTGTATAATGGATACAGGGAAGACCTGCTGTTGAACGCAGAGCAGCTGATGAAGACCGCGATGCACACGCCGCAGCTCATGCGCGAGGTGGAGCACGCGCGCGGCGGACAGTACGCCGGCGGACCCGACATGCGCGCGCTCGCAGAGTTGCCCATGGCGTACTTCAGCCACGCGTACTGGAACCGCTGCTGCTGTGACCGCTCGCTGAGCGATGAGCAGTTCGCGGAGAAGTTCGTGGACGAGAATCCCGAGATCGCGAAATATTTAGCGCGCGTTGTTGCGCAGCGCTACGATTCTATTTAACCTACACACGCAGTCATGCACCACCAACCCCCGGAGGGAAGACAATGAGCATGGACGAACTCTTGCTCCAAGAGCTGTACGGCTCTCAGCAAGTCCAAGCCGAACAGCAGGTCAAGCAGGCGCAGATCGAGCTCGTCGAGGCCGTTGCCGCCCAGGCGGGCGTTGACCTTAATGAGCTCGACGACGCCGAGCTCGCCAAGTTCGCTCACTATGTGCTATCAGATGAGGACGAGCCTCAGTACGCTGCACAGGATGAGTCTCTTAACAAACTCGCGGAGGCCGACGTCGTCGGTCGCCAGATGGCCCACAGCTACGCGGACGAGCTTAACCGCATCCAACAGGGAGAGAATATGCGCCACTCTGCAATGAACAAAGTCGCCCACGCCATGCAGGACGCTGCCGACCTCTGGCAGATGAAGATCGCCGAGGGCGACGCCTCCGCCCCCGCCGAGAGCACCGCCTCCGGCGCCGCTGCCGATTCGGAGGGGAAGCTCCTTGCGAAGCTCAAGCGCTACATGAACCGCGCCGGGCAGGAGACTGGTATCCTGGAGAAGATGTACGATGAGACCGGCAAGAAGCAGACCGGGTTGAACCGCGCTGGGCGTCTCGCCGGCACCGCCGCTGGGCTCGGCGCTCTCGGCTACGGCGGTTACCGTCTGATGCGTCGTGGCGACGACGCCAGCGCGAGCGAGAAGGTCTCCATGCTCAAGATGGCCAGCGAAGAGAAGACGAAGGAGGGGGAGAAGTTCAAGGACAGGATGAAGCGCTACGGTCAGGCCACGGGCAAGTTCACTGGCGTGCTCGAGACGCCGGGCGAGAAGCTGCTGGGCAAGCGCGGGCTCCGTCTTGGCGGTACAGGCGCGGGGCTCGCCGCCGCCGGTTACGGCGGTTACCGTCTGATGCGTCGCAACGACGAGGCCGAGAAGATCAGCATGTTCCTCGACGCCGGCTACGAGGCGCTCGCCTACGCCACCGCGCACTCGCCCGCCGAGTTCGCGAAGGAGGCTGAGTTCCGCGCCGCCGAGATTCTCCTCGCCAACGGGATCGATCCCGCGTCGCTCACCGACGTATACCCCGAGAACGTGAAGATCGCGTCCTTCCCTGGTGTCGAGGACGCCGTGGACTACGACGAGGCCGAGGTGCTGGCGCACTACAACGAGCTGCTCGACGCCGCCGCGCTGCACATCATCGACCAGCTGATCGACTAACATCAACACAGAGACAGCGCGCCGCCTCCTAGACGCCACAGTCCGCGCTTAGTGACCAGGCGGCGCTTTAGGAGAACATGATGAACGTTCAAGACGTAATCAACCAGGCGCTGCAGGGCGCAGCGGGGCGCGCTGTCGCTGATGTCCGCGAGACTGCTCCCTGTGACAACGGGGAGGTCATGAAGCTCGCCGCGGCGCTCAACTTCATCGGCGCCAATCTCGAGGACTCCGTGCCTACCCCCGAGGAGCTGCTCGCGCAGGCCGAGCTCGTGAAGCGGGCCGCGCTAAGCGTGGCTGAGCTGCAGTTCCTTCGCGAGAACCCGAGTTTTATGGACGACCCCTCGCTGAGGAACGTGTCGAAGGCGGAGCGCGAGACCGCGATCCGAGAGGCATTTCTTCGACACATCAGCGCGGGCTCCG
>Ga0172372_10009515_pt1 | contig 12627 bp, 25 predicted proteins | sample LakKiv5m_2_FD_114544 | JGI IMG/M metagenome (GOLD analysis project Ga0172372, IMG submission 114544) | Freshwater microbial communities from Kabuno Bay, South-Kivu, Congo - kab_092012_9.5m | ecosystem: Environmental > Aquatic > Freshwater > Lake | place: Democratic Republic of the Congo...
AATCAAGGATTGACGATGAAATTTACTCTTAAAGAGCAAAAGCCTGTGTGGGCTCAAGTGGGAGATCAAGTGTGGGCTCAAGTGAGGGCTCAAGTGGAAGATCAAGTGTCTGCTCAAGTGTCTGCTCAAGTGTTGGCTCAAGTGTATGATCAAGTGTATGATCAAGTGTGGGCTCAAGTGTATGATCAAGTGCGGGATCAAGTGAGACAAATCAAGGATTGACGATGAAATTTACTCTTAAAGAGCAAAAGCCTGTGGGGGCTCAAGTATCTACTCAAGTATCTACTCAAGTGTATGCTCAAGTGTATGCTCAAGTGCGGGCTCAAGTGTTGGCTCAAGTGTATGCTCAAGTGTTGGCTCAAGTGCGGAATCAAGTGTGGGCTCAAGTGTGGGCTCAAGTGTATGATCAAGTGGATGATCAAGTGCGGGATCAAGTGGGGGATCAAGTGAGACAAATCAAGGATTGACGATGAAATTTACTCTTAAAGAGCAAAAGCCTGTGTGGCAAGTGAATCAAGTGAATCAAGTGTATGCTCAAGTGTGGGATCAAGTGGGGGCTCAAGTGCGGGCTCAAGTGCGGGCTCAAATGGAGGCTCAAGTGGATGATCAAGTGGATGATCAAGTGGATGATCAAGTGTATGATCAAGTGGATGATCAAGTGCGGGCTCAAGTGCGGGCTCAAATGGAGGCTCAAGTGGATGATCAAGTGGATGATCAAGTGGATGATCAAGTGTATGCTCAAGTGTTGGCTCAAGTAGAGGCTCAAGTGAGGGCTCAAGTGAGGGCTCAAGTGAGACAAATCAAGTAATGAATATTGTAAACTACATTGTGAATAACTGGGACAACCTTCCCAAGAGCAAGTTTGATGATGTTACCGTCGTCATCTTTAAGGAGCTACAGAACTGGGACGGTGGTTGGGGACATCATACCTACGAGGGTTATGGTGTTGACAAGGATGGTAATGTAACTTGGTGCTATAGTTCTGGTTGTAGTTGTGATGGCGGGCCTTCCACAGAAACCAAGAAGGACTTGAAGACGTTTACAGTCAATAGTGGTATTGATCTAAACGTAGATCCATCTACTATCAATTTCAATTCGCTCGAGGTTGTATTCAATACCTATTAGTACGATATGAGAATAATTACGGATCCAAAAGAAAAATATCAGGTAGTAAATTGTTTGGAAACCAATTGTTTGTACAGAAAAACTTGTGCAAATCATACAAGCGCAGGTGATTTTCGTTCCACCGGTGGATTCAGTCCACAATTGATGATAATCAATGGACATGTTCACTGCAAAACACATGACGTTCCTCCATACGGCGGAGAATTAGACGATATCAAAGAATGGTATCCATCCAACCATAATAAACTTGATTCAGGATCCGTATTATGGAAGGATCTTGAACAATCAGACAACTACACTATATGATATCCGTATACTATTACTTTTTGAGACAGTGGAACAAAATATTGGATTGGTTTTACCTTAAGTTTCGTAATACCTACAAAGTGCAACCTTATGGATATTGCCCTGTTCAGGCAGATGGTAATTTGCCAACAGGTGAATTCTATTATTTTCGTTCACGGGAGAGTTCTTGGAGTGTTCGTATTGCCAAAAGTGAGAGTGTTTTGTGGGACGGTGGTGCGTGGGTTTATAGCGAATCACCATATGATGAATACGCAGCGGGATGGATCAGTAAACATGAAGCTGTGAAACATTTCAACAAAGCAGTGAAACTATATTACAACAAGAATGAACATTCATGTGCCGGAACAAATAAGGATGAAGTATCCTAATATCGAGTTTCGAGGAGTACCCAAACAATTCAAAGGTCGTACAGTCATTCGTGCCACAAATCACATCACGCAAATGAATTTTCTATACAGTTTTGAGGAAGACTTTTTTTGGCTCATCAATAGTGGATTCAGCAACATGGACGTACCCGATTGGTTCATACAGAAATGAAAACAAAAGACAACTATAGTGTTTATATTGTTTTGTGTAAAGATGGAACACACTATACTGGAATTTCAAACGATGTAACTGTCAGAATCAACAAACACAACAACGGAACAGGAGCCAAATACACTAAAACCAGAAGACCCGTACTATTGGTGTATACTCAATTTATCGGGACCAAAAGCGATGCTTTAAAAGAAGAATATCGTATCAAACAGTTAAATAAACACGAAAAAATAAAACTATATTCGTGATAAAGAAGATTGACTTTTTAAAGATTTATGAAAATCAACAAAAATAAAACAGGCAGTATTTCTATAATATTCGACTCAGCCGAATTGGATAGATTTTTGCATGTATGTCTTAAACCATGGCAAGGATCGTCAATAAAGTATTTTCACGAACTTTTAGATCGGTTAGGTGAGAAAGTTGAGGAATGGAATGTAGCTGAATCAAAAAGAATAAATTTTTATGCCGCAAGCAAAGATGACACAATTAACAAATTGGTCAATGCGTTGAACAAAAAAACAGATTGACTTTTTACAAACCACATTATAGAATAGAACCATATGAAGAATACTACAGAAAATTAGAGGCAAAATAAAAGGATAAATTATGGAACGTAAGTTAGCTAGTGTTGTAAAGATTGTTGACATTCAGCCTATTCCTAACGCTGATGCTATTGTGTTAGCTAAAGTAAAAGGGTGGAATGTGGTCATCAAAAAGGGAGATTTCAAGGTAGGTGACTTGGCTGTTTATTATGAAATTGACAGCTTTCTACCCATTCGTCCAGAGTTTGAGTTCCTGCGAAAGAGCAGTTTCAAGCGTATGGGATCTACTGATGGCTTTCGTTTAAAGACAATCCGACTAAGAAATGCTGTATCGCAGGGTCTATTGACTCCAGTTCCATCGGATATACTTGACCCGAAGGAAGGTGACGATTTGACTGAAGCGCTTAATATCGTCAAGTATGAACTTCCTATTCCCGCTCAGTTGGCTGGTAAGATCAAGGGTACATTTCCTAGTTTTATTCCAAAGACTGATGAAACTCGTATTCAGAACTTTGAGGCTGACATTGGATTTTTGCCTGTTGGTGAAAGAGTATATGTCACTGAAAAGTTGGATGGTACCAGTTTTACTTGTTACTTCAAGGACGGCGTATTTGGTGTATGTGGTCGTAACTGGGAGTTGACTGAAACAGATGATAATAGTCTATGGCGCATGGCTAAGATGTTAGAATTGAAGGAAAAGTTGACCAAGTATGGCAAGAACATTGCTTTGCAGGGTGAATTGGTAGGTAATGGCATCAATGGTAATTTGTATGGATTGAGTGGCCACAAGTTGTACTTCTTTACTGGTTATAACATTGATAAGGGCCGCCGTATGATCTATGATGAATTGGAGTGGTTATTGTTCCGACTTGAATTGAATATGGTACCAGTACTTGAAAAGTATGGTTATGTACTACCCACCGAAAACTTGGTTGATGTTATGTTACAGTATGCTGAAGGTAAGAGCGTATTGAACTTGGGTGTTGATCGTGAAGGTGTTGTAGTTCGTGGCCTTGAAAGAGAGTTTAGTTTCAAGGCTATTAGCAACACTTATTTGTTGGGAAACAAGGAATAAACAACAGGGAGGTATGTAACAGTACCTTCCTTATTTTTTATGAATAACACATCATATAAAATTAATTTAAATAATAAAAATCAGTGCATGAGTGTAAGCTGTGATTTTTATCAGACATGCATTAATAATAGTGTAAGTTCGCAATATAAAACAAATCAAAAATTTATTCCACTTGTCACGGATCAAAATCAGTGTTATAGTTTTGGAAGTGGTAAACGAAGTGAATTGAGAGATAATAATTATCCATATCTGATTAAAGAATTTATAACTTCGTGAATTACTACTGTGATGAAGTCATGAGGTTTCCTTCCTCCAAAAATATGAAAATTGGTGTAGCATGTGTTTTATTAGACACAAACAAATGCGTTTGGCTTAGTCAACGGTTAGGTCCATATCAAACTGGAAAGTATGCTTGTCCAGGTGGTATGGTTGAGCCAACGGATAATAGTGATGTAGATGCAATTCAAAGAGAAGTTGCGGAAGAAACAGGCATTAATATTGTAGATACTAGTTGGTTTGAACGAAGTATTACTTCATATCATTTGGGTGGTAAAAGTGATATTACTCAGTGGTTTGTTTTGAACTTGACCGAATATGAAAAACCCGTTAATATAGAGCCAACAAAACACGGCGAATGGAGAAAGTATACATTAAAGGAAGCTAAAGAACTACCTTTAATGATGAGTACAAGTGAAGTGTTAAATACGTTATGAAAACCAACACAATAACTTTATCAAATTTTACCAAGCACTTAAATACAATGAGTGCTTTAGAATATCTAATTGATATACTACCAAAATGTTCAAAAGAAGGACCGTGGATTGCTGGAGGAGCACTACACAGAACATATCGTAATTTACCATTACATGTGAGTGATGTTGATGTCTTTTTCAAAGATAAAGAACAAATGGATGCGTATGTAAAAGAAATTATCATGGGTGAAAAGAGTCATGGTAAATACAAAACCAAGAATTATATTATTACAGAGTGGCATCAAAGCATAACCATTCAGTATATGGATAATGATTGGAAAATTCAATGCGTTACCTTCAAATATTTTCCAACAGTTGAAGACTTGTTTAAATCATTTGATATTAATATTTGTAGACTTGCATATGATGGTGAACAAGTAATTGGTGAACAAAATGTATTGACTGAAATCAAATCCAATACATTAAAATTCAATGGCGAGTCAATTAACTTTCCAAGTGTAACTCTAAAAAGATTAATTAAGTATATTAAGATGGGTTATGATATAAACGATGAAGAATTAAAAGTTTTATCCCACGCCTTTTATAAGGGTAAACGAAAAAATATCATCGTGGACATGGATTTAAGTACAAAAAAGAATATTGATGGTGAAGAATATAAAAACATATCTACGCCAACCTCAACAAATCTTGCGGTGCCACCGTTAAATGTAAATATTCCTACGATAAATATTCCTTGACCTTTTAAAAAAAGGTGTTATGATGATTCTTGTAATGAACAACAAGATTATCAAGCGTACCATTGATATTGCTATGGCGCTTTGTCCTTTGAACGTTGAACATCGTTGCAGTCATATCGCGTTTCTTATTCGTAACAGCAAAATTGTACATATTGGCACCAATAGTTGTAAGAGTCATCCAAAGACTTTGAAATTTAATTACGAGAATCATCAACTAGTTGGATTGCATGCGGAACTAAGTGTTTGCATGAAGAGTGGCAAGGAAAACTTGCGGGACTATAAAATGGTGGTGATTAGATTCAATAGAAATAATAAGATGGCAAATAGCAAGCCATGTTGTGGATGTCAAAGTGTAATCAAACAATTTAATGTTGGAGAAGTTTGGTATAGCACAGATGTTGGTGAAATTGTGAAGAATTAACAACAAATAACATCATCAATAACTATTTTTTAAAAAATGAAGCCTAAAGTAAAATTCAACGATAAAATAAATACAAACCCGGAGTTGATCCGAAAGGTGATATTGTCAACACTGTCTAAATACGATAAATGCATCTTTACTCAGAATTTGATATGTGAATGGTTTTACCAAACTGTATTTAAAACTGTAAGTGTTAAAAGTTTGTACAAATCAGATGAAGCTTTTTTTGCAAAATCAAATGAAAATTTAACAGATGATCATTATCTAGCTCCTAGATTATTGGTACGAGCTTTGATTGAAAATGAGCGTGATATTATTTTTGATAAAAATGAATTTTTGAATATTTTCCTATTGTGTTGTCAAACCGTGCAAATTACCAAAAAACAAAATAATTATGTGCGATATCGACATTTGAATGGTGAAATTCTAATTTCAGAACTCACAGTTCACAAATACGACAAATATGCGACTTGGTGGGATGAGTATGACGATGAATATGATGAATTTCCTTTGAAGAACAAAGTGCCTAAATTCTTTACAAAATACGAAAAATCTAAACTAAAAAAGTATTGACTTTTATTTAATATCATGAATCAACTTATAAATAACAAAAAGAATGTGAAAGTTGTATTGGAAATTGAATGGGCAGAACATAATGATTCGGTGTTGGATTCACCATCAACTTGGGACTGGAAACGCATCAAACCGGTTATGAATCTAGATAAAGTTAAATATCTAGGTCTACATCAGTCAGTTTCACCAGAAAATGCTACTAATTGGATTGGTAATTAAATGACTACGAATAAATTCTTTCTAACTTTGGCTAGAACAATTGATCATCGTGTTGGTCACACAGATGAATGTAAGCCCGATGTACCTGTATTGCCAGTAAATTATGCGCTTGCAAGTTTTTCCTTTAGATTCTTAATTGTTCTGGTAAACTTTATTACGTGTGGATTTATTATAGCAAACATTATTCATCACTGGTAAAAATTTGTCAACAATACCCCGGCTAAAGCCAAAGAAATTTCCTTTCTCCATGAATATGAAAACTAAAGAAGTAATTAATAATCTAAGATCGTTTACAAGCAACAATTGTAATACTACACTGGATCCAAAACTTTGTGAAGATATTCGGTATCTATGTGATGAAGTAGAACGATTTAGCCGTGAAGTTGTAAAAGCTAATGACTTCATGGATGAAGATTATATTACGATTGAGCGTTATAAAAAGAAATTGGAAAACTGTCAAAATAAACTAAGTAACTATGAACCTTTTTAAATCTATTGTCAAGTATACCGGCGTATTTTTGTGGACTTGTTTACTAGCTACAATTGCGTATGCCGCAACATTACCAGAGCCAATTAAGTTGTATGTAATTTACACATATAAATTTAACGAACGGGTAATTGAAAAGATATATATCAAAAAAGAAAATGCTCAACAATATTGTGACACATATAAAATATGAGTAAATTGATTAAAGAAGTAAATGAACTTATAGCAACACGTATTCCGCCAGGTGATAGATGGTCACTTGTAAATGATGTTACGGTCAATAAAGTTGTTTATACATCGTTGACTGATACATTGGAAGCATATTTCCTCGAAACAAAATTCAAAGGGTCTTATAAGTTATCACCACTTGAAAATAAATTATATGCTATTAAAACTGTTGTAGAAGAAGTTGTTCCGCCAGAGCCAAAAGCTTTTAATATTTACGGTGATCCTGTATGATCTACAGTTACGTACCTTACGAAAATATATGTTTGGAACTTAAAAAAAGTACATTCGAACCAAACTCTATATTAGACATAGGTGCGAATATAGGTCAAACTGCCGATATTATGCGTAAAGTTTGGCCAAATAGCAAATTACTGTTAATCGAAGGTAACGAAGATTGTTATGCGGATCTTTACGTAAAAAATTACAAAGTATTACCAATATTGGTTGGTAAAGAAAATTCAACCGTCACATTTTATAAAAGTAAATTTCATACAAAATGTAGCGGAAATTCAATTTATAAAGAAAATAGCAAATATTATGAAAATGATTATTTAATAACCGAATCTAAAAAGATATTCAGATTAGACGAAGTTGTTGACGAAACATTTGATTTGATCAAAATAGACACACAAGGTAGTGAATTAGATATAATACACGGCGGTAGTAAAACATTTGCAAATGCAAAAGTCGTAATAGTAGAAGTAAGTTTGAAACAATTCAACATAGGAGGATGTAACAAACAACAAATAATGAATGTTATGTCAGACATGAATTTTCAATATATTCAAAAATTTGAACTGATTTTCGATGATGTTAATCCATCAGATATCATTCAAGAAAATTTACTTTTTATTCATAAATAATATATATAATATATATTATATTACCATGACTCAATATCCAGAAATACAGTTACAAACTCCAGTAATTACCCAAGCACAATTAACCGCCAGTTATTATAAAATAACCGACGTAACTGACAATCCAATTGAAAAAAATGTAGTGGCTAGAGTTATTGTTGGCCAAAATGGCATAAACTTTTATACAGTATGGAGCGGCACATCATATGATCAAATTGGACAATGGACTGACCAAGATGTAGTAGATGCTGTAACTCCTTTGGTAGAAGCCACTTATCCACCAGTTGTTTGATTTTAATAATTAAATAACTTAATCCACTGATTTATAACAGTTGTTGATTTATAATCATGCGCACATCCACGATGTGTTTTTTGATTTTTAATGTCAAAGTACTCAATAAATTGTTTAACATCAGTTGTTACATTATGACAACACAATACTTCTGTTAATGCGCCAACTCCATTTGCACAGTAAATGTTGGTGTTGGTTTTTAATATTTCAGCCAATACAGCACTTATACAGAAAGTTTCGGGTACAACATTAACATAAAATAATCCCTCACACGTTGACATGATTTGAACCACCTCACGAAAAGTCTTGGTACCAAAATAATCAATTTGTAAATCAACCATTCCAATGTCGTTTTTCGGATTATCATAGCCAGGTAAACACACGTACAATCGTTTATTTTGTAGCATACCTTTGCTTTTTAAGTGTTTCCAGTATCCAAGTGTGGTACCATAACCTTTCATTAAACTACTAGCGTATATAAAATTATTCTTTACAGTTGGTATTAGATATGAATATACCCAATCTGGTATCATGAATGGTATTACAATCTTGTTCCAATTATGTGGAAATTGATTGTTGCTAAAATTACTAAGAGTAACCAATGTACATTGTTTGTTTTCCAGATAGTCATAATAAGGCAAATTGCTATCACTTATATTATCTGTAATCCACTGATAAAACTTTTTATGTTTTATAGCAACAGGTATACTACTGGTTCGATGTGCAATTAGATGTGTACACGAAAATTGATATTCAAACACTTTTGTGTTGGGTAAATACAACACATCGTTGTATTCATATTCGTGTTTTATATTGTTCAAACATATAACTTTTTTACCCAGTTTAGCAAGTTCTTCAAGCAACAATATAGCTTGAAACTCACTACCACCCATGCCTGAAATTTCACGGGTTTTGCCTGTATAAGGTATGCCTACTGTATCAAACAATATTACATCCGCATGTAAAATCATAACACTTTGAATACATCATCTTCATCATTGGTTTGCGGAGTTTCATTGGTGAAATATTTTGTAAATAAACCAGATGATGGTTTAGATGCTGTATCTTGATTCAATTTTTGTTGATTGAATTTATTCTTCCAATCACCCAACCACTTTTTGACACTGCCAGTGTATTCTTTGTTACCAACATGAGTCAAATCAATGTTGGTATCCAAATAAACCTTGCCGCCCAATTGCATCCATTTGTAACCAATAATAATATCTTCAGATACAAAATGATTGTTATTGTTAACCACACAATCACATATGCTCTTGGTTAGTCTCGGACCTTCATCACTACTGTCTCGATCTGTATAAAATTTTGGCTCACTTTCAAATAATATCTTTACACATTGTTTTGATATCTTTAAAAATCCACATCCCAATCCAGCTACTTCCAACAATCCATCTTGATCAGGCACTATATTAAAGTTATCAGATGTTTCACCCAACGCTTTAAAAGCATATAATTCTTCATTGTCTGTCTTTTTTCTATAAGTACCACCTATCATATCTTTATCACTCAACACCAATTTGACAAAATCCTGCGGATTCCATCCTATGTCACTATCTATAAAAAATAATACATCCACACCCGACTGATATGCGGTTCTAAAATAATCGTTTCTGGCTCGTTGAATCAAACTGTCATAACATAAAAAATACGGTAATATCTTGATGTTTTGTTTTTCACACAATGATATTGTGTTTATTAAGCTATCCATAAAACGAACATCAAATCGTCCGTCATAACTAGGTGAAGCTAAAAGTACTGTAATAGGTTCGTTCATATTTTTTTAATAATTAAAAGCTTTATAATACCAACTATATTTGCTTGTTATATAATCACAATTGTGTTTTCCAAGTATGGAAATATAATCTTCATCTACAGGTTCAATTTTTCCACGTATATGATGATCACCAAAAGGTTTATAAAAAGCATCATTTTCTTGAGTAAATTGTTCAACATTATTGAAGTCATGTTTATAATAGTCTATACCAAGATAATTGTAAATCTTTATTAATTCAGTTTCTGGATTACGCGTAAGATCTTCAAACTTTATAAATAAACACTTTTTGGAAATCTTTCTCACAATAACATCATATATTATATCTATCGGCGCATATAAAGGAGGAGCTGTATTTAAAAATATATCAATTCGTTTATCTACAGTAGTGCCCTTCATATCATTCCAATTCTGCAACCCAGTATCCAAATGCTGATTTTGTCTAAACTTCTTCTCCAAACTGCTAACAATACTTCTTAAATCCCTCACCATTATTATTACCTTTGGATCAGAATCAAACCAATTTATAAAATCATAGGTAACACTCCAACCACGACACTTGTCAATTACATATCGTCGATCAGTTATGTTATTATAAAATCCATATAAAGCACTTTTACAAAATCCACGAAATCCAGCTTCCATGATTTTACTGTCCTGCGCTTTAAACTCTATTCCGTTGGTAAAATTACTCTTGGCATTCAATAACAAATCACATATTCCACTTGTAGGCGTAGCATATATATCCGGATTTTGAGCCAGTATGTTTTGAAGTAGAGTTGAACCAGCACGTGGCATACTACTTTGATAAAAAACTTTTTCAATCATATATCCATATATACAACCTATACCACTTTGTAGTATTTTTATATTTATCTATTTTCAAGATTTATTATCTTAGCAAGTAAATAATATCGGATCAATCTTTGTAACTGCAAGAACCGGACTCAAGTTTTTAGGATAAACAAGTTTGTCACAGTAATATGTTTTTACGTGTTTCATACTTTTGTTCAAATAATTGTTGTTAGACCGTGATATAATTAAGAATCACGGGTTGGAATTTTTTTGAATCCAAAGTTGATAATAATAAAATCCAAGACCGGTTAAAATATTTTTGATCTGTTGAACTGTAAAAACATGAAGTACATTGTTTTTGTCGGCTATTTGTAAAGGAGTATCAACACTAATGTTGCCTAAAGAGATCATTTCATTTATCAACGTCAGCAATTGGTTCCAAGATACTCGATCGTCATCTGACATTTTCAAATAAATATCGGTTTTTGGTGTGGTTAGAGTTTTGCGGACTCGATAAAAAGTTCGTCGACGTAGGCGGTTGACCATCCCAAAATCTGCTGCATCTGGGAGATGATTGGAGAGTTGCGGGAGATAGTGTCTTTGTTCTCCCATCGGTTGCGCGCAATGGTGCGCGGCGGGTCGGGCAGGATGTTCAATGCGGCCTCGATGGCCGCGACGTGACCGCGCACAAGGCACAATTCTTTGAGGGCCCACATGGGGACCTCCTGAGGCACCGGCACAGGTTCCGGTAGCGCCGTTTCCGCCGACGCGTCTGTCGGTACCTCGGCGTCCGGACGAAACTCCCAACCCTCCGGAAGGTCTCCGCTTGGGTGTGTGACGTGTGTCAGAACTCGGTTTGTCTGCGGGTTGTACACGGCGTAACTCATAGAAAAACAATGACTTCGACCATTCCGGGTTCTCCTGCGCCGCCGGCACCGGAGTCGCCAACGCTGTCGGTGGAAGCTCCGCCGCCGGCACCACCACCTCCCGGACCTCGACCTGCGGCACCTGCACCGGCATTTCCAACGGTGGACGCCCCACCACCAGAGCCACCACGACCCGAGGTAGCCCATAGCTGAAGTTCGCCCGCCCGTCCGCCGGGCAGGCCCGTGTTAGGGCCAGATCCGTATATCTGATCTGACCCGCCGTGATTGCCTGAGCCGCTTTGTGGTCCGTGTGCCCCGCGACCGGGGACATCCCCCGACGTGATACCGCCACCGGATGCACCCCCGGTGGGGACCGGCGACAAACTCGATGCCGGATCACTCACGCCGCCAGTAGCGGATGCGGAATGGCCAGAGTGCCCGTTCAAGAGCGAGCCGAACAGGAAGCCGCCAGAACCTAAACCTGCCCCGCCTGAACCTGACGAAGATGTTCCGCCAGAACCGGGATTGCCCCCGTTCGTTAAATACCGACCGAACGTGGATTGCCCACCCGCAACGCCAGCGTTCCCGTTCGTGGAATTAGCCGACACGGACGCACCTCCAGCTCCGCCCGCCCCAACAACGACGTTGATTGTAGCAGCCATCTGGTCAGTCCAAAAAAACTGCTCCTGCACGTTGCCTGCGGCCCCGCCACCTCCTCCGCAACGAACAGTGCCCGGCAAGCCTTTCCGCCCAGAGCCGCCTCCGCCTCCTCCACCAATGATTCTAAACTTACCGAGCTTTCGAACTGAAGGGCTTGGATTAGTCCACGTGTGGGTTCCAGCGGTCAAAAAACGCTGCGTGTCCGCCACGGCCGAACTTCCACTTGATCCACTTGATCCACTCGTACCGCTTGTACCGCTTGTACCGCTAGATCCGCTAGATCCGCTAGATCCGCTAGATCCGCTAGATCCGTTTGCACCACTGGTTCCACTACTGCCGCTACTGCCGCTACTGCCGCTACTGCCGCTACTGCCGCTACTGCCGCTACTGCCGCTACTG
>Ga0172372_10009516_pt1 | contig 12625 bp, 13 predicted proteins | sample LakKiv5m_2_FD_114544 | JGI IMG/M metagenome (GOLD analysis project Ga0172372, IMG submission 114544) | Freshwater microbial communities from Kabuno Bay, South-Kivu, Congo - kab_092012_9.5m | ecosystem: Environmental > Aquatic > Freshwater > Lake | place: Democratic Republic of the Congo...
AGCGGCGCTGATTGAATATACCCAGACTCAGGCGCTTTTGTTTGCTCCTAAGAAAATCCGTGTGAATTGTATCGCTCCGGGTTCTATATTTTTTGAAGGTGGTACCTGGGATGTTGCAAAGCGCGAAAATCCCAAACTCTATGAAAGAATCCTTTCGGGTATTCCGTCTGGTCGCTACGGAACCCCCGAAGAGGTGGCTAGCGTCGCTGCGTTTTTAGCGAGCGATCTTGCCTCCTGGGTAACAGGTCAGACGATTGCGGTCGATGGTGGACAAGCCCTCTAACTTAAATCAGTGGCGTGGTGCTGCCATCCATGGCAATACTCACGCCGGTGACGTAGCTTGCACGAGCACTTGCTAGATAGACAACCGTATCGGCAACTTCATCGGGGTGGGCAATTCGGCCCATGGGAATCTTCGCTGTTGCTCGACGTTGTGCCTCTTCGGCTGTGATCCCCTGGGCCCTGGCATCGGCCACAAGGCCTTCCTCGAGCCTTGCGGTGAGGGTGAGTCCGGGATTTACCGCCACGACCCGAACGCCCTGATGGGCATAGGCATTAGCGAGTCCAGCCGTCACTAACATAAGTGCCGCGTTAGCCGCACCTCCAGGAATATGAATCGGGCTTGCAACTTTCCCGCCTGCACCAATCACATTAACGATCACCCCATGGCCACGAGATGCCATCGCTTTGATGCAAGGATCGATGACGTTGGTATAGCTAAAGTATTTAGCCTGCATTGCATCGGCATAGGCTTGGGCACTGAGTTCAGCGGCTGGAGTTCGCCTGGCTGCGCCAGCTGAGTTCACCAAGATATCAATGGCTCCCCAGATGCGTTCGAGTTCTGCCACCAGTGCCTGGGCCTGACTGGCGTCGCAAAGATCGGCGCATCGATGAATTGGCGGCAGGCATTCCACTGAGCTTTGGTCCTTTGCCCTGATTGAGTTTTGCTCGTTTGCCCTAATTGAGCTTTGCTCGTTGGCGTTTAATGGCCTTTGCTGCTGCAAATGAGCCATGGCCTCGTCCAGGTGTTTTTGCTGACGGGATACGATGCAGACCTGTGCGCCCTCACGAAGGAAATGGGCTGCGCAGGCAAGGCCGATACCCTTGCTTGCGCCAGTAATTAATACCCGCTTACCTTTAAGTTCCAATTCCATGAAGTCATCTCCTTGCGACATTGAGCTTTGATCCGATAATTGTGACGTATTGAAACATGAACCAATCAGTATCCGGAGACTTGCGTGCGTTATACATGCCGAAACAACATGATTCGACCCAATCACCATCCCTTCAACGGCATGGATATTCGGCACTTGTTAAGTCATCAAGCGAAAAGATTGGGTGAGCACCCGTATTTGATTTGGGAGCCTTTCGAAGGTGAACAAACAACCTATAGTTACAGGTCTTTCTTGGAAAAGGTGCAAGGGACTGCAGCAGGTCTGCACCAACGTGGCATTCGTTGCGGCGACCATGTCATCGTCCACCTCGAGAACTGCCCTGAAGCAGTCATCGCATGGTTTGCTTGCGGATGGCTTGGTGCTGTTGCCGTTACTACCAATGCGAAATCAAGCGCCGATGAGTTGAGATATTTTGCCGAACATTCAGGGGCGGTCGCTGCAATTACCCAGCCTCGATTTGCAAGTCTTGTTCAGCAGGCTTGCAAAGCCTTGCGTTGGATAGTGGTGACAACGACCGATCAAGGGCAGGATGCTGGTCGCAACAAACCCGGTGCCGATGATGGTTTCGATGCACTGGAGGCGCCAATTGATCGTTTACCAGATAGGGAACCAGACCCATTGTTACGATTTTCAGTCCAATACACCTCGGGGACTACCTCCAGACCAAAGGCGGTTTGCTGGACGCATGCCAATGCCTTATGGGGTGCCCGCATGAATGCGCTACACGAATGCCTCACCCATCAAGACATGCAATTGGTCAGCTTACCCTTGTTTCACACCAACGCACAGGCTTACTCGATGCTCGCAAGCATGTGGGCAGGTGCGACTGCCGTCGTGATGCCGCGTTTCTCGGCGAGCCGATTTTGGCCGATTTCGCTCAAACATCGTTGTACGTTCGCCTCGCTCGTCCAGTTCTGTGTTCGTGCACTTGCCCAACAGGATCGTCCAAATGTTCATCACTATCGCCTCTGGGGATCATCCGTGTGTTCGCCGCCTCAGGACGCCTATTTTGGTTTACAGACAGTGGGCTGGTGGGGTATGACCGAGACCATCACTCACGGCATTACTGGTATACCAGGCATGCCCAACACACCCTTGTCAATCGGCCGACCTGCTCCTGAGTACGAGATTCGCGTTTTGGTTAATGGCCGGGAAGCGGTGCCGGGTGAAACAGGCGAATTGTCGATACGAGGTGTTCGCGGACTGAGCCTGTTTGCAGAGTACCTTCACAACCCTGAGGCGACAGAAGCATCTTTTGACGATGAGGGCTATTTTCTGACAGGTGATCTTGTTCGGATCGGTGAAGATGGTTCTTATTTTTTCTCAGACCGCTCTAAAGATATGCTTAAGGTTGGCGGGGAGAATGTTGCTGCTTCGGAAATTGAACGCGTCATCCTGACTGTGCCAGGCGTGGTCGAAGTGGCCGTTGTTGCAAAATCTGATCCGATGCTTGATCAGGTCCCGGTGGCCTGTTTGCGTTTATCAGCGGGGTATGAGCCCCGGTTTGTTGAAGAAGCTGTTTTAAAGGCTTGCGCCGAACAATTGGCGACGTTTAAGCAGCCCCGCCAAATCAAGATCGTTGAAGATTTTCCACGCTCCACACTTGAGAAGATTGCCAAGGCACAATTGCGTGAACTCATCGCTGATGAAGCAAAACCAGTTTAAGAAATCAGGACGCAGCCTAGGGCGTGATGCGCTCTCGCCGAAACGCAGTGAGTAGGTCAATAAACATTTGTTCGCTATCAACCACCGGGTGAAAACCAAATTGTCTCGCCTTGGTGGTGGATGTCATGACGTCCCAGTCAGAACCAAAGACATAATCGCCAAAGGGCCACGCAACCAGTGATTCATAGTCTATTTTCTGCAAGTCATAGCGTTGTTGTAATTCAACCCAGCGTGATTTTAGTGCTGGCATTTGCTGACTGAGGCTGATCGTTTGCGGTTGATCCCAGGGCATCTCAAAAACGCTGGCAATGCTTGGCCAGATATTGCACCAGCGAAAATAATCGCCGTTAGTAATGTTGAATGCCTGATTGGATGCACGTGCTTCAAGCGCGGCCCAAACAGCGGCTTCAGCAAAGTGGGCCGAGTCGGTCGCCTGATAAAGCGAGGTCCATGCACCGTGCTTACCAGGAAAGCGCAAGGGGAGTCCTAATGATTTAGAAAGTGCAGCGTAGACGGCGATTACAGGAATGATGCTCATCGCTGTGCCAGGCGCAAAACCGCATAAGGTCTGCGGACGTAGTTCAACCCAGTCCCATGACCGTGCTGCACGATCGCTCGCGTTTGTTGAGCCAGCCTGATAGCTGCTCAGCCAATCGATCTGGTCGAAATAGTAATTGGGAGGTATATGTCGGGGGTCAGATTCCCGGGCAGGCGTCTTAATTGGGCCAAGGTGGACCCCATAGTATTTTGTTCCAGTGACGAGAACAACGCGTTGCAAACTTGCATGGTTTTTTACAACAGCGCTGACCGTATTCACGAGCATATCTCTATTTGCCTCGATATTGCTTGCGTAGCCGGCTGCCGGGCCTTGCGTGGGCTGAAAGGCTGCATAAAAGACATGGGTGATCCCGTCAATTGACTGGATACGTTGCTCACAGGCCTTGGCATCGAGCACATCGAGCGCCAAATATTGCACGCTTTTTCGGCTTGGTCCCTGACGCCTCGACACCCCGACAATCTCCCAGCTTGGATCTTTTTCCAAGCGCTCAACGATATAGCGCCCGATCACACCGAGTGCACCAATAACAATTGCCTTGAACGCCATCTTTACTCCCTTTTTTGCACTACTTGATGATCTTGCTTTGAAAACTTTTGTACCTCGACGCGGCAAATCACGTGCTTGCAAAACAAGGCTGTTGACCAGTCGCTTAAGCCTTATTATCCTGGAAGTGAAGTCTATTCATGGTTTTGAAAAGGGAGATGGTTTCATGCAGGCTAGCAATCCCGACTCATCCGCAGCTTCGCAATTGTCGATTCGTTTTCCGATTGCCAATATGCGCGCCGTGTTCAGGCTGCAAGATGTAGAACGCAAGCTTCAGCGCTTGCGGGATTCTGGATCGATGAAGGAGCGCGAAACGCTGGCAAATACCTACGAGCGGATGCTCGAATCAGGTCCTGAGCGGTTTTCGGTCAAACCTTCTGGTTTGCCTGTGATGGATGAACTTTACGAAAGTTTGCCTAATTTCAAATTAGCGCTTGATGATGTCAAGCGTCATCTGGCGCTGAGCCAGGACTGTAGTGATAGCCTGCAGCTTACCCCGATGTTGCTTCTTGGACCGCCTGGCGTTGGTAAGACTCACTTCGCACGGCAAATTGCTGAGCTGCTCGGTACAGGTATGAATCTTGTACCGATGAGTTCAATGACGGCAGGCTGGTTGTTATCTGGTTCTTCCTCTCAGTGGAAAGGATCAAGACCCGGAAAGGTCTTTGAAGCGCTCGTCGATGGCCAGTTTGCCAACCCAGTGATTGTGGTTGATGAGATTGATAAGGCGGCGACTGAAGCGCAATACGATCCACTCGGTGCACTCTACAGTTTGTTAGAGCACGACAGTGCGCAGCACTTTATTGATGAATTCGCTGAAGTTCCCATTGATGCAAGTGGGGTGATCTGGGTGACAACTGCCAATGATGAGCATGCCATCCCCGATCCGATTCTTAACCGTATGAATGTTTTTCAGATCGAGGCGCCCGATGCCGAAGCTTCAAGAAAGATTGCTTCGCGGATGTACCAGCAAATACGCAGCGAGCATGGCTGGGGATCCTTTTTTGAGCTTGAACCAGGCGAGGACGCGCTCGACGCACTGATTGACTTGGCACCTCGTGAGATGCGAAGAGCATGGATGACAGGATTTGGTAACGCACGCCTTCGAGGTAGCGATCAGGTCAAAGCCGCTGATCTGCCAGCACAAACACCCTTGCGTCGGCGGGTTGGCTTTTTAGCCTAAGCCCTTACGATGCGGTCTTAAAGCTCAAGATGGCTTTATGCCGCAGCCTTGATTGGTCAACTTGAGCGTTAACGAAGGATCATTACCGATCACTTAGTCTGAAACGATGGCGCAATGTGCCCCGGAACTTGCTTTACCCGAGCCAGCGGCAATCAGTGGTGGTTCAAAACGCAAGTCAATAGGTGCCGAAACATGGAAATCCCAAACAATTAGGATAAGCAAGCAGATCCAAAAAACAGCTGCCCTTATGCTTTTAGAACCCATAGCGTTCTCGAATTCGAATCCCAATCAGCGTCCCAACAAAGGCGATAAGAAGCCAAAGCCAGCCGTGAAGACTTCCAGTTGAGATGCCGCTCAACATGGCGCCAACATTGCATCCAAAGGCGAGTCTGGAACTGTAGCCCATGATAAATCCTGCCAAGAGCGCAATAAGCCACTGCTTTACGCTATGGGTTGGTGCGGGTTGTTTTTGTAGCGAACCACGCTTGTCATCGTTGTAGCCCTTCCATTGGTGAACCCAGAAGGCACCTGCGAGTATCCCTATATTGGTAATCGAGGTTACATCGAGCAACAACGACTCGCGTAGTCGATCCTGATGCTGTGCAGCCCCCCAAAAGCCATGATTACCTGGATCAAATGCAGCGCTAGCAACCGCAATCTTGGCTGCCCAAAGCCCAAAACCATAGACCACGCCCCAGGCCTGCCCGGCCAACAATAAGTTCAAGCTCGCTAAGAGAGCAAGGCCAATGGCACCGTATACCCAAGTCGATTTAATCCATGTTCTATTGGGGCCAACGAAAAGCCGCACGGCAAGCAGCAACAGCGCAATCAGACAAGCTGTAAGCAGCAGGCTCGCCCAGAGATCAAGGTGATTCAGCAAAAGTACCGGCGGAAGGCTACCAAGACTTAACCAAAAAGGAAGGTGCACGGAGCCCAAGAAACTGCCCAGTGCAAAAAGTGGCAGGATACCCATATTCAGGGCAACACCCATGCCGGCTTTATAGAGCGTTCCCGAACCACAACCGTCGGCAATTTGCATGCTCGCGCCAAATACGAAGGCGCCAATCACAAGGCTTAGGCTTAGTGGGCCTGCAGCGCTTTGAAGTTCATCGAAGTTTGAAAGCAATGGAAGCGCGATGGCGCTTGCCAAGAACAGCAATAGGGCTTGGCCCAAGACGCCGCTGGGGTCGCGTTTGCGGACCAAATCCCGCCATCCTGTTGTAAAGCCAAAGCGCGCCCCAGCCAGACAAGCGCCAAGCCCGAGTCCGACGAGAAATAGAAAGGACTGCCGAATCGATACGCTGGCTGCCAGGAATAAGAAAAAAAGGCTGCAAGCAAGCGGCAGTCCAAGCCGTTGCGCAAAAAACATCTCAGAGTCAGTAGGTCACAGGCTGTTTATGGTTATAAATTTTTGTCAACCCAAAGTTTAGCATCAATAAGCAAGGCCTTGAGGCGGTTGGGTACGTTATCCATTGGAAGCGCCTCGGATTGTTGCGTCCACTCGACCATGGAGCCTGGATAAAGTTTGACCTGTTTTTGTCCGAGCACTTCGGATAAGGCAAACCAGTTGGTTGCAGCCCAGTGTCCTGTATTGCAAAACGAAACAACCGTAGCGTTTGTGTCAATACCGCTTGCAGCAAGAATGCTGCGAGCCTGTTGTTCGCTGCCAAAGCGTGCGCTACCTTCAGCAAACCATCGGTCATGCTCGATATTGCTCGCCCCCTTAAGTGTGCCGGCCTGCAAGGCTGCGCCATGTCTCGTTTCGCCCATGAAAAACGCTGCAGGGCGTGCATCGATGAGCTTTGCCTGAGGCTTGCCAATCAGCGCTGCGATCTCGTCTCGCCCCGCAAGCATGGCATGGTTGATCGTTGGCCTGAATTGGCTTTTTGCAACCGACGCACTCCCAGGATCGGTTGGCAGTTCTGCCTGGTTCCATGACTTCATGCCGCCATTAAGGATGGACAGCTTTTCTAACCCCAGCACCTTCAGTGTCCAGTACACGCGGGCTGCAGAGCCAAAGTCAGTCGGGTCATCGCCATGCGATGTCACCACGATGTGATGGGCAGGCGTGATGCCAAGGCTCTGAATCAGCGTAGTCAGTTTTTCGATGCTTGGTAATTCGCCAGGATTACTGGCTGGGCCACGCCAGCCGCCATAAGGCGCATTAAGGGCGCCTGGGATATGGGCTGTGAAATAGGCTTGGGGTGAACGGATGTCAAGCACTCGCAATAGTGGTTGTGCAAGTTGCTTTTCAAGTTCCTCTGCGCTGATGAGTGGCTTGAGTACATGAGGGTTGGCGGATTTGCTTTCCTGTCCCTTGCTTGCGATTTGCGGGTTTGACTTGGCACTGCTTGAGGCGCTGAAAGCGTTACTGGCGAGCGGCTGCTGCACTTCGCGAACCTGGGCTAAGGCTATTGAGCACGCAAAACTGGTAGCGATAAAAAAAATCACAGATTTAAGATGCCTTGTTTTCGGACTGAGTAAGTGTCCGTGATGGCTCATTGTTGAGGGTTTCAGACGATCAGGCGAGGGTGCAAGTTTCATCGGACAATTCCTCTTTGACTTTGGCGTAGTCGCTAGTCTTTTGTGAGAATCAATAAAAGCAACGCTTTTTCAAAAGCGAGGGCAAATCTGCCACCCAGGTAATTTGCAGCTAAGCAGCGATGAGATCTTCGATGTTTTTTGGCTGACGATTCGCCATAATTTGCAAAAAGCATATGAAACTTTGGCATAAGAAGTGGTCTGCTTTCGCACAAAGATCCCGCTGAAACTTAGACCTTGAATGCAAACCTCTCAATGACCCGAACAATTTATTTTCCCCCAATCTCAGCAAGATAGGCCCCAGCGCCAAGCGAAAGGATCGCACCCAGCGACAGGTGCATACGGAGCATCCGCCACGACACGGGCAGTTTCACCCGGATTGCGGTGCGCAAGTCAACTGCGAGTGCAAGCGCTGCAATCACGGCAAGCGTGAGGCAGGCACCTGACGACGGAAGCAAGAAACTTGCACAAGCTAATAGAGACGGGACAACGCTCCAGTAAACCAAGGATTTGCGCTCGGCCGGATTGAGATCGTCAATACTGATGGCCAGTCCCCAGGATATTGCACCAATAAAACTTAGGATCGATAAGCCGTAAACCCTAAGCATCAAAAGGCTTAATGTCCTCAATGCCTCGGTTGGCATTAACCAAGCGCCGAGTGCAAAACTGGCAAACGGGATCAGTCCTGTGTAGCCCAGTAGTCGAAGATGGGGTAGCAGGGGTCGCCAAAAGTGGGGTTCATGCATGAGCGGATCGACTGAGTATGTTCTTCAAGTGCAACTTTAGGGCGCTCAAGTATCCTGTGAACGCCCCAATTTTGAGTCAAATGGCGTTATGACACAGTCGGAAATGCTCAGCACCAATGCTTTTGTCCATGGCGGGCACGCATTGCTATTGTTTACACTATTTTTACCTTAGAAGTTTCAAGATGAGCCATTAACGCGGGGATTGAAGCATGACTACTGAGTCCGTCTGGGTTCGCTTTCGTAAGTTCATGACGCCTGGGCGCACGCTTATTGCCCTAACCATTCTTTTTATTGGATTGCCGAGCGCTGCTGTGTGGACTGGCGTTGCTAATTTTGGGCCGGGTCGAGGCGCAGGCGGGACAGGATCAGGTAAGACTGGCAGCAAGGAAGAATCAAAGGTTAGCTCTGATCTTGAGGTCGCGAGTGCCAAGGCGAAAGCACTCATGTCCTCAGCTTCGGGGGCTGGCGGAACCGGCGGGGGCTCAGGTTCTGGCGGCGGGGCAGCAGCGCCTGAGAAAGAAGAAAAAATAAAGAAGGATCAACAAGTTCAGGTGGGATTACCGAACCTCAATCCTGTTCAGGTTAAGCCACCGATGGCACAGCCCCAGGCTGGGTCGAACCCTGATGCAAGTCCTGTCGCAAGTCCTGTCGTAAGCCCTGTCGCAAGTCCTGTCGTAAGCCCTGTCGCAAGTCAGCCTGTCCAAAAACCCGAGATCCTTACTGGGGTGGCGCCGGCCGCGTCGTCACAAGCGAAAGTGCAAGCGCAGGCAAATTCAAACGCTGCGCCAGCGGCGACGCCGCTTGGTCCTGGTGTTCAGCCTCTTACCGCCCAAATGGCGCAAAGTGACGCAGCAAACAAGTCGCGCCAAGCGCAGCCACCGTCTTTGGAAGACAAAGTACGTGCTGCGCTGACATCACGGCTTCAAGGCGGTGGTGAAATCACCATCACCTACGGCGGTGATGTGCTTGAACGATCTTCGACAGCGCAAGGCAAAGGCAACGCGACCAAGTAACAGGCTTAGAATCGCTACAACATTTTGTATCGCTCGCAGTGCCACTGTTTCACAATCGGTGCGTCGATTTGAAATGCCAATGCAAGTTGTTCACCTTTTTGCCGATTGTTAAGGTCCGCGGTCGATTGGTTGGCGTTCATGGGTTTGACGACCTTAGGGCTTGCATACTCTGTTAACAGCATGCTTGATAGATCGAAGAGCACATCACGGCCTTGGGATACGTCGCGATAAAGTCTTTGATTGCCACGTTCTTCAACGAAAGTAAGTCGCCGTTCCTCAAAACTCAAGGCAAGAGGCGACATCGATAACTCCATATTTTCAGTGGCTGAGCCTGCCAGCTTGCAATGAAACTCAGGTGTTCGAACATGGCAGGCACTAAGAAGCATGCCTGTCAGCCCGAAGACATTGGCCCAGAGCAGGCCTTTGATGACTGAGTTAGCCACCGTTCGTACTGATGCCAACTTAGGCCTGCGCAATCGCGTGCTGAATTTCGAGGATTCTATGGCTCGCCTCTTGCAGGCTAAGGCCTTGCAGCAAGACACGTTTTCGTTTGCTATGTTCACCGCTTAGCAATTGCACATCGCGCCTTTTGATACATAGCGATTGAGCGAGAAGGCGCTGCAGCGCTTCGTTCGCTTTGCCCTCGATCGCTTGTGCAAGCAGGTGAACGCGCAAATGCTTATCATGCCAGCCGCTGATGTGATTGCGTTTTGACCCGGGCTGGCAGAGCACGGACAGGCAACATCCTTGCGGGTGGGGCGTTAAGCCTTCGATGGATGCCATCAAACCGGGTTCAAGATATAGATTTCCCTGTTCGCAACCAACTCCTTGGTTCTTGCGGCATAGCTTGCCATGTGCGGTGCAATCGCATGGGCTTTTAAAGCGTCCATGCTCGCCCATTGCTCGACGACAACAAAGCTGTCTGGGCCATATCGGGTCTGAAATGGTGGGCCTGATTCGACGTCGACAGCAGCACCATAAGCGATACAACCGTCCTCGGCAAGCACATGAGGGGCATTGGCTCGGAAGTGCTCAAGAATCTTGTCACGTTGTCCGGGTTTTGCAGTGATCACAGCAAGAACATGGATCATGGATTAAATCTCCAGGTCATAGTGAAGAAGGATGAAGCGGACAGCTTCGGTGAAATTGCGGTGCCTCGCTGCGCTCGTGCATGCTGTAGTCACGATCAACCCGCGCAGTCACGATGCCGGGGTAATTCGCCGGTGTCGTGAGGATTTGCGATTGGCCGAGCGAAATGCCCTGTGGAGCAAGGGACTGCAAACCCGTGTTGCTAACCGCCAAAAACCAACTGGGATGATTCAAACTTTGGAAGGTTTCCGTCGGTACTTGCGGTACTCCTTCGTTTTGCCTCTCTAAGTGGCTGTCCGATCCACTCAATTCACGATATTGGATCTGCAAGACAACGACAGGTTTGCCCGGTTTTTGATCGTAGACGGCATTCACGGAGGCTTGCTTCTCGAGTACGGTTGAGATCCTCAGCCTATACCCGGCGAGAATGTGCTCACGCGCTTCGACCTGGGCAACAAAGTGAGGCTCAAAACGACGCCAACGAGCAATCGAAGCCTCATCTCGCCACAGCGAGTGAGATAGATAAACCTCTGGGCGAGTGAGACTCTGAAACCGATCGATATAAATAAATCCGTCGGTTTGAAGTAGTGACGGTCTTAGCTTGCTCGCGATCTCAAGGTATCGCGGCAAGCAGCCTTGTAGCGGCTGAAACTCAAATAATAAAGCTAACACGTCATTAAAAACCTTGAATCAGCTCGATGCTTTGTGTTTGAGCAATATCTGGTAGATCTGATCTTTAAGATGAAGTTTCTCTTTTTTCATGCGTTCAATTTCCTCATCTCGCGCATGAACATGATTGACATGATCTTCCAGATTCTTGATCTTTTGGTCGAGATCATTGTGTTTGTCGAATAAATGTTTGAAATGTAAATCCTCGGTTTTCAAGCGACTCATTAAATCGCGAAATTCAGGGAACATGAACTCTCCTCGGGTTGTCAGTAGATCCTAGGCTAGATGGTAACCGCCCAAAGGCGCAGGACCACTGCCAAAAAGTGCAATCTTGTCGTAGACTCTCGGCTGTCTTGATTGCGGGCTGAACTCATCCATATCAGAAACCGACCTTATGGCAGAAGAAACCGAACAACAGGCCCCAAAGAAACAGCTTTCCTTAGCTGAACAGATTAAGGAAGGGGCAAAGGCAGCGGGCGCTGCTCCCACACGATTCGAAGACCTTGACGGTGCCTCAAAGGCAGCGGTCGTACTTTTGTCGGTAGGCCCAGAGGTCGCTGCTGATGTGCTGCGGCAGGTCACCCCGATCGAAGTTCAGCGAATCTCCAGCAAAATGGCAATCGTACGTTCACTCAACCGCGACATCTTATTGTCCGTGTTGAGAGACTTCAAAGAAGCCACCGTGAGTAATGCGCAGGTTGCCTTCGATACCGACTCCTTTATGCAAAACATGTTGCAAAAGGCACTCGGTACCGAGGGTGCTTCAGACTTGCTCGGCAAACTCGAAGCAGCAATCGATATGTCGGGTCTGGACGCTTTGAAGCGATTGGATCCTGACGTTGCCTATGAGATTTTGAAAAATGAGCATCCGCAGGTGCTCGCCACGATCCTGACTTTCTATGAGCCGCCCCAAGCCTCGGCGCTCTTGAAACTATTTCCCGCTGAGATACGTAATGAAGTTGTCCTACGCGTGGCGCTGCTTGAGAAGGTACAGCCTGCTGCACTGAAGGAATTGAACGAAACCATGATGAATATGGGCGCTCAAGATACCAAGCGCTCAAACGTTGGTGGTGTGATTCCCACGGCAGAAATTCTCAACCTGCTTTCAGGCGGTATGGATATGGAAGCAATCGCAGAGATTCGAAAATACGACGGTGTATTGGCCGATGCAATTGTAGAAAAAATGTTCACCTTCGAGGACTTGATCGAACTCGAGGACAAGGCAATCCAGACCTTGATGCTAGAGGTCACACAGGACGTTTTGGTGGTTGCACTCAAGGGCGCCTCGCCAAAGCTGCGCGAGAAAATTTTCAAGAATATGGCCAAGCGTGCAGCCGATACGGTGCGCGAAGACCTTGCAGCAAGAGGCCCGACCAAGGTTGCCGATGTGGAAGATTCACAAAAGCAAATTCTCACTACTGGCCGCATGCTTCATCAGGAAG
>Ga0172372_10009518_pt1 | contig 12623 bp, 13 predicted proteins | sample LakKiv5m_2_FD_114544 | JGI IMG/M metagenome (GOLD analysis project Ga0172372, IMG submission 114544) | Freshwater microbial communities from Kabuno Bay, South-Kivu, Congo - kab_092012_9.5m | ecosystem: Environmental > Aquatic > Freshwater > Lake | place: Democratic Republic of the Congo...
ATCGGCATGGTGAATGTCGCTGGAGTGGTGATATAGGGACGAGGGGTCAACGGCTCCGCATAGCCAGAACAAACACGGCAACCATGAGCAGCACCAGCAAGGCGTGTTCAATCATGGCTGGCCCTATGAGCCGGGAAGGAGTCAACCCTTCAACGTGACGGTCATCACGCAGCTGGTCCCGCCGGCTATCACCGGCACCACGTACGGGAACGGAAAGCAGGCGTCCGGGACCGGCAGGGCACCGACCGTGATGGCCGTGGTCACCGCGGATCCATCAGAGTAGATCGGCCGCGGCACCGACTCCTGTTCGCTTGCGGCGTGCCAGGCAATCTGGGTTCCACCGCCCGTGTTGCCGATCAGGACTCCGCCGCCGGCCATGTGCTGGAAGCTGAACCGGGGGCTGGAGGTCGCAGCTGAGCTGGCAGCCGCGATGGTGACGGTCTCCCGAAAGCGGGTGATTTCGATCATTTGCCTTTCCTCTTCAGTGGGTGGGCGTGACGGGTAACGATCATCTCCCGCAGCTCGCCGTCCTTCTTGCCCGGGTGTTTCTTGCGGTACTTGCCCAGCTCTTCCTGGATGATGCCCTCGCTCAGGACCGTCCTCTTGGGAGGCATGGGGGTGCCCTTGTGGGTCACGGCCCCCTCCACCGTCAGGTTGCGAGCCCTCGCTACTCTCTTAATGTCCGCCGTGGAGTCCACCCACGCCATTGGGTCCCGGTGGGCCCTGTGGTCCGCCAGGCCGCCGATGTAGACCTTGCCGGCCACGGGGATCCCTGCCGCCCTGGCCTCCCGGAGGATGGTGTTTGCCTGCTTCTTGGGCATGTCGTCCAGCCACTGCTGGTTTAGGCGGCCCTCCATGAAGGCCCTGTCCGAGCCCCTTGTGCCCGGCGGGGTCTGGGTGGCGCACATGAGGGCCCACCGCTCGCCATGAGGCAGGGCCCGCTCGTAGGTCTCGCAGGCCTCACGGCCCAGGCGGAGGACTTCCTGGGGGATTTCCACCTTGTTGCTCCGGCCCCTGGGGAGGCGGCGGCGGCGGCGGGGGCGGCGTCGGCACCACGTACTTCTGAACATCCATGTCCATCGCCCGGCCCCAGTCGGCCATGAGGGCGTTGAACAGATTTGGCTGGCCTGCCTGGAGCATGCCCTGGGCCACGGGCATGATGATCTGCATAGCGGCGTTGATCTGCTCCACCTTCGTCCCGGGGTTGGGCTTGCGGGCGCTACCGGCCTCTACCCGGAAGTCGAACTCCCGCAGCAGCTGCTCCGGCTCCATGGACTGGACGTGCATGGCCCAGGCCTGCGCGGCCAGGGGGCCCATGAGCGGCGCAACGTCCTGGGGCTGGACCAGCCAGCGGGCCAGGAAGGCCTCCTTGCGGGCCAGCTCGGATAGCGCGTCCTCCAGCGTGTTGGCCATGTCGTCCGGCCGCACGCTGATCTGCTCGGCCTTCACGGTAGCCTCCGCTGCGCTCCTGTAGGAAGCACGGGTCATGCCGTAGACCAGCTCTGTCAGCCCGACACGGCGGTCGAACAGCTCAGTGACGGCGGCGACGATGTTCCAGAGGTCCGTGGGCACTCCGGGAAGGCTGAACACGCTGATGATGTCGTTCACGCTGCGGCCGATGGCCTCGGCAATCTCCACAATCTTGAAGCCCGACTCGTCGGAGTCCAGGATCTTGGCCTTGATGTCGTTGTCGGCGGCCTTGGCCACGCCGATCAGCGTTTGTGACGAGGTGGCGATCTTGGTCGCCATGAAGCTCATCGCATAGTTGATGAACCGCAGCTCACCGATGCCCGGCTTGATCAGGGAGATGGGGTAGGAATACCCGGGCTTGCCATGCCACTGGAGAACCGTGCAGGGCCAGCCGTTGGGCTCGGCCCAGAACGGGATCGGCCACTGTGCCGACTGGAACATCGTCGGCGGAACACCAGTCTCATCGACCGGCTCTTGGAGCATGTCCGGGCGGATGTTCAGGGGGTGATCAACTCCCTCGCAGACGACGATGTAACAGTACTCGCCCAGGGCGTCGAACTTCCCCCGCAGCTCCTTGGGGGCGTCCTTCAGCCTGTCTCCGAACCCGGTCTTGGAGTAGATCTCCCAGTAGGTGACCAGGTCGTTGGTCTTGCCCATCTTCTTCTTCGTCTCGTAGCCCCGCTCCTTGCGGGTGCTGCGGGAGTCGTAGCTTTCGGCGTGGCCCTTCAGCTCCTCAGGATCCAGGCCGAACTTGGCGGCGACAAACTCCTTCGGGTGGCACCGACGCCGAGCCACCCACAGGATGTCTTCCTGCTCGTCCGCGTCCGGATCCCAGACGACGTTGTCGAAGCTCTCATAGAAGCTGCCGGCCATCCGGGCCTCGCTGCCGGGAACCTGGTACAGCTCCGTAAACCAGCATCCTGCGCCTTTGATCAACGCCTCATCCACCACCTTGCGGTTGTGGTCTTTAAGACGCAACTCGCCGGGAGTGTAGTTCAGGTAGTCCTCTAGGAGCTTGCAGATGATCTCGCGCCGCTCCGACAGCATCTGGGTCTGTTGCACCTGCTGCTGGTACATCTGCATCATCGGGTCCATCATCATCACCGGCTGCCCATCCGGCCCGATGACCGGCTGACCGTCAGGGCCCATCTGCGGCGTGGGCGGCTGCGGGAAGATGCCCAGCATCTGCGGCGAGATGACCGGATACTGGCGGGGAGTACACCGCCGGGCCGGGTTCCGGTGATGAATGACCGACCCGAAGAGGCGGACGGCCTCCCAGACCCGGTTGATGGTCATCCGAAACGCGGGGGGAGAGATGCCCTTGATGAAGCCCTTCTCCCCCCGCGCATACTCCGACCGGAACATCCAGGCGTTGTCACCGTCGTAGAAGTTCATCGCCTCGTCGGCGTCTTCCTGGAACGGTTTCTTGTGTTCCTTGGCGAGTTTCAGTTTCTCCAGCCACCCCTGGACAAGGGGCCGGAGCGGGTTTTGATCGGCCATGGGCGGTTCCTGGGCTACTTCTTATTGCCCGCCTTCTCCAGGGCCGAAACCCGGTCCCAGAGCAGGGCCAGGCGGGGGTCCCGGGGGCGGGCCTCCCAAATCCCGAACTTCTTCCACTCCACGCTCGTCTCCAGGCGGGGATCGTCCTTGTGCCGCACGGAGGGCTTGTCCACCCCGCCGTAACCCGGGGACAGTGCCCACAGCTCCAGCGTGTCCTGCCCCACCTTGGAGACAAAGGCCATCTGGGGCGGGGCACCCTCATGGGCGCGGTAGATCACCGTGTCGCCCAGGCTCACTTCCGGCATCTTCCACGCATCCATGATCATCCCTTTCTGCTAGGACCTAAGACCACATAACCCTTGCCGTCGTCTCCCTGGCGTTTCTTCTTGTCCGCCAGCCATTTCACGTACCACGGCTCCTTGCCCGGCCGGGCAGGGGGCTGGTGATACTTGGGCTCGTAGGCACAGAGGTACTCCAAACACTGGACCGCGTGAACCTCGCCCCGCGTGTTGGGCACGTCCGTGATAAACGGCCCGGAGTTGCTCTGCACCACCTTCTTCTTGTATCGCTTTAGCTCTCGGATCAGCTCCGGAGTCGCACCATCCAGGAACTTTAGCTGCGTGCTGCCGTCGCCGCGGATGTGGAGCATCTGCCGCACCAGGGCCGTTCTGGCCGGGATGTCGTCTGAACCGGGGATGAACTGGTGGCCCGTCATCTGGGCCCGGATGCCACGCTCCCGGAGCTGCTCGGAGTACAGGTCGCAAGGGAGCCGGCCGGACCCAAGATCCCGGAGCGTGCCGCCGTGCATGTCCATGATCAGGGCGTAGAAGTGCTGCTCCTGCGCCTTTCTGGCGAACTCCTCGCCCCAGATCAGGGCGTTTGCGTTCCGTATGTACAGCTCGTCGTAGACCAGCAGCATCTTCTCGTCCGGCGGCACGGCGGCGAACAGGCAGGCCATGACCGTATGGCCAGGGTCGATGGACACATAGCGGGTCCACTCCGGGGGGATGCCGGAGGGCAGGGCGGAGCGAGGGAAGGTGTGTATGGCGGGGTTGAAGGACGGGTACATCAGGATGGAGTCCTGGGTGAACTCGCCCTCCGCGCGCATGCGAAGCTCGTCCGTGCCCAAGGAAGACCACCGGGCGATGTTTTTCTCCTTCTCCTCCTGGTCGATGTGCGCGTTGTCCAGGAAGCGATAGGTGAACTTCTTGATGCGAGGCGGGTCCCTGCCTTCCTCGGCCTCCTTGTCGGCCCGCTCGCACAGCCCCAGCAGGGCGTCGTTCTTGGACCACGGCATCGCGGACCACAGAAGGCGCCCCTTGCGATCTGCGAGACGGGCCTGCATCTCCCCCACCCACGCGGGGTTAGATATATCTTCGTCCAGGTGTACCAAATCGGCCTGAAACCCTTGCGGGGGCTGACCTTCCGACGAGAAGAAGTGAATTGTCCAGCCCGTGGAGAGAGTCACCCGCTGGCAGTAGCCGGCATTCTTCAGCACCCAGGATGTCTCCTCCACAAACCGGGACGGCACCAGGGGCGGGGCGGGCTTGGCGTCCTTCTTCCGCTCGGCGTCCTTGGCCGGATCGAACGCCCGCCACTCGCCCGTCTCCAAGTCCTTGATGATCTTGAAGGCCCCCAGCTTGAACAGCATCGGGTAGCAGACCAGGCCGATGTGCGGCCAGTTCCTGCCCACCACCACCAGGTTTCCGCCCTCGGCCGGGTACTTTCCGTAGGGGTCCTGGCCCGTCAGGGCCCGGGCGTCTTCTACGAAGGTGCTGAGGCTCTTGCCGCTGCGGTTGCCGCCAAGCACCACCCGCTCGGAGGCCAGGCAGGCGTGCATCTCCTCCTGGTGCGGCATCGGCCGGTACAGCCGGAGGGCCTCTATCTTGCGGCTCTTCAGCTCTGCCTGGACCTCCTTCAGGACGTTCAGGCGGTGCTGGGTGATGCCAGGAACAACCGAAGGCTTCGGCTGCTCAGGTATCTTGCGCGGGTGCTTTTTCACGCTTATCCGGGAGGGCATTGATCACAGTAGCTGTCTCCAGCAGACGCTGTCGCAGCTCGTCGTCCAGCTCTTCTTCAGACCAGTGGGACAGGGGTTTCTTGGCCCCGCCCATAGCGGTGTTGTTCGTCACCAGGCGGACCATCGTCTCCAGCATCCTGGTCCTGTGCGCCCCTCCGGGGGGAGAGTCGTAGTACTGCTTCATGAACAGGTTGCTGAACCCAGCCACGCCGCCCATGTACTCCAGAATCGTCTCCACCAGCTCCGCAGAGTGGGGTACGTTGCTCCCTCCCAGGCGAGCCACCTGGCAGAAGGCGTCCACCGCGTCGGCTTCGATCCGGTCCAGCCGCTCATCTTTGCTTTTCTTCCTCCGTTTCCGCTCCCGCTCGGAGCGGCAGGTCTTGCACATGGCATGCCGCCGGCCGTCCTCGGCCACATGGAAAGCATGGACAGGAAGCTCCTTCTGGCACTTGGTGCATCGCTTCAGAGCCGCACTGTCCATACGTTGCCTTCCACCTGCGGGACGACACTGGGGCCGAAGCAGTCGAACACTGCCTTCCGCACGCCGTCGAAGACGTGGTAGTCATGCCCCGCCAGGATGTACGTGGCCTTATTCCGCCAGGCTTCGATGTCTGCCTTGACTGACTCGTAGTCATGCTCGGCATCGATGTAGACGATGTCGAAAATGCCAGCGGCGAAATCATCCGCCGCTGCCGGGGACCGGCCGACATGGGGCTGGATGGGATACGGTCGCGTGTTGCGCTTAAACACCTCCAGGGGGGTGCCCCGTGAGCCGTCGTACTGCTTGCATCCCTCGTCGTTCTTGTTGCCCTCCCACGTATCCACACACAGCACCCTGGCCCCGGCCTTGGCCATGATGATGGCGCTCGTCCCCGCCCAGGAGCCCACCTCGCACACGTACGGCTCCCGGCCGTGTTCCTCTTTGAACCGCGTAATCATCGCCGCCAGGGCGTCGGCGTCCCTGACCGGCAGGGACATGCCCATGCCGTCAAGCGGCTTGGGCAGCTTGTCAAGGACAGGGGAGGTGAAGTCAACAATCTTGACGCCGGTCTGGACGTTGGCCTCCCAGCAGTCCCTCATCTTCTTGGACACGCCTTCGGCGTTGATCACCTGGGGCTTGCCCACGCACTTGGGCTTCCAATGCCCGGCCCAAGCGTCCCAGTTGCAGTACACGGGGTTGTAGCCCAGCTTCTGCACGCCGACCAGGGACACGTCCCGGGTCATGGTCACGTCTTCGGTGGACGCCTTCTCGGCGGCGTACTTGTCTTTCCACTCATAATAGAACCAGGGCTTGTCTTCCGCGGCCTTTGGTTCCGTCAGTTCAAAGACCCGCATGTCGTACATGATCAGCCCTGTTGGAAGCGCCGCGCACTCCTGAATGCCGGCCATCTTCATGGCCGTGTGCCGGTCGTACATCTCCAGTTGGAAGTCAGGCCCGGGGTTGTGGGACTGAAGGTTGTTCCACCGGAACACGTACACGCACTCTACCGGGGGCGGGCCGCAGTACGGCACCCCTATGACACACGGCCCCTTGTGGTAGTGGCTGATGAAGAAGTCGAACGACGTGTCGAAGAACGGCTTGGCGTCTGGCTGGCCAGCGTTCATGTCCGGCTTCATGTCGCTGTCCACCATGATGAGGCAGTCCACGCCGAACTCACGGGCCTGAAGCACCGCCCGGTTGCGGGTCATGGTGATCGGCGTATCGGCCAGGTTCCAGATCCGGATCTGGTCGATCCGGGGATCCTTGGAGGCGTTGGCCACCAGAGGGACCATCCACTCTCGGATGTCGGGGACCTCAGAGGATATCCCGCCGTTGCCGCCGTAAGAGAACGTAACGATGCCGACGTTGAACTTCTGTTGCATGTGTCACCTTCGGGGAGGGGAGGTGGACAAGTCTATACGACTGAACAGAATGCCGCTACGGCACTAGCTAGACCGGATGGGCGTGGACATGCCAGTCATCAGGCGATGCTCGGACGCCCGCCTTAACAGCCCATCCAAGAGGCGGCCGGGGTACTCATTAGCCCTTCTCGCCCGCTCTGCCGCCTGTTGGAGGTGCTTAGGCAGCTTCCCGCCATACTGCTGTTCCAGCCGCGCAAGTTCATCCTGCCTCACGCGCGCCTGCTCTTCCTGACGGGCTACGCTAAGCATTTGCGTCGGCGTCAGTCCTCGCTCGGAAAGATCCCTCGCCCTAGCCCTGCCCTCCTCAGTATCGCCAAACGGGCTGGCGTACAGCTGCTCCCGGCGGGCCATATAGTCTGCGCGGGCGTCCGCGCGGGGAGGTGGCGGCGGTCGCGGGCCGGTGTCTTCCTCCGCCGGCGGGGTCGTTGGCGGCGGTCGCGGGCCGGGGTGCCGCCACGGGCCGGGCTTCGTTGGCGGCGGTCGCGGGCCGGGGTGACGCCACGGGCCGGGCTTCGTTGGCGGCGGCGAGAGCCAGTGTGGAGCCGGTCGCGGGCCGGGCTTCGTTGGCGGCGGTTTAAATATGTCGTATTGGACCGGGCGATCTATTCCCGTGAGCTGATCCCGCGCAGCGATGTCTGCGAATACGTCCTGGGTGGGGCTGTAGCCTTGCCCGTCGCGGCTCGGAGGGGGCTGGTCCCAATGTAATGCATAGTCCCGCAAGTACGGCGCGGAAGGCCCCCAATGACCGCTGCCTGGGGGCTCACCATTGGGGCCCGCCTGGCCGGGCGGCCTGGGCCGGATCAGCGTGCCGTTGACCTGTGGCATTAGGTGGCGGTCATTGCGCTCCCGAGGCGGCTCCCGCTGGCCCGCTTGGCCCGGTGTCTGCGGGGCCGGGCGGCGGGGCTCAGCAGCGTTGTCTCGCCGTGCGGGGAATTCCCCCCGGCTGGGCCAGGGGGACTGCTGGTCTGGAGTCGCATAGTCATTAAACGGGTTCTGCCAGCCCTGCTGGAGCATCCCCATGCCTTGGTTGTAGGCCATCTGGGGGTTCAGGGATCCAAACTGCCCCTGGCCCAGCATGCCCTGGCGTTGCTGGTTCAGCGCCTGCGCCATGGCACCCTGCTGCGCCATCATGGCGTTGGGGTCGGTGTATTGGTTGCCCATCCAGTCCGTGCCGCCAGTGAACTGGAAGCCCGTCTGCCGCGGCCCATGGTTCATTTTCGGGGCGGGCTGGCCGTATTGCTGGTATCCGCCCTGTTGCGGGGGGTACGCCTGGTAGCCGCCGGACGGGGTTTGCTGCTGGCCCCCTTGCTGCCCATAGGGCGTGGAGGTGGCGTAGGGGTTTTGCTGCGACCGGGCCTGGCCGGGAGAGTAGGCGGAGAAGTTGCCGGCAGGCTTGGCCTGCTGCTGGCTTTGCGAAGCGCGGCCCCAGTCATCCTGCTCCTGCTGCGTCCCATTAAAACCAACGGACACTGGGTTTATCCCCCGGCGGCGGAGATCCGCAGTATAACCCGCAGCCCACTTGTTAGGGTCTACCCCAGCCGGCGGCGATGCCATTATCGATCGTCCTCCGTAACGGCGTCCGTCCCCACTCCCATGCCGTAGATCATCCGCAGGCGGGCCATGTCCTGCATCTCGCTGGCCGCCCGCGCTAGGGCGATCAGCTCCCGCAGGTAGTCAAGGTTTTGGATTGCAGGCTGGTCCATGACAGAAAAGCCTCTGACCCAGTTGCCCAGGTCAGAGGCCTCCCCCTAGCCCCCGAAAGGGCATGTATCAACTACGGACGAGATTGACAACAGCCAGGACGTTCTGGCCCGTGGTGCCCGCCGAGAGCGCCCGGCCGATGTAGTTGTGACGCAAGAACGTCACCGCCCCCGTCACCGCCTGACCGGCCGTGGTGCTGTGGGTGCTGGCCGCCGCCGTCAGCGAGACGAGCGAGGCTTCCGCAGCAGCCTCCGCGGCAGGGCCCAGCTTGACCTCAGTCGGGCCCTGGACCGTAATCCAGAACACGTCGTTGTTGGCCACACCGGAGGCCGGGATGTGTTCGTCTACAATCCCGCCCGGCACCTTGTCGGTGTCGGCCGTGTAGCCGTCCACCTCCGAGATCGAACCGCTCTTGAACGACACCACCCGCTTCGGCAGGAGGGTGACGCCAGAGACGTTCCGCACGGCGATGCAGGTCTTGACCCGGTTCGACCGGATCTTGCCCGTGGCCGGGTTCACGTCGGGAAACTGCTTCACCACGCCCACCCAGCCGACGCCGTCCGCAGTGGACGACACGCCAAGGGTCTGGCCAAGAGCGAAGGGAGGATCTACGTTCAGTGACATTCAAACTGCTCCTATGGTCAGGCGAGGGCGGCCCACTTGATGAACGACCTGGGCGACTTGAACTTCAGGTTGCCCAGCGTGGAAACACAGTACCTATAGCTTTGCGTGGTCTCGTCGTAGAACGGTCCCTCCGAGTTGAACATCTGACCCTCCATGTTCAGGAGTTCGATGTTCCCGATGGCGAGACCGTACGCACACCCGGCCGGCACGGCGTACTCCGTGCCCAGCTCCACGCCGTCCAGCTGCACGGTGTTGAAGCCGTAGCTCTTCAGGCTGTTCTCGCTGGAGATTGTCACCCGCTCCTTGGCATCCTGGGCATTCAGGAAGTCGATGTACAACTTCCGGTCCATGACCACCAGGTCGATGGCGTCTTCCTTGGTGTCGTTCCGCTTGGCAAAGTGGAGGCCCTCGCGGAGCGCCTTCACGCAGTTGGCGGCCCAGGTGGAGTTGCCAAAGTAGGTGCTGGTGTAATTTACAACCAGCGGCGAATAGAAGTCAAACTCGCTGTCGGCCTTGCCAGCGGGCCAGACGCCCTCCAGCTGCGACCCGCCGTAGTAGCCCAGCCCCGTGTTGAGCGAGGCGTAGGTGTCAGACGGCGAGCCGAACGGATCCGCCGCGTTGGCCGACCGCTGGGCACCTGTGGCGACGTTCAGCGTGCCGTTGGTGCCGAAGAACGACTCCAGGCCGTGGTAGCGAAGCTCGTTGCCAGCAGCGTTCCCGTCAATGTAGATCTCATTGGCCAGGTACTGTTCGATGCTGGTGACCAGCCGGGTACTCATCTTGCCGGCCACGTTCACCAGGGCGTTGGTGCCCCGGTTCTCCAAAAGCTCCTTGCGGAAAATCGCATCCGTGGCCTGGTAGCCGCGGTACTCAAGCTCCGCTTTCTTCCAGAGGTTCTGACGGCTGAAGGAACGCGGAGTCTCACCGTTGTTCCCGCTCGGCTGATGCAGGCGGTACGAGACTTCCCAGTCGAAGCCACGGCCGGACATGTTCATCCGAATGTTGCCACGGCTTTCGATGGCGGCGAACACCATGTACTTCCGCAGGGAGGCAATCTCTTCCTCCCTGAGGTGGTTAACCAGCGTAGTGGCGATTGAACGAGCGAAATCCGTGGTCGAAGGCATCGTTTACTCCTAGATCAGGCCGTCTTTCACAAGCTGGCTCTTCAGGCGGTCTTCCAAGGTCATCTTCGGCCTCGGAGCCCGCGGCTCCGTTGCCCCGCCGCTCCGGCTGGGCGTGCGAGTCGCACGCTCCCGCAGGAACTGCATGTTCGATTGTGCTACCGGCTCCTGAGGCGGCGCCATCTCCCCGGGAGGAGACTGCATGCCGGCCATCAGCTGCTGGTATCGCAGGTTCAGCAGGTCCCGCTCCAACATGCTGGTGGCGTACTGCCACCGGGCATCGGGAGACTGGATTCCTGACCTTGCTGCTTGGTCGATGTAGCCCTGGATCGCCCGGCCCTCCGGGCTGATCTGGCCGTTCTGGTTGTAGAGCCAGTCAGCGTTCTGCTGCTCCAGGCCCTGAACGTAGTTTTGTGCGGTGTATTGGCCAAGGTGCTGTTGGACCAGCTCCTGGGCCTTCTGCATTGCCACTTGTTCGACAAATGGCTTCAGCGTGTCTTCGGGGTTGGTGACGAATCGCTTGGCGAAGTCGGCCGTGTAGGTCTGGTACTCCTGGAGGGCCATCTTGGCCTCCAGCGGAGCGTTGGGGTCGATGATCTCTCGGCCGGTCTGCGGGTCTCGGACGATGTAGTTCCGCCAGGTGTCCTTGACCTGGGGCGGGTTCCACCACTTGGGCTGCTCTTGGGGCTTATGCTGCTGAGCCTGCTGGGCCGCCATCCATTCCTGGTAGCGTTGCCGGTTCTGCATGTACTCCATCGTCGCCGGCATCACGTCCTGATACTGGCGGAGCTGCTGCTGGGCCTGTTGGTAGCCCTGCATGGACTGATACAGGGTGCGGGCGATGGACACGTCGTCGGCGCCCTGAAACTCAGGAAGCGCCTTGAAGGCGTCGTACACACTTCCGGCAGGGGCCGGCGTGTGCTGCGGAGTCGAATTGTCAAAGGACTGGGAAGGAGCCTCAGGTGCCGGCGTTTCCGGCGCATCGACCTGTTGGATCTCTTCGCTCATGTCTTTCCTTTCAGGCTAGGGGGGGTTGCCTGTGGAAAGAATGTCCGGGAGGTCTAGGGCGTAATCCGATTTTCACCGGGCCATGCGAAGGATGCCAGGCAAGTCGCCCATCTCTCGCAGGCGGTTAAGCTCCTGCATCGCCTCGGTGGTGCCGCCATAGTCCGGATGCGCGCGCCATGCTGCCTTCTGGTACGCGGCGTTCAGGGCACCCGGATCGACCAGTTGGCGGATTCGCTCTCCGGCCGTAATGCCGCGGCGAGGCATTACGCCACGGTAGAAAAAAAACGGCAGCTCGCCAGCCACTTCGATAGGAGTGACCAATGGACCGGCGTCCGGTCGCCAGTCCTGCTCGGACCCCTCGCCACCGCGGTGAAACACCGGGCTCACAAGATTCGGAACCGCGTAGGCAAAGTCCGCGGCAGCTGAGCCAAGCTGGCCTTTTGATAAATCCCGCCCGCCGGCCAGGAAGTTGTCCTTGAACCGATACAGGCCTCCAAACACCGCGCTGGTGGCACGGTTCAGCGGGTCTAATATCTGCCGATCTGGCGGGAGCTTCTCCAGGTCTGGAGAATAACCGGCCGGGATATACTGGTATGGAGACTCCAGCATTGTGCGAATCGCTGGGTTCTGTTGGAAATAGGCGTCATCTACCATGGCTTCTGCCAAAATGTCACTTCCAGGGCCGTGGTAGTTGTCAATCGCCAGCGGACTGCTAGGCGGGTGCCTCTGCGTGTGAGGCCGGATCTTGTCCAAGATGTACATCTGACGCGCTGCTGCCCGCCTCTGGTCGTCGGACCGCGGCACAGCAGTCAGCAGGCTGGGGTTGGCGTACGCCCATTGAAATCCTGACAGCTCTGGAACGCTTACCTTTTGCGCCCCGTCCTGGGCCCTCGCCAAAAGGTTTCTCGGGTGGTCTTCAACGCCCTGCTCCAGAGACTGCTCCGCAAACTCCACAGCCCCGTACTCAGGGCTGTTGTAGTACGACTCGGAGTCGGCCCGGGCCACCGCCAAGTCCTGACCGGGGAGCAGCGGGCCGTAGGGAAGCCCAAGGTCATCCCGCAGCTGCCACTCAGACCGGCGAGCCTTGGCAAGCGAGGCCTGAGCCTGCCGAAGCCGCTCGGCCCGGCGGTCTAGCTCGGCGTCTGGCCCAAACTCTTCGGCCATCAGTATTCCCTCGCCCGGCGGACGCGATCCAGCATGGCGTCAATCTCCATCCGCTTCATGTCCTTCTCATGCTGCATGCGGCGAGCCTCCCGGGCCTGGGCCACGCGGGACTG
>Ga0172372_10009519_pt1 | contig 12623 bp, 8 predicted proteins | sample LakKiv5m_2_FD_114544 | JGI IMG/M metagenome (GOLD analysis project Ga0172372, IMG submission 114544) | Freshwater microbial communities from Kabuno Bay, South-Kivu, Congo - kab_092012_9.5m | ecosystem: Environmental > Aquatic > Freshwater > Lake | place: Democratic Republic of the Congo...
GGCATTGCGCATGGCGGTCAGATCGACGAGCAGCGGCACCCCGGACAAGTCCTGCAGGACGATGCGGGCCACGACGAAGGGAATCTCCTCGGCGGCGGGCTTCTTCGCGTTCCAGGCGGCCAAGGTGCGGACGTCTTTTTCGCTCACCTTGCGTCCGTCGCAATTGCGCAGGACGGACTCGAGAACGATCCGGATGCTGACCGGCAGCCGCGAGACCGGACCGAGCCCGGCGGCTTCGAGGCGCGGCAGCGAATAAAAAACTCCCTCGCGTCCGGGGGCCGGAGCGAATTTTTCCAAGGCGGCAAACGGGTCGTTCATGATCCTTGAAGAAATCGCCCCCGCTGCCGCGGGGCAAGCCTCAATTGTTCGCGCCCCAAGATGCTCTTGCCTCGCCCCCGCGCGCGCGATTTCCTGTCTTATGCGCAAAACCAAAATCGTCTGCACCCTCGGACCCGCCACGGAATCCCCCGAGATGCTCGCCCGCCTGATCGCCGCGGGGGCCAATGTTTTCCGGCTCAACATGAGCCATGCCACGCATGACTGGGTCCGCGCCGTGGTCCCGCGCATCCGCGAAGCGGCCCGCCAGACCTCGGCCAACATCGCGATCATGATGGACACCCAGGGCCCGGCCATCCGCACCGGGGACGTGGCCACCAAGCTCGACCTGCACCCCGGCGACACCGTCGAATTCACCGTGCGCGGGGCGCAGAGCGAGGAGCACTATTCGGTGGACGTCAACTACGACGGTCTCATCGACGACATCCGGGAAGGCGACGTCGTGCTCGTCGACAACGGGAACCTCCACATGAAGGTGCTGGCCAAGAAGGAGAACCGCGTGCAGTGCGAGGTCCTGACCCGCGGCGTCCTCGGGTCGCGCCGCCACATCAACCTGCCCGGCGTGAAGGTCAACCTGCCGCCCATGACCGAAAAAGACCTCCGGGACATCGCGGTCGGAGTCGAACTGGAGGTCGACTACTTCGCGCTGAGCTTCTGCCGCGAAAAGTCCGATGTGGAGGCCATGCGCGCCGAACTGCGGCGGCTCGGCAGCGACGCGCACATCATCGCGAAGATCGAGGACCAGCACGCGGTCAAATTTGTCAAAGACATCATCTCCGCCGCCGATGCGGTGATGGTGGCCCGCGGCGACCTCGGCATCGAATGCCCGATGGAAGAACTGCCCATCATCCAGCGCCGTATCGTCAAGAACTGCCTGCAGGTCGGCAAGCCGGTCATCGTGGCCACCCACATGCTCGAGTCCATGATCACCAACCCCCTGCCGACCCGCGCCGAGATCACCGACGTGGCCAACGCGGTCTACGAGCAGGCGGATGCGATCATGCTCAGCGGCGAAACCAGCGTGGGCCAGTATCCCGTGCAGTGCGTTGAAATTTTCGACCGGGTGGCCCGCCGCATCGAGCGCAGCGGCGGCGCGGGATTCGCCCGCGAGGCCGTCGTCGAGGGACCGCGGCAAAAGACCGTGGCCGCCGCGGTCTCGCTGGCCAACAACTTCCCGCACGCCAAAATGGTCGTCTTCACGCTCTACGGCAACATGGCGCTCTACGTGTCCCATCTGCGGCCGCAGCACGCGCCCATCTTCGCCTTCAGTCCGGACGAGCGGGTCTGCCGCCGCCTGGCCCTGCTCTACGGTGTGCAGGCGCAACGCATGGGCTTCGTGGAGCAACCGGACCAGAACGTGTTTGCCGCCGAGGCCGCTCTGTTGCTCAAAGGCCTCGCGGAATCCGGCGACCATCTGGTGGTCGTGACCGACATCCTCGAAGGCGACCGGCGGCACGAGTCGGTGCAGCTGCGCATCGTGCCGTGACGGCCTGATGTAGCATCCCCGTCCCCGGCGAAGGCCATTCGCCTGCACCCTTGAAAACACAACGGGCCCGCCCTCCCTTGCGGGCAGGCGGACCCGTTCCCCACCAAACCTACCCCGCCACGCCGGTCAGACCGGCTGGGGCTCGGGAAATTTGAGTTCCTCGCGCTTGCGCAGGGCCTTGCGCATTTTCATCAGCGCGATGTTCTGCAACTGGCGGATGCGCTCGCGCGTCACGCCGAACTTGCGGCCGACTTCCTCGAGCGTGCGCTCTTTGCCGCCGCCCAGGCCGAAGCGGAAGGCGATGATCCGGCGCTCCCGCGGGTCGAGAACCTCGAGCAGATCACCGACTTCTTCGCGGAGATCCTTGTCGCGCAGGGCCTCGAACGGATCCTCGGCGCGTTCATCGCTGACCAAGTCGCCGAAAGCCGTGTCATCGTCGGCGCTGATCTTGGCATCGAGCGAGGCCGGGCGGATGGCCACATTCTTGAGGTGCGCCACCTTGGCGGGCGCCAACCCCAGTTCCTCGGCGAGTTCCTCGTTGGTCGGTTCGCGTCCGAGTTCCTCGGTCATCTGCGCGGCCACGCGGCGGATCTTGCCGATTTTGTCGACGAGATGGACGGGCAAGCGGATGGTCTTGCTTTGGTTGGCCAGGGCGCGCTTGATCGACTGCTTGATCCACCACGAAGCATAAGTGCTCAGCTTCCCGCCCTTCTTGGGGTCAAAGCGCTCGACGGCTTTCATCAGACCGATATTGCCCTCGGAAACGAGGTCAAGCAGGGGAAGGCCGTAGTTGCCGAAGTCATGGGCAATCTTCACCACGAGGCGAAGGTTGGCCTTGATCATCTTTTCCCGGGCCTTCTTGTTGCCACGCTTGATCTGGGCCGCCAGCTTGACTTCCTCTTGGGGGGTCAGAAGCGGAACCTGGCTGATCTCGCGGAGGTAGAGACCGATGTTGCTGTCAGGGGAATCCATGGTGGTGTGGTTGTTGGTTGGGTGCGGTGATCCGACGCCTATTCTGACATCCGTTCCAAACGATCGTTCAATTTAATTGGCCATGGGGGTGATTTGCAGCGGTAAGAGGGCGGCGGGAAATGGGAACCCGGGAGATGTTCGACTGACGACGGCGGACGGATGCCTTTGTGCGCGGCGTGGTCGAGCGGTTCGGCCGGCTCCGGAGCCGCGGGGGGTTCTGGGCCGCGACTCTGTCGCTCCGCCGGCGGGGACGCCGAGGCGGGAAACCACTGCAGCAGGCCGGAATGCCGCTACATCCAGACCGAGCGGTCCAAGCTGCGGTATTGCAACGCCTCGAGGAGGTGGTCCTCGCCGATGTCCTCCGCCTCCGCCAAATCCGCGATGGTGCGGGCCACCTTGAGGATACGGTCATGGGCCCGCGCGCTGAGGTGGAGGTCTTCCATGGCGTGCTTGAGCAGGGCATGGCAGGCCGCGGAAATCCGGCAAAACTCGCGCATCTGCCTGGGCTGCATGCGGGCGTTGACGGCCGGACGCAGGGTGTCGCCGAACCGCGCGGCCTGACGCACGCGCACCTTCTCGATCCGCGCCCGGATGCTGGCCGAACTCTCTTCGGGCGCATTCGAGGTCAGTTCGTCATAGTCGACCGGCGGTGCCTCGACATGGATATCGATGCGGTCCAGGAGCGGCCCTGAGACACGCTGGCGATAGCGTTCGATGGCGCCTTGCGGACAGCGGCATTCGCGCTTCGGGTGGCCGTAATAGCCGCACGGACAGGGATTCATGGCGGCCACAAGCATGAGGGCGGCGGGAAAAGTCATGGTGCCGGCCGCGCGGGAAATGACGGCCCGCCGATCCTCCAGCGGTTGCCGTAAAACCTCGAGCGTGCCGCGTTTGAACTCGGGCAATTCGTCGAGAAAGAGCACCCCGTGGTGCGCCAGGCTCACCTCGCCCGGCGAGGGATTGGTCGAACCGCCGAGCAACCCGACGTCGGAGATCGTGTGGTGCGGGGAACGGAACGGGCGCACGGCAATGAAGTTGTGGCGGCCGGCCAGCAGGCCGCAGACGCTGTGGATCTTCGTCGTCTCGATGGCTTCCTCGAGCGTGAGGGGCGGCATGATGGTCGGGATGCGCTTGGCCAGCATGCTCTTCCCCGCACCCGGTGAGCCCAGCACCAGCAGGTTGTGGCCCCCGGCCACCGCCACTTCGAAGGCCCGTTTCACCCCGGCCTGGCCTTTGACGTCCGCGAAGTCGACGTCGAACTGCCGGTTGCGGTGGAAGACCGTGTCCAAATCCGAAACGGTCGCGGGAATTTTCCGCTGTCCGTCGAGGAACTCGAAGCACTCGCGCAGGTTCGCGACGCCGTGCACCGAGAGCCCCTGCACGACGGACGCCTCCTCGGCGTTTTCCGCCGGCACGATGAGCACGGGACGGCCGCGGCGACGGGCCTCGAGGGCGATGGGCAGGACGCCCTTGATCGGGCGCACCGCCCCGGTCAGCGCGAGTTCGCCGGCCATGCAGCAATCGGCGAGGCGCGGCAGGTCGCGCCCGTGCACGATGGCCAGCATCCCGAGGGCGATGGGCAGGTCGAAGCTCGGCCCTTCCTTTTTGATATCCGCGGGGGCGAGATTGATAGTCGTGCGCCCGCGCGGCCAGCGGTAGCCGCTGTTGGCCATGGCAGTCGTCACGCGGTCTTTGCTTTCCTTCACCGCGGCGTCGGGCAGGCCGACGATGACGACTTTGGGGTCCCCGCTCCCTTCGTTGACCTCGATTTCAACCTCCAGCGCGTCGGCCCCGTGCAAGGCGGCGGAGTAGACTTTGGTCAGCATGGGAGGCCGATTTTGTAGGCTCCCCCGGACGCTGAAGCCAGTCCTTGTTGGCTGGATGGGCCGGGCACCGCCCGGTAATTTGCTTCTGGAGCCGTTGGGGGGATTGTGTTTTGTTGAGGATCGTCCCGTGCCGCCCCGCCGATGATTTCCCAGCGCGAGAAGAGTCTTTATTTTTCGTTCTGTGCCCTGCAGGCCGTTTTGGCGGTGCTGCTGTTTTTTGCGCTTTACGCGGGCAACGAGTTTTTCCGCAGCGGATGGCTGGCCGCCCCCGGCGCCTACCTGCAAATCCTGGCGGTCATGCTGTTGTCGTTGGGCGCCGAGGCCGTGACGCGTCCGGGACTTTACCGCGTGGGCGCCGGGCGGGCCCCCCGAGGCGAAGCCGTCGCCTTGGCGCGACGCCAGTCGCTCTGGTTGCTCGGCGGCTTCGGGGTGTTTCTCGCCCTGACCCGCGACACCAGCATTTCCCGCGTCTTTCTCGTCGGCCTGCCGGTGCTGTGCTTCCCCCTGTTCTTGGCGAGCAACCGTCACGGCCGCCACTGGCTGCTGAAGTTCTTCGGCGAGCGCGGCATGCACGTGAAATTGCGGACTCTCCTGGTGGGGACACCCGAGTGGTGTGCGGACCTCCGGGAATACCTCGAGGGCTACCGGGATTTCTGCGAGGTGCTCGAACCGGTCGTGTGCACGGCGGAGACGCCCGCGGACCGCATCGTGGACGGCGTCGCCGCGCTGCATCCGGATTTGCTGGTCTTCGGGGCGCGCGAATTGCCGCATGAGACCGTTTCAAGGTTGCTCGCGCTCGGGGACCGGCGCGGGTTCCGCTGCTGGATCCCCCTCGAGTTGTCGCGGCAACACGGGCGACGGTTCGAGTTGCAGGATGTCGGCGGTCTCAGCGTGCTCACCCCGCCCACGCTGCCGCTGGCTCTCGCGTCCAACCGCGCGGTCAAGCGCGCCTTCGATGTGGCCGTGAGCGCCCTCGTCATCCCCCCCGTCGTCCTGCCCCTCATGGCCGCGGTCTGGCTCATCCAGCGCTTCTCCTCACCCGGCCCCCTTTTCTACCGGCAGGAACGGGTCGGGGAGAACGGGCGGATCTTCGAGATCCTCAAGTTCCGCACGATGCATGTCGACAACGACGACGAGGCGCGCCAAGCCCGCCGGGGGGACACGCGCATCTACCGCGGCGGCGGATGGCTGCGCCGTTTCAGCATCGACGAGTTCCCGCAATTCATCAACGTGCTGCGCGGCGACATGAGCGTGATCGGTCCGCGCCCCCACATGGTCGCGCACGAACGGCAGTTCGAGAAGTTCCACGAGCTCTACGGCAGCCGGCGCTACGTGAAGCCCGGCCTGACCGGGCTCGCCCAGGTGGAGGGTTACCGCGGGGAAATCAAGGACGCCAAGGACGTGCGCGGCCGGGCCCGCTATGACCTCTTCTACGTGAGGCACTGGTGCCTCGGCCTCGACATCCGGCTCGCCATCCAGACCCTCGGGGTCCTGGTGCATCCGCCGGCCAAGGCCTATTGAGCGGCTTTTCGCCGCGGCTGCCGCGGAGGCCGGACGATCAAACCTCGCCGCGGAAGTAGCCGATCGTCTTTTCGATCCCCTCCTCCAACGCCACGGTCGGTTCCCAGCCGAGATATTTCCGGGCCAATCCGATGTCCGGTTGGCGCTGCTTGGGGTCATCCGCCGGCAGTTCCTTGTGCACGATCTTCGACCGGCCGCCGACTTTCTTGAGCACCACTTCGGCCAGCTCGAGCATGGTGAACTCGCCGGGATTGCCGATGTTCACCGGCCCGACGGTCTCCGTCTGCTCCATCAGCCGGAGGAACCCCTCGATCAGATCGTCGACGTAGCAGAAAGAGCGCGTCTGCGACCCGTCGCCGTAGACCGTGATGTCCTCTCCGCGCAGGGCCTGCACGATGAAATTGGAAACCACGCGCCCGTCATCCGGATTCATGCGCGGACCGTAGGTGTTGAAGATCCGGACCACCCGGATGTCCACGCCGTTCTCGCGGTGGTAGTCGAAAAAGAGGGTCTCCGCGCAGCGCTTGCCCTCGTCATAGCAGGAACGGCGGCCGATGGGATTGACATTGCCCCAGTAGCTTTCGGGCTGCGGATGGACCGCGGGGTCGCCGTAGATCTCGGACGTCGAGGCCTGGAAGACGCGCGCGTGCACGCGTTTGGCCAGTCCGAGGCAGTTGATCGCGCCCATCACCGAGGTCTTGGTGGTTTTGATGGGATTGTATTGGTAGTGCGGCGGCGAAGCCGGGCACGCGAGGTTGTAGATGCGGTCGACTTCGAACTTGAAGGGATCGATGACATCGTGCCGGATCAGTTCGAAGCGCGGGTGGCCGAGCAGGTGCTCGATGTTCTGTTTGCGCCCCGTGAAAAAGTTGTCGAGACAAAGGACATCGTGCCCCTGGTCCATCAGACGGTCGCACAGGTGCGATCCGAGGAACCCCGCTCCGCCTGTGACGAGAATTCGCATGATCGTCGCCGCTCAGGCCGCGGCCGGTTTGCCGATGGCGAAGACTTGGAAACCGATCTTCCGCATTTCGTCGCGCGGCAGGATGTTGCGTCCGTCGAAAACGAAGGCCGGTTTGTGCATGCCGCGGTAGATGGCGGGGAAATCGAGGGTCTTGAACTCGTCCCATTCGGTCAGCACGGCCAACCCGTGCGCCCCGTCGGCGGCCTCGGCGGCACTCCGGGCGACGACCAAGCGCGGGTCCTCGCGGTCCGGGCCGAGGACGTCCCGGCGGATCTCCTCGGCCGGGACCTTCGGATCGTAGACCACCACCGTGGCGTTTTCCTCGAGCAAGCCGCGCACCACCGAGATGGCGGCGGACTCGCGCGTGTCGTTGGTGTCCTTCTTGAAAGCGAAACCGAGGACGGCGATGCGCTTGCCGGAGACGGTGTTGAACAGCGTGCGGACCACCTGCTTGGTGAAGCGGTTCTTCTGCCACTCGTTCATTTTCACCACGCCCTCCCAGTAAGCGGCCACCTCGGGCAGGCCGAAGTGGTCGCACAGGTAAACGAGGTTGAGGATGTCCTTCTGGAAACACGAGCCGCCGAATCCGACGGAGGCCTTGAGGAACTTCGGCCCGATGCGCGAATCCTGTCCGATGGCATGGGCCACCTCGTCGACATCGGCCCCCGTGGCCTCGCAGAGGGCGGAGATGGAATTGATCGAGGAAATGCGCTGCGCGAGGAACGCGTTGGCGACGAGTTTGGACAATTCGGACGACCAGAGGTTCGAGGTGATGATGCGGTCGCGCGGCACCCAGCGCGCGTAGACATCGACCAGCTTCTGCATGGCCGCCTCGCCCGAAGCCGAGCGCTCGCCGCCGATCAGGATGCGGTCGGGTTTCTGCAGGTCGGCGATGGCCGTGCCCTCGGCGAGGAACTCGGGATTCGACAGCACCTGGAAATCCCCGTGGGTGGAATTGGAACGCAGGATGGTGAGGATGGCCTCGGCGGTTTTGACCGGGATCGTGCTCTTCTCGACGATGATCTTCGGCCCTTCGGCCACGCGCGCGATCATACGGGCCGCGCTTTCGATGAAGCGCAGATCGGCCGCGCGCCCCGCTCCCACGCCGTAAGTCTTGGTCGGGGTTCCGACACACACGAAGATGATCTCGCCGCTGCGGATGGCGCCCTCGACATCGGTCCGAAAATGGAGATTGCGCCCGCGGGCCGCGCGCACCACTTCATCGAGGCCGGGTTCGTAGACCGGCAGCGTGTCCGAATTCCACGCCGCGATGCGTGCTTCGTTGGGGTCGACGACCGTGACCTCGATGTCGGGGCACTTGGCCGCGATCATCGCCATGGTGGGGCCGCCGACATAGCCGGCGCCGAGACAGGTGATCTTCATAAAATAGAGCGTGGATTAATAGACCGCCCGGACGCCGGCGGCGAGCGTTTTGGCCCGCTCAGGCGGAAGGATCGACGGGGACGGATTTATCCGCGTAGACAGCCTTCGAACCGTAACCGTAGACGCCTTTGGCGCCGTAGGTGCCGTAGGTCCGGTAAGCGTAGGCATAATAGCTACCGCTGCCCTGACGGATGCTGTTGATGACCGCGCCGGCCGCGGGCGTGCCGGCATCGGCGAGGAGGCGCGCGGCCTGTTGGGACGCCTTGGCCGGCGAGTGGCCGGCCCGCACGATCAGACAGCTGGCGTCGACCCACTGGGCCAGCAGGAGCGGATCGCGCACGGCCAGCACCGGCGAGGAGTCGATGACAATGCGGTCATACTGCTCGCGCAAACCGCGCAAGAGTTCGCCGCAGGAGGGCTGGGCCAGCAACTCCGAGGGGTTCGGCGCGATGCCCCCGGCCGGCAGGACGGAGAGGTTCTCGACCTTGGTCGGGACGACGGCGTCGGCGAAGGGCACCGCACCGAGCAGCACTTCCGACAAGCCGGGCTTGAGGTTTTCCCGGAAAAGCAACTTGCCGACCGACGGCTTGCGGAGGTCCGCATCGATGAGCAGGGTCCGGAAGCCCTGCTGCGCGAGGGTCGCGGCGAAGTTGGAACTGTTGAATGTCTTCCCCTCGCCCGGGATGGCGCTGGTGATGAGAAAGACGCGGTTTTTGTCGCGTCCGGAAATCATGGCGAGGGTGGCCCGCATGGTGCGGAAGGCCTCGGCGACCAGACTGCGACGGTCGCCCACCACCGGGAGGTTGGCGCCCGCGCCGCCGGTCGGCGGCAATTTTTTGACGAAGGGAATGGCCGCGACCACCCCGAGGCCCACGCGCTGCTCGACCTGGTCGATGGTGCGGAGCGAGGGATCGAGGTAATTCAGACCCAAGGCGCCGGCCACCCCGGCGGCAAGGCCGCCGAGCACACCGAGGAGGATGTATTTGAACGTCTGGCTCGGCACCGGCCCCGCCCCCATGGAGCGCTCCTGGATGCTGATCGACTGGTCGGTCAGGCCGCTGGTCACGTCCACCTCTTTGAGTCGCGACAGCACCGAGTCATAAAGCGCCCGGTCGGCCTCGAGGTTGCGCGAGAGTTTGTTGTATTCGACCGACTTGCCCGTGATATCGAGCAGCCTCTTTTCCAGATCGGCGCGCTTGGCGCGCAGCTGGACAAGTTGCGCCTCGGTCTGGGCACGCCGCGTTTCGAGTTGCCCGACCACCGTGACCGCCAGCTTCGACAGATCGCCGCGCAGAACCTCCAGCCGGGTTTTCGTGCCGGTGTGCGCGGGATGGCCTTCGCGGTAACGCCGCGACATTTCGTCCAGCTCCCGCTCGAGGGCGCCGATCTGCGCGTTGAGTTGCGCGATCCGCGGGTCGTTGCCCACGCTGGGCAGCCGCAGGAGCAACTGCGTGTCCCCGCCGGAGCCCGACACTGCAGCCAGGTCGTTGTCCACCTGGCGCAGGAAGGCCTCGGTCTGCTGGATCTCCGTGGTCGACTGGTCGATGCCTGTCTGCGCCTCTGTCAGCATGGTCTCGAGCGAGGCCGCGCGTTCGCGCTCGCGGAAGCTTTGCACGCTCTCCTCCGCCACGCGCATCTTCTCGGCCAGGCGCGCCGCTTCTTCCACGAGGAATTGCGACGCGGCCTTGGTGGCTTCCGTCGTCTGCTCGAAGAGCATGCGCAGGTATTCATCCGCGTAACCGTTGGCCAGCCTGGTGGACAGCTGCGGATCGGTCGTGCGGGCGACCACGTCGATGAGCCGCGTCATTTCGCGGTAGGAAGACTTGACCAGATCCGGCAGGAAACCGGCGGCCGTCGCGGGACTCATGGCGTCCTTGCCATCCGGCTGCCAATCGACCGCCTTGAGGAAAGCCGGATCGGCCGCCAGGTCGAGGCGGCGCGCCACCCGCTCGGCCATGGGGAAGCTGTTCAGCGTTTCCACGATGGTGTTGATCATGTCGATCGAGCGGATCTCCTCGTCCCGCACCGATTGGACGCGCTCGTTGAGCACGCTGTCCCGCTCCTGCTCGATGAAGAGCACGGACCGCGCCCCGTAGAGCGTCTTTTCGCGGCTGATGAGAAAGACGCTGAGGATGGCCCCGAGCAGCAGGGCCAGACAGACGATCCACCAACGCTCGAGGATGACATGCAGGTAATGCCGCCAGTCGAACGGCTCGGAATTCTCCTGCAACGGGTCGAAGGGGTCGGGTTGGTGGGCGGCGGGTCTCATGGGAAGGATCAGAACCAGCTCTCGCTCACCGTGATGACGTCGCCGGGTTGAACCTCGAGCGGCGCCTCTTTCCCGTCGGCCATGCGCTTGGCATTGGCCTTGATGGCCGTGACTTCCCCGGCCTCGCGGCGTTGGACGATGACCCGGCCGCGGTTGGCGATGCGGGTGAAGCCCCCGGCCAGACCGATGGCCTCCAGCAGGTCGATACGCTCGCCGCCTTGCAGTTCGTAGCTGCCCGGACGCGCCACCTGACCCATGATGGTGAACTTGCGCTGGGCGTATTTGACGACATTCAGGAAAATTTGCGGATCGACGAGGAACTTCGTGTCATAAAGCCCCCGCAACAGCTCCCGCGCCTCGCGGATGCTCAAGCCGGCCAGCTGGACCTCGCGGATGAGCGGCAATTGGACCGTCCCGTCGCGCGCAATGGTGGCCTGGGTAGCCAGGTCGGGCTCGCGGAAAATATTGAGTTGGACGACATCACCGACGACCAGAACGTAGTCGCTTTCGCCGGAAGACAATGCGCCCCCCGCGGATTCGCGCACGACCGGCGCTGCCACGGGGGCTGGGGCAACCGGAGGCGCGGGAGCCACGGCCACAGGGGTGGCCGCCGCGGCGGGGGCGGCTGGAGCAGGTGCGGCCGGCGGTTCTTGGGCTGCGGCGGGCGCGGCCGCAAGGACAGCAAGGCCGCAGAGCCGGTAAAATTGGCGTCGCATTTTACAAATCCTAATTAAGTAAACGATGCCTTCAGAAAAGCAAGTTCAATCCCACGGAAGCGGTGGTCTCGGGAAAGTCTTCCGTCGTGGTCGGATTTCCGCGGTTACCCGTCGATGTCATCACCGTGGCCTGCCAGTAGGCCCAGCTGTTGAGAGTCCACCGCAGCCTCGCCGAAACAAACGCGTAGTCGTAAGGGTCGGCATCGCCCTGGTCCGACGAAAGCGAAATGCCTTCCGTCTGCTGCCACCCGCCGGACAACCCCACGGACAAGCGCGTGAAAACCGTCTGGTCGATGCCCGCCACGAAGCCGCGATTGACTTGGAACTGGTCGCTCGTGGTGATCGAGAAATTCTGGTTCTGGTAAGCCGAGGCCGTGAAAGCCGTGGTCGGACGCGGGCGCCACGTCACGCTCAATCCGTAACTCGGGACGATGTCGAAGCCCTCCACTCCGGCGTATGCGCGCATCGAGGTCTTCTCGGACGGCGTGTAGGTCACCGAGGCGCGGTAGACGGGATGCAAACCGGTGTATTGCGAATTCGCGTCCGGCACGTTCTCGTCCGCGGTGTAGCCCGCGCCGAAAGCGCCGTCGACCAGCACCTTGGCCGTGAGGTTGTGCGCCGCCGTGCCCAGCACCTGCAGGAACTGCCGGGCCACTTCCACCTCGGTTTCGCGCACCGCCGTCACAAGCACCGGTTGCCCGGTCGGATCGCCCGGCGCCGGCGGGGCCTGCCCGACGACCACGAGTTCCTGCTGTTTGACCGTCTGCGTGAGGCGTCCCGCCTCGGCGGAAACCCCGAAGGTCGTCTTGCCGGTGACCAACCACTCGAGGAAAGCCCCGCCCCGCAACTGCGCAATGTCGCTCCCGTCCAGGTCGCTGTCCTCGTAAGTGGTCAGCTGGTTGTTGTAGGAGGCGTACGCGCCGGTTGTGACATAATCATTCAACAGGTATCCGTAGGAAGCCGACGCGTTGGCGTTCAACTGCGTGCTGTTGCCCCCGGCTTGCACGTTCTGCCCGTTCCCGTAGGCGGCCGCGCCGCCGATCTCGGCCGTGTGCCGTAAACCAGTGTGGCCCACCCGGAGGGCGGCCGTCGCGTCGAACGGGTTGCGGTCCATCCCCGTGCCGTTGGCCGAGTAGTCGGGGTTGCGATA
>Ga0172372_10009520_pt1 | contig 12623 bp, 3 predicted proteins | sample LakKiv5m_2_FD_114544 | JGI IMG/M metagenome (GOLD analysis project Ga0172372, IMG submission 114544) | Freshwater microbial communities from Kabuno Bay, South-Kivu, Congo - kab_092012_9.5m | ecosystem: Environmental > Aquatic > Freshwater > Lake | place: Democratic Republic of the Congo...
ACTAATAACATATCATACACTTATAGAACTATAGACGACAGTGCAACATGCAACACCTCAGGATTTGTTACAGTTTCTGTTGCACAAAATCCAGGAGAATACTTTCCTTACGGAAGCACTCTCAATGTAAATGAAAAAGAAACCGTCATATTAACACCATTAGCTAACACTCAAGCAGTGGCTAATGCAACCGGTTCAGCGAACGTAACTTCAGCTGGATTTGCTAATGTTATAGGTGTATCTACATCATTTAATTCACAATTAAAAGTCGGTGATTACATCAGGCTAGCTAACTCAGTAGCTGCTCAAGTTAAGCGCGTTATGAAGATTGCGAATGCTACTCACTTAACAGTAGATAGTGGATTTGCAAACGCATACACAGATGCTAACGTTAGTTTATACTTCCCTCAGTATGTTCCAATTCCTTTAGCAGGTAGAATTGATCGACCTATTACGGTAGAAGCCAATACGTCTTTGACTATTAGTTTAGGAAATTCCATACCAAGTCAAATAAGTATGGCTGTTGCTTACGATGTTAAGAGAACATCGAACGTAATTCCTAAGACTATCGTAAGGAATGCATTCGTTAAGATCAACACATTAACCAACGTTGCAAACACCAGAGGTCCTTGGTGCTTAGGTTTATCTGACATTATACGCCTAAAGAACGTATATTTAGGAAGAACTGTTGATATTGGTGGCAACTCATCAATCATAGTTGCAAACACAATTACATATACTAATAGTTATTTTGAAAACGGAGATGAAGTAACTTATCTAGCTCCAACGACAGTAGATACTACTAATGGCCAATTTATATCTTTTAGTGGTAACACTACATCAGTGCTTCAAGGTAACGCTACTGCAAATGGATTCTTGATACTAGGTACTTCAAATGTTGCTCAGTTGTCAGCTAGTCAAGAGGTAAAATATATTGTTCAAGATGGTAATACCGCTATAACTCCTCTTGCAAACAATACTACTTATTATGTAATTGTAGCTAACTCTACAGCGATACAATTGTCGACCACAGCTAGTGGTGCAGCTATCAATTTAACTTCAGTTCCAACGTCAAGCCAGCCAGGCCATTTGATAAGCACCGGAAATAATGCTCTTCGTAACTTAGCAAATGGAACCACGTATTATGTTATAAACGCAACTTCTACTGGATTTAAGTTAGCAGCTACTCTCGCTGGAACTGAAATAGAATTAACACCTACATTCAAAGATACTACTCATTTTTTTCAAGTAGTAAAAACAAGTGATCCTAGTGTTACACAGAATTTCTGGATAGATCATAATCAAAAGAAAGATTACTACGATGTTGGTTTCTTATGTAAAAATGCCAATTATGTTTTGCCTTCCAACACTACTCTCTTAGTTAAATTTGACGTGTTGAGAACTACACAAGACGGCTTGAAAACAGTAACATCTTATCCCTTAAATGATAATGTAAGTTTAAAAAATAATGTAGGAATGCATACTCTTGAAATACCAGAACTATTGCATGATAACGGCGATTATTATGATTTAAGAGATACATTGGATTTTAGACCATACTCAGTCAACACTGCAGTGTATGCTACTGCATTTAGAAACGCAACTGTTAATCCAATTGAACCTACTGCTTCTAATCGATTCAGTGGTGTCATTGATAAAAAGTTTCCAAGTCCATCGCAGGGCCAAACGAGATTGTCTTTGTGCGACTTAACAGCTGAAAAATATCTTCCAAGAATTGACTCAGTTGTTCTATCAGGCAATGGAGACGTAAGTATCATAAGAGGCGTTTCATCTGAAACACCAAGAGAACCTAAGATATCCGATCAATATTTGTTACTTAATAACTTAATCATTTCTGAATATCCATCAGTTCCTCAGGGTCTTAATGGATGGTCGAAAGAGTACTTAGATACAAAAACAATTAACATTAGCAAGATCACAAAACGTATAAATGATTTTGCAATAAGTACTCCTATTTCGCCAAGTGGATTGAAGTATATACAGAACAAACCATATACCATGAAAGACATTGCTTCTCTTGAAAGAAGAATCGCCGATCTTGAATATTATACTTCTTTAAGTTTTACCGAAGATACAGTAAATAATCTACAAATAAAAAGTTCTGTTGATTCTGGAACTAATCGATTTAAGTTTGGTTTCTTCGTCGATAATTTCACGACTGGAAACTATGCAGAAATCAATGATCCTTCATACTATGCACAGATCTATGGGTTTGAACTTCATTGTGCAAAACGTAATATTGCATTGAAGTATAAATTCAATACAAGAGACAGCAACACACGTAGTTGCCTACGTGGCGATAAGATCATGTTACCCAGTACAGAAAAAGCGATCATCAACCAAAATAAGGCAACTGAATCTACAACGATTGATGTTGCAGTGACTCAAACCACATTCAATACTACTGGTACTGAAATCACTAACACACAAACGAATGTGTTTACATTAACGACTGAGCAGTATAGTTTATTGTCAAAAGAGTTTGAAGGTCAAATACAGACAACAGCAACCACTACTACTGATACATTGACGACTACAACTACACAAAGAACGATAGTTAAAGACGTACGTGGTCCAGACGTGACTTTTGGTGAAACCATTATATCGAATGTTCAACCGGATCAGATCTTATTAACATTTACAGCTAGTCGATTTGGTGGAAAGATAGAAACAAAAAGAAATGGTTCATCTTCTTCTAGCGGAATAGTTCTTGAAAGATATGTTGATGATACATGGACTTCTATACAAAATGATTCTGGTGGTGGCAATGCTTATAGCTTTATAAATTACACATACAATGCTTCCGATGAAACTCAGTTTAGAATCAGATCAGCAGGATCAGGTGATATCACTTTGCTAGTTAAATATCCAACTTCAACACAGCAAACTGATATAGAGAATTCTCAAACGCAAACTCCTACTTCAAATACACAAGTGAATACTTCATATAATCCATTTACACAGACGATATATAAGGTTGATAAAGTTACTAATACGACGACCAAAACAGAAGTTATACCAAAATCTACTATCATAGAAACTACAACTTCTATAACTAAATCATTGTTTAATCCAAAGCCAACCGCTCTTATGCAAATGGATCAGTTGTTTAATTTGCCCGGAACTTTGAATTCTCCAACTGTAGATTTATTGAGATTCATCCAAGAAGATATTAATTCTTAAGACAGGAAATGCAAAATGCCAGCTTTTAACAATCAAACAAATTTTGAAACTAATTTTAATGGCGTTAAAACGGCTGTAACCGATTTTAATAGAGCTTTTACATTTACTGTAAGCGGTTTAATTCCTAACACATACTACGATGTTTTATGTGAAGGAATTATCAAAAATCATTGTGCTACACAGGAAGCAACTCCTCCAGGAACACCAGCCGATCAAGTCAATCAGTATAGCAAATTAGTTAAAAGATTTAAAGAAATTGAATCAACAGGTGTAAATCTAGTTGCAGCTGGAAAGGTAACTGGCACTCCTCCCAATTTAGTTTATAAATCATTAGCAGATCTTCCTTTAAAAACTGGGCCAGATGGTACATTACGGTTTACTTATGATGGCGCAACGTGGCTTAAAGATGGTGGTGCTGGAAGTAGTACTACATCTAGCAAATTATCTGCAGGAATTCATATAAACAGCATCACTAAGTATGCAGCTTCTAAAGGTATATCTGTTTACCATGGTAGATCGGTAGATAATTTTCTTCTTTCTCTTTCTCCTGAAGAAATTAACACACTATTTTCTCAATTTAATTTAGGCTATGCCGGTGGTGTATTTGCTGGCGCCCAAGCAACAGTTACAAATGAAGATGGTACTTTAGGTGAAGGAAGCACTCTTGATTCTCCTGGAGTTTTTGGTGCTTATATAGATACATCGTCGAGAAATGTAGCGTATTATGGTGGTTCTCTTTCTACTGTAGGATTTACTCAAGGAGAAGCAGCTGTTGCTGCTGTATATTATCAATTTGTTATGAAAACTACAACAAATCGAATGAACGTAACTTTAGCACGTTCATCTTTTGTTGAAGAGCCTATACTGCCAACTCCAGTTGTTCCTACACCTGTAATAGTTCCACCTATTCCTATTCCAGAAGCACCTATTCCTGGATTAACGCCGCCACCTCCTCCTCCTCCGCCACCGCCTCCGCCTCCAGCTAATACTGTATTTGATATTGTGGATCTGACTGCGGCTAACACTGATTTTGAAGACGTAACTGAAAATGTTTCAAACAATGTAACAGTTGCTGCTAACACAGTTGTTAATACTGCGGTAATATTCAATCCTCCAACAGGATGGTCGACAACGAAACCTAATGTTCCTACTGGTACATCTACACAACAATTGGTGTCTTCAACTACGTCTCAAACATCTAGAGATTTAGGGTTGTTGAGCACTAAAACACAATACGGCACAGGAGGGCAAACACCTCTGTCTGAAGTATCGTTATATTTTGATTACGCTCAGACATTTTTCTTAGATCCTGCAGGATTGAACGGAAGTCAAAATGTAACATTGACAAGCATTGACTTATATTTTGCTGCTAAACCGCATAACAGAAGAAATCAATCCAATATAGTCAATCCTGGTGTTTATCTATTCATATGTGAAGCAGAAAACGATAAACCAGATCTAAGAAAAGCATTTAAAGAATCTATTGTTAGACTTAATTACAATCAAATCAATCCTTCTCTTGATGCAAAAGATGTTACTCAGTTTAGATTCAAGTCACCCTTGAGTTTAAAAACAGGAAAATCATATGCTATAGTTATTAACTTTGAAGATCCACAGTATTCATTATGGACTGCTACTCAAGGCAGAAATTTATTGAATTCAACTGCTATATGCGATAGCGCATATAATTCAGGAAAGTTGTTTAGAGCAAGTAATTATTTTGAAATCGACAATGATCCAAAAACACAAGATGATGTATTGAAATCTATATCAGATACAGATCTTAAATTTAAAATTAATGCTTTAGAATACTTAGGTGCTAAAGAAGTAGAATTGGTAAACGATGATTATGAGTTTATAGAAATTGATAACATTTATTCAACTTTAATTGGCTCCACTGACGTAGCTACAGCATTTGCAACTCCTCAAAGAATCTATCAAGATTTCGGTGAACCGATTAGAAAAGTGTATTATTTTCAACCAGGGAACTTAAATGTAAGAGCTCAGTATCGTTATGCTTCTGGTTTAATTGCAAACGAAAAAATGATAGTTTCAAACAATATATCATACACAGCTAGCCAATTAGTTGTAGGAGCTGGAACTAGATTCTTATCAGTTTTAGACATAGGCGATGATATAATCATAAGTGATGGTGTAGCAGATGTTACCGGAAACGTTGCAAATACTTGCATTAGAAAAGTTAAGTATATTTTCAGTGATACTAAATTAGTCTTAGATTCTCCATGTTCATTTACAAGTGAAACAAATAGACCTGCTCGTTACAAGTTTACAGCTATGGGTTTTTATGAAAACTATCTTCAAAATCCTAGTACTTTAATATTAAATAATTCTAACGCTTCACGAAGAGTTAGATTTATTGCAAGTTGTGTGAATTATATTACATTTATTGGAGGAACTGGTTACGCAAATACTGATTACATAACTTTTTCTGGCACAGGAGCGATTAGAAATGGTAGAGCTTCTATACAAACTTACGCAAATGGCACAATCGAATCCATAACCATAAACAATCCTGGTGAAGGATTTACTTCTAATCCAGTTGCAACCATTAGAACAAGTGCTGGCGTATCTGGAGGTTCTGGATCAGGAGCAACTATAACTGCAACTAATGGCGCTCAAGTTAAATCAGAATTTTATGGAGCACAAGCAGAAATAGCTAATGTAATTGCTTTCCCAATTACTTCATTCATACCTAATTTTGATTTTAACACAAAAGCTGGGTCTATATTATCTAACAGAGTTAATTTTGCATACTATAATACTGATCAATCTTATTTTGATATTAATGATAATAATTATGTTAATATAGTAGATGATCAATCAACTGAAGTAGATAAGTATGATGCGGTTATATTATCTAAATCTTTAGAAGTATTGAACGCTTCTTCTCTAAGAGCTTCATCAACTGAAGGAAAGAGTTCTGTAGTTAAATTTACTTTCACTGCTTCTAACAAGTATGAATCTCCTGAGTTACATAGAGATTTATCATTGATGTATGTGTTCTCTAATCAAATCAACAATGATGCAACTGATGAATACGCTGGACAAGGCAATGCAGTTGCAAGACACATTTCTAAGAAGATTACTTTTGATAAAGATAGATTCGCTGAAGATATCAGAGTCATAGCTACTGGATGGAGACCACCTGGCACAGACATTAAGATCTATGCTAGATGCCATAACTCCAAAGATGAAGATGCATTTGATGATAAAGATTGGACTGAATTGGAAATCAAAGATGCAACTTTTAATGGAAAACAATTCAGCAACAGAGCTAACAAGAAAGACTATGTAGAACTTACCTATGGCTTTAGAGCTTATCCAGAAATTGGTTCTGTTCTTACGGGAGATGCTTTTGTTTATAGTGCTGCTGGAAACACTACAGTAACTGGTGTAGGAACTTCATTCAATACTGATCTAGCAAATGGTGATATGATTGTTCTATATGATACTCAGTTCCCGAATACAACATATGGTGTAGCGGTAGTTGCCAACACTCCAGTTTCCACTTCATTTGAGATCAATAGAGCATTTGGCAACTTGAGTTTAGAAGCTGCTTCTCTAAAAGTAGGAAAAGTATCTAGACCACAGAGTGTGTTTAATGATATTCATAATGATAACGTAGCTACATATTATAGCACCAGCACCACTGAATATACTACATATGATACATTTGCCATTAAGATCGTTCTTCTTTCTAACAATTCTTATATTGTTCCAAGATTGAACGACATTAGAGCAATAGGAGTTTCTGCATAATGGAATTGATTAAAACAACACAACAAGGCCTTTTAAGAGATGCTGACACCAAAGCTATAATAAATACAAATATAAGTGAGTATGAACATATCTTAGAAAAAAGAAGACAAGCTAAGAATATTCAAACGGTTCAGCATCAAATTGACAGCCTTAGAAATGAATTTTCAGAATTAAAAACCATGATCATTCAGCTAATTAACGGTAAAGCGTAATGTCACGAACTATAAATCAAATAAACATAGAAACAGATACTTTTGAAGTCTGGATCAATAGGACAAATGATTTACTGTTATCATTAGCTACTGAAATCATCACAGCAAATGATTCGATCGCTAATACTGGCACATCTTCTGAACCAAGAAGAGCTCAGCTTCTAGGTAAGTTTGGTGCAAATACTTTAGTTGCAACTGATAATCTTCGAGGTGGTAATGTTGGAGATGGTGGATCTGCCTTATTAACTATATCATCAAACACAACTATTAGTGGCAATTCTACTGTTGGTGTTCCTCAAACATTTACTTCCTATGCAAACGTTTGGTTTGTCAATGCAAACACTCAAGTAAACAGCGAAATAATAACAGTAACCGGTAACACCTTTATCAAAGGAGACACCAGTGTAGTTGCAATAAATGTACTAGGGAATAGTACTGTTACTAACACAATAGTCATTGGAACAGATGTATTTGTTAGAACAGTTAATACAAGCGTCAACAGTGTATCTATATTCACTGGTAATACATTCATAAAAGCTAATAGTACTCTTACTCTTGTAGAAATGAAAGGTAATGGAACTACAGCCAATACCATAATGAATGGTAATCTGGTTCAAATTACTGCCAACTTAGACGTCACTTCTACCTATCAAACTATAGCAGGAAATGTCTATTTTGATACTAATACGTTGATGGTCAACTCGGTTGACAATCGTGTAGGCGTAGGTACCATTACTCCAGATGCAGTGTTTGCTGTGGTTGGAACCGCAAACGTATCCGGTGCTACACGAATAGGAAATACTTTATACGTATTAGGCAACACGACTTTAGCCAATACATTAGCAGTAACTGGTAACACTATTTTAGCTAATACATTAGCAGTAACCGGTAATACTACATTATCTAATTCTCTTTACACTCTTGGTAACGTAGTATTTGCTAACACTCTTTCTGTAACCGGTAATACTACATTATCTAATTCTCTTTACACTCTTGGTAACGTAGTATTTGCTAACACTCTTTCTGTAACTGGTAATACTACATTATCTAATTCTCTTTACACTCTTGGAAATGTAGAATTTGCTAACACTTTATTAGTCACCGGTAATGTAACATTCTCTAACACTTTAGCAGTTACTGGAAATACAAGACTATCTAATACTTTATACACTCTTGGAAATGTAGAATTTGCTAACACTTTACTTGTCACTGGTAATGTAACATTCTCTAACACTTTACTTGTAACTGGGAACACACAACTATCAAATACATTATCTGTCACTGGAAATACAGTATTAGCCAATACGTTAGCAGTGACTGGAAATGTTACATTTGCGAACACATTAGCAGTTACTGGCAACACTATACTATCAAATACATTATCAGTTACTGGAAATACTGTATTAGCCAATACATTAGCAGTGACTGGAAATGTTACATTTGCTAATACATTAGCAGTCACCGGAAATGTTACATTTGCTAATACGTTAGTCGTTACTGGCAACACTATATTATCTAATACATTAGCAGTCACTGGAAATACAGTATTATCTAATACATTAGCAGTCACAGGAAATGTTATATTTGCTAATACTTTGGCTGTAACTGGTAATGTGACGTTTGCTAATACATTAGTAGTTACCGGAAATACAGCGTTATCAAATACATTAACAGTTACTGGAAATACAGTATTAGCTAATACATTAGCAGTCACCGGAAATGTTACATTTGCAAACACTCTAGCTGTGACTGGAAATGTTGCATTATCAAATACATTAACGGTTACTGGTAATGTTGCATTATCGAATACATTATCGGTTACTGGAAATGTTACATTTGCAAATACATTAGCAGTCACAGGAGCAGCTACACTCTCTAACACTTTAGCTGTAACTGGTAATGTAACACATTCTAATACATTAGCAGTGACTGGAAATGTTACATTCTCCAATACATTAGCTGTGACTGGTAATACAGTACTATCAAACACATTAGCAGTGACTGGTAATGTTGCGTTTGCTAATACGTTATCGGTTACAGGAGCAGTCACACTCTCTAACACATTAGCAGTGACTGGAAATGTTACATTCTCCAATACATTAGCTGTGACTGGTAATGCAGTACTATCAAACACATTATCAATAACCGGTAATGTTGCGTTTTCAAATACATTATCAGTGACTGGTTCTGTTACGTTTGGAAACAATGAAAATTATTATGTCGACTACATCACAACCGCTATTTCAAATACCAATTTAGGCAGTGACACAACTAATCCTTTAAGCATATTCACTTTCAATAAATCTTCATATTCTTCTGCTAAAATTATAGCTCAAGTAAAAGGAACTACTGGGAACACGCAAACGTCTGAAATGGTATTGGCACACAATGGAACTGATTCATACATTACGGTATATGCGACCGTAGCATCTCCTTTAACTGCTGATCTTGGTGATTATAGTGTTGATATAAGTGGATCTAATGTTGAATTAAAGTTTAAACAAAACTTTATTAGCACAGCAAGTAAAGTAATCGCCACCCTTATAAAGTAGTAGGAACATATGGCTAACACCAGATTTAAAACGGAAAACGGTTTACACGTATCAGGTGGAAATGCTCAATTTGAAAATGTAGTAACTATGAATGCAAATCTTACCGTTCAGGGAGATTTGATAGTAGTAGATGGAGATCTTTTTGTAAGTGGAACACAAACTTATGTTGGTGGGCAAGTTTATGAGTCTAGCATAGAAGCAGCAACTGATGGTCTCAACATTGGTAACACAACTAATCAGTTTAATGCATATCTAGAAACTATTTCAGTATACACTGCGCTATATCCTACGAATAACACAACTCCTCTCGGCGATAGCACAAGACGATGGGTATTTTCAGCGAATACAATAAACGTTAGTGGTGCAGCCACTTTGTCTAATACACTATCTGCTACTGGTGCTGTTACATTTTCAAATACTTTATCTGCTACTGGTGCTGTTACATTTTCAAATACTTTGTCTGCTACTGGTGCTGTTACATTTTCAAATACTATAGCAGTTACAGGCACGGCTACTTTATCTAACACGTTGTCGGCTACTGGTGCAGTTACTTTATCCAATACGCTATCGGCTACTGGTGCAGTAACATTGGCTAACACGATTGCAGTCACAGGTGCAGCTACTCTAGCAAACACAATCGCTGTTACTGGTGCTGCTACGTTAAGTAATACAACTGGTATTACTGGTGCAGTAACCATGAGTAATACGCTCGGTGTTACTGGTGCCGTTACATTAAGCAACACACTTAGTGCAACTGGTGCAGTAACCATGAGCAATACGCTTAGTGTTACTGGCGCAGTCACTATGGGTAATACTTTAAGCGTAGCAAACGCAGTTACGATGAGTAATACTTTATCTGCTACTGGTGCAGTTACTTTTTCTAATACTATAGCAGTTACGGGTGCTGCTACATTAAGTAACAACTTATCAGTAGCAGGTAACCTCATGGTTACTACTGCATGTACTCATCATATAAGTGGAAACACAGCTTTTTCATCAGATGTTTTATTTGTAAATGGATCAGGCGGGTTAGTTGGAATAGGAACTACCACTCCCGATACAAAATTTCAAGTAGCAGGATCAGCAAATATTTCAGGAGCAGTTGCTTTAGGAGGAACTCTTAAAGTCACAGGAGCAGCTAATACATTAGGAACGTTAGGTATTACTGGTGCTGCTAATGCATTAGGAACTCTTGGTGTCAATGGATTATTAACCGCTGCAGCAGGCCTTACAGTTACAGGCATCACAAACACTACAACTTCTTTTAATGTAGGAACCATTGGAACGGCTAATGGTTCGACTATGAATTCTTCTACTATCATAGTAGGAAATTCAACTGCAACAATGTCCATGACCGGTTTAGGAATAAACTATGGAACAATTGGCGTTACAAATGGAATTTCTATTAATTCTTCTGTTATAGCTATAGGCAATAACTCAGTCAATAATAACATAACATCTGGTGGGTATTCTGGTAACGTTAACTTTGATTCCGGAACATTGTTTGTCGATGCCACTGGAAATAAAGTTGGAATAGGAACTACTACACCAGACGCAAATCTTCAAGTATCTGGAACTGCTAATATTTCTGGTGCGACTAGACTTTCATCTACTTTAAACGTAGGCGGCGCGACAACTTTAGGTAGCACGTTATCAATCACCGGAGCGGCTAACGCATTAGGAACGTTAGGAGTAACTGGTGCTGCTAATGCATTAGGAACTCTTGGTGTTAATGGGCTATTAACTGCTGCTGCAGGCCTTACCGTTACAGGCATAACTAATACTACAACTTCATTTAATGTAGGAACTATTGGTACTTCTAATGGAAGTGCAATCAATTCTTCATCATTTGTTGTAGGAAATACTTCTGTCAATACAACGATTATTCCTGCTAAAGTTGATGTTATAGCTCCAACAACAGGAATATCCATCAACTCTTCCAGCATTTCTATAGGAAATAGCACAGTTAACAACATCATAGGTGTTGGTACTTATTCAGGAAATGTAAACTTTGACTCTGGAACTCTTTTCATTGATGCTGCAACGAATAAGATTGGTGTCAACACTTCAAGCCCTCAAGTTGCTTTAGGGGTTGTAGGTTCGGTTGATATATCATCCACCGCAAACATACAAAGTAACGCAAACGTTGGTGGTAACTTAGGTGTAGCAGGAACTACGAGATTAACAGGAGCTGCGAACGCAATAAGCACGTTTGGTATTTCAGATGCTGCTAACGCTCTAAGCACATTAGGTGTCAATGGATTATTAACTGCTGCTGCTGGACTTACAGTAACAGGTACAGCAAACGTTTCAGCTAATCTTAATGTAGGAACATATGCTACAGGTACTGTTAACGGCGTTAACATAACAAATAATGCTATATTAATTGGTAATACAGTATCTAATGGCAGTTTAGATGGATCAACATTAAGATTAGGTATAGGTAATTCCACAGCTGGTGTAATAAATGTTGGAACAACTGGAGTAATCAATTCGTCAGGTGTAACACATAGCGGATTTGTTAATGCGGCGGGATCAGTTAACTCAGCAATATTGTCAGTTGGAACTGCAGCGGTTATTAATTCAGTTGGCATTACTCACACCGGATTTGCTAATGTAACTGGTGCTGTTAATGCTGCTAGTCATACAGTTGGATCTAATTTTACAGTTAACTCTGTTGGTATCACGCATACAGGATTTGTTAATGCGGCGGGATCAGTTAACTCAGCAATATTGTCAGTTGGTACATCAGCAATCATTAACACTGTTGGAATTACTCATACTGGATTTGCTAATGTAACTGGTGCAGTTAATGCAGCTAGTCATACAGTTGGAACAACAACAATTGTTAATTCGACTGCTATTGCCTTAGGAC
>Ga0172372_10009521_pt1 | contig 12623 bp, 9 predicted proteins | sample LakKiv5m_2_FD_114544 | JGI IMG/M metagenome (GOLD analysis project Ga0172372, IMG submission 114544) | Freshwater microbial communities from Kabuno Bay, South-Kivu, Congo - kab_092012_9.5m | ecosystem: Environmental > Aquatic > Freshwater > Lake | place: Democratic Republic of the Congo...
CTCGAAGCCGGTGCCGAGATCATCAATGACGTCACCGCGCTCCGTCACGATCCGGCGGCGGTGGATTTGCTGGCGCGCAATCAGGCGCCGGTGGTGCTGATGCATATGCCGGGCACCGACCCGCGCGAGATGCAGGCCAAGGCCGAATACGCCGATGTGGTCTTGGATGTGGCGCGTTTTCTGCGCGACCGGGTGGCGACACTTGAAGCGCTCGGCATTCCGCGCGGGCGGATCGCGATTGATCCCGGCATCGGCTTTGGCAAGACCATGGCGCATAACCTCGCCTTGATCGAAGCCTTGCCAATCCTGGCAGGAATTGGCTGCCCCATCGTGCTCGGCGCATCGCGCAAGCGCTTCATCGGCACGCTATCAGGCGTAGAACATGCCGAGGCGCGGCTTGCCGGCAGCCTTGCCGTGGCGCTCGCGGGGGCAGCGCGGGGTGCCGCCATTCTGCGCGTGCATGATGTGGCGGAAACCATCCAGGCCCTCGCCGTCTGGCAGGCTTGCACGAATGGCAGCGCGGGGTGATCAATCATGCCCATGAAGCACATGCACCTTGGCGCCTTCATGCGCCCCGTCAGCATCCACACTGCCTGGTGGCGCCACCCTCACTCAGCGCCCGAGGCGAATTTCAGCCTCAAGCATTTGGTTCACTGCATCCAAACCCTGGAACGCGGCAAATTCGACGCCTTCTTCATGGCCGATCATCTGGCCGTGCTGAACATGCCGATCGAAGCCCTGAAGCGCAGCGGTACCGTCACATCCTTTGAGCCCTTCACGCTTTTATCCGCCCTTGCGATGGTAACGGAACGGATCGGGCTGATTGCGACTGCCTCCACCACCTATGACGCGCCCTATCATATCGCGCGGCGCTTTGCCTCGCTGGATCACATCAGCGGCGGGCGGGCGGGGTGGAATATCGTCACCACCTCCAACCCCGATGCGGCGCGCAATTTCGGCATGACCGAACATATGGACCACGCGGAACGCTATGCCCGCGCGCGTGAGTTCCATGATGTGGTCACGGGGCTTTGGGATAGTTTCGCCGAAGATGCCTTCATCCGAGACAAGGAAAGCGGCATCTTCTGGGACCCCGCGCGGATGCATAAACTGAATCATGAGGGCAAATACCTCTCCATCGCCGGGCCCTTGAACATTGCGCGCCCGGTACAAGGCTGGCCCGTGATTGTGCAGGCGGGCGCTTCAGATTCAGGCCGGCAATTGGCCGCCGAGGTCGCCGAGATGATCTTCGCCGCCGGCGGCCCCATCGCCGATGCGCGCGCCTATTACGCCGACATCAAATCCCGCGCGGCGCAGGCAGGGCGCGACCCTGACCTGATCAAAATCCTGCCTGGCGCGCTGGTAACGGTTGCCGAAACAGACGAAGCCGCCCGCGAAAAACGTGCGCTGCTGGACAGTCTGGTCCATCCCGATAGCGGCATGGGCGCGCTTTCCATCGCACTCGGCACCGATGCACGCGCCTTCGACCTGGACGCGCCCTTGCCCGACATCCCCGAGACCAATCAAAGCCAAAGCGGCCGCCAACGCGTGCTGGAACGCGCCCGGCGCGACAAGCTGACCGTGCGGCAATTGGCCGTGGCCCTTGGCGGCTATGGCGGGCTTTCCTTCACCGGCAGCGCTGAGACCATCGCCGATGAAATGCAGCATTGGCTTGAAAGCGATGCCTGCGATGGTTTCAACATCATGTTCCCAACCATCCCAGGCGGTGTTGAGGATTTCGTGCGGTTGGTAGTGCCGGAGCTGCAAAGGCGCGGGGTCTTCCGGAAGGAATATGCCGGGACCACGTTGCGGGAGCATTTAGGGCTGCCCAGGCCGGGCAACCAGTTTTTTTGAGAGCAAGGCTTTGGCAAATCATTGAATAAAACAAAGGTTTCACACTAAACTCCCCTCACAACCAAGGGCGATAGGCTTCGCCGCACCACAATGGGAGAATGATATGCTTCAAAGACGACACCTGCTCGGCGGCGCGGCGGCGCTCCCCTTCGCGTCCATTGGCGCGCCCGCCATCGCGCAAGCACCGCGCGTGCTGCGCTACGTGCCGCACGCCAATCTGCCGAATATTGACCCCTTCACCAATACGGCCTTCGTCGCACGCGACCACGCCTTCCTGGTCTATGACCAACTCTATGGCATGGACGACAAGTTCCAACCACGCCCGCAAATGGTCGAAGGCCATGTTGTCGAAAATGACGGCAGGACCTGGCGTTTCACGCTGCGTGAAGGTCTCAAATTCCACGACAATACGCCCGTGCGTGGGCGGGATTGCATCGCTTCCATCAAGCGCTGGGGAAGGCGCGATGCCTTTGGCCAGGTGCTGATGGCGCGTGTGGCCGACATGGTAGAAGTCAGCGACCGCGTGTTCGAGATTCGCCTGAACGCGCCCTTCCCGAAAATGCTCGATTGCCTGGCGAAGGTCACCACAAGCTGCCTGTTCATCATGCCGGAACGGCTCGCGAATGTTGATCCCTTCACGAATATCACGGAAGCAGTCGGCAGCGGGCCGTATCGCTTCATCCAGAATGAATGGGTGCCGGGCTCCATGCTCGCCTATGCGCGCAATGCTGATTACGTGCCGCGCCAGGAAGCGCCCTCCATGACCGCCGGCGGCAAGGTGACGCATTTTGATCGCGTGGAATGGCGGATCATTCCGGATGCCAGCACGGCCTCGGCCGCGCTGCAATCGGGTGAGATTGATTGGTGGGAACAGCCGACCGCCGATCTGTTCCCGCTTTTCATGCGTGGTGCCGCGGCGCGCAATATCCGTGTGGACATCATCAATGACACCGGGCTGATCGGTATTTTCCGCCCGAACCACACGACCGCGCCCTTCAACAACCCGGCCGTGCGCCGCGCGGTGCTGACTGCCATCAATCAGGTTGATTTCATGACCGCGGTGATCGGCACCTCGGGCGTTGAAGGCCGCGCAGATTTGCGCCGCGAAGGCATTGGCTATTTCGCGCCGGAAAGCCCGATGGCGAGCAATATCGGCATGGATCGCCTGCGCAAGAACCTCCAGGCCGCACGCGCCGAATTGCAGGCCGCGGGTGCGATGGGCCAGCGCCTGGTGCTGCTGAATGCGACGGATCTTTCTTCCATCAACGCCGCCACACTTGTCGGCGCGGATCTGTTCACCCGCATGGGCTTCAATGTGGATCTGGTCAGCACGGATTGGGGCACGCTGGTCGCCCGCCGCGCCAGCAAGAACCCGCTGGAACAGGGCGGCTGGTCCGGCTTCTTCACCTTCTGGTCCGGGATTGACCATTGGAACCCGGCGAGCCACGCCTCCATCCGCGGCCATGGCGACAATGCCTGGCCGGGCTGGCCGACCATCCCGGCTTTGGAAGCGCAGCGCGATGCCTGGTTCAACGCCCCCAATGCGGCGGCGGAAGCGGCCGCAGGGCAGGAGATGCAGCGCATCGCCTTTGACGAAGTGCCGTATGTGCCGACGGGCATGTATTACCAGCCCACCGCCTATCGCCGGAACCTGACGGGCATGCTGAAGGGCCAGCCGCCGCTGTTCTGGAATATCCGGCGGGCGTGAGCCTGAACCCCGCGCCTGGGGCTTCCAGGCGCGGGTGGGTTTCATCTGACGTGGGCAAGGGGCTATAAGCGGCGCATGAGCGAAGCAGCCCCAACCCGCAGACTTTTCGGCACTGATGGTATTCGCGGCAAGGCCAATGCCGCGCCGATGGATGCCCCCACCGCTTTGCGCCTGGGTCAGGCGGCGGGCAGCTTCTTCAATCGTGGCAATCACCGCCACCGCGTCGTGATCGGCAAGGATACGCGGCTTTCAGGTTATATGCTGGAACCGGCGCTGACGGCAGGCTTCATTGGTGCGGGGATGGATGTGGTGCTGGTCGGCCCCTTGCCGACGCCGGCCATTGCCTTGCTCACGCGGTCCTTGCGGGCGGATTTGGGCGTGATGATCAGCGCCTCCCACAACCCTTACGAAGACAATGGCATCAAGCTGTTCGGCCCGGATGGGTTGAAGCTGACGGATGACCAGGAAGCCGAAATCGAAGCGCTTATGGCGGGTGATCTCAGCGCCGCGCTGGTGCCGCCCGCTCGGCTTGGTCGCGCGAGCCGGCTGGAAGATGCGCCGGGGCGCTATATTGAAGCCGCCAAGGCATCTTTCCCGCGCGGGCAAACGCTGGATGGGCTGCGCATTGTGGTGGATTGCGCCCATGGCGCGGGGTATCGCGTGGCGCCCACCGTGCTGTGGGAATTGGGCGCCGAGGTGATGTCCCTTGGCGTGGCACCCGATGGCTTCAACATCAACAAGGGCGTGGGGTCCACCGCGCCCAAAGCCTTGGCCGATATGGTGCGCGAACGGCAGGCGCATCTGGGCATTGCTTTGGATGGCGATGCGGATCGGCTGGTGCTGGTGGATGAGGCGGGGCAGGTGATTGATGGCGATCAGATCCTGGCCCTCATCGCCCATTCCTGGCATGTGCAGGGCCGCCTGACCGGGGGCGCCGTGGTCGCCACCGTCATGTCCAATATGGGGCTGGAACGCTATCTGGCGGCGCGTGGGCTTGGTTTGCTCCGCACCGCTGTGGGTGACCGCTATGTGGGTGAGAAAATGCGGGAGACCGGCTGCAATCTGGGCGGCGAGCAATCGGGGCACATGATCATGCCCGATTTCGGCACGACCGGAGATGGTCTGATCGCCGCCCTGCAAGTGCTTTCCGTGCTGGTCGAAGAAAAGCGCCCGGCGAGTGAGGTGCTGCGCTGCTTCACCCCCCTGCCCCAGCGTCTTGTGAATGTGCGCTATGCCGGTGCCTCACCGCTTATAAAGCCCGTCGTGACCGAGGCCATCGCTGCGGAGGAAACCGCCCTCGGCGCCCGCGGGCGTGTGCTGATCCGCGCGAGCGGCACCGAACCCGTCATCCGTGTGATGGCAGAAGCCGAGGAAGAGGCGCTGGTGGAAGGTGTGGTGGGCCGCCTGGCTGAGTTGATCCGGGCCGAGGCACGCGCCGCGTGAAGGGCCGCGTTCTGATCATCGCCGGGTCTGATTCCGGCGGGGGCGCGGGCATTCAGGCGGACCTGAAGGCCGTGACCGCGCTGGGTGCCTTTGGCATGACCGCGATCACCGCGCTGACGGCGCAGAATACGCTTGGCGTGCATGGGGTTCTGCCGGTTCCGCTGGACTTCCTGCGCCAGCAGATTGCGGTGGTGCTGGATGATCTGGGCGCCGATGCGCTGAAGACCGGCATGCTGGCCGATAGCGCCACCATTCACGCGGTCTGCGATGAAATCAGCGCCCGCGCCCCCGGCCTGCCCTTGGTGGCGGACCCGGTGATGGTGGCCAAGGGCGGCCATCCCTTGCTGGTGCCCGATGCGGCCGAGACACTGAAGCGCCGCCTGTTGCCCATCGCTGCCGTGCTGACGCCCAATCTGCCGGAGGCCGAGGCACTTTGCGGTTTTGCCATTGCCGATGTCGGCGCCATGCACCAGGCGGCCAAGGCGCTGCTGGCGCTGGGGCCCAAATCCGTGCTGCTGAAAGGCGGGCATTTGCCGGGCGATGAGGTGGTGGATTTGCTGGCAACCGGCACACGCATCGAAATCTTCCGCGATCGGCGAATTCAAACCCGCCACACCCATGGCACGGGCTGCACGCTGGCGAGTGCGGTGGCGGCCGGCTTGGCGCAGGGTTTGTCACTCAGGGATTCCGTGATCCGCGCCCGCGCTTATGTCCGCGCGGCCATTGCGTCTGCACCTGGTTTCGGCGCCGGGCATGGGCCGCTGGATCATGCTGTGACCTGCGATCCGGGGATTTTGCGCTGAAATCCGGCGTCGCCTGGCCATTCTTCAGGATTTGTTAATCTTTTCCGGCGCATTTTGCGCCCATGGCTATCAATATGAGTGCCACCCTCATAGCGGGGATTTTTGGCCAACAAGGTCAAAGCTCGCTGATGCTTCCCTTCGGTAACGCTGCCCCTGTGGCCAGCGCCGGGGAGGCTGTGGTGGCTTTCCGCCGCGTCACCAAGGCCGGTGAAGAAGAAAAAGGCCTCGCGCGCGAAAAGAAAGACCCTGTGACGTTGACGGCGCTGGCGCAGTTCCGCCAGGCCTTGGATGCGGCGCCCAATATTGACAAGGCGCTATCAGATCCGCGTGTCTTGAAGGTGTTGATGCCGGCGCTTGGCCTGCCGGATCAGGTGGGCAATGCGGGCTTGGTCAAGCGGGCGCTGCTGTCTGATCCGAATGACAAGAAGGGCGTGGCGGTACAGCTTGGCACCACCTGGAAGACTGCCGCCGCGACGCTCAATCTGAAGGCGACCACCACGCCCAAGACGGTCGCCTTTGAAGGATTGACGGATAAGGAGACCGCTGCAGTCGCCGGTCAATTACGGCTTGGAGAAGCAGTGCTGACCGCGCCCGTCACCAAGGCAGCCACGCCCAGGCTTCGCGGTTTTGATGGCTTGCCGGACAAGGTAACCAGCGCGCTGATTGCGCAGCTCCGCCCCGGCGAGGAATTGGTGCCCGATCGCGCGCGGCGCGAGGTTGAACAGGTCGCGACACTGGCGGCGGTGACCATCCGCCGCGCAGAAGTGCCGCCTGATGAATTGCCCAGCATCGCCAAGGATGCGCTGAAGCAAATGGCGGGCTTCATCCAGGGCGGGTCCTTGGATGGGGCGCAAGGTGCCGTGGATGACGCGCTGCTTGCGCTTAATAGCGCAGGCGGGCTGACGGCCGATCAATTGCGCCAGGGCCGCGTGACGCTGATGGAAAACGGCATTGCGCTGGCACAGATGCGCCGTGATGCCTTTGCGGTGGCCGAGCGGGTTGAAAGACTGGTCGCGCTTGATGCGCCAAGCAGCCCGGCCTGGGCGCCCGATTACAAGACGAGGCTTGATGTGTTCCAAAAGGAAGGCGCTGACAGGAATTCGAATTTTTCGCTTGAAGTGGCAGCTGCCATGGCGACACGGATGCAGGATGCCGCGCTGAATGTGGACGAGCTTGATCTGGCGAAGATTTATCTAGATAATGCCACGAATATTTTGAAGTTGCGGGATGGCAAACCCACCAAAACGCCGATTGAAGGCGTGCCACCCGCACGCATCACCCAGGCAGATGCGACGAAGCTTTTGGATGGCATGAAGAACGCCGTGCCGCCCAATGTTTCGCGCGCACAGATTGAGGTGACTTACGCTGCCGGCGCGGCGCTCAGCGCCATCAAGCTGGCGGAAACCCCGATCTTCGGCATGCCGAGCCTTGGAAGCCAGGCCCTGAAGGATGTCGCGAAGCTGATTCGGGCGGGAACTTATAACTCCGCCATTCAGCGCGTGGATGAAGCCTTGACCACGATTGCGGATGATACCGGCATCGACGCATCCATGAAGCGTATTGCGAATGCCGCCTTGCTTGAAACCGGCGCCCTGATTGAACAGGTGCGGCGCAATGCGACGGGTGTTGCCGAAAGGCTTGAAAAACTGGCCGCGCTGGATGCGCCTTCAGCTGCGACAAGGTCGCGTGATTTCCAGACGAGGCTTGAGAATTTCCATAAGGATGGCATCAACGGCAATGTAAATTTCGCGCTGGAAATTTCCGCGGCGATGGCGGACCGCATGCTGGCCGGGGCAAGCAACCTTGATGAAACATTTCAGGCGCAATCATTGGCAAGCCGGTCTCGGCAAGTCCTGAATGGTCGTGACGGACGCCCGCTTTCCAGTTCCGCCAGCACGCTGCAAACCAAAATCCTGGGTTCTGAAGCCGGCAAGATCGTAGATGCAATGAAGGCAGGCTTGCGCCTTGGCAGTCTTTCCGATCCGAAGATGCTGGAAATCCTGACCAATGGCTTCACCAAATACGAATACCGCACCGGGCTGAGCGACAAGAACCCGGGCATGGCGAATGCTGTCTACTTCAGCGAAAATGCCAAGACGGTTAAATCGGTTTATGAAATTTTGGGCAATGGCGTCATGCGCCGCGTGGTACTGGGCGCCCTGGGGCTGCCCGATCAGATTGCCATTCAGCCGGTTGAAACTCAGGCGAAGGCCGTGACCTCTCGGCTGAAGCTGACGGATTTGCAGGATCCGGCCAAGGTGCGCGCCATTGCCGAACGCTATTTGATGGCGCAGGCGGACAAGGCCGCCGGCGAAGCGGCCAGTGCTTCGACCGATCCTTTCGCGGCGATATCCGGGCTTTCGATCAAGGTTTAATGGCGTATTTGCCGCGCAGGCGCTGAGCTTCTATTTGCCCCGATCATGAAACTCCCGCTTTTCCTGATTGACGCCTTCACCACCCGCCCCTTTGCCGGCAATCCCGCAGCCGTGGTCCCGCTTGAAGTGCCGCTGCCGGATGCCGTGATGCAGGCCATGGCGGCCGAGCATAATCTCTCCGAAACCGCCTTTGTCATGCGCGAGGGCACTGGCTGGCGGCTCCGCTGGTTCACGCCGAAGGCCGAGGTTGAGATGTGCGGCCATGCGACACTCGCGACCGCCTTTGTACTGGCGCGCGAATTGAAGCAAACGCCACCCTTCACTTTCCATACGCTTTCCGGTCCTTTGATTGTGGAAGCGGATGGGCCGCGCTTCATTCTTGATTTCCCGGCGAGACTTTCTGAACCCGCGACACCGCCGGCGGGACTTGCCGCAGCGCTTGGCGCCACACCGCGAGAAGTGCATCGCGCGCGCGATTGGATTTGCGTGATGGACAGCGCCGAACAGGTGGCGGCGCTCACGCCTGATCACGCAGCGCTTGCTGCGCTGCCAGGCTCCGAACGCGTGATCGTGACCGCTGCGGGCGGGGAGAGGGTGGATATCACCTCACGCTTTTTCGCGGTGAAGGTTGGCGTGCCGGAAGACCCGGTGACGGGCACGGCGCATGTGCAGCTTGTGCCCTTCTGGGCGGCTCGCTTGGGTCGCAAATCTCTCCTGTGCCGCCAAGCAAGTGCGCGCGGCGGCACGCTTTGGTGTGAATGGCGCGGCGATCGCGTGCGGATGGCGGGCGATGCCGTGTTTTACGCCAAGGGGGAAATCCACCTGCCGGACGGAATATAGACTGGTTCCAGACCGGCAGATGAAAATCTAGAGTGTGTTGCGTTCACATGTGTTCACGCCACCCGCTCCAAACCTTTGTTTTTCGAGCATCTTCACGCGTTCAGATTTTCCATCTGAACGTAATCTACTCTAGCCGCGTGCCGTGAAAGGCCCTGCTGCGATCCGCGCGCGTAGTCAATCCGCACAGGAGCCGCTCAGGGTGCGTGGCTTGTGGCCGCCCATCTGGCCGGGCGTCGGCGCCCCGGTCTCGCGCTGCCGCTTGCGCCATTTGGGAACGCAGGATGGACTGATACGCAAGGCAACAGCGATCGAACGGATCGTCTCGCCAGCCTCGGCACGTTGAACGGCAAGCTCACGCAGATCTTCGGAATGGGGGCGCATCCATGCTGGCCTCCACAAACCAGCGCAGGGCTTGAAGCAGAGACCCGCCCGATTTGGGAATCCCGATTCAATACAACCCAAGTTTATTCTTATGCCTGCCCCGACCGGCGGAAAGCGCCCGCTTCAGCTATTTGGGAAGGTCTTGCGATCCGCGGCGCGAAACACCTTGCGGCCGGATGCCTTGATCGCCTCGTGATTCTGGTAAAGCCACCACATGGCATCCACCACATCGCGGCCAAGCGGCGTGGTCGCATCCCCAAATAGCGTGCGGTCCAGGTCCAACTCCACCGCCTGCCGGCTTAGCGCCACCCGCGTTGCGTCATCATCAATCAGGCGCAGCGCCGCAGCGATATAGGCTTCCTCATCCTGCGCAATCAGCCATTCCGGCATGCCAATCCGGCGCAGCAGCATGGGGTCGGGGCGTTCATGCAAATCAAGCCCATCCATCGCCACCACAGGGATGCCCTGCCGGAGCGAATCGACAACGCTATGCAGCGCGCCGAAGGGGAAGGGGCTCAGGTTCAGATTGCAAGCGTTTAGTTCCGCGAGGTAGTCATTATAGGCCATGACGGGATAGACGATGCTGCCCGGCAAGCGCTGGTCAAAAACGCGCCTGGTGGCAATCAGCTCAAGCCCCGAGACATTGGGGAAGACGCGAAATTCCAGTGGCCGTCCTGCCTTTTCCCGAATCCGCCGCAGGATGTTGATGAAATGCGGGTTGAGCTTCAACAGGTTGGACGGCAGCGCGATGCGTAGTGGGGACGCGTTTTCTCGGATGGCGGGCTGCAAAGGCGTATAAAACGGCGATCTTTCGAATTTCAGCCCTGAATCCGGCAGCAGGATCAGTTGTTCGGACAGCAGCGCGGGATCGCCCACATAGCCTTCCCGCGTGAAGTAGTAATCCATCGTGTCGCAATAGGTGGAAGCCGCATGGCCGAAGCCCGCCAATTGAATGGGGGCGAGGCGGAAATTGGCGAGCACCGGTCCCCAATGCCGCATGCCGACACTGATCCAGAAAATCACATCCGGGGCGATGGATTTGATCGTCTCCACCAGCCTGTTGAAATAGCCCGTGCCGCCTTCGCGCTTGAAGACATGCACCTCATCATAAAGCAGGCGGGCATTGCTGTCGGCCTGAGATTCCTCGGTCAGCAATACAAGCCGAAAACGCTCACGAAGCTGGCGCAGATACTGCCCGAAATAGCGATACTGCACGTGATTGGAATGCATGATCTCGGCCGCGACCAGCAGGGTTGGGCGGGCCTTCAAGGCGCGTGTTGCGGGCAGGGTGGCATCGCTCAGGCCAATCCCCTGCGCCCAATGGCGCAGCACCCGGTTCAGTACCGGCTTGATGCCATGCTTGTCGCGCGCCCCGGCATAGGAACAGAGCATCCAGGCCGCCGAGAGCAAGACCAGATGATCCACCGAAAGCGGCAGGGGCACTGGCGCGAGCCGCCCGGCGGCGCTCACCAGCGCTTCGCGCCGCGCATGGCCGGCTTCGGTCAGGATCGGTTTTTGCGAAATCAGGCCCATGGCGGTCAGCAGCGCAAGCGGTGCGGGCGCTTCCAGCAGGGCAGTGACATCAATCGGCAGGCTTGAATCGATCGAAAAGGCCAGCCAGGCCTTGGCGAAACCGCGCCGATCCTGTTCAAACAAACGCCTCAGGCCATCCGTATCACTTGCCCCCAGCACGCGCAGAATGTGATCTGAGCTGCCAAAGCCGCTGATGGCATGGATATGATCCGAAACACGCGCAGTGGCGGCAAAGCGCAGCAAGGCGCTGTCATCAATGCGGATGGCAGGATTGGTAAGGATCCGCCCCATGGCAGCGGCAAGCCGCGTGGCCAAGACGCCAATCGGTTGTGGCGCTTCGGGGGCCGCAAGCTCCTCAAGGCTTGTGCCCGCGGCAAGGCGCCGCATGGTCCCGAGCAGGATTTCCGTCGCCCCGTCAGGATTACGGGCGGCGGCAATTTCCAGGCTGGCGAGGGCGCTTTCAGGCATGGCGTGCTTCGGCTGCGGCGAATGAGCAAGCCTTATGGGCGGTGCAGCACTGCGCGGCAAGGGAAAGCCAAAGGCAAGCAGCGTGACCCGTCACCCGGATCACGCAGGGAAGGGCAGCGCCTATTTCGGCGCCACCACCATGACCATCTGGCGGTTTTCCAGCTTGGGCATTTGTTCAACCCGCACCAATTCGATCAGGTCATTGCGGATGCGTTCCAGCACCTTCACGCCCAATTCCTGGTGCGCCATTTCGCGGCCACGGAAACGAAGTGTCACCTTCACCTTGTCGCCTTCGCCGATGAAGTTCTTCATCTGCCTCATTTTCACATCGTAATCATGGTCATCAATATTCGGGCGAACCTTGATTTCCTTGATTTCGACGACCTTCTGCTTCTTGCGCGCCTCATTCGCCTTTTTCTGCTGTTCGTATTTGTATTTCCCGTAATCCAGGATCTTGCAGACAGGCGGCACCGCATTGGGTGAGATTTCAACGAGGTCGAGGCCCACATCATAAGCGCGGATCAGCGCTTCGCGGGCGGACATCACGCCGATCATCTCTCCGGCATCATCAATCAGGCGAACCTGAGGGACGCGGATTTCATCATTGATTCGCGGGCCTTCACGCGCGGGGGCCTGCTGGGCGGCGGGCATAGGGGGTCGAGCTATGGTACTCTCCTGTCGAGGTTATCAGAACGGCGCATTTATGGGCTTTGGGGCCGCGTGCTGCAAGTTTCGGTTGCAGGAAGCGGCCCTGAGGCACCCGATTTCCCCGTCACTGTGGCGTCAGGCGCGCAGATCGGGCGGCGTTGCCTCGGCCGCCAGCAGCGCCACGGCATCGGCGAGCTTCAGCGTTTCCTGATCCCGCCCCGGCAGGCGACGGAGCACAATAGTGCCTTCCTCAGCCTCACGCCGGCCAATCACGGCCAGCACGGGCACGCGCTGGTCAATGTGATCCACCACCTTGCGGTTGATCTTCTCATTCCTGAGGTCGAGCGAGGCCGCCACCCCGGCCTTTTGCAAGGCGGCGGCAGCTTGGCGGGCGAAGGGTGCGGCTTCATCCACAATCGTCGCCACCACCACCTGAACGGGCGCGAGCCAAAGCGGGAAGCGCCCGGCATGTTCTTCGATCAAAATGCCAAGGAAGCGCTCAAAAGACCCAAGGATGGCCCGGTGCAGCATGACCGGACGGCGGCGGGCGCCATCTTCCGCGACATATTC
>Ga0172372_10009524_pt1 | contig 12618 bp, 12 predicted proteins | sample LakKiv5m_2_FD_114544 | JGI IMG/M metagenome (GOLD analysis project Ga0172372, IMG submission 114544) | Freshwater microbial communities from Kabuno Bay, South-Kivu, Congo - kab_092012_9.5m | ecosystem: Environmental > Aquatic > Freshwater > Lake | place: Democratic Republic of the Congo...
CCCGCCAACCACCAGCAGCAACCGTCACTAGCGGGGCGCGGCGGGCCAAGCTCTTCGCAGGGGCGAAGGCCCCGAGAAGAGTGTCCCGACGGAAAGCCCCGCCGGGCAACAGCAGCAACCGCCAGCAGTCGAATCAGCGACGCGCGGCTGAGATCGCTAGCAGCAGCCCTCCCAGCGCAGTGGCCGCGGCGCTCATCAAGAATGCGCTCTCGCCTCCCGCAGCCTCGTACAACACGCCGCCGAGCAGACCACCCAGCGTCCCGCCGACGCCAAAGCTGATCGAGGTGTAGAGCGCCTGCCCCTTGGCCTGATGGGGTCCGGCGAAACAATGATGTATTGCCGCCACGGCGCTGGCGTGAAAGGCCGCAAAGGTCGCCGCATGCAGGGTCTGCGCCGCCAGCAGGACCGGCAGCGAATCCACCGCCAACGCGATCACCGCAAAGCGCAGCGTCCCCAGCCAAAAAGTGGCTCGAAGGATGCGCAGGTAGCCCCAGCGCGCCACCATGCGCGGCATCACCACAAAGATGGCGATCTCGAACACCACGCCAACCGCCCAAAGGCCACCGATGGCACCTTTGCTGTAGCCGTGGTCAGCCAGAAAGACAGAAAACAACGTGTAGTAAGGGCCATGCGCCACCGACATCAGCGCACAGGCGGCGAGCAGCGCCACGACTTCAGGCCGACGCAGCAGTTCGCTCAGCGAGGCGCCATCTGCCGGATGCGCGTGGCGCGGCGCCTCCGGCAGGCGCCAGGCGAAGGCAGCGATGCCGGCCAGCAGGGCCAACACCAGCCACGGCAGCGCGTCGATCGGCGCATGGTCGAGCCACCAGCCGCAGCCCAACACAGTGATGACGAAGCCGACCGAGCCCCACAACCGGATGCGCCCGTAACGCGCCGTCTCCTTGCCCAGATGCCCGAGCGTCATGGTCTCGACCAGCGGCAGCGAGGCGCTCCAGAAGAAGGCGATCAGGAGCATCGCGGCAAACATGGCGGCAAAGTCGGTGATCCAGAACACCGGCAAGAACACCAGCACCCCCGCCACCGCCGCAGCGCGTACCACTGCAGCCTGCCGGCCGAGATGATCCGCGAGCCAGCCCCAGGCCGCCGGGGCAAATACCCGCGTCACCTGCAGCAGCGACATCAAGACCGCGATGTCGAAGGCGCCAAACGACAGATGCTGGAGGTAGAGCGACCAATATGGCGAGAAGACGCCGACGAACGCAAAGTAGAAAAAATAATAGGCGGCGAAGCGCCCCGCCCCGGCGCTCACTCGCCGTCGGCGCCGGTGATGTGTCCCGGGATGTCAGGGGTCAACGTGGCCACATCGCCGCACTGCGCACGATGCATCAGGGCGTGATCGATCAGCACCAGCGCCAACATCGCCTCGGCGATCGGTGTGGCACGGATACCCACGCACGGGTCGTGGCGGCCGGTGGTCTGCATCTCGACCGGCTTGCCGTCGATGTCTACCGAGCGCCGCATCTGCGGGATGCTCGAAGTTGGCTTGATGGCAAGGCTCACGCGGATATCCTGCCCGGTGCTGATGCCGCCGAGCACGCCGCCAGCGTGGTTGCTGGCAAAACCCTGCGGGGTAAGCTCGTCGCCGTGGACCGAGCCGCGCTGCGCAACCACATCAAAGCCGTCGCCGATCGACACCGCCTTGACCGCGTTGATGCCCATCATGGCGTAGGCGATGTCGGCATCGAGCCGATCGAACACCGGTTGCCCCCAACCCACTGGCACGCCACGCGCCACCACCTCGATGCGAGCGCCGACCGAGTCACGCGCGGATCGCACGGCATCCATGAGCGCCTCGAGCTTCGGCACGCTGGCAGCGTCTGGCGCAAAAAAGGCGTTGCGGTCGATCTCGGCGCGATCCGTGTAGGGCAGTGCAATATCGCCCAGTTGGCTCATCCAGCCGTGGATATCGATGCCGAAGCGCGCTGCGAGCCATTGTTTGGCGATGGCCCCAGCCGCGACGCGCACCGCGGTCTCGCGCGCGGAGGAGCGTCCACCGCCGCGATAATCGCGGATGCCGTACTTCTGCCAGTAGGTGTAATCGGCATGTCCTGGGCGGAAGGTGCGGGCGATCTTGCTGTAGTCGCCGCTGCGCTGGTCGGTGTTGCGAATCAGCAGGGCAATGGGGGTGCCAGTGGTGCGTCCTTCGAAGACACCCGACAGCACCTCGACGCAGTCGTCCTCGGCGCGCTGGGTGACGTGGCGCGAGGTGCCGGGCTTGCGTCGATCGAGGTCGCGCTGCATGGCTTTCAGGTCGAGTGGCAGGCCGGGCGGACAGCCGTCGACGATGCACCCGATCGCTGGACCGTGAGATTCGCCGAAAGAGGTCACCCGGAACAGGGTGCCAAAAGAGTTGCCGGACACGTTTGATCGAGAGACTGGCCAAGGGAGCGGGCGAATGGTAGCACCAAGCCATCACCGCCATCGGGCGCTGAACCTTTGCCGCGGCACCCGATAATCAAAACGTCGTACACCCGGAAAATGACGATCGCCACGAGCCTTCGGTCTGCCGATAACCTCGACCCTTTTATTTAGAAGCAGAATTACCGTCAGCGCATACAATATCAGGGCGATTCGATATATATTCCGCCTCAGTTTCTGGTGGTACACGTGTGGCGGTACTCCACTCCAAACGCCAGAACCCCATCAAACCTGCCTGGAGAAATATGTATGGATCTGAGCCGCCTGTCGGTAGCCGAACTCAACGCCTTGCAAGCCGATATTGCCCGCGAGATCGCGCGCCGCCGCAAATCCGAGGCAGATTCATTGGTCAATGAGTTCCGCAAACGTGCGGCCGAACTCGGACTTTCGGTAGAGGATCTAGTTACCGGCAAATCTGCCGCAAAACGCGGAAAAGTCGCCATCAAATACAGACACCCCGACGATGCCAGCCTGACGTGGACCGGTCGCGGCAAACGGCCGCGCTGGGTCGACGCGTGGCTCACAAACGGCAACGCCATGGAACAGCTCGCAGTCTGACCGGCTGCTCGCCTGTGAAGACCCGGCCAGTGCCGGGTTTTTTTACGCCCTATCAACGCCCTGGGCCGGGGCTCACGTCAGCGGCGCCCCACGCCTGCCTCTTTGGCAATCCGGCTGACCGAGGCGCCCGCAGAGACTGCCCAAACGGGGCAGTCTCTGGCTTAGACGGCGTCTAAGCCATTTGACAGATGCGCAAAGAAAAAGATGCCTTTTAGAGTTAGTCCATCCCGATGCTGGTTGATCGGGATGCCGGAAGCCCCTGCGCAAGGTCAGGCGATAGCCCTTGCGGCTTGCCCGAAGGCGATCGGGGCTGTACGTTAACTACTTAACTAGGGTTGATTGATGGATATCATGCAAGGGAACCAGCGCGCCGGGACATCGTCCTTGGCCTTGAACAATGCGCTTGCCGCGATCTACGGCGCGATCGACCGGCCTGCAGAATGGCAGACCGTGGCCAAGGAACTCGCCGTCCTCTTCAATGCGGACGCCGTGGTCCTGTGCCACACCGAGGGTGATTCACTGCGTGTTTTGGGCGAGGGTCTTTACAACCTCACCCCTGAGCACGCTGCACGACTGCCACTCAATTACTCGTCAAGGCTGGCCAACACCGAGAGCACCGCACCGCGGAACAGCGGAACCGGTCTGGTCCGCGCGGTCGATGATGTTCGCTTTGCGCGCGACATCGACGAGTTGCCGCAGGGCGCTCGCGTCCTCACCGTCGTCATCCCCGAGATCGACAACACCGAACCGAGACATGCCGCTCACCTCAGCGTCGCGCGTTCGGATGGTCGCCTGTCGTTCTCCGAGAGTCAGCAGGAACTGCGGGTGATGATCTCCCAGCATCTGACCGAGGCGGTCCGTATCCAACGCCGCTTTGCGCGGCGGCAGCAGACTGCGGATTTCCACAGCATCGCCATCCTGCACCTTGGCGAAGCCTGGCTGGTGATCGACCGCAACATGGCCCTGGTCGATTGCAATCCGCTGGCGCGGAGCTTTCTGATGCGCTCCGACATCATGCGGTTGGAGCAGGGCTCGGTCCGTATCCCCGACCCGACCCTTGCAGCGCAACTTCAACCGGCGCTGGATGCGGGATGGAGCGGCGAGCGTTTCCAGATCAACGTGGCCAGCCTCGAAGACGGCAGTCAGGTGGGGCTCGAGTTTCATCCGTTCTTCCCGGGCGACCAACGCAGCACCGATGAACCGGCGGCGCTCATGGTGCTGGTCCGCGAACTCGACCGCGACCTGATGCTCAAGATCGAGGCCAAGGCAGAAGCTTGCGGGTTGAGCCGCGCCGAGCGGCGGGTTATGGTGCACCTGGTGCGCTCTGGCCAGCCCCCGGCGGCGATCGCCGCTGCCATCGGCACCAGCGAACGCACGGTGCGTTGCCAGTTGTCGTCGATCTTTCGCAAGACCGGCGCGCGCAACCAGCAGGACCTGATCCGCATGACGCTGATGGTTTGAGAGGCTCCAGCGACGGGACGTGCGGGCGTCGCGCGTCCCGTCGCTGGGCCTGGTTTGGTCGGCAGGCAGCGCGATCAGCGTGAGCCGACGCGGACAAAACGCAGGTTGTCGATAAGCCGCGTTGTGCCGAGCCGGGCTGCTGCCAGTACCACCCACTCGCGGCAGTCCTGCTGCGGTACCCGTAAAGTCTCGGCATCGCGAATCTCCACGTAATCCACGGCCCAGCCTTGCACCGCCAGATCGCGGCGGGCGCCGGCCAACACGGCCCCGATATCCCAGTGCCCCCCGCGCAGCCGATCACGCACCGCACACAAGGTCTGGTAGAGCTGAGGTGCCTGTGCACGCTCGGCGCTGGAGAGATAGCGGTTACGACTGGACAACGCCAGGCCATCGACATCGCGCTCGGTCGGGTGCCCAACGATGCTGATCGGCATCGCCAACTGCGACACCATCTGCCGGATCAACCAGAGTTGCTGAAAATCTTTCTCGCCAAATACTGCGACGGCTGGCTGAACCAGGTTAAAGAGCTTGCAGACCACGGTCAGAACCCCGGAAAAATGGCCCGCGCGATGCGCTCCGCACAACTGGTCCGCCTCCGGCGATGGCTGGATCACCAGGGTCTGTGGCGCGGGGTAGATAACGCTCTCGTCTGGCGCGAACAAGATGTCGCAGCCGGCACTGGCCAAGGCGCGAGCATCGTCGTCAAGCGTGCGCGGGTAACGGTCAAAGTCCTCCCCGGCACCAAACTGCAGCCGATTCACAAAGACGCTGGCAACCACCGGGGTGCCCAGCTCACGGGCACGCTGGACGAGAGCCAGGTGACCGCGATGCAGGTTGCCCATGGTCGGCACAAAAGCCACCGAAGGGCGCCCCGCCAATAGACCGCGCAGCTCGGCAGCGGAGTAGACGGTCTGCATCAACTGAGCGTGCTATGCGAGGTCGGCACTATCAAGCTCCGCCGCCTTATCTCCGCCGCCGCCGAGCGCACGACGCCGCGACCAGCCGAGGGGCGCAGGTACCAGCCGCCGAGCGCCTTCAAGCTGCCGTGCGTGCTCGCGTGCGGCGCGCACGCACCGCGTCGGCAAGTTGCCGAAGCAGCGGTGCGGTGTCGTCCCACGAGATGCACGCATCGGTGATCGATTGGCCATACTCGAGAGGCTGGCCGACGACCAGGTCCTGACGCCCAGCCTTGAGGTGACTCTCGATCATCACGCCCACAACACGCGTCTCGCCGCCGGCGATCTGCGCTGCAACGTCGGCACCCACCTCGATCTGCTTCTGGTGCTGCTTGCTGGAGTTGGCGTGCGAGAAATCGATCATGACTTGCGGACGCTGTTTGGCGGCGGCGAGCTCGTTGCAGGCGGCATCCACGCTGGCAGCATCAAAGTTGGTGCTCTTGCCGCCCCGCAGGATGACGTGGCAATCGGCGTTGCCCGCGGTCTCAAATACCGCCACCTGGCCAGTCTTGGTCACCGAGATGAAGCTGTGCGAGGCGGCAGCAGCCTTCATGGCATCGACAGCGATGCGGATGTTGCCATCGGTGCCGTTCTTGAAGCCGACCGGGCAACTCAAGCCGGACGCCAGCTGCCGGTGCGATTGCGACTCGGTGGTGCGAGCGCCGATAGCACCCCAAGCCACGAGGTCGGCAATGTACTGCGGGCTGATAAGGTCGAGGAACTCCGTGCCGCAGGGCAGCCCGAGTGCGTTGACGTCGAGCAGGATCTTGCGAGCCAGACGCAAACCTTCGTTGATGTCGTAGGTCTCGTTGAGGTGCGGATCGTTGATCAGCCCCTTCCAGCCCACCGTGGTGCGTGGCTTTTCAAAGTACACGCGCATCACGACCAAAAGCTCGTTGCTGATCTCTGGCAGCAAAGCCTTGAGGCGCTCCGCGTAATCCATCGCGGCCGCCTGGTCGTGGATCGAACAGGGTCCCACCACCACCACCAGGCGGTCGTCGTCACCTGTGAGCACCCGGTGGATGCCGTCGCGCGCCTTGGCGACCACCTCGAGGACAGCCTCGCTGGCCTCGAACTCGCGGCAGATCTGCATCGGCGCCAACAAAACGTCGCTCTGGCGGATGCGGGTGTCGTCGGTCTGGTACTTCGTCATGGCTGGCTCTTCGTCAAAGCAGTCTGGTGGCTGGAGCGATAACAGGCGGGCCCGTCATCAAAAAAGGCCGCGCGATGCTATCAGCACAGCCGCGACCACACAAACGTGGCTCACCCGGGGCATCGTGCTGCCAACCCACCTGCGACTCCGGCAGCGAGCGAGAGGCGCAGTCGCGCACTTCGCTCCCGCCTACTTCGCAGCCACTTATTTCTTGGTCGGCTGCAGTGTGAGGACCTCTTCGAGCAACGGCTTCTCAAAGGCAGCCTCGCCGGCCAGCGCCAGATCGGGGATGGTAAAGCGCATCTCGGCCACCTTGCCCGGCACCGCGTCCGAAAAGATAAAGGTGTAACGCTTGCCGCGGTAGCGCTTGTATGCGGCGCGCGCCGGGTCGTGTACCATCGGATCGGTCATGTAGGGCTCGACCGAGACCATCTTGGCATCGACGCTCTTGCCGTTCCAATTGAACTTGACCGGCTTGACCTCAGGGCCCTCTGCGAGTGCGAGGCGAATGCGCTTGCGGAAATAATTGGGCTGCCCGGTGGTGAGGCGCTTCATCTCGTCCAGGTCGCGCTCGAGAAAATGCAAGATCACCGGGTTGCTGGTAGCGCCCTCGATCGCTGCGAATTCCTTGTTATTGAGGCCACTGAGGAATTTTGCCTTGACGGTCTTTTCTTTGCCGTCAAACGCGATGTTCTCCTCGACCGAGTCGCTAAAACCCTTCTCCATATTGCCCTGCTTGACGAAGGCATAGCTCAATGTAGTGGCGCCTTTGATACTACCGAGGTGCTCGTCGAGAAACACCATCTGCTCGGCCGAAGTGATCTCGTCTTTAGGCTTAAGGCCGGTGTCGTACTGCGGCTTGGCCGACTTGACCGGGCCCATATCCTTTGGCGCGGCTTGCTTCTCGCTCGCGGCGCCGGCTGATGCCGGCAGCGGCATCGCGATGCCAGCGGCGAGAACGGCGGCGAATAGGCGGCCGATTGCGGGTTTCATGAGTGGATCCTCCGGTTGCTTCGTTTACATGCTCAGGCTGTGTAGTCGCGTCGAGTACTGCCGCGCGGTACTCAGAATGCGCACGCGGCCGGGAGTTCCGCCACGCCTTGAGACATAGAAGAGCGTCTCTGGATTTGTGATACGTTCAATTGCTTCGTGTGTCACCCAAATCTGCTCGGGGAAATGTCCGTGTCCGACAAACTGCTAGCCGACTGGCGCGACCGCGCCACCACCTTCGAACAAGCCCTCAAGAACGCCGTCGTCGGCCAGGACCGGGCCATCCACCTGATCACGCTTGCAGTTTTCGCGCGCGGTCACGTGCTGCTCGAAGGCGACGTGGGCGTCGGCAAGACCACCCTGCTGCGCGCAGTGGCGCGCGCCATTGGGGGTGCGTACGAGCGCATCGAGGGCACCGTCGACCTGATGCCGACCGACCTCGTCTACTACACCTACATTGGCGAGGACGGCCGCCCACGGGTGGACGCCGGGCCTATCCTCAAGCACGGCGCGCACCTTTCGACCTTCTTCTTCAACGAGATCAATCGTGCCCGGCCGCAGGTTCACTCGCTGCTGTTGCGCATAATGGCCGAGCGCAGCGTCAACGCCTTCAACCGCGAGTACCAGTTCCCGCACCTGCAGGTGTTTGCCGACCGCAACCGCATCGAGAAAGAAGAGACCTTCGAGATCTCCTCGGCAGCACGCGACCGCTTCCTCATGGAGATCCAGATCGAGACGCCGACCGACGCCGCGATCCAGGCCGATCTGATGTTCAACACCCGCTTCCACGACGGTGACGCGCTGATCAGCAAGGTTCCCGAGGCAGTGATGCCCTACACCGAACTCAACGGCGTCGGCAAACTGATCCAGGAATCGGTGGGCGCCAGCCAGACGCTGCAAGATTACGCGGTGCGCCTGTGGCGCGCGTTGCGTCGGCCGGGCGAGGCGGGTATTCGCATCGATGGCATCGACACCAATCGCCTGGTCGAGGCTGGCGCCAGCCCCCGCGGCATGAGCCTGATGCTGCGCGCCGCACGCGTCGAGGCCTGGCTACAGGGCCGCACCCAGCTGATTCCCGAAGACCTGCACGGCGCACTGCGCGAAACAGAGGCGCACCGCATCTTCCTCTACCCGAATTACGAGATGAGACGCGCCGAGATGGTCAATGCCCTGCTCGACGCCTGCCGCGCGCAGATCGCAGCGCCCTGACACGCCGCGGGCCATGGTTGCCGAGTTCGATTACCGCCTGCCGGGGAAAGCCCGCAGCCAGCGCCCGGGCGGGCACCAGAGCAATATGAGCGGCGGCGGCATGATGTTTCGCCGCCATGTGTCGCTGTTTGCCAGCCCCGATCCGCGCCGCATCGACATCCGCGCCAGCCTGCGCGATCCAGCCGAGCAATGGTGGGTGCGCGAGTACCAGCAGCACGCGGCGATACCTGTCGTCGTCGTGCTCGACGTGTCCACTTCCATGGGCTTTCGCGGCATGCAGAACCGCGCCCGCGCTGCCGCCAATTTTGTCGAGTCGGCGGCGTGGTCGGCGAACCGGCGCGGCGATCGCTTTGGCTTGATCGGTTTCGATCGCCGATTGCGCGAGGACTGCTGGCTGCCGGTGCGGCAACAGCGCGCTGCGCTCGAGGGCGTGATCCAACACTTGCGCCATGACGCTGCCCGCGACCCGGGGCATGAAGGGCTTGCCGAAGTGCCGGCGTGGTTGCCGCGCGAACCGGGCCTGGTGTTCCTCGTCTCCGACTTCCATTGGCCGGTCGAAGCACTGCAACGGTTCCTTGAGAACAGCCGTCCGCACCACGTGGTGCCGGTGGTGCTGTGGGACCGCGCGGAATACAGCAGCTGGCCGGCCAGGGGATTTGCGTTTGCCGAAGACATGGAGAGCGGGGAGCGACGCCTGATCTGGCTCAGACGCGGCTGGAATGATAATGTCGAGGCCGCATATCTCGAACGCGAGACGGCCATTCGCGACGCCTGTGAGGCCTTCGACCTGCGCCCCCTGTTCCTGCGCGATGGCTTCTCGGCCGAGTCGGTCAGCGCGCATTTTCTTGGAATCGCTACATGAGATCGCACAAGGCCATAAGCAGCCTCGCTGGCGCCACCTTCACTGGCGCCATGCTTGCCCTACTGGCGAGCGCTGGTGCGTGGGCCGATGACGCCGCAGAGACTCGCATCACGGTGCGCGAACCACTCCCCTACGGCCATCAAGTTGGCGACCTGGTCAAGCGCGAGGTAACTGTCTACCCGACCTCTGGCGCCTCGGTCTCGCTCAAGAATCTGCCCAAACCCGGCCGTGCCAATGCCTGGTTGGAACTGCGCGGCATTCGTCATGAGTCGGTGGCGGGCGGCACACGGATCGACATCGAGTACCAGGTGACCAACGTACCAGACGCCGTAAAGACCGTCAGCCTGCCGGAGTTCGCCGTACCCCTCGACAACGGCAGCAAAGTGGTGCGCTTGGCGGTGAACCCGTCGTTCATCACCATTGCGCCCATGACACCGGATACGGTGCTCGGCCGCGACCGCCTGGTCGAGATCCAGGACGACACGCAGCCGCCCAGGATCGACACCTCGGCCGCTGAACAGCGCATCCGCACAACGCTGCTGCTGGCATTGCTGCCGCTGCTGCTGCTGGCCTACTGCTGGACGCCGTGGGAGCGCATCTTCCGGCCGCAGCAGCCGTTCGCGCGTGCCCTGCGCGAGGCTTCTCGCCTGCGCGATGCCGCCGACGAGGCTTTCTGGCCGGTCGCGCTCAAGGCGATGCACCACGCCCTCGATGCCACCGCCGGGCGTACCGTGTTCCCGGGCGAGACGCGCACGCTGGTGGGCCAGCAAGCCGCCTACGCCAGGCTTGAAGCCGACATCGCCAACTGGCTGGACGAATCGCGCCGGGTCTTCTTTGGCGACGGGCGTTACCCCGAGCGCGGGCGGCGCGCGGACTTGCTGCGGCTGCTCGGCGAGGCGCGTGCGGTCGAGCGCGGCATCCAGTGAGCCGGCTGCGGTGAACCTGACCTTCGACAACCCTTGGCTGTTGCTGGCGCTGCCGCTGGCGCTGTTGCCCTTCCTGCGCACGCCGATCCAGTCCCTGCAGCACCCCTACCTCGGCTTGGTGCCACATGATCCGCTTGGTGCGACCCTGAGCCGGGTCCTGTTGTTTGCGGCAGTGCTCGGCATCATCGCGCTGGTGCTCGGCCTCGCCGGGCTGTCGCGCGGTGAGCGCGTCATCGAGCGGGTCGGCACTGGCGCCGAGATCGTCATCATGCTCGACCGCAGCCGCAGCATGGACCAGGGTTTCGGCCGTACGGTGGGCACCGAGCAATTGCTGATGACCCGGGGCGAAACCAAGAATGGCGCGGCACGCCGAGTGCTCACAGAGTTTGTAAAGAGCCGGCCCAACGACGCCATCGGCCTGCTCAACTTTTCGACGCGCCCGATCCCCGTACTGCCGCTGACCACCCGGCACGAGGCGGTGCAATCGGCGATCGACGCTGCCGGTCTTGGCCGCGGGCTCGCCGAGACCGATATCGGTCTCGCCATCATCGACGGCCTGCATTATTTCGACGAGCGGCCCTACACCGGCTCGCGGGTGCTGATGCTCGTTTCGGACGGCGGCGCACAACTCGATGAGGTCACGCAGCTCAAGATCACAGAGGGCGCGCGCAAGCACCGCGTGTCGCTCTACTGGATCTACCTGCGCGGCCGCGGCAGCCCTGGCCTCAAGGTCGACACTGTCGAAGAGAATGGCCAGCGCGACGCCGTGCCGGAGTACTTTCTCGACCGCTTCTTTGGCGAGATCGGTATTCCTTATCACGCCTACGAGGCCGAGGATCCGCAACAGCTCAAGGCGGCGATCAGCGATATCGACCGCCTGCAGCGTCTGCCCACGCGCACACCCGAAGTCGTGCCCAAACAATCGCTGGCAGCGCTCACGTTCGGCCTCGCGCTGTTTCTGCTGCTCCCCGTTGTTATCGTCTCCGCCCTGCAGGTCACCCGATGGTCCAGATCCGCCGCACACTGATCACACTCGCCAGTCTTGCTGCGCTCGCCGGAGCCGCAGCGCTGATCGCCAACGACCGGCTCAGCATTACCGCTGCCGATGAGGTGAATGCGCGCATCGCGGCGGGCACGGCGGTCGCCAGTTCATCGGTGCCCGAAGAAGCTTTTGCGGCCGGTGTGGCGCTGGCGGGCGCCGACAAGGTCGGGCCGGCACTGGCGCAGTACAACCGCATCGAGAACGACGACTCGGCGCCAGAATCGCTGCGACTCGCCGCGCGCTTTAACAGCGGCAACCTCTACCTGCGCGATGCCATCGAGGCCGCCGACGCCGGCGATACCGCATCGGCGATCCCCAATTTCGAGCTGGCTAAAGCCGCCTACCGCGTGGTGCTGCGCGCCGATCCATCGCACATGGCGGCGCGCTACAACCTGGAGCGCGCGTTGCGCCGGTCGCCCGAAGTCGAGCAGACCGAACAGGTTGATGTCGAACAACCGCCCGAAGCGGAACTGGCCATCACCACCATGCAGGTAGAGGCGCTCGGCTTGCCATGAGTACCGCCCCGCCCACCCTCTCCCGCTGGCAACGCCTGCGACAGGCCGTCACGCCGACACGACGGGCCATGCTGAACGGCGCGGCCATCCTGCTGCTGCTGGCGGCGTTCCGCCCCGAGGTGCCGGTGCTGCGCCCAGTGCACAGCTTCATGTTTGTGGTCGACATCTCGATGAGCATGCACACCCGCGACATGCACATCGACGGCGAGCCCGCCAGCCGTGCCGAGGCGATCCGGCGCAGCCTGACCGATACGCTGCGTGAGTTGCCCTGCGGCACACGCGCCGGATTGGGCATCTTTGCCGGCTACCAGACCATGGTGCTGTACTCGCCGGTGGAGGTCTGTGGTCATTACAACGAACTGGCAAGCAGCGTGAGCAAGATCTCGCCGCAGTCCATCTGGGCATCGGATAGCGAGATCGCCAAAGGGGTCTACAACGCCATCGGCTTTCTCGAAGACGGCGATCGCGAAACGCAGCTGGTGTTTGTCACCGACGGACAAGAAGCAC
>Ga0172372_10009527_pt1 | contig 12617 bp, 8 predicted proteins | sample LakKiv5m_2_FD_114544 | JGI IMG/M metagenome (GOLD analysis project Ga0172372, IMG submission 114544) | Freshwater microbial communities from Kabuno Bay, South-Kivu, Congo - kab_092012_9.5m | ecosystem: Environmental > Aquatic > Freshwater > Lake | place: Democratic Republic of the Congo...
AACATCGCCAGCCTGCTCGACGTAAACCTCCAGTTCGTGTCCGACCTGCCCGACGCCCGAGCCTCCTCCCCGAACCTCTGGGAGGCCCTGCTCCTGAGCACCGGCGGGCGCGAGCTATTCGGCCAGCTACACGGCGAACCCGGTGGCCAGGCGGTCACCGAGTTCCTCGCCTTCGACCTGCGCAACCCCGACTCGATTTTGTCCTGCGTCTACGCCGCCCGCGAGAACGCCCGGATGATCCGCGATCAGCTCTCGCTCGAGATGTGGGAGACGATCAACGAGCTCCACCTCCTGCTCAAGGCGAGCAGCGCCTCGAGCGACTGGGCCGCAAACCCGGCGGAGTTCTTCGCCCGCATCACCCGCGCCTCCCACCTTTTCCAAGGCCTCACCGCCTGCACCTACTCCCGCAGCGAAGGCTGGGAGTTCATCCAGTTCGGCAAGTACCTCGAGCGCGCGGATAAGACCACCCGCATCCTCGACATGAAGTACCACATCCTCCTGCCGGCCGCGACGGATGTGGGCGGCGCGCTCGACACCGCGCAATGGCAGGCCGTGCTGCGGTCCGCCTCCGCCCTCGAGGCCTACCGCCGCTACCACGTGCGCGAGATCCTCCCGTGGAAGGCGGCGGAATTCCTGATCTTCTCCGACTCGTTTCCCCGCTCGCTCCACTTCTGCGCCGGACAGGTCGACGAGTTCCTGCGCCGGATCCTCGGCGAAACCGCCGCCCGCCCCCGCAGCGGCGCTGCCCGCTCGTCTCGCCGCCTCCTGGGCGACCTCCAGTCCCTTACCATCGCCGATGTCCTCCAGCGCGGCATGCACGAGTTTCTGGTCGAGGTGCGGACGGGGCTGGTGGCGATCAGCGACGAGGTGGTCGCCACCACGATGTTTTACCGGGCGGAATCCGCCCTCGACGAGCAGCAGCAACAGCAGCAGTAGGATCAGGCGCCGCCTTACCCGCCCGATGCTCCTCCGGGTCACCCACCGCACCTTCTACCGCTACGCCGGCCAGGCGCGCGAAAGCTTCAACGAGGCCCGACTTCGCCCGCTGGACGACGCTGGCCAGCGCTGCGTCGACTTCAGCCTCCGCCTCACGCCCGCCACCGAGCCGCGCGCGTACGCGGACTTCTACGGCAACACGGTGCACTACTTCGAGGTCACGCCGCCCCACGAGGAGCTGCAGATCGCGGCCGAGTCGCTCGTCGAGACCACCCCCGCCGCCGCGCGCCCCGCGGTGCCTGCCGTGCCGCCGGAGCAGCTCGAGGCCGCGCCCGAGCGGGAGATGCTCGCGGAATTCTACCACGCGTCCCATTACGTCCCGCTGGAGGTGGAGCTGTGGCGCGAGGCGTTGGACGTCCTAGCCGATGGCCGCGGTGACCTGTGGGGCGACGTCCGTCGCCTCGGCGCGCACCTGCACCGTACCTTCGCTTACCGACCCAACACGACCGGCGTGAACACCCGCGCGACCGACGCCCTCCGCCAGCGCATGGGCGTCTGCCAAGACTTCGCGCACGTCCACCTCGGCCTCTGCCGCAGCCTCGGCATCCCCGCCCGCTACGTGAGCGGCTACTTCCTCAATACCACCCGCCGGACCGACGAGATCGAGGCCTCCCACGCTTGGATCGAAGCCTGGATCCCGGGTCACGGCTGGGCCGGCTTCGATCCCACCCACGACCGGCCGGCAGACGAACGCTACGTGCGCGTCGCCGTGGGCCGCGACTACGCGGACATCCGCCCCCTCAGTGGCTCCTACCGCGGCGCGCCCACCCGCGAACTCGTGGTGGACGTCCGCGTGCGCCCCGCGGACGGCTCCGCCGCGGCCTCGGCCGCCTGACGCCACCCGTGCCTGCCACCGTCGCGCCGCAGCCTGCTTGCCTCCCGTGGCTTTTGGCCTAAGCTTCGCCGTCGCCCAACCTACCCCGATGCACCTTCGCTCCGCCCTCCCGTTCCTTCTACTCTTACTGCTCCCTTCTCCCTCGATCGCCCAGGATGAGGGGCAGCGGGCGGCGCTGATTCAGGCCGGGGACTACTCCCGCGCGCGACCCCTGATCCCGCAGCTGATCGACCGGGAGCCGGCCGAACCCCGGCACCGCTACAACCTCGCCTGCGCGGAGGCACGCCTCGGCTCCACCGTGCTCGCGCTCGAGGCCCTCGAATCGGCCCTGCAGCTCGGATTCCGGAACCGCGATCTCCTCGTCCGCGACGAGGATTTCGCCTCTCTGCGCGCGCATCCGCGGTTTCAGGCCGCCGTCCAGCGGCTCACCGTCCCTGCCGCGGCCCCCGCCGCGGGCCCACGACCCGCGCCACCCGCCCCCGCCGCCGCGAAGGCCCCCGCCGCCCCCGCCCCGGTCGCGGGCCTCGCCCTCCCCGCGCCCAACCGGCTCGGCGCCGAGGGCCCCGTCGGGCTGTTCTTTATGACGCGCTTCTGGGCGATGTCCGGCAGCCTCGAACAGAAGCTGTGGTATTTCGCGCCGGATGGCCGGGTATACGACACCCCCGGCGCCACCTTCACCGCGGCCGCGCTCGCCCGCGACTCGCGGCGCCGCGGCGAGCGCGCGCTCCAGGACCAAACCCTCACGGTGACGTGGTCCGACGGCAAAGTCACCGCCTCGAACTACAAGGTGGACCCGGCCGGCGCGGGCTTCAGCTGGGACGCGGGCATTTTTACCGCCGTGCGTCCGCCGGACTGGTCCAAGGTCGCCGGGTATTTTGAGGGTGGGAGCTCCTTCTCCGGCGGCGGGGGCGGGGCGACCTCGGTTTCCGGGCTGACGCTGCGCGCCGACGGCACCTTCAGCTGGAGCATCGGCGCCTCCCTGCGCGCGGAAACCACCGCCTCGGTGGCGACGGCCGGGGCGGCCGGCGGCGCCCGGACGGGGCGCTGGCGCGGCGAAGGCTACCAGCTCACGCTCACCTTCACCGACGGCGAGACCCGGAGCCACGTAGCCTTTCCCGTGACCGCGCGGGACCGCCCCGGTCAGGTGGAGATGCTGTTCTTCAACGGCGGGATGCATCTGCCGAAGGCGCGCTGACCCGGCCCCGCGATTTCCGGCTGGAACCGGCCGGCGGGGCCCGCGATACCTCGGGGCCTGATGAGGACATTCACCGTCGCCATTGGCTCCGACCACGCAGGCTTCGCCTACAAGGAAGCCATCCAGGCGATGCTCCTCGCCGCGGGCCACGTCGTCCGCGATTTCGGCACCCACTCGGACGCGTCCTGCGACTACCCGGACTGGATCCGCCCGGTCGCCGAGGCGGTGGCGCGCGGCGAGTTCGAGCGCGGGATCGTGCTGGGCGGCTCCGGCAACGGCGAAGCCATCGTCGCCAACCGCGTCCGCGGCGTCCGCTGCGGCCTCTGCTGGAACGAGCAGGTCGCCGTCTGGAACCGGGCCCACAACGACGGCAACGTGCTCTCGCTCGGCCAGCGGACCGTCACCGAGGCCGAGGCCCTCGCCATCGTGAAGGTCTGGCTGGCGACCGAGTTCGAGGGCGGCCGCCACCTGCCCCGCATCCGCAAGATCGACGCCGCCTGACGGCCCGGACTGGCGTCCGCGCGGGCAGCGCGCAAGCTCGCCGGATGCGCCTCACGTTCCTTGGCCACGCCTGCTTCCTCCTGGAGACGAGCCGCGCCCGCCTCCTGCTGGACCCGTTCCTGACCGGCAACCCGGCCGCCGCCGCGCGCGCCGAGGACCTCGCCTGCGACTACCTGCTGCTCTCGCACGGGCACGAGGACCACACCGGCGACGCCCTCGCGCTCTCCCGCCGCCTGGGGGCGCCGATCATCGCCAACTTTGAGCTGGCCGAGTACTTCGCCGCCCAGGGCGCGAAGGTCCACGGGATGAACCCCGGCGGCGGGTTCAATTTCCCCTTTGGCCGGGTGAAGCTCACGCTCGCCCACCACAGCTCCAGCGTCGAGGCGGGCCTCCGCCCCATCTACCTCGGCTCGCCCTGCGGCCTGCTGATCCAGGCGGACGGCAAGACCGTGTACCACGCGGGTGACACGGCGCTGTTCCTGGATATGGAGCTCATCGGGAAGGCGGGCCTCGACCTCGCGCTGCTGCCGATCGGGGACAACTACACGATGGGCCCGGAGGACGCGGCGGCAGCCCTCGACCTGCTGCGCCCGCGGCTGGCGGTACCGATGCATTACAACACGTGGCCCGTGATCGCGCAGGACCCGGCCCGCTTCGCGGCCCTCGCCGCCGCCGGCGGCCACGCCGTCCAGGTCCTCGCCCCCGGCGCCGGGCTGGAGGTCTGAGGGCGGGGAGCGAGGAGCGGGAATCGAGGAGGGAGGAGGCCTGGTGTAGCCGGGCAATCCTTGCCCGGTCGTGCGTCCGGAAACCCCGCTCGCGCCTGGCCCCGGCGGGCTCACCCGCGATCCGGACCCGGATTGGCTTTCGTCGGTGCGGACCGGGGCGGGCAAGCCCCGGCTAAACCGAGCCACCGCCACGCAACATTGACTTACCGGTTGGGCGCGGCTGACTCGACGCACCCCTCGCCCACCCCGCCTGCCGCCGGGCAATTCCCCCGCCTGACCCCCGCCCCGATGCTACCCCGCCTTGCGCTCGTCCTCGCCGTCCTCCTCGTCACGCTCCGCCCGGCCGCCGCGGCCGCAACCGGGGCCGGCACCGTCACCGGCCGCGTGAGCAACGCCGCCACCGGCGCCTACCTCCAGCGCGCCCGCGTCGCCGTCCGCGGCACCGAACTCCTCGCCTTCACCGACGACACTGGCGCCTACCGCCTCACCGGCCTGCCCGCCGGACCCGCGACGCTGGAGGTGTTCTTCACCGGCCTCGATCCGCAGACGGTCACGCTCACCCTGCCCGCCGGCGGCGCGGCCGAGCGGGATTTCGCGCTCACCAGCGCCGACCGCTACGGCGCAGGCGACGGCACCGTGCGGCTCGATCCCTTCCGCGTCGCCACGGCCCGCGAGACCGACGTCGAGGCCATCGCCATCAACGAGCAACGCTTCGCCCCCAACCTGAAGAGCGTCGTCTCCACCGAGACCCTCGGCGACCCGCTCGGCGGGAGCGTAGGCGACTTCCTCCGTTTCCTCCCCGGGGTCGCCGCCGCCTACGGCGCCCTCGAGACCGAGGGCGTGCTTATCCGCGGCTTCCCCAGCGGAATGACCATCGTCTCCTCCGATGGCCTGCAACTGGCCGGGGCCAACGCCGCCGGCGAGCGCGACTTCTCCCCCTCCCGCGTCGGCGTGAACAGCATCTCCCGCGTCGAGGTCACCAAGGTCCCGCTCCCCTCCACCCCCGCCGACACGATGTCGGGCTCGATCAACCTGATCACCAAGAGCGCGTTCGAGCGCAGCCGCGCGGAGCTGCGCTGGCGCGCGGGCCTCTCCTCCAGCGAGCAGTCCTTCGCCTTCGGCCGGACCCCCTCCCCCAACAACCGCCGCACCCGCAAGCTGCTGCCCGACCTCAGCTTCGACTACACGCTCCCGTTCTCCCGCGACCTCGGCCTCGTCGTCACCGGCCTCCACTCGGTCACGTCCTTCGAGACCGACACCTGGTACACGGACTACCGGGCGAGCGCGACCGGGACCAGCGCGACGCCCGCCAACCCCTACCTCTGGCGCCACCGCAACGTCGAGGTCTCGCGGGACTACGAGCGCGAGTCCCTCTCCGTGAAGCTCGACTGGCGCCCGCACCGCCACGCCGTGCTCTCGGTCGGCGCCGCGGTGACCTCCTACGACCACAACAGCTACAATTCCCAGTTCAACCCGACCCTCGGCAACGTCGGCACGCCCTCCGTCGCGGGCGGGCGCGCGCTCTCGTTCACCGACACCGAGGTGCTGGGCGCGACCGGCCGCGGGTCGGTCGCCCAGGCCTACAGCTTCTCCCAGAACACCGGGCTCAACCTCTCCGGCGACCTCCGCTACCGCTACGACGACGGCACCTGGCGGGTGCAGGCCTCCGCCAGCCACTCGGCCTCGAAGGCCGCACGCCGCGACACCGCGCGCGGCTTCTTCAACAGCGTGGCCGTCGGCCTCGCGACGCCCGTGCGGCTCAACTACCGCGGCATCCGCAACGGGAACCTCTCGGACTTCGAGGTGTTCGACAACGCGGACCGCCCGGTCGACGCCTTCAACCTCGCGAACTACACCATCACCTCGGCCGCCGGCGTGCCCCAAACCGACGTCCGCGCGACCATCACCGGCGGCGGCCTCGACGTGCGCCGGCAGCTGGGCTTCCTGCCCTTCCCCGCGGCGCTGCAGGTCGGCGGCCTCCACCGGGTGCAAACCAACGACGACGTTCGCCTCAACGGCCGCACCTACACCTACAACGGGATCAACGGCGACCGCTCCGCCACCCCGTACCTCGCCGACGTTTACTTCGGCACCCGCAAGTTCTCCTCCTTTCCGCAAAAGCCGTATGTGCCCTGGGTCTCGCCCCACAAGCTCTGGGCCGCCTTCGTCGCCAACCCCGCCCTGTTTTCCCAGACGCTCGCGCAGGAGCGCACCACCCTCAGCAACAACATCCTCCAGTCGAAGTACATCGAGGAGACCGTTTCCGCCGGCTACGTGCAGGCGGAGGCCCGCGGCTTCGGCAACCGCCTGAGCGTGGTCACGGGCGTCCGCTTCGAGCGTACGACGGACCTCGGCTTCGGCCCGCTGCAGGACCCGGACGCGGTCTTCGTGCGCAACGCCAACGGCACCTTCGCCCGCACCCCCGCGGGCGCGCGCATCCGCAAGCCCGAGGCCGGCGCCGCCGGTTCCCTCGCCGAGGTGCCGCTGATTTTCCGCGCCCGCGCCGCCCGGGCCGAGCGCTCCTACCAGGGCTACTACCCGAGCCTCCACCTCAACTTCAACGCCACCGAGCGCCTCCTCCTGCGCGCCGCCTACGCCCGCACCTACGGACGCCCCAACTTCAGCAACATCATCCCCAACACCACCGTGAACCAGGATGATGACCTCAACGCCGATCCCGACGAGACCCGCGGCCGCATCTCCCTCAGCAACCTCGGCCTGAAGCCGTGGACCGCCGATAACTACGACCTCTCGGCCGAGTACTACACGGATCAGGGCGGCGTGATCAGCGGCGGGGTCTTCCTCAAGGAGGTGCGGGACTTCTTCGGCAACTTCGTCAAGGACGCCACCGCCGCCGACCTCGCGGCCCTGGGGCTCGATGCCCGCTACCTCGGCTGGCGCGTGACCACCAAGTTCAATTCCGGCGCCGCCCGCGTGCGCGGGGCGGAGATCAACGTGCGCCACTCCCTCGCCCCCCTCGGGTCCTGGGGACGGCACGTCACGGTCTTCGTGAACGCGACCAAGCTGAAGCTGGAGGGCGATGCCCTCGCGGATTTCACCGGGTTCCTGCCGGAGTCGGTCAACTGGGGTGGCACCGTGGCGTGGCGGCGGGTGACGGTGATCGCCAAGTGGAATTACCGCGGGGAGCAGAAGGCGGTGTCGTACCCGGATATGGGTCCGGACGCGTTCCGCTACCCGCAGCCGCGGATGCAGTTGGACCTGAGTCTGGACGTGCGCCTGGCGCGGCGGGTGTCGTTGTACGCGAACGTGCGCAACGTGACGGACGAGATCCAGAACGAGTTCGCGTACGGCCCGCAGACGCCGCGGCACGCGCGCGAGTTCTACCACGGCCGGTTCGGCCGCCCGTTCACCGTCGGCCTCAAGGGCACCTTCTGAGGCGGGGTTGGCGGGTAAGAAGCAGGCAGCGCGGCGCGAGGAGCCTCAAGGACGTCCCGCGGATTTAGCCTCGAACCTCCCGTTGAATCCGACGGAGACCGTGGTCCCGTGCAGGCTGTGGAGCTGGATCTGGTCGGGGATACCGCGGTAAAGCGACTGCGGGGCGTTGGCAAGGTTGTCGACGTCGAGCGTGACCCCGAAGGCCGACCGGAACTGGTAGGCGCAGCTCCAGTTCCACAGGCGGCGTTCGCGCCGGTACAGGTTCCGCCCCGCGGGACCGGCCGAGTAACTGCTGATGTAGTCGCCAGTATAGGTGAAGAGGACGCGAGTGCTGAAGCCTCCGCGACGCCACGAAAGGCTCGCGTTACCCATCCGCGGGATGAAGCCGGCGACCTGGCGGGTGGACAGGCCGGCGCCGCCGCCGAAGTCACCCGCCGCGGTGAGCACCGAGTAGTTGGCCATCCCGCTGAAGCCGCGCAGCCAGCCGGGCAGGAAGCTGAACTGCTGCTGATAGCTGAACTCCCACCCCTGCACGGTGGCGGTGCCGGCATTGGCCGAACGCAGCACCGTGAAACCCGCGTACTCGCCGTTGAAACCGTTGTCAGCCCCCGAACCCACGGTGCCGCCTGCGATCCCGGGGACGATGTAGTCGCGGATCCGCTTGTGAAACCAGCCCGCGGAGAGGGAGCCGACGGGCTCGAAGTAGTACTCAAGCGTGGCGTCCCAATTACGCGCTACCTGCGGCAGCAACCCGGGATTGCTGATCGTGACGGTGCGCTCGTTCTCGTTCGGCGTCTCCGCGGGAGCGAGGTTGCCGAACGGCGGGCGCCCAAAGCTGGTAGACCATGCGAGTCGCGTCTTGAGGTTTGAGGTCCAGTCGTGCCAAGCGTGAACGCTCGGGAACGCCTTGGTGTAGCCGCCGGCGAGCTCGCGGCGGTTGCCGAGCGCGTGGGTCCGATTCGCGGCGCGGAGCGGGATCTGCTCCGTGAAGGGCGGCGCGGTGCGCGCGAGGAACGTGTAGGCCACGCGGCGACGCTCGCGCATCGCCAGCGGCGAGCGGGTCCGCAGGTTGATCGTGCCGCCCAGCGAGTCCGCGCCCTTGTCCGGGGTGTGGCCCTTGATGACCTCGATCTGGTCATACATCGTGCTGGTGAGATTGTTGATGTTCGTGCCGCGCCCCATCGCTCCCTGGCTCGTGAGCATCGCCCCGTCCATCGTGATGACGTTCAGGCCGGGCCCCATCCCGCGGATGGTGAAGCCGCCGATCTCCCCGCCCGCGCCGAGGCGAGGCGAGATGCCCGGCAGCCGGCTCGCGACCTCCCCAGCGTTCAGGTTTGAGACGTTGCCCAGCGAATCGGTGGCCGCGATCTGGCGAAGGTTCGTCGAGAGGCGCTGCGCCGTGATCGCGGCCGCGTCTCCCTCGCGCTCGCCGACGACCCGGAACTCCGCCAGGCGGTAGATCGCCGCCGTGAGCTCGAAATCGCGCGTGACGCGCCCGTCCGCCGGGACGGTCACCGCGGCGCGCTGGGCATCGAGGCCCAGGTAGGAGACCACCACCTCGTGCGATCCGGTGGGCACGGGTGCGAGGGTGTAGCGGCCGCCGGCGTCGGTGAGGGTCCCGAGCCCGAGGGCCGGAATCTCGACGCGAGCGCCCTCCAGGAGATTGCGGGTGGCGGCGTTACTCACGGCCCCGGCGACCGCCCCGGCGGCGAAGGCCGCGGGCGCGGCGGCGAGGCGAGCAGGACAGCGACGAGGCGCAGGCGGCGGCCCGGGTGACGGTGGGGGATCATCGGGATGGGGGCTTCAGCGCCAGTCGTTAGTGCGGAAGGGCGACGCGGGCAGGCCGGCGCCGTTGTAGAGGTTGCACGCGGGGAAGTTCTCCCACGCGTAGCGGGCCGCCGCGGGCCGCGGCACGTCCGGGCTAGAGACGATCACGCGGTCGCCCTCGATGCGGGCGGTGGCGGGACGCCACTGGCGGTCCTCGCCGGCAAGCTGGAAGCCGGTGAGCGGGCCGCCGCGCGCCACCAAGCCGCCCTCGGTGTGGCGGAAGCGCAGCGCCACCTCGCGCCCCCGAAACTCGTGCCCCGCGGGCAGCGGACCGGAGGTCGCCGGCACGGGGCGCCCGTAGACCGTGCCCAGCGCCCACAGCGAAAGGCGGCGGCCGACGTCCTGCTTGTTCCGCGGATGGATGTCCTTCTCCTCGCCCACGTCGATCGTGATGGCCATCCCGGTGCCGGGCAACGCGAGGGTGCGGAGCATCGCCTCCCGCACCGCCGGCCAGTCGCGGCCCGGCCCGCCGAAGTTGGGCAACTGCACCCAGGCGAAGGGGAACTCACGGCCCCAACGCTGGCGCCAGTCCTGCACCAGCAACCGGAGCTGGGCCTCGTAGAGCGCGGGTTTGCCGGGCAGGGTGTTGGCCTCGCCCTGATACCAGAGCGCGCCGCGAAAGGTGTACGGGATGAGCGGGGCGATCTTGCCGTTGAACAGGCCCCCGATGTCCGCCTTGCGCCGGGCCGCCGCGTCCGCCTTCGCCGCCTTGGCCGCGTCGGCGGACTTCGTCGCCTTGCCCGCCTTGCTCGCCTTGCCCGCCTTGGCCGCCTTGCCCGCCGGGGCCGGATCGGCGCGGGTCGCGAGGGCCGCCCGCAGCTCCGGCACGGCGCGCTGGGCCTCGGCCGCGATCCACGCCTCGATGGGCGTGCCGCCGACGGAGGAATTGATCAGGCCGACCGGCACCCCCAGCTCCCGGTGCAGTTCCCGGCCGAAGAAATACAGCGTCGCGGAGAATGCGCCAACCGAGTCCGGCGCGCACGCCACCCAACGCCCGCGCGGCTCGGTTTGCGGCGTCTCCGCCGAGGGCGACTCCTCCTTAAACATCCGGATCCGGGGCAGCCGGGCGGCCGCCTGCTCCTCCGGATAATCCCGCGACCGCGCCACCGTCATCGCCATATTCGATTGCCCGGAGCCTAGCCAGACCTCGCCGACGAGCACGTCCTGAATCTCGATCCGGTTCTCCCCGCGGACGACCAGCGTCCCGCCCTCGCCCGCGGGCCGCGGGGCCAGCGTGACCGCCCGACGGCCGCCAGTGCCGGCGCGCGTGGACTGGCTCTGGCCGAGGAACGAGACCGTCACCGCCTCGTCGGGGCCGGCCCAGCCCCAGATCGCGACGGGTTGCCCGGCCTGGAGGACCATCCGGTCGGAGAGGATGGCCGGGAGCCGCACGGCGGCGCGCGCCGCGGGGGGCGTCAGGGCGAGGCCGAGCAGGAGGACGGGGACGAGGGCACGGGGCAGGGGCATACGCAGGGCGGGGTTGGCGGCGCCGGGGAACGGACGCGCTCGGGGAAGCTGGCCGCCGCCGTCCGCGGGGCAATGCTGGAACCGGCCGCATTGCGGCTTGCCTCCGGCCTGCACGCGGTTGCCGTGCGGGGATGCGCCTGCCTCCCCTGCCCCGCGCGCTGCTCGCCCTCGCCGCGGCCGCCACTGCCCTGACCGCCGCCACCCCGCCCGCGCGTCCGCCCAACGTGCTGGTGATCGTCACCGACGACCACGGCATCGGGGACGTCTCCGCCTACCGGCCCGGCGCGGACGTGCGGACGCCGCACCTCGACGCCCTCGCCGCCGGCGGGATGCGGTTCACCGCGATGCGTTCCAACTGCACCGTCTGCTCCCCCGCGCGAGCGGCGCTGCTCACCGGGCGGCACCCGGACCGCGTGGGCGTGCCGGGCGTGATCCGGACGCTGGCGGCCAACTCCTTCGGCTTCCTCGCGCCGGGCCTCCCCACCCTCGCCGACGTCCTGCGCGCCGCGGGCTACCACACTGCCCACGTCGGCAAGTGGCACCTCGGCCTCGACCGGCCGAACCTGCCCACCGAGCGCGGCTTCGATTACTTCCACGGCTTCCTCGGGGATATGATGGACAGCTTCACCGGTCACCTCCGCCACGGGCAGAACTACCTGCGCCGCAACACGGAGGCGATCACCGCGGAGGGCCACGCGACGGATGTCTTCACCGCGTGGACCCAGGCTTACCTGCGGGAACGGGCCCGGGCGGACCGGCCCTTCTTCCTCTACCTCGCCTACAACGCGCCCCACTTCCCCATCGAGCCCCCCGCGGCCTACCTCGAGCGGGTGCAGCGGCGCCTGCCGGGCCTCGACCCGAAGCGTGCGCTGAACGTGGCCTTCGTGGAACACCTCGACGAGGCCATCGGGCAGGTCCTGACGACCCTCGACGAGACCGGCCTGGCCGCGCGCACGCTGGTGGTCTTCACCTCGGACAACGGCGGCTCCCTGCCGCACGCGCAGAACAACGACCCCTGGCGGGACGGGAAACAGAGCCACTACGACGGCGGGCTGCGGGTGCCGTTTTTGGTGCGGTGGCCCGGGCAGGTGGCGGCGGGGACGACCTCGGGCTACGCGGGCCAGACCTTCGACCTGTTCCCCACGGCCCTGGAGGCCGCCGGCGTGGCGCTCCCGGCGGATCTGGACGCGCGGAGCCTGCTGGGGCACCTGCGCGGCGGACCGCCGCCCGCGGGCCCGCGCGACCTGTATTTTGTGCGGCGCGAGGGCGGGCCGGCGTACGGCGGCCAGGATTACCACGCGCTCATCCGCGGGAACTGGAAGCTGCTGCGCAACTCCCCCTACGGCGCGCTCGAGCTCTATGACCTCGCGCAGGACCCCGGGGAACGCACCAACCTGGCCGCGAAGGAACCGCGCGTCGTCCGGGAGCTGCAGGCCGCCCTGAGCGCGCAGATCCAACGCGGTGGCGCCGTGCCGTGGCAGGCCCCCGGGGCCCGCTGAACGGGCGGGACGGGCGGAGTTTTTCCTCCACCCCACCGCGCGAATCCCCCACCGTCCCCGGATGACCATCAACTGGCTGCTCTTCCTGCCCGCCGTGGTGCTGCTGTGGACGCCCATCGCGCTCCTGCAGGGGAAGAAGGCCCGCCACCGCGTGGTCGACATCGGCTGGCACGGCT
>Ga0172372_10009528_pt1 | contig 12617 bp, 15 predicted proteins | sample LakKiv5m_2_FD_114544 | JGI IMG/M metagenome (GOLD analysis project Ga0172372, IMG submission 114544) | Freshwater microbial communities from Kabuno Bay, South-Kivu, Congo - kab_092012_9.5m | ecosystem: Environmental > Aquatic > Freshwater > Lake | place: Democratic Republic of the Congo...
ATTTGAAAATAATTTCCTTGTGACCCTGGAAAAAAGACACCCGGAAATCTTACAGAACTTTAAGGCAGGTAAACTGGAGAAAGAAGATACCCAGCGTATTGAGGCGCTTGCCGATGAGTTGTCTAAAGCTTACTCGCTTTAATGCAGGATAAATAAATAATTATGGCAGCTAATTTAAAAGAAGTAAGAGAGAGAATTCGCTCGGTAAATAATACCCAGCAAATTACCAAGGCAATGAAAATGGTTTCTGCAGCTAAACTCAGGCGTGCCCAGCAAGCTATACAGCAAATGAGACCTTATGCCGAAAAACAAACTTCTTTGCTTAGAAATATCCTTTCTAACCTGGATGGCGACTTTGCTTCTGCTTTCAGCGTGCAAAGAACCGTCAATAAGGCTTGTGTTGTCGTAGTCACATCAAACAGAGGCCTTTGCGGTGCCTTTAATTCCAATGTGGTGAAAGCTGCCATCCAGGCGATTGAAGATAAATACAGAAAAGTCCATGATGAGGGTAATCTGACTATTCTTTGTGTTGGTAAAAAGGGGTATGAAAATTTGACAAAACGTTACCCCAAAGCACATTTTATTACCGATTATATCTCTCTTTTTGAAAATTTATCATTTGACTCCGTCGCCCGGGTACCTGCCTATTTGATGGGGGCTTTTGAAAGCGGTGAGTTTGATGCAGTAGATATTGCTTACGGCCGGTTCAAAAATGCGGCAACCCAGTTTGCTGAACTGGAAGCATTTTTACCCGTTCCTACTATTGATGTGAAGGATAGTGGAAAAAATAAGGCAGACTATATCTTCGAACCGGATAAATCGTCCCTGCTTACCTTCCTGATTCCTTCCATATTGAAGTCTCAGTTCCAGAAATGTGTCCTGGATACCAATGCTTCAGAGCACGGAGCGAGAATGACAGCCATGGACAAGGCTACAGATAATGCCAATGAACTTTTAAGAGATCTTAAAATTTCCTATAATAAGGCAAGACAAGAATCTATAACTAAAGAAATTCTGGAAATTGTCGGCGGTGCATCAGCATTAGCTTCTTCCTGAATATCTTTTATTTTTATATTAAAATCCTTCATGGTGTAATGACACGATGAAGGATTTTTTTATGACTGTCCGAAATCTATTTCGGTATTATCTCCTATATTTAAATGTTGTCCGCCTGAAGATAAGCTGACATCATTTCCCACAATGGATTTCTTGAGGATGATCTCGTTTAATTTACTGTAATTTCCAATGATGGAATTGGAAAGGATTGACTGGTTGATTTCCACGTTATCCCCTATGGTCACATGCGGGCCAATAATGGAACTGGTCAGTTTACATTTTTTTCCAATGCTGACCGGATGAATAATAATGGTATTGTCATAAGGGGGTAAATCGACAGAAGCATAGCCTTCTTTATCTAAAAACAGGGCATTAGTCTCCAGAAGGACTTCTTTTTTACCGCAATTGAACCAATTGTCAACCTCAATAGCAGAGAATGGAATGCCGTTTGAAATCATACGCATAATGGCATCGGTCAGGGGAAATTCATCTGCCGTATTTATATTATGCTCCATATTGTATGAAATGGCTTCAATAAGCTTAGATACCTCTTTAATTCTGTAGATACCTACCATCGCCTTATTTGATATTGGAATACTTGGCTTTTCAATAACCTTAGTTATCAGATTGTTGTTTCCAATCTCCACTACGCCAAATTCTCTGGGATCTGGTACTCGTTTTATGGCTATACAGCTGTTTGGCGATTGCATGAAGAGCGAAAAATTAACATCGGTAATGGTATCTCCAAAGGCTATAACTACCTCTTCGGCATCCTGAAAAAAGGATCTGCCTGTCCATAGGGCATGTGCTGATCCTAGTCTTTCTTCCTGATAAATAAAGGAAACGGAAAGGTGTGGGTATTTTTGTTCTACGAAAGCTTTAATCTTTTCTCCCAGGTACCCTAAAATAAATAAAAATTCAGTAATGCCTTGTTCAACAAGAGGGTCAATGATAAAGGAAAGTACCGGCTTTCCTGCCACTGGAATGAGTGGTTTTGGCTGCGTATAAGTGAGGGGTCTTAACCGGGTGCCAGCGCCTGCAACAGGAATTATGGCTTTCATAACATTCGTTTTTAGGCATTTTAAAGGTTCGAATATAGCACATTTAAACAACCTTTTTTCTTTATTAACTATTATCTATGTTAAGATTATCGTATTAAAAAATGTGAAATGAATCGCAAGGTTACCTATCTCCTGATTTTTATATTCCTGGCTGTGCTGGTCGGACGTTATCTTTATTTTAGACCAGCCTATCTGGAAAATGACACCGTTCCCGATTTTTCAGCCCGAACTATTAACGGAAAAACCTTTAATTTAAAGGAATTAAGAGGGAATTATGTTTTTATTGACTTTTGGGGTAGCTGGTGCGGACCGTGCAGAAGAGAAAATCCAAGGCTTCGGGCAGTATATGAGAAATATAAAAATACCCGCTTCAAGGAGGCAAATTCTTTTCAGTTAGTCAGTATTGGTATTGAAAAATCAAAAAATTCCTGGTTGCAGGCCATACAAAATGATCAGCTCGACTGGCCATTGCATATCCTGGATGTATCAGAAAGTCTGCGTTTTTTTAATGGTCCTCTTTCTTCTTTATATAACATAAAAGAGGTGCCAACTACTTATCTGATTGATCCGGATGGAAAGGTGCTGGCCCAAAATTTAGACCTGCTGATGCTGGACTCTTTTCTCCAAAATAATGCCAGAATGGAGTCAAAATGAATGAATTCTCAGGGATTATATGACAATTTGTCGCAAATTAAATTATGGCAATATAATTGATGAAGAATGTTGCTACAAAATAAATGAATATGAGTCTATCTTTTGATCTGGAAAATGAGGAACTTCCTGACAACGCTGGTACAGAACCACTGGAGGAAATAGAGCATGAAACAACTCAGCATGATGATGCCTCAAATGGCATTGAAAAATTAGAACGCGAGAACCAGGAACTAAAGGATAAATACCTCCGGCTCTTTGCGGAATTTGATAATTATAAAAAAAGGACCGTTAAAGAACGTCTGGACCTGATGCGTACAGCCGCACAAGAAACTATTCTGGCCATTTTACCTGTCCTGGACGATTTTGACAGAGCTAAAAAACTGGCAGATGAACCTGGCAGTAAGGAGGTATTCAGCGAAGGTGCCAATATCGTCTATCATAAACTTTATGCGGTATTGAAAAATAAAGGCCTCGAACCAATGGAAACCAATCACCAGGACTTCGACCCCGAATTTCATGAGGCACTGACCGAAATTCCAGCACCAACGGAAGAATTAAAAGGTAAAATTATTGATACTATAGAAAAAGGGTATAAACTGGGTGATAAAATTATCCGATACGCAAAAGTCGTAGTTGGAAATTAATATCCGCTCTGCCAAATTAACCAGAATAACCATTGAATATGGCTAAAAGAGATTATTACGAGGTATTAGGTGTTTCTAAATCGGCCGATGCCTCGGAACTAAAAAAGGCTTACCGTAAACTTGCCGTCCAGTATCATCCCGATAGGAATCCGGATGATAAAGGAGCAGAAGAGAAATTTAAGGAGGCTGCAGAAGCTTATGAAGTGCTTAGCGATCCTGACAAAAAAGCAAGGTATGATCGTTATGGTCATGCAGGTGTTGAAGGACAGGGCGGTTTCTCCGGCGGCGGTATGACAATGGATGATATTTTTAGTCAATTCGGGGATGTTTTTGGTGACTCCGGCTTTGGATCGTTTTTTGGTGGTGGCGGAGGTGCTTCTTCCGGAAGGCAAAGGGGACAGAAAGGAACCAATCTGCGAATAAAAGTAGCACTTACCCTGGAAGAAATCGCCCATGGTGTGCACAAGAAAATTAAGGTTAAAAAAGAGGTTGCCTGTAATTCTTGTAATGGGTCTGGTGCTAAGGATTCCAGTTCTGTTAAGGTGTGTAATACTTGCGGTGGTAACGGGGTTGTTCGTCAGGTAAGAAATACCTTTCTGGGTCAGATGCAAACAACAGTTACCTGCCCGACATGTAATGGGTCCGGAAAAATTATATCTTCTTTTTGTGTTGTTTGTAAAGGTTCAGGTACTTCTCATGGAGAGGAAACCATCGACATAGATATACCTGCAGGTGTTGAATCAGGTATGCAGCTAAGTATGCGCAATAGAGGTAACGCTGGTCAAAAAGGAGGACCTGCCGGTGATTTGATTATCAATATTGAGGAAAAGGAACACGAATTTCTGCAAAGAGACGGGCAAAATATTCTGTATGAACAATTTCTGAGTTTTGCCGATGCTTCCATTGGTACCCAGGTTGAAGTCCCTACCTTAGATGGTAAAGTAAGAATAAAAATTCCACCCGGCACACAATCTGGTAAAATTTTTCGTTTACAGGATAAAGGTCTTCCCTCGGTACAGGGTTATGGAAAGGGCGATCAACTGATTCACGTAAATGTCTGGACGCCTAAAAAATTAACGAATGAAGAACGGGAGCTTCTTGAGAAAATGAGGGCTATGCCAAATTTTACCCCTTCTCCCCAAAAATCAGATCGTACACTCTATGAAAAATTACGCGATTATTTTAAATAAATGAATCTATGAATATCCATCCGATTTTTTTTTTGTTACTTATTTTTGCCTTTTCCTGCCATAATGAAAAGGTGATTATTGAAAAAAAAGCAAAAATCGACGAAAATATCGGATGGGCATTCTCAGATAGTCTTCAGGTCGATTTCTCAGTTTCCGATACTTCCCGTTTCTACGCTATGCGATTGCAGATGCAATATCATCCTGATTTTGGCTTTGAAAATGTATATACCCGTATTCAAACCTTTTTCCCTGACGGCAAACAGATTTCCCAGCTTCTTTCTTTACAACTGACCAATGAAAGCGGTGCCTGGGCGGGTACATGTTCCAGTCAGTCTTGTGAGATTGAAATACCCCTTCAGGAATATATCATTTTCCCTGCACTGGGTAAATACAAACTATCCATAGCGCAATATACAAGAACAGATACCCTGAAGGATATCAAAAATTTATCCTTTTTTCTTGTCGATATGGGTGACAGAAAACGGCTGACCAGATAAAAGGTTACCTGCTCAGATACATATTTCGCTGGTTATTCAACATTCTGAAAAATGGATCGCTAAGGTCCTTTATAAATCTGATTTCTTCTCCTGTTGATTTCATTTCCGGTCCCAGATTTTTATCCACATTCGGGAATTTATCGAATGAGAAAACGGGAACCTTTATGGCATAGCCCCGGGGTTGTGGCTTGATATCAAAATCACTCAACTTGTGGGTACCCAACATTATTTTCGTGGCAATCTGAAGATAAGGAACCTGATAGGCTTTTGCAATGAAAGGGGTAGTTCTTGAGGCACGCGGATTGGCTTCAATGACATACACCTTGTTATCTTTTATAGCAAATTGTACATTGATAAGTCCTTTTATATGCAGGGCGAAGGCTAGTTTTTCTGTATATTCAACCATAGTGGTTACCGCTTCAACACTTAAACTGTAAGTAGGTAATACTGCTGAAGAGTCCCCTGAATGGACGCCGGCAGGTTCTATATGCTCCATGATGCCCATAATGTGAATATTTTCACCGTCACAGATGGCATCTACCTCTGCTTCTTTAGCTCTGTCCAGAAAGTGGTCAATGAGGATGGTATCGCCAGAAAGATTTTTAAGAATGTGCAGCATCTGATTTTCTAATTCCTGATCATTGATGACAATACGCATACTTTGACCACCTAATACATAGGAAGGTCTGACTAAAACCGGATAGCCAACTCTTTTTGCAATTTCAATACCTTCATCGACTTCTGTGGCAGCGCCATATTCCGGGTAAGGTATTTCCAGTTTTTTCAATAAATCGGAGAAGGCGCCTCTGTCCTCGGCAAGATCCATATCCGGAAAAGAAGTACCAATGATAGGAATACCTTTGTTATGGAAAGTTTTAGCCAATTTGAGCGCTGTCTGTCCACCCAGTTGTACGATAATTCCGGCAGGTTTTTCCAGCTCTATAATTTCTTCCAGGTGTTCCCAGAAAACGGGTTCGAAATATAATTTATCTGCTATATTAAAATCTGTGGAAACAGTTTCGGGATTACAATTGACCATTATCGATTCAAAACCAGCATCTTTTATTGCCAGTAAACCGTGAACACAACAATAATCGAATTCAATACCTTGCCCAATACGATTTGGCCCTGAGCCAAGAACAATAATTTTCTTTTTATCCCGGGTGGCAATACTTTCATTTTCCTGATCGAAAGTAGAGTAAAAATAAGGTGTTTTCGCTTCGAATTCAGCAGCACAGGTATCTACCATCTTAAAGGTTCTTCTGATATTGAGCGATTTTCTGTGAGACCTTACCTTTTCTTCTTCTTCATGCATCAGTCTGGCAATCTGAAGATCAGAATAACCCACTTCTTTCATTTCCCTGAGGAGTTGAGCCGGAACCTCCTCAATCGCATCATATTTTTCCAGGCTGATTTCGTATTTCAGCAAACGTTTGATTTGCTTTAAAAACCAGGGATCAATACGGGTAAGATTTTGTATAGTTTGGGTTGCAACGCCCAGTTTCATGGCATCTTTAAGTCGGAACAGGCGGTCATCGGAGACAACTTCCAGGCGTTTTAATACATTGGCAATATTTGTCCATTCCTGATGATCGGCACCTAAGCCAATTTTTCCATTTTCCAGGGACTGACAAGCTTTTTGAAGCGCTTCAAGGAAATTACGGCCTATACCCATAACCTCACCCACCGATTTCATCTGTAAGCCCAGACGGTGATTTGCTCCAGGGAATTTATCAAAATTCCAGCGGGGAATTTTAACAATTACATAATCAAGCGTAGGTTCAAAAAAAGCTGATGTTGTTTTGGTTATTTGATTTTTAAGTTCATCGAGCGTATAGCCTAAAGCTAACTTGGAAGCTATTTTGGCAATAGGATAACCAGTAGCTTTCGAGGCCAGGGCAGAGGAACGGGAAACCCTTGGATTTATCTCAATGACGATTAATTTTTCAGTGACAGGATCCTGAGCAAACTGGATATTACAGCCTCCTGAAAAATTTCCTAAAGAGCGCATAGCCTGAATGGCCTCATCACGCATTTGCTGATAAGCGGTATCAGAAAGTGTCATAGCAGGTGCAACTGTAATAGAATCTCCGGTATGAATACCCATTGGGTCCAGATTTTCCACCGTACAAATGATAACCACATTATCATTTTTGTCGCGAAGTAACTCTAATTCGAATTCTTTCCAGCCTAATACCGCTTTTTCAACCAAAACCTCATGAGAGGGAGAGGCATTTAATCCGCGCCGGAGCGCCGCATCAAAGTCAGGCTCTTGCATAATAATGGCTCCACCAGTTCCGCCTAGGGTGTATGACGGTCTGATTACTAAGGGGAAGCCAATTTTTTGTGCAGCTTCCTTGCCTTCTAAAAATGAATTTGCAATGAATGATGGCGCAACGGAAAGTCCAATGTTGATCATGTGCTGTCTGAAGGCCTCCCTGTTTTCAGTTAATTCAATGGCATCTACATCGACGCCAATCATTTTGACACCATACTTTTCCCAAACCCCCATTTTGTCAATTTCAATGGCAAGATTCAAGGCCGTTTGACCTCCCATGGTTGGAAGTACCGCATCTATTTCCCTTTCTTCCAGTATCTGAATAATACTCTCGGGGGTAAGGGGTAATAAATAGATATAGTCTGCCGTAATATTATCCGTCATAATGGTGGCCGGATTGGAATTAATCAAGCTAACTTCGATACCCTCTTCCCGTAATGAGCGGGAAGCTTGTGATCCGGAATAATCGAATTCGCAGGCTTGACCTATAACTATAGGGCCACTTCCGATAATTAATACGGAATGGATGGAGGAATCTTTAGGCATGGGTTGGTTATCGTTAAATTGGCGCTAATATAAGATTAACAACTTGGAATAGCGGGATTTTGTATGACCTTTTTTGAAATAGCAGCCTGTATATACAGGTCCATTTTACAATTGATTATATATGATTCAAAATAATAGGTGGAGAATAGTGTTCCAGGTTAATTAAAATTTTGCTATTTCCTTCTTTTATAGAATAAATCTTCTTTTTGATTAAATTAAATTCTAATTTTCCTTTTTTCAGATTTTTTGTAAATCCCGCGGGGATTACAAATTGATTATCTGGCTGAGGTCCTTTAATTTCTAAATTAACGGCTTGCTGGTTCTCATCAATCAAAAGAATGACGAGGGTCTCCTCAGATTGAACCAGTTGTTCGTCCTGCAAGGTGAAGAAAAAATCATTTGAAGATTCCAGCGTTTTATTGGTAATAAATAAATTTGGTTGGGTAAGGGTAAGATTTATTTGTTGCAGGCCTTTCGGACAGTGAACCAGTTCAACTTTCATGTCTTTCTGATAAGAAGCCAGAAATTCTCCGGAATAAAAGCGGGTGAATTCTGACCGGGGTCGCTCCTGCAATAGAATATTATTGAAAGCAGGGACTGATTTCCAATCTGGCTTCTGTATTGAACTATCTGCCTGTTGGTCGCCAAATTCTGCCTGAACGGTATAATATCCTTCCGGATTTAAATATCTGACGTAAACACTGCCGACAATGGAGGGAATGACTTCTTTTTTATTTTCCTCTTTACAAGAATAAAATAAGCTTAATAAAATAAGGCAGGCGAATTTTAATTTCATAGTCCTAAAAATAAATCCAAATATAAGACCTATTTATCATACAATTAAATTTATACCCCGGAACTACAAAACAAAATAAGACCTGCTTAAATTTGAAAAAATAATTTATCTTGTAAATCGCTTTTAAATATTCAGGGTTATGAAAAAGATGGATAGAAGAAAATTTATGACTTCAGCTGCCACTGCTGCATCGTTTATAATTATTCCGAGGCATGTTTTGGGTGGGAAGGGGTACATAGCACCCAGTGATAAAGTTAATGTGGGCCTGGTTGGTGCAGGAGGAAAGGGTAAGGAAAACGTTCAGGACCTTTTTAAGCTGGAGGATGTTCAGGTCACTTGTATTGCAGATCCTGCCGAATACTGGGATTTAAACCGTTTTTATTATAAAACTGTGGCCGGTTCAGGTCCTGTTTCTGAGATGGTTGAGAATCATTATAAAAGCAGATCTCCTAATTCAAAGGTAAATATTTATACCGATTTCAGAGAAATGCTGGGTAAAGAAAAATCGCTGGATGCAATTTTATGCGCTACTCCCGATCATTTACATGCCTATGTTTCTATCTTATCCATGCAGGCAGGAAAACATGTATATTGTGAAAAACCTTTAACACATAATATTTATGAGGCCCGTCAGGTTCAAAAAATAGCCGGAAGTACCGGATTAGCTACTCAGATGGGTAATCAGCTGCATAGCTCTCCAGCTATCAGAAATGCCGTGGAATATCTGCGTTCAGGTATTATTGGTGAAGTAAGGGAGGTTCATTCATGGGTTCCGGCAACCCGCTGGACGAATAGCCTGAATGAAGTCCCAAAAACTGCATCTCCGGTTCCCAAGGGTTTAAACTGGGATTTATGGATTGGGCCTAAAACATACAGGCCTTTTCATGAGGTGTATGCGCCCGTAACCTGGCGTGATTTCTGGGAATTTGGATTAGGTGCCCTGGGTGATTTTGGTTGTCATGACCTGGATGCAGCGACCTGGGGCCTGGAACTTGGGTTGCCTTCAAAAATACAGGTTCATCCGGCCGGTTTTAGTAATGCTGATATCATTCCCTACGGAGAGATAGGGTATTTCAGTTTTCCGGGGAAAAAGGCAAATGAATCGATAGAGGTTACCTGGTATTCCGGCGGCTTGTATCCTAAAAAGCCGGCAGAAATTCCTGCTGATTTTACCTTTTCAAGACGTGGGGCTATGTACATTGGGGAAAAAGGAGTGATGGTAACGGGAAATGGAGCCGTTCCTGCAATTTTCCCAAAAACTGGATTTTCCAATCCTGTGGAAACAACGTTTAAGCTGCCTCCTACAGAAGGGCATCATCGTGACTGGATTAATGCCATAAAGGGAGGACCAGCTGCCAGTTCTAATTTTGAATACGGAGCTCACCTTACGGAGATCACCCTGCTGGGTGTTCTTTCACTCCGTTTGGGCGGTGCTCTCATACAATGGGATGCTGAGAATATGAAAGCTATCGGGCTTCCCAAAGCGGACAAATACATCAGAGAACCGGAAAGAAAAGGATGGGAATTACCAAATGGATAAATTAGGTATCAGTGTCTATTTGATGACCTGTTATTTAAGATTTTTTTACTGCGAAAAGTGGTTAGGGACATAAAAACAGCAATCTTGTCGCAAATATTTACTAAATTTGCGACAATAATAGGCAAAATAATGGCTGAAAGTATTGAAATACAAATACTTGGAAGAATAAAAAAAGCAGGAAGGGGTGTGCTTTTTTTACCGACAGCTTTGTGGCTTATGGCAATGCCAAAGCCGTAAGCAAAGCTTTGCAGCGATTAGTTAAAGCAGGTGAAATAGAAAGGGTTGCTGTGGGTATTTATGTACGCCCGGTAATGGATACCATTATTGGCAAGGTTTCTACCAGTGTTGAGGATATTGCCAAGGCTATTGCAAGGCGAGATAGGGCAAGGATTGTGCCTACGGGTGACTATGCCCTAAACAGATTAGGCCTATCTGCACAAGTTCCCTTAAAAGTTGTTTTTCTGACAGATGGAGCTGCAAGAAAAATAAAGATTAGGAATACCAGTATAACGTTTAAAAAAACCGCTCCAAAAAATGTAGCTGCTGTCGGCGAAATAAGTCGGTTGTCCATACAAGCGTTACGCAGTATTGGAAAAGAAAAGGTGATTGCCGATGAGATAAAAAAAATACAACAGGTGTTGGGTAAAGAAAAAAAAAGCAAGCTGGAATATGATATACGCCTTGCACCGGTTTGGATAAGAGAAATAATGAAACCGGCACTAAATCAAATGGCCGATGAATAAAAAAGCAATAAAGGAATGGCTAAAGCTAACGGAACAGAACAAGCAAAACATCTTCCGTGAAATAGCTATGGATATTAACCTGCCTCCGGCTGCCATAGAAAAAGACTGGTGGGTAGTACGCACATTGGAATTGGTTTTTGCCAGTTCCATTGCACCGCATACTGTTTTCAAAGGTGGTACATCGCTAAGCAAGGCTTGGAATTTAATAGACCGCTTTTCAGAAGATATTGATTAGGCATTAGACAGGAGGTTTTTAGGATTTGACAAAACAAATGATGAAATGACTGGTTCGCAAGTTAGAAAGCTGAGACAGGCTTCGGGGAAATTCATCAAAGAAAAATATTTTCCTCAACTAGCTGAATTATTTAACGCAGCAGGATTGAATGTTACTATTCAACTAGGAGAAATAAAAACAGATGACTAGGACCCCTTGATTATTGAAATTTATTATCCAAGTGTAACGGAATCGATTGCATACCTGCATCCAAGAGTGTTGATTGAAGTTGGCAGTCGTTCTTTGATAGAACTATTCGGCAACAGAAGTTTTACTTCCATGGTAGGTGAGAAATACAAAGGGAGAGCATTTGCCGATGGCAATATTATCATTCCATCTGTTAATCCACAGAGAACATTTTTAGAAAAAATATTCCTACTGCATGAAGAATTTCAATTGCCTACAGAAAAGATAAAAATAGAACGAAAAAGCCGGCATTTATATGATTTAGAAAAACTGATGGATACCGAATATGCTATATCAGCTTTAAGAATTGCAGCACTGTATCAAACCATTGTTCAACACAGGGCTAAACTTACGCCACTAAGAGGAATAGATTACGCCAATCACACCCCAGATAAAATTAATCCCATTCCTTCGGATGCTATTATCAAAGAATGGGAAAAAGACTATCAAGCCATGCAGGAAAGTATGTTATACAATCCTTCATTGCCATTCGATAATTTGATAGAAAGGATGTATGAACTAAAATCCCGAATTAATAATCTGCCAACTGCAAACTGATAACTATAAACTATGTTACCACTCCAACAAGCCTACGAAGTACAACATTCCATACTGGAATATCTAAAAGCTACTTTTAGCTTTAAAGACAGGGATGTGCATGAGGCTTTTTACAAGTTTGTAACCGATGCGGAAGATGGCATTTTTAAAGGGCCTTATGTTTCATTGAAATTGCCATTCGTAAAAGCAACCGATGATGAACTCATTCCGATGCAAATTGCTCCGGGTTTTCTATCGAATTATTTCCCGTTTCCTACAACTACAAGGTTATGACGATGATGAATTATTTTAATTATTAGATTAACTTCGCTGATAATATCAGTGAGGAGTACCACACTTATATCTGAAAAAGTTCAGTTATTTTTTTGATTTTTTTAACCCGTCAAATCATACTCTGAGGTGGCTCAGTTTGACCGGAATCACTGGCTCAGTTTGCCCCAGATTTAGTGGCTCAGTTTGACCGGAATATGCAACCAGGCAAACCGTATGAAATTGACCACCCTTTTAAGTGCTAAATTAGGTCTGGTTTAATCAGAAACATAAATGGAGGCTATATTTCCCTTTTGTCAGTTTAGATTTTTTCTGAAAAATGCA
>Ga0172372_10009529_pt1 | contig 12616 bp, 10 predicted proteins | sample LakKiv5m_2_FD_114544 | JGI IMG/M metagenome (GOLD analysis project Ga0172372, IMG submission 114544) | Freshwater microbial communities from Kabuno Bay, South-Kivu, Congo - kab_092012_9.5m | ecosystem: Environmental > Aquatic > Freshwater > Lake | place: Democratic Republic of the Congo...
AGCTCCGAGGTTCGAGCTCCGAGGTTCGAGCTCCGAGGTTCGAGCTCCGAGGTTCGAGCTCCGAGGTTCGAGCTCCGAGGTTCGAGCTCCGAGGTTCGAGCTCTGAGGTTCGAGCTCTGAGGTTCGAGCTCTGAGGTTCGAGCTCTGAGACTCGAGGGTTGACGTCTAGAAGTTGATTTCGCTGCCGATGCATTCGGCTGTGTGACGAGGTGGTTTACCAACGCCCACGCACGCATGTCGACCGGAGTGCTCCCGCCACCATGTCCGGACCCATTTCCGAATCCGAGATCGAAACGAAGGTCATCGAGACCATCGCGGACCAACTTGGCGTTGCCAAGTCGGAGGTCACGCGCGAAAGCGAGTTCGACAAGATCTGCGACAGCCTCGACAAGGCCGAACTCATGATGGAGTTCGAGGACCGATTCGAGATCTCGATCACAGACGAGTCGGCGAGCAAGCTCACGCGGGTGTCAGACGCGATCGAGTTCATCCAGCGAACCCTCGCGGGAAGTCGCTAGTCCGCCACGCACCTCGCGGCAGGAACGAGGAACGAACCAGATGCGCACCATCACGCTCCGCAGGGTCGTCGTCACGGGCATCGGCGCGGTGTCGAATCTCGGCACCAGCGCCAAGGCCACGTGGGAAGGGATGAAGGCCGGAAGGTCGGGTATCTCGCCGCTGCGCAGTTTTCCGCAGAACGAGGACTGGACCGTCCGCTTCGCGGGCGAAATCCACGACTTCGATCCCTCGCACGTCGTCGACGGCCGCGAGCAGAAGCGCATCGATCGCGTTGCGCTCTTCGCGATGGCGGCCGCGCACGAGGCGGTGCACGATTCAGGCCTCGATCTCAAGAACGCGGCCGATCCCTACCGGAACGGCACGATCATCGGATCCGGCATCGGCGGCGTCCTCACCATGGAAGAGGGGCACTCAAAGCTCCTGCAGACCGGCCCCCGACGCGTGAGCCCGTTCGTCGTGCCGCGCCTCATGGTGAACGCGGCTCCCGGCAACGTGTCGATCCAGTTCAACCTGCGCGGCCCGAGCACCGCGGTCGCCTCCGCATGCGCGTCGAGCGGTCACGCGATGGGCATGGCGATGCACGCGATCCAGCGCGGCGACTGCGACGTGATGGTTGCGGGCGGAAGTGAAGCGGCGATCACGCCGCTCACACTATCGGCCTTCGCGTCGATGAAGGCACTCTCGACCCGCAACGATGATCCCGCGAGGGCCTCGCGTCCATTCGACAAGGACCGCGACGGCTTCGTCCTCTCCGAGGGCGCTGCGATCGTCGTCCTCGAGGAGCTTGAGCACGCGAAGAAGCGCGGCGCGCGGATCTACGCCGAACTCGCCGGCTACGGCGCGACGGGCGATGCCTATCACATCGCCGCACCCGACGAGCAGGGCTCGGGTGCCTACAAGGCGATGGAGACGGCGCTCCGCGACGCGGGCCTCTCCGTGGGTGACGTCGGCTACATCAACGCCCACGGCACCTCGACGCCACTTGGCGACAAGGCCGAGGTCGGCGCGGTGAAGCGCCTCTTCGGCGATCATGCGTTCAAGGTGGCGATGAGTTCGACGAAGTCGATGACCGGTCACGCGCTCGGCGCGGCGGGTGGCATCGAGACGATCCCCACGCTCATGGCGATCCACGAGGGAATCCTTGCCCCCACGATCAACCTCGATCATGCCGACGAGGGTTTCGACCTGAACTTCGTCCCGAACGTCGCCCAGGAAGCCCGTGTCAACGTGGCCCTGAACAATACGTTCGGCTTCGGCGGCCACAACGTCAGCCTGGTCTTCAAGCGGTTCGCCTGAGCCGACGCTGCTCTCCAACCGGGATTCCGATGGCTTGGGTGCCCGGGCACGCAATCCCCGGGACGGTCGCCGTGCGCCGCCGGCGGGGCGTCCCTGCTGGCCCCTCGCGCCCGGATTCCCGCCATTCCGGCCGAACGACGCCGCCACCCTCGCGGATTCTCCCCACGCCACGGATGGCGCCAAAGACACCCCGTCCGGTTGGCCGATAAAGGCCCTATGCCGAACGACCTTGCCCGCATCCTCCGGCTCGAGGTTCCGCTGATCGTCCAGATCGCGGAACGCCGCATGCCGCTTTCCGAGGTGACGGCCCTCACCCATGGCTCGATCATCGAACTCCCGAAGCAGATCGAGGAGGAGTTAGACGTTCTCGTCAACAACAGCCGGATCGGCACAGGCCGTGCGGTGAAGGTCGGCGAGAACTTCGGTATCCGCATGACGCAGGTCGGTGCGGTCGGCGAGCGCGTCGCCGCGCTCGGCGGCTGATCGAGGCGGCTGATCGAGGCGACTGATCGAGGCGACTGATCGAGGCGACTGATCGATGCGGGGATCGTTCCCCGCGCCCCGTCCCGAGTCGTCCCGAGTCGTCCAGTGTCGTCCAGTGTCGTCCCGAGTCGTCCAGTGTCGTCCAGTGTCGTCCCCGAGAGTCCCCAAGACTTCCCAATGAGTCCCCCCGCTGCCTCGCAGCGTCGAGAGTAAGGTCCCGCCATGCCACGCAACATCCCCGTCGGAAACGGCGAAATGCTTGTCGCCTTCGACGACTCCTATCGGATGCGCGATCTCTACTGGCCGCACGTCGGCCAACCGAACCACACCGGTGGGCACCTGCAGCGCTTCGGCGTGTGGGCCGACGGGCAGTTCGCGTGGATCGATGCGCCGGGCTGGACGCGCGACCTCCGCTACAAGCCCGACACGATGGTGACCGAGGTGCGTCTACGTCATGAGCGCCTTGGGCTTGAACTGATCTGTAACGACGCCGTCGACTATTGGAGCCCGGTCTACTTCCGGCGCGTGGTGGTCACCGACATCCTCGGCAAGCCGCGCGACGTGCGCATCTTCTTCCATCACGACATCAGCGTGAACGAGTCACCGGTCGGCGACACGGTCATGTTCGACCCGCAGACTGGCGGGCTCGTTCACTACAAGGACAACGTCTACTTCCTGCTGAACGGCTGCTCGTCGGGGCGCTTCGGCGTCGATCACTGGGCGACCGGCGCGAAGCGCATCGGTGATGCCGAAGGCACGTGGCGTGATGCAGAGGATGGCCTGCTGTCGCGGCATTCGATCGCGCAGGGTTCGGTCGACTCGACGATCGGCTTCGGAATCGCGCTCTCGCCGTGGGGCTCGGGCTCGATGCACTGCTGGCTCGCCGCCGGCCGCACGCACGAGCAGGTCATCGCACTCAACGACAAAGTGCGCATGAAGACGCCGCAGCGGATGATGGACCGTACCGAGGCGTACTGGCGACTGTGGGCGCTGAAGGAGCCGCTCGATCTCTCGCCGCTGCCCGAACGGCTGCGCGACATGTTCGTGCGGAGCCAGGTGATCTGCCGCACGCAGATCGACAACGGTGGCGCGATCATCGCCGCGAACGACTACGACATCACGCACTTCGCGGGCGACACCTACTCGTACATGTGGCCACGCGACGGCGCGCTTGTGTCGCATGCGCTCGTCCTCGCCGGTCACGGCGAGATCTCGCGGAACTTCTTCCGCTTCTGCGAGCGGGTGATCACGAAAGACGGCTACTTTCTCCACAAGTACAACCCGACGGGCACGCTCGCCTCGAGCTGGCATCCGTCGGTCCTCGACGGCGAGCGCGTGCTGCCGATCCAGCAGGACGAAACTTCGCTCGTCATCTGGGCGCTGCGTCGACACTTCCAGGTGTTCCGCGACGTCGAGTTCATCAAGTCGACCTACAACACGCTGGTCGTCGAGCCCGCAAACTGGATCCTCCGCTACCGCGACCACAACGGGCTGCCGCTTCCCTCGTGGGATCTCTGGGAAGAGCGCCGCGGCGTGCACCTCTTCACCGTCGCGTCGACGATCGGCGCGCTGAAGGCGGCGGCGAGTTTCGCGCAGGACATGGGCGCGTACGACCGCGCGAGCGAGTTCAACGAGGGCGCCGAGCGGATGCGCGGCGCGATGATCCGCCACATGTGGGAGCCGGAGCGCGGGCGCTTCGCGCGCATGGCGACGCCGCTGTCGGACGGCACCTATCGCCTCGACATGACGATCGACTCGAGCGCTTACGCGCTGTTTGCGTTCGGCGCGCTCGACGCCCGCGACCCGAAGGTGATGGCAATGATGGAGGCCGTGCGCGAGCGCCTTTGGGTCAAGACCCACATCGGCGGCATCGCCCGCTACGAGAACGACTACTACCACCGGGTCGAGCACTCGAACCTGAAGGACGTGCCCGGCAACCCGTGGGTTATCTGCACCTTGTGGGTGGCGCAATGGCTGATCGACTGCGCCGAGACGGTGGAGCAGCTTGAACTGGCGCTCCCCTACCTGCACTGGACCGCCGACCGGGCGTACCCGTCGGGCGTTCTCGCAGAGCAGTTCGACCCTTATACGGGCGCACCGATGTCGGTCAGCCCGCTCACGTGGTCGCACGCGACGGTCATGATCGTGACCATCAAGTACCTCCTGAAGCACGCGCAACTGACCGGGAGGCCCTCGGGCAGCCTGGCCGAGCGGGCCCTCGGAAAATCGCGATGATGCGGCACGGTTCCGGCGAATCCGCCCGGTGGATTTCCCGAACTGACCCCGCCTGCAGGAGTTGCGGGCGACGTCCGTTTGCACCGCGTCCGTGTCCGTCGCGTTCCTCCCATGCTTCCACTCGACCGGCAGTTTGCTGAAACCATCGACGGCGTGAGTCGCGCGCTCGCGGAGTGGTCGATCGGTCTCCTCTTCGAGCGGAACCCGGGCCTTGAGGGGCGTTACGGCGCTCAGGCGCGGCCGCTCTGGAAGGGCGAGATGTCGAACCGCCTCCAGTATCTCGCGGAGGCGATCGCCGCCGACCGCGCGGTGATCTTCATCGAAAGCGTGCAGTGGGCGCGCGCGGCATTCCTCGCCCGCGAGATGGAGCCGAACGATCTCGTCGAGAGCCTGACGGCGCTCGAGGAAACGGTGCGCGCGGAGCTGCCGACGCAGGTCGCCTCGCGTGCGGGACGCTTCATCTCAGAGGCGATCGCGTCGCTTGAGCGCGCGCCCGAGGGGCCGACCGTCACCGACACCTCGCTTGATGATCCGCGATTCGACGGCACGCGCGCGCGGCTCTACCTCATGCACATGCTTGAGCGCAAGCAGTCGAAGGCCGTCGAGGTGCTCGTCGATGCGGTGCGCGATGGTCGGACGGTCGCCGAGGTCTACGAGACGGTGATCGCGCCTGCGCTCGTCGAGGTCGGCCGCATGTGGCACCTCCGCGAGGCGACGGTGGCCGACGAGCACTACGTGACCGCGGCCACCCAGTCGGCGATGTCGGTGCTTCGAACGCGGCTGCCCGAGGGCCGCTCAAACGGTAAGTGGGCGCTCGCCGCGAGCGTCGGTGGCGATCTGCACGACGTTGGCATCCGCATGGTCGCCGATCTCCTTGAGTCGGAAGGTTGGCAGGTCGATTGCCTCGGCGCCAACATGCCGACGATCGACATCCTCGATCACATCCGCGACGACGTCGCCGACACTGGCGACGGTACCGCGAGCCGCGTGAAGTTCGACCTCATCTGCCTTTCGGCGAGCACCGGCCTCGTCGTCCGCTCGATCGCCGATGCGATTACCTCGATCCGTCGCGAGTGCGGCAGCGACTGCCCCGCGATCCTCGTGGGCGGCGGCCCATTCCGCGCGATCCCCGACCTCTGGAAGGTCGTCGGCGCCGACGGCTGCGCCCTCACCGCAAGCGACGCTGTTCGCGCGGCCGCCCGCGTATGCGGGTAAGTGGGTCGGCGGGAGGTTGGTGTCACTACACTCGCCGCATGTCGTTGTCAGGAACAGCCCCCACCGGCCGTGAGCGGCTGCGCGCGCGCGTGGTCGAGCGCTGCGAGCGTTGCCGCGCCGAGCGGGCGGTTGGATCGCCCGCCGTGTGCCGCTGCAGCGAGCCCGCGTGGCGGCCGTTCTGCTCGCGCTGTGCCCGGGCGTTCGACGCCGCCGCAACCAACGGCCTCTGCCCAACCTGCCTCGAGACCGCGCGAACAAACGGCGCGAAGTTGCGTGCGACGCTTGAGACGCGCCTTGTGCGCGACGGCGGTCTCGCAGGCGCGATCGCGGCGAGCGCGCGCCTCGAGACTCGCGCCGCGAACACCCTCGTGCAGTTCGGGCTCGCTGGCGTCGTGCCCGCGCTCCCTGCCTTCGCCGAGAAACTCGCCGACCCCGCGGCACCCCTGCCGCTCGGTGCCTCGGCGTCGAGGGCGAAAATGGCGGCGATCTCGGAACTGAGGCTCGAGGCCGCGTCGGTGCGCCTCGCCCTTGAGAAACTCGGCTACCTCGGGCAGCCGGTCGAGACGAAACTCGCACGGGTGGCCGCCGAAACGGCCGCCGCGGCCCGGCGCCTGGCCGCGTGGGCCGACCCCTCGGACAGCCTCGCCGCCGACGGCGCCCACGAGGGCGAACTTCGCGAGGCCGCCGAGACCCTCGCAGGTGGCCTGACCGCCGCCACCCCCCTTCTCGACTCGGTCCGAAACCGCGATCTGAGCCGCCTCGTCGAAGCCGTTGTCCGACGCGACCGGGCCGCCCGGCAGGTCGGCGCCGCGCTTGGCGTCGCCTGAAAGACTTCGCTTGCCTCCGCGTCAACACCTCGAACTGGTGTGAAACCCGCGAAAACGCCGACCTATACTCCACGACTATGTCAGTCCTTCAATCCTCCAACCCCGTCCTTTCCGATTCCGCACTCGACCGGATGATCGCCATGAATGGCGGCGCCGTCCGGTCCAACACGGCGACCGTCCAAGGCGTCATGGCGAAGACCGGCATCTGCACGGTGCTCGCGATCGCGGCCGGCGCCGTCGGCTACTACTTCGTCGCGCAGAACCCGACCCTGACGATGGTGGCCTTCATCGGCTCTCTCGTCGTGTCGCTCATCGCGTTCTTCGCGCTGATGGCAAAGCCAACGCTCGCCATCGTGGTCGCCCCGGTTTACTCGATCACGCAGGGCATCGTCCTCGGAACGCTGAGCGCCCTGCTCGGCTCCATGCTCGCATCGAAAGGAATTCAGGCCGCGGGCGGACTTGCGCTGCAAGCCTTCATCATCACCGGCAGCCTGATGGCGACCATGCTCGCCCTCCACACCTTCGGCATCATCCGTGCAGGCCCGCGCTTCACCTCGGTGCTCGCGCTTGTCACGATGGGCTTGATGGTCGCCATGCTTGTCGGTTGGATCGTCAGCCTGTTCGGCGTGTCGATCCCGTTCCTCAACCTCGGCTCCGCCTTCGACGGTGGCAAATCAGCTTGGATCGGCCTCGGGCTCAATGCGGGCATCCTCATCCTGGCGTCGCTGTGGCTCCTCGTCGACCTCGCGCAGATCGACGAGGCGGTCGCCGCCGGCGCCCCGAAGTCGATGGAGTGGTTCCTCGCGTTCGGCCTCATCGTGACCCTCGCGTGGGTCTATCTCGAGGCCCTCAAACTCGCGTTCCGCATCGCAGCGATGTTCGGCGACCGCAAGTGATCGGACGGTGAACGCGCGCCGGGAAGCCTGGCGCGACCCTCGCAAGATCCGACGCAAAGAGACGAAGCAACGCAAAAAGACGCCGGCGCTCTCGAGACTCGAGAGCGCCGGCGTTTCCTTTCCGCCTACGTCGGCCCGGTGAGGGGCAAGCGCTGGCGGTTCCACGTGTTCCGTCCGACGGGCGTCGATAGAGGCGCGTGCGACTCACGCCAGTTCTCGGCCACTCGCCGGCTTTGGTTTCGCTGTCCCGAGCCATCGGGACGGTCAGAATGTAGCACCGATTCAAAGTATCTCGGCAGCCAAACTCGCCAAATTTGACCGTTCCGTCTTCGAAAGCGACACGTGCCCGGCGATCCGCTGGCCCTTGAACCGCTCGATGGCGTGCGCCAGACCGTTCGATTGGGCATCCAAGTACGGGTTATCGATCTGGAGAATGTCGCCCGAGAGGACGATCTTGGTGCCGTCCCCGACGCGCGAAACGATGGTCTTGATCTCGTGGGGCGAGAGATTCTGGGCCTCGTCCACAATCATGAACTGGTGCGGGATCGACCGCCCGCGGATGTAGGTCAGGGGTTCCATGACCACTCGGCCAGTCGCCATCAACTGATCGAGCCGCTGCTCTGCGGTGCGGCTTTCGGGCCGCTCGTCGACGTGGCTTCCGCGCGTCGACAGCAGGTAGGTGATGTTGTCGAAGATGGGCTGCATCCACATCGACAGCTTCTCGTCCTTGTCGCCGGGCAGGTAGCCGATGTCGCGGCCGAGCGGCATGATCGGACGGGCGGTGAGCAGCTTGTCGAAGCGCTCCTCCTTGATCGTCTTGTGGAGGCCCGCCGCGATCGCAAGCAGCGTCTTACCTGTGCCCGCAGGGCCGGTGAGCGTGACGATCTTGACGTCGTCGTCGAGCAGGAGCTCGAGCGCCATCGTCTGCTGCACGTTGCGGCCCATGATCCCATAGACCGGCTTGCGCGGCCCGGTGACGGGAATCGCCGCGCCTGTATCGGCGAGAATGCGCGCGAGGCCGGTGTGGTGCTCGTCGAGTTCGTCGACGAGCATGATGAACTGGTTGGCGATCGGTTCGATCGCGAGCGCGTGCGCGCCGTCCGGCGTGCGAGCCTCGAAGCCCTCAAGCCGCTCGATCCGCAACTGCCGCTCGTCGTACAACTCGTCGATGATTTCGCCGGGCACCTTCGCGACCACGTAGCCCGCGTGCAGGAAGTCGGCAGCGATGTGGTCGTGCTCGAAATCCTCGGCCGGGATGCCGAGTGCGTCGCTCTTCACACGAGCGTTGATGTCCTTCGAGATGAAGACCGTGCGCTTGCCGCCGGTGTGGAGGTCGTGCGCCACGCCAAGGATGCGGTTGTCGGCCTTGTCGAGGTCGAGCGAGAAGTCGGCGTGCGCGCCGCAGCGCGCGACGCGGATCGATCCGCCCTGCTCGTTCCAGACCACGCCCTCGAAGAGTGCGCCCTGCGCGCGCAGCCGGTCGAGCGCGCGCGTCACCTGACGGGCATTGCGGCCGCGCTCGTCGTTGTTCTTCTTGAACGTGTCGAGTTCCTCGATGACCGCGAGGGGAATCACCACCTCGTGCTCGGCGAACTTGAAGATCGACTGCGCGTTGTGGAGGAGCACGTTCGTATCGAGAACGAAGTGCTTGCGCGTCGCGCCTCGCGCCGGTTCGGTGCGGGCGGGCGCGGTGTGTCCGAAGCCTTCGGTCACGCCATCCGTGCGGTCTTGGTTCAGCATGCAAGCCCTCCTGTGGCTGGAACTACGCTGATATACGCTTGTCCGTAGGGATAGTCGGCTTGGTTCGCTGACCTTTCAACCGCGTGGGGCAAAGATCCGGAGAATTCTCGCGATTCCCCTCCGAGCACCGTGCTTGGCCGCTCACGCAAGCGGATCGACGTCGGCCACCGAAACGCGGAACTCGACCCCGACCGCCTCCGCGTGCGCCGACAGCAGGGTGGCCAGCCGCGGCAGGTAGCCGCGCTCGGTGTTCGTATGCCCGGCAAGCAGCACCTCGAGGCCAAGCGCGTGCGCCCGGAGCACGTCGTGGTGCGACAGTTCACCGGTGACAAGCAGCGTGGCGCCGGCCGCGGCGGCCTTCTCGAGAAGGCTCGCGCCGCTCCCGGCGCACACGGCAAAGCGGTCGTGCCGTCGTGCGCTGCCGCGCGTCCGTGCGATCACGCCGCCGCCAAGGGCCGGACGCACGGCCTCGGCGATCTCGGCAGCAAGCTTCGCAGCGGAGAGCGTGGCAACACGCCCGGCACCCAGCCGAGGGTCGCCAGGAAGAGGCGCCAACGGCACCAGGTCGAAGGCGGGCTCTTCGTAGGGATGCGCGCCGCGCAACGCGGCGACCACGCGGCCGAGATCGCGGCGGTGGAACACCATCTCAAGCCGGACCTCGCCCACACGCTCAAGGTGGCCGGGCTTGCCGATGGCGGGATTCGAGCCTTCGGCGCCGAAGAAGGTCCCCTCGCCGCGCACCGTAAACGAGCAGTGGGAATAGGCGCCGATTTGACCGGCATTCGCCTCGGCGAGCGCGGTACGCACCTCTTCAAGCGCCGCCTCGGGAACGAAGACGACGAGTTTGTGCGTGTGTTCGCCCGTCGCCGCCGCCGGAGCGAGCGCGCGCACGTCGCGCGCGGCCGGATCGACCGTTTCGACAAGCCAGTCGTTGATGCCGCCGACCACGGCGTCGAGCGCCGTGTGCGGCGCGTAGATCGCGATGTTGGCGCGCACGGCGTCCATCGCCACGCGGCACTGCCACGTGGCGCCGTCAAGGCGCTCAAGCGGCCGGAAGAGCAGCGGGTGGTAGCCGACGATGAGTTGTGCACCAATCGCGCGCGCCTCCGCGAGCACTGCGGGCGTGACGTCGATCGCCAGCAGGGCGCGCCGAATCTCGCGGCCGTCTCCCGCCACAAGGAGACCCACGCGATCCCAATCCTCGGCAAGGGAAAGAGGTGCGATCTCACCGAGTGCGCGAACGAGTGCGTCGAGCGATGGCATGTCTGGGAGTGTACGGCGAACCGCTCACGCGCCGACGAGCATCGCCGCCCCGAGCATGCCCGCATCATCGCCAAGCGTGCTCGCGAGGATGTCGGTCTTGCGGAGAATCGACGGGAACACCGCGCGGTCGAAACTCTTGCGCACCCGGCCGACGTACGCCTCACCGAGCGCCTCGGTCACGCCGCCGCCGAGGACAACACAGTCGATCGACAACATCGTGACGATGTTCGCGATCGCGACTCCGAGGAACTCGGCGCTCCGATCGACCACCTTCCGCGCCAGTTCGTCGTCCTTCTCGTAGGCACGCGCGATCGTCGTGGATCCGAGCGCCGCGTCAATGCCGCGCTCACCACCCTTCTCTTGCTTCTCCGGCTTCTCCTGCTCGCGCTCCGTAAGTTTCTCGGCGATCAGCCGATGCAGCATCGAGTCGGGATGCATCGGAAGAAGGCGACGGATCGCGTTCACGATGCCGGTGCGCGAACAGATGTCCTCGACCGTCATGAAGCCCGGCTGCCCCGCGGGGAAGAGGATGACCTGCCCGATCTCGCCCGCGGTGTGCCGGGGCCCGCGCCAGAGCGCGCCGCCGAGAACGAGGCCCGCACCCACGCCCGTGCCGACCCACACCGCAAGCATGTTTGCGCGGCCACGCGCCACGCCGAGTTGCGCCTCGCCCCACGCGGCCACGTTGACGTCGTTGTCGAGCGCGACTGGCACGCGCAGTTCTTTCGAGAGGATCTCCCGAAGCGGCACGTTTTCCCAGCCGAGGTTGCCTGCTTTGAGCACGAGGCCTTTGTCGAAATCGACCGCGCTCGGGGCGCCAACGCCAACCGCAAGCAGCCGCTCGCGCGGCACGCGCGCATCGTCGAGCGCGCGACCGACACCTTCGCACAGGCGCCGTACGACCTCGTCCTTCCCCTCGTGCGCCTTCGTCTTTCGCTTGGCGCGGCCGACGACCTTGCCCTCGGCGTTCACCACGCCGATCTGCATGTTGGTTCCGCCGAGATCGACGCCGACCACGACCATGTCCTTCGGGATGTTCGCAAGCCTCATGAAGACGAGTGTACCGGGTGCCGTGTTCAAACCGCGTGAGGCGGCGACCGCTCAACTCACGAAGGGCGATGCCTCGCGCGGAAGATCGGCGCGGCCCGTCCACAGCCGCTTCACGAGCCGCACGAAGTCGTCGATCACGACCATCGTCGCGGGTAGTGCGAAGAGCGTGAGCACCGTCGAACTCATGAGACCGAAGACGAGCGAGATCGCCATCGGGATCAAGAAGCGCGCTTGGAAACTCTGCTCAAGCATGAGCGGCGCGAGACCCGCGAGCGTGGTCACGGTGGTGAGCGTGATCGGTACGAGACGCAGGCGCCCTGCCCTCGCGAGCGAGTCGTCGAGGCGCACGCCCTTCTCGCGCATCTCGTTCGAAAACTCGACGAGGATCAACGAGTTGTTGACGACGACACCCGCAAGCGCGACAAATCCGATGAGCGAGAGGAACGTCATGTCGAAGCCAAGGAGAAGGTGGCCCCACACGATGCCGATGACACCGAACGGAATCGCGAGCATCACTGCGAGCGGCTGGAGGTAACTCTCGAAGAGCCACGCGAGGATCACGTAGATGCCGAGGAACGCGGCGGCAAGCGCGAGCGGGAAGTTTGAGAACGCGTCGACGAGATCCTTCTGACGCCCCGCCGCGTCGATCACGACGCCGGGATGCGCCGCACCGATGCGATCGACCTCGCGGGCCATCGCCGACGCGACGATCTCGGGATTGGTGGCGTCGTCGCAGTCGGCGCTCACGGTGACGGTGCGCGCGCGGTCGACGCGGCGGATGGTCGAGTAGCCGCGACCCTCGCGCACCTCGGCCACCTCGACAAGCGGCACGGCCTGCCCCGTCGGGCTCACGAGCCAGAGTTCCTCGAGCGTCGCGAGCCTGCGCCGCGACTTTTCATCGAACTGAACGCGCACGTCGACATCCTCGCGGTCGGCGCTGAAGGTGTGCGCCTCGACACCGAAGACGGACGTCCGCACCTGCCGCGCGACATCGGCGGTGGTGAAGCCCATCGCGATCGCCTGCGGCGTGAGCGAGATGCGCAGTTCGCGTTGCGCGTCATCGGCGTCGTCGCCGATGTCCTTGACACCCGC
>Ga0172372_10009530_pt1 | contig 12616 bp, 7 predicted proteins | sample LakKiv5m_2_FD_114544 | JGI IMG/M metagenome (GOLD analysis project Ga0172372, IMG submission 114544) | Freshwater microbial communities from Kabuno Bay, South-Kivu, Congo - kab_092012_9.5m | ecosystem: Environmental > Aquatic > Freshwater > Lake | place: Democratic Republic of the Congo...
AGGTGGGTTAAGTCTGTTTTGGATAGGTCAAAAGAGATGTAAGTGATGCGATTGTTATTTTTTGCGAGACTGGAATATTTAACCATCAACAAGGGTGAATTTGCGTCTATGGGATAATTTCCGTGCCTTAAGTAATTGTCTTTTAGGGGTTCCAAGGTTTGCCAACCACTACGTTCATAGAATTGCTTGTTGAGTTCAACCTCGCCACTTAGTTTTTCAGGCATTTCCCCAAACGAAATGGACTGACCTTCAAAAAGTCGCTGTCCCTTGTTTTTCTGAGTGAAGTCATCTTGGACTTCAACTTCACCTTTAAAAACCCACACGCGTGGTTTTGAAAATTCAGTTAAGGAAACGCCGAATCGAGTTCCATAGTCTATCACTTTGCCATTTTTAGTTTCAACCGTGAATCCAACCGCAGGTTCAGGTATATCTAAAACGACTGATCCACTAATGAGTTTAAGCCGCATATCTGATAATAGCTCCACATTGGAGGGCGCTTCCATCACTAGCTCTGCGCCATTTGTAAAAGATATGACGGCTATTCCTGACAATAATTCCAGTTGCCCTGGCGGCAAGGGGGAATTTGGCTTTGTGGGCAATTCGCTTGCACCCCAAGTGCAATTTTCGGCTTTGACTAAAGTTGCCACGGCTTTTGACAAGGGCGTCGGTTGCAAGAAAGACCCTATCCAAACCAATAGTACCGCCGCAGCCAGTGCAAGAAAGGATTTGAAAACAAGGTAGGTGATGTTATTACGGGCGACATCTGGTGTTGTCTCTAGGCAAGCATTGATTTTGTCTGGGTCAGCACTGAGTTGGCCGTGCAACCAGAGCGATTGGCTGAGTTGTTGACGAATGTCGGGATTGTTTTTTATTAAGTGCTCTAATTTATCGGCCTCCGCTTGAGTGAGCGTGCCGTCAATTTCTTTTTGGATTAAATCTTCAATTTCAGCATCTTGTTTCATGATACGATGCCTCCTGAAATATTGTGCTGAATGCATTTGTTTAAGTTTGTTCTAATTCGACTTAGCACTCGATAGATGCCACCTTCAGGACGTTTAATGATCTCGGCGATTGCGGTGATCTCCAAGTTGTCGTAGTACCGTAAGGAGATGATCTTCCTATGGGTTTCAGAAAGTTTATTCAGGCATTGTGATAAGGCTGCTTGACGTTGGTCGTCATCAAAAGAAGCGATGTCCTCGGAGATACTGTTGATGATCTCATCAGTTAAACAACTGGGTTTGCGTTTAACTTTTCTACGGTGAGAAAGAATTTGGTGAAAGGCCATTTTTCTCGCCCAAGCAAGAAAATTAGTATTTGAAGTGTACTGATCAAAATTTTGCCACATCAGCAATCTGGTTTCTTGCAGAATGTCTTCACCAAGTGCAACGTCTTTGACTAAGCTAAAGACGTAAGCGTTTAGCTTTTTTCCAAACTGATTGAGTAGAGAAAGGTACTCTTCTGTTCTATCTGAGCTTGAATTGAGCAATTTTTCTTCCATACACTTCCTTTAGGCTTCTTAGGAATCATTTTGGACGGTATTTTTTTAATTATTTTTTCGACTTGAACTGTCTTTATATAAATAATTGAAAATCAGATGCTTAATTTAGTTGGCGTGACGATGATTTTAAAGACCACCTAAAATAAAGCCATTTATTTTTTGTTTAAAAAATTTCAAGCCCACTTTTCATTCTATGAACTTGCATTTTGAGTATAAAACCAAGTTATGGACTACGGGAGTAAAAAACGATTGCTTTTAATGTCATATTTAATAAGCTGCTGATATTTAGTATTGGAACATGTTTTTTAAGAGATCATTTATGAGAAAACTATTTATTTTTTGGACATTTGCGTTGTCGAGCCTCTGTGGCTTATTAGCTGATACAAATAATGCATTAACAGACAAAGAGCGATCAGAAGGTTGGCAATTGCTTTTCAACGGTAGCGACATGAGTGCTTGGCGCAATTTCAACTCAGAAACAATCCATGAATTGTGGACCGTTGTTGACGGAACGATGACTTTGACTGGCAAAGGCGGTGGGGATTTGGTCTCTAAAGAGATGTACGGCGATTTTGAATTAAAAATGGATTGGAAAATTTGTGAGAATGGCAACAGCGGAATATTTGTGAGGGCGAGCGAAGATGGCAAAAAAGTCTACAGTAAAGCCATTGAGATGCAAATTTTAGATGATTTGCGTCATAAGGACAACCAAAAGCCCAATCACCGAGCAGGTTCAGTTTATGATATGATTGCAGCTCCAGCAGGTTTAGTCAAGCCAGCTGAGGAATGGAATTCAGTTCGCATAGTGGCTAAAGGCACCATCATAGAGTTTTATCTCAACGGAGGTTTGACAGGTAAGGTAGATATTGGATCTAAAGACTGGGAAGAATTATTGAACAATAGTAAATTCAAAACATGGGAAGGTTTCGGTGCGAACCCAAAGGGTCATATCGGATTACAAGATCACGGCGATAAAGTTTCCTTCAGAAATATTAAAATACGCCACTTATAAATCGCAGTTCGCTTGAGACCAAGTGATGAAATGGCATGACTTGGTTTCTCAAGGGGTTGTTTGGGCTTTGAATCCCAATACTTTACAATTTCGAGAAATTGACATCGTCTCGAAATCAATAAGATTCCAACCTTCATGCGCTCGTAGCTCAGCTGGATAGAGCAACGGACTTCTAATCCGTAGGTCAGGGGTTCGAATCCTCTCGGGCGTATTTATAAGTATTTGAAATACAACTATTCCTTCATTAAAAATAAAGCTTAACTATTTTTGATGGGGCAATTTGCTGCGTGGTAAAGTTGATCCATTCGAACTAAAAGCAACTTGAATATCGATTAGCCTAGTGTGGGCCGTCAGAATTGGCACGGCCCACACTAGAAGATGATGTCATGATCAATTTTTAAATTTAATTTTTAATTCCGAAATTAAACAACTCAAGGTTGGCACAACAAACATGGTGATCATAACCACCGTCATGCCACCAAACGATGGAATGGCCATAGGAATCATGATATCCGACCCTCGACCGCTTGAAGTCAACACCGGCAATAAGGCCAAAATGGTTGTAGCCGAAGTCATTAAACAAGGACGAATACGGCGTTTAGCCGCCGCTAAAGTAACCGCCCTCACTTCCGCAACACTGCTAGGCGTATCGGCATCTAACGATTGCTTGATATAAGTGAGCATGATCACACCATCGTCCGTTGCAATGCCAAACAAAGCTAAAAAGCCTACCCAAACCGCCACACTCAAGTTGTATGGTGCAATATTAAACAACTCTCGCATGTTGGTGTCAAATACCTCAAAGTTGAGAAACCAATCTTGAGAGTACAACCATATCATCTGAAAACCTCCCGCCCAAGCCACAAATATACCGCTAAACACCAAAAGCGTTAACGTCACCGATTTAAACTGAAAGTAAATCACCATGAAAATTGCAAATAAAGCCAAAGGCAAAACAATCATCATTTTCTTTTCCGACCTAACCTGATTTTCATAACTGCCCGAAAATCGATAGCTCACTCCTGCCGGTATTTCAAATTCGCCACTTGCCGTTTTGCTCTCCAAATAAGCCTGACATGCCTCTACAACATCAACCTCTCCGTAACCCGCTTTCTTGTCAAAGAGCACATAACCCACTAAAAAAGTATCTTCACTCTTAATCACCATCGGTCCTCTCACGTAACGTATTTCCGCCAATAATTGCAATGGAATTTGTGCTCCATCGGGACTAGGCACATAGATATTATTTAAAGCTTCTATGCTATCGCGCTTTTCTCTTTGATAGCGAACGCGAATGGGATAACGCTCCCTGCCTTCCACTGTGGTTGAAATCATTATGCCACCAATGGCCGTCTCAATCACCATTTGTACTTGCGCCACCTTGATACCGTAACGCGCAATCGCTTTGCGATCGATGTCTATCTCCAAATACGGTTTGCCTACAATTCTATCTGCAAATACCGCCGAAGCTTCCACCGAAGGAACTTCCTTTAATAAACGCTCTATCTCCAAACCCACCTTTTCAATGGTTGCCAAGTCTGGGCCTTTAACTTTTATTCCCATAGGAGCCCGCATGCCACTTTGCAGCATCACAATTCTAGCCGCAATCGGCTGCAACTTAGGCGCGGAGGTCAATCCCGGAATTTCAGCAACCTCAACCATCTCCTTCCAGATGTCATCAACGGTCTCGATCTCTGGTCGCCATTGCCTAAAGGGACGACCCATTGTATCGGGAATCAATTTGCCAAGGTCATCTTTCAGATAGATGGCTTTCTCTTCATCATAACGAAACCGCAATCGTTCACCCTGCTCATCCAAAACATACTCCGACTTGTAAGTCACAATGGTTTCAAACATCGAAACTGGAGCTGGGTCTAGCGGTGTTTCCGCGCGCCCCAATTTTCCTATCGCACTCTCCACCTCGGGAATAGCAGATAACGCCATGTCCATTTTTCGAAGACTGTCCATAGATTCACCAATGGAGGCATGTGGCATAGTGGTCGGCATATACAAAAACGAACCCTCATCTAAATCGGGCATGAACTCTTTGCCTAGGCCAGGAAAATCATTCGCTAAATTATTGACCACCTTGGTTTCCCATACAACGTCTGGCAACCAACCAAACACTCTAGGAAAACCCAACCAAATGGTTGCCCCCCAAATGACAATCAGAAGAGGCAAACACAAAAATAAAAGCTTCACTTTAAAGATAGCCCCTAATATTGTGTTATAAAAATAATCGATCAACCAAAAGAAACTCAGCAAAGCTAAAAACATGCTTGCTACAAATACGAAATTTCTAATGTCACCCTGCTCAGGGCCCAAAGGCAACCAACTAGACGATAATTCCTTAAATACGACTAACACTGTAAAAATAATCGGCATTAACAATAAAATTTTTCGCATCTTAGCCGGCAAAAAATCCTCCACTAACTTTATTAGCGCAAAAACAATCATGACACTTCCCGCCAAATTGTACTTTTCATAAACAAGCCATAACCCGCCTGACAACATGATGGCATAAAGTGATCTTGTCATTTTTACTCCTGTCACTTTTACTGTAAACAATAAATGGGCAAAAGCTGGAATCATGGTCAATGCCACAATGATAGATGATATCAATGCAAAAGATTTTGTGTAAGCCAGCGGTGTAAACAATTTGCCCTCCGCTGCTTCCATGGTAAAAACTGGCAAGAAACTGATCACCGTTGTCGCCACTGCTGTCGTCACTGCACCACCCACTTCACTGCACGCAGCAAAGATCACCTCTATCTTGCTTGCCGTAGGATCAGCCAAAGACAGTTTTTTTAGTATATTCTCACATATAACCACGCCCATATCGACAATGGTTCCAATGGCTATGGCAATACCAGACAAGGCAACTATATTCGCATCAACGCCAAAAACTTTCATGCCAATGAAGGTCATCAATACCGTGATGGGCAATAAACCGCTTATCAATATGGCACTGCGCAAGTGAAATACCATCAAAAGCACCACCACAGTCGTCACCAAGATCTCTTCACTGATCGCTGTTTTAAGCGTCCCTAAAGTCTCGTTAATTAAACCGCTACGATCATAAAAGGGCACCACTGTGACTTGAGAGATCGTGCCATCAGGCAACGTTTTTTTAGGTAAACCAGAAGCCATTTCGGCAATCTTTGCTTTAATATTCTTTATCGCCTGCAAAGGGTTGTCACCATAGCGCACAATCGCCACACCGCCAACGGATTCAGACCCACCCTTATCCAAGGCACCACGGCGCAAGGCTGGCCCCTGAGAAATGGTGGCTACTTGAGCTAGAGTGATGGGCGTATGATCGACGGACTTAACCACCGTGTCATGAAGGTCTTCTACACTTTTAACAAATCCCAAACCTCTGATGATGTACTCGGCACCATTGATTTCTATACTGCGAGCTCCCACATCAATATTTGAGAGTTTCACAGCCTTGATCACCTCCTCTATACTCACCCGATGAGCTCTCATCGCATCAGGGTTGACATCAATTTGGTACTCGCGCACGAAACCGCCGACCGAAGCCACCTCGGCAATACCTTCAGCGGCAAGTAAACTATAGCGCACTTGCCAATCTTGAATGCTGCGCAATTCACCCAAATCCCAACCGCCTGTGGTATTGCCTTTCTCATCTCTACCTTCCAAGGTGTACCAGAAGACCTGTCCTAAAGCCGTCGCATCTGGGCCCAAGCTTGCCGCCACGCCCTCAGGTAAAGTATTTGGTGGCAAACTGTTAAGTTTTTCAATCACCCTTGAACGCGACCAGTAAGAATCGACCTCCTCTTTAAAAATAATATAAATGCTCGAAAAACCAAAGAAGGAATAACTGCGCACGGCTTTAACCCCCGGCACACCCAACAAAGCTACCGTTAGCGGATAACTAATTTGATCCTCGACATCTTGAGGTGAACGGCCCATCCAAGTCGTGAACACGATTTGTTGGTTTTCACCAATATCTGGAATGGCATCAACGGGAACGGGGTCACGCAAAAGTCCTGGGATGTGCCAATCAAAAGGCGCAACCATCACACCCCATACACAAGTGAAGCTCAATAATAAGAAGACAACCAACTTATTATGTAAGCAAAAATGGATGGTACGATCGATAAACCCCTTGGGCTCCAAATGATTCATTTCTATGCCTTTTTATTGTTTAGGAATAGCGGAAAGCACATGCTTGATTTCACCACAGTTCAACATACTCATTCCAAAATAGGGGTTCTCTATATCGGATTTTGTTTGCAACCAACTGGCCGAAGCCATGGGGCAAAAAACCACCTTCACCGTCGGCAATTCATGTCCCACCTTGCTGATCATGGCAATCATCGCTTGTGAAACCTGCTTAAAATTCTTACGATAACCGTCAATATTGCCCTGATGAGGCAGATGCTCCCATGCCGTTTTAACAGGGTCCATCAAACTGTGCCACAGGTTCACTTCAACAGCGCTCAATTCTGAAGGATCGGCCTTGTCGGAAAGTATCTTGAACTGTTGTGCCAACTCGGTCAGTCCAAGCCACTGGTCGTGGGACAATTGAAACTGTATCTTGAGGTAAAGTTCCACCATAGGAGCCAGAGAAGTCCTAAGCTTTTTACTGTCTAATGAAGCCATCTTTTGCGCTGACAACATTTCATTGCTGAGTTTGGTCGAATGGATCCCCACCTTCATCATAGATGGTTTTGCCTGAATTTGTAGCGCTGAATCAATTTTAAAATTGCCCTTGCTCACCACTTGTTCACCCTCGTTCAAACCCTCTCTCACTAAATAATAAGCACCCGCTTTAGGGCCCAAGACGACTTCACGACCTTCAAAAACCGGTTCTTTGCCATCTTTTCGAACATACACCACCGCTCGTTGCCCAGTTAAAAGCACCGCCGTTTCAGGCAAAAGCAAAGGCCATTCATTTGCTCCGTCAAAGTTAAACCCCAACTTTTCAGCTCCCACCAACTTCATACTACAGATATCACATTGATCAGCTTTATCTTTCACAATTTCAGGATGCATGGGGCAAATCCATTTTCCTTTCAACTCTGCCGACGTCACCGTGCCATTTGCGGTGACGTCCGCCAGTAAAGTTGACGAGACAAACATGCCCGGCTTCAATTCACCTGAAGCATTCTCGACATTAACACGTATTTTAGTGGTACGAGTCACATCGTTCAAACGCGGTGGAATGTATGAAATCGTACCAGCTATGATCACACCTGGCATCGAGGCCGTGGTTATCTTAACATGCTGTCCGTAACGGATCCAAGCCAAATCTGATTCATAGGCATCTAACATGATCCATAGTTGCGACATATCTATGATTCGACATAGCATTTGACCTGCTTTTATCCACATGCCTTGATTGCCTATGACATTCTCAACATAACCGCTTCTAGGACTTAGCAGCGTAAATGTTTCTGGAACGCGCTTTTCATTTTTGACCCTATCAATGTACTCTCTGGGTGCGCCCAGTAAATTTAACTTATTTTCAGCCGATTGAACTAAATCGGCATCAAGAATTTGGCTGCGCAAAGCAACTAAAAAATCCTGTGCTGCTGAATAAATCTGTGGACTGTAAATTTCAGCCAAGTGCTCACCTTTTACAATAGGTATGCCCGCATAATTGACAAACAACCGTCTTATCTCCCCATCCGATAATAAAACCACATCTGATATACGAGTATTGTCAACCTCCACTTTTCCCACCATTTCAACTTCAACTGAAGCTTTACGACGCGTCACTACACTGGTTTCAATTTCAGCCAAAGCCATTGACGCCTCCGACATCACCAACTCAGCTTTGTGTTGATGTTGACCAGTTCCAGATCGCTTCAATGGAATCAAATCCATGCGACAAATCGGACATTTTCCGGGTTTAGGCAATTTGATCTGTGGGTGCATGCTACAGGTGTAAATTGCGTCCATCTGCATACCAACTATAGCATCGGCATTGCTATCAGGTGCCTTGGGTTGAACTGAATAACCAATCACTAACCCTAAAGTCAGCAATAGTAAACCCATGATTATAAAAATTGAAGCGCGCATATCCCGTTCATCATGTTGAAAAATAAAGTTGATTCATATTTAAAGCGGTCCCACCATGCTCTCTAAGTTTGCAATCGTTTTAACTCGATCTGTTTTCGCCACTTCATAACCCAAGCTCAAAATGAGCAAAACCCGCTGTGTGTCTAAAACATCTTGAAAAGAAGAATTGCCGACTTCGTGAGATTGTTTTACCGATTCAAAGGCATTTTTTGTTCGACTTAAAAGTGACTCTCCATATAGTTTTATTTTTCGCTCCGCCTCATCTATTTTATACAAGGCCATTTCCAACTGAGCCTCAAATTGATTCAACACTGAGGCCGTTTGATAATGCATCGAAGCCACGTTCTCTCTAGAAGCCTGCACACGCGCACTGTTCTTGCTTTGCCACAAGGGCAAACTCATTGAAAACATCACTGCAAGGGGATCGTCTCCTCCAGTTCCCATTGCCGTTTTACCGGTATCAATCCATGAAAAACCCAAACTTAATTCAGGTTTATTCATATTTTTTGCAATAGACACCTCTACTAACGATTGACTCTCCATCAACTGACTGGCTTTATAGCGTGGATTGTTTTGAACAAAGGCGCGCCTTAACGCTTCTGCTTCAGGTATCGCATTTGTAAAAGAGTAGTTCTGCGGCAAAGTTAAACCCTCCAAACCTTGCCCCACCACTTTTTCAATATTTTTCCTAAAAGGCTTACGTGCAGATTCTAGTCCTACAAGGTCATCTTTTAGTCGTTCACGTTCTACCTGCACTCTCAGAATGCTTGCCAAATTTGCTTTTCCAGAACTCATTTTGCCGCGCATCGCCTCTTCTAAATTCTCAAGAATTTGCAGCTGCTCTTGTTCAATCGAAATCTTGCGTTCAAGTAAATTCTCTTCATAAAGCGAAAGCTTGAGTTCCAACAAACTCTGCCAACGCACCATTTCCATTCTCTGCTCCAATGCCGCCGCCATGACAACCGCTTTATCCTCTCGCAAATCCAACGTGCCAAACCATGGAAACATTTGATTCACATCAAACTTCCTACGCTGTGGCCCAACTCTAGTCTGCACCTCTTCGATAAACTCTGTATACGAAAACCTAGGGTCAGGCAAAGCTCGAGCCACTGCAATAGAAGAAACGGCCGCCCTCCAGTTCTCAAAAGCACTCTTAATATCGGGATTGTTTTTTAAAACCAAGGTTTCCAACTCATCCATTGCGATCGGTTGATTCGAAGCTAACAATGTGAAAAAATTTAACACCATGATGACCATCACGTTTAAACTCTTTTTTCTCATCGTTGCATGCTTCATTATGAATGTTTAACTAAATTGAACGTTGCAGTTATTTCTCATTGTGATGCTTATGATCATGATGATTTGCTTCTTTTGTAGCATCTTTTGTTTGTAAGTTCTTCAAGTATCTACTAGGATCGCTCTGAAACTTCTGTGCACATTTTTTGCAACATACATAAACTTTTCTACCATCCAAAACTACCGCGTTTTCAAAATCTTCTAACTCTTCGGAACTCACTGGACACACTTTTTGAACACTTTCGACAACCTCACCTCTCTTCTTCATTTCAGAAAAATACTTTTCTGGCTCTTTTAAAAACGTTTCATCACATCCAGCACAACAAAAATAAATTTTTTGCGCTTGATACTCTAAGAACACCTTTTCATCAATAGAATCCTTGCTAATTGGGCAAACCTTCTGAGTTCCATGAACGCTACGCGCCGTAGCTTGAACTTGATTCGATCGTTCATGTTGCTTGTGATGATCGTCTGATCTCACCAAATTTACCATTAAAAAGAACACCGCCATTGTTGGTAATAACACCCTTGTTCTCAACTTCATTGAATTCACCTCATATCAGTAGTTTTCGGATCAAGTTAGCAATCACTGTGCTGAATAAACAAACCCACTTCTAATAGCTTCCTTTCATCTCTCAACATCAACCCCTGTCTATTATCAGACATCTTTGTCTGATAATAGACAGGGGTTGATAAAATTTATCCCAAATTTAACTTCTGCATTTTATATATTAAAGCAGAACGAGTGATGCCCAAACATTTAGCCGCTTTGCTTTGATTCCCATCATATTTCTTCAAAGCGCTTTCTATTAAAGACTCGATGTGTTTTTCCAACACAAAATCCTCTTTTAATAAAAAATCCATGTCCTTTTTATGGGGACTATCCACCGACTTAATTGGCTTGTTATCTTCGAGCCAATGCTTAACGTCAAAATCTGTCGTTCCAGCGTTAAAAATCACCATTCTCAAGATAATATTTTGAAGTTCGCGAATATTTCCCCTCCAAGCATGCCTTTCTAACTTGACCATCAATGCATCTGATAAGCTCGGACGCTCGATGCCTTGTTGCTTAAAAAAGTGTAAAGCTAGTTCGGCAATATCCTCTCTACGATCTCGCAAAGCTGGAATCAGCAACGGAAGAACTGATATGCGATAAAACAAATCCTCTCTAAACGTGCCATCAAGAGTCGCTTTATGCAAATCGACATTTGTTGCACATATCAACCGGAATTTAACCGGCAATGGTTTTGTTGCCCCTACCGGCATGACTTCAGCTTCTTGAATCACACGCAATAATTTCACTTGTAACTCGAGTGACAACTCGCCCACTTCATCTAGAAACAATGTGCCTCCACTGGCTTTCAAAAACAAACCCTCCTTATCTTGAAATGCTCCACTAAACGCGCCTTTACAATGTCCAAATAGCTCCGATTCAGCTAATGAAGACACAATCGCCCCACAATTTACAGCCACAAACGGACCCTCTCTTACTAAACTATTCAGATGTATACTTCTTGCTACCAGCTCTTTACCCGTGCCACTCTCGCCTAAAACTAAAACTGGCGCATCAGCCATAGACACTCTATGCATTTGCTCCTTCAATCTTATCATGCCTTTAGAACGACCAATCAGAAGATTGTATTTCTCATAGTTTTGAAGTAATGACCTCAATTGTTTATTTTCACAATGTAAACTCCTAAAATGAACGGCCTTAGCTAGCTGAGCTAACATATCTTCCCATCGAAAAGGTTTCTCAAAATAGGTCCAAGCACCTTCATGCAGACAAGCCACCGCATTATCAATACTCCCATTTGCGGTCATTAGTATAATGGGCAAGTCCTTATCTATCGATTGACAATGCCTGAGTAGATCTTGCCCACTCCAAGCACCTTCCAAGACCAAATCTGTTACCACTATATCTGGAAGTTCTTTTTGAATGTGCAGCCAAGCGTCTTCAGCTGAATTAAATAAATGAACTTTATAATTAGCTAACTCAAGATGGTAGCTAGCAATATCCAATAGGCTTCGATCATCTTCAACAACTACAATTTGTGTTTTATTCATGTTTTTGGCGAGGGAATGTTATCATAAATCTAGTTTTATCTTTCACCTGTGCCTCATAAGATAACTCTCCCCCAAACGAACGCACTAAGTTTCTAGATAGGTACAAACCTAAGCCTGTACCTTCTTTTCTAGTACTGACAAAAGGTTCAAAAAGCCTGGACGATAGATTAGCTTCTATTCCTAGTCCATTATCTTCAAATATAATTAAGTCTTGTTCCTCTGACTTTATCAAACCCACTGTTATCACTCCTCCAGTTTCGGTTAGAGCATAATAAGAATTCATGAGCAGATTCAAAATAACTTGCGACAAATAATCCACATTGACTCTCACCATTAACTCATCTTTTAAATTATTTAAAACCTTGATATTTTTTTTTACGGCCGTCGGCATAAATAAGGCCAAACAACTATCTAAAACTTCATTAAATTGGACTTCAACCAAATCTGCACGTGGTCGCTTGCCAATATTCAAAAAATCGTGAATCACCTTATTGATTCTTTTCACCTCTTTGAAAATCATTTCTGAAAAATAGGTTCTTTTTTCCACACTTGTCTCTTTGGCACAAACGATCTCAACCGCACCTTGAAGTGCGCTCAAGGGTGTTCTAACTTCATGAGCCAACGTTCCCGCAAGCTCCCCCATCGTTTTCATTTTTTCATTGTACAAAGCATGCTTCTCAAAGTTTAGTAACAGC
>Ga0172372_10009532_pt1 | contig 12615 bp, 11 predicted proteins | sample LakKiv5m_2_FD_114544 | JGI IMG/M metagenome (GOLD analysis project Ga0172372, IMG submission 114544) | Freshwater microbial communities from Kabuno Bay, South-Kivu, Congo - kab_092012_9.5m | ecosystem: Environmental > Aquatic > Freshwater > Lake | place: Democratic Republic of the Congo...
CCAGAATCGTTAAATCCAAAAGATTGAGTCCGGAAAGTCCCAGGTAATCTTCCTCCACCAGTTCCAGTTGCGTTCCCGTGTACTGCATTCGGTAGGCTTGACCCAGGACTTTGGTTCCCTTTTTCCCATTGGCAGTCACTAGTAGTTCGCCTGAGAAAGAGGTGCCACTAAAGAAAGGGCGGGTGTTTTCACCCAAATCCAACACTTGACCCTGGAGGATGGGCAGCGGTTTGCCGGTACCCTTTTCCAATCGAACCACAGCTTGCGCAAAATCAATTCCGAAAGGAGAGGCGGTTTCGTTGGTATTCAAACTGACAACCAGGGACTCCTCCAGAAACTGTCCTACATGGAAGCGAGGAAATTCCGGTAACGAACCGAACCCAGGGAGTTCCTTGGAAAAGGAGGTGAATTTCGGATTGCTGCTGGTGCCCACGTTTGGTAAAAAATAGAGGGTAGTACATTCCTCACGTCCCATGAGCAGGTCTGGGATGTCGTCACCCGTAAAATCTCGATACAGCAAACTATGTCCTCCCGCATGCTGCACTCGGGCTTGGTCAAGGGGAGTTGCGGGTGTAGCGAGGGTTCTTCCGTCGCAGGTCAACCCGAAACTAATCTGCCCACAACCGCAAAATTCAAAGCCACCCCAGTGCCGAACCGGAAAAGCAAAGCCTTCAATATCCGAACTACCCTTACGCTCGATGGAGGTGTTGCGATAGTATTCCAAGTAGTCCCCAACGGCAAAATTGAAGAGGAGTAAGTCCAAATCACCATCGCCATCCAAATCTTGGAGGAGGGGCGTATCTAGATTGTTGGCAGGGATGTTATTGGCTCCCTCCAAGCGTAAGAAATTTTGGGCCAAGCTCCACGAAATCTGGCTTCCCGATGAGGTATTGCGGTAGGCTTTTACGCCGAGGGCGGTAGAGGTAAAGAGGTCCTTTTTCCCATCTCGATCAAAATCTGCCAAGACCAAAAATCCGCTTACATCTGAAGGGAAAAAGTAGCTGAGTTCGGGTCGGACGAGGAACAGCTCCCCTTTTTTCTCAAATACCTGCAGCTGTCGGGAATTGATGTCCCAAACCACCCATTCCTCTTTTCCATCCCCGGTAAGATCAAGCCTTTGGATCTGGGCGGAGTTGATTCCTAGCGAAAAGCCATTCGGCAGCACTTGCCCCTTCAGGCGAATGGTTTTGGCCTGATTCAATTCCACCACCTTCTGTGCAAACAGGGGTGTGGCGATCCACAACAAAATTAGGACAAGAATTTTTCGCATGATGGGGGAGCATTCGCTTAAAATAAAACGGATCGCTCACTGCAAAGATGCTTCGATTGCGTTATTTTGTGTCAAATTTTCAAAAAAAATGAACCTGAATACGCTCTACTCCCTTTTTCTCAACAGCACTGGTGTAAGTACGGATACTCGGAAAATTGATTCGGGGAATCTCTTTTTTGCCTTGAAAGGGCCAAACTTTGATGCGAATGCCTTTGCACCAACTGCCTTGGAGATGGGCGCTTCGGCTGTGGTGGTGGATAACCCTGCTGTAGTTCCTGCTGGGGATGCCCGCTATTTTTTGTGCCAGGATGTCTTGAGCACTTTGCAGCAGCTGTCCACCTATCACCGACGAGAATTTAACATTCCGGTCATCGGATTGACGGGCTCCAACGGAAAGACCACTTCCAAGGAACTTTTGCACAGCGTGCTGAAACAAAAATTCACTACGCTCGCAACCCAAGGAAATCTGAACAACCATATTGGCGTGCCCTTGACACTGCTTCGCCTGACCGCTGCGCATCAAATCGCCATCATCGAGATGGGTGCCAACAAGCAGGGAGATATTGAGGAGCTGTGCAGTATCGCCGAGCCCACCTACGGCTGCATTACCAACATTGGAAAGGCCCATTTGGAGGGTATGGGAGGTCCTGCGGGAGTCTTGAAAACCAAAACAGAACTGTTCCAATTCCTAAAGACCCACCAGGGAACCGTATTTATCAATACCCAGGACCCGAATTTGGCGCCGCTGATTGCTCGCTTTGAAAATCCAGTATTGTATCCTGCTCCGGGAGATTTCTGTGAGGTTCAATTTCATGGAGCCGATCCTTTTGTGACCTTTTCTGTGCCTGGAGTAGCAGACCTACAGGTCTCTTCGCTCGTAGGGGAATACAATTTTGGAAATATCGCCAATGCACTGACCATTGGTACCTACTTTGGTGTCCCGATGGTGGATGCCGTTCGTGGGATCTTGGAATACACCCCAGAGAACATGCGTTCGCAGCTCGTAGAAAAGCGCAGCAATGTGATCGTATTGGATGCCTACAATGCCAATCCTTCCAGCATGGAGGTTGCCATTCGCACCTTTGGAAAGATGACGGGGAAGAAGCACAAAATGGTCATCCTGGGAGATATGTTTGAGTTGGGGGACTACGCAGCGGAAGAACACCGCAAGCTGGGCGAGCTGGTCAGTGAATTTACCTTTGACAAGGTCTGCTTTACAGGAAAATTGATCGTATCGGCCTTGGAAACCGCCCCGTCGGCCTTGTATTTTCCAGATCCTTTTTCTTTCCGCAACTGGCTACAAGACAGCAAGCTTGAAGACTACTTGATCCTGATCAAGGGAAGTCGAGGCATGAAGTTGGAAACGCTGGTGGAGTTTATTTGATTAGACCTTTGAGGTCTCCAAGACCTCGAAGGTCTAAATAGTAAATTAGGAAGTTACAAACCTTCGCTGTTTTGAAAAAACAGCAAAGGTTGACAGACCTTTGAGGTCTCCAAGACCTCGAAGGTCTAAATGTAGGGGATGTATCCTTAAACCTTCGCTGTTTAAAAAAACAGCAAAGGTTGACAGACCTTTGAGGTCTCCAAGACCTCGAAGGTCTAAATAGTAAATTAGGAAGTTACAAACCTTCGCTGTTTTGAAAACAACAAAGGTTAGTTAGTACTTTCACACTTGAATTGTATCCTTTTTCCCTCCCACCATGCGTCCCTACCTAGATTTTCTTTCCGCTTTGAGTGAAAACAACCACAAAGACTGGATGGATGCCAATAAAAAGTGGTACCTGGATACCAAGGCAACCCTAGTAGCAGATACGGAGATACTGCTAAAAACCATGGTAGAATTGGAACCTAACCTAGCTTCCTTCAAGGCCAAGGATTGCCTATTTCGACAAAATCGGGACGTGCGCTTTTCGGCCAACAAAAATCCCTACAAAACCAATTTCGGGGTTTACTTTTCCCCGGGAGGGAAGAAATCTCCAGGTCCTGGCTATTACCTTCAAATACAACCTGGTAATTCATTTTTGGCGGGGGGAATCTGGATGCCTGAAGCAGACACGCTCAAAAAAATTCGAAAAGAAATCGACTTTAGCGGGGCGCAGCTTCAGCAAATCGAACAATCGGCCTCATTCAAGAAACTCTTTTCCGGCATCGAGGGCGAAAAACTTAAAACCTGCCCCCGAGATTACGAAGCCACACACCCTTACCTCGAGTACCTCAAACTGAAAAGTTTCACGGTTTCCCACCCCATCTCCGATCAAGCCATTCAAACAGGCGCATTTATCAAGTTCGCATTGGATGGTTTTAATGCGATGAAACCTTTCATCGACTTTCTGAGCCAGGCCTTGGAGGATGTGGAAGGCGGAGCCGACCTCCTCTAATTCTCTCGCTGGATTTGGTAAAGTATTCCCGTCCTCGACAAAATCTCCTTACCTTTGCGACATGGTAGATTTCAAACAGATTCTTTCCGTTTCCCTAATCCTATTTTCCGTCATTGATATCCTGGGATCCATTCCCATCATCATCAATTTACGGAAAAAAGTAGGTCAAATTCAGTCAGGTAAAGCAACGATCGTTGCCGGTATCTTGATGATCACTTTTCTTTTGGTAGGAAAATCTATCCTCACCCTTTTTGGAATTGGAGTCGAGGATTTTGCTATTGCAGGAGCCTTGATCATCTTCGCGCTCGGCGCTGAGATGATTTTGGGAATTGAGCTCTTCAAACCTGATCCCGATGCCACGGCCAGTACCAGTGCCTCTATCGTACCCATTGCATTTCCATTAATCGCCGGAGCGGGTACGCTTACGACTATCTTGACCTTAAAGGCTGAGTTTGAGCAGATCAACATTGCGATCGGCATCCTTCTAAACCTGATTTTTGTGTTCATCGTCCTTAAAAGCACGAACTGGCTGGAGCGTAAACTAGGAAAAACAGGAGTAGATGTGCTGCGCAGAATATTTGGAATCATTCTCTTGTCGATTGCTGTGAAAATCTTCAAGACCAACGCCTTTCCATTAGCTGGAGGATGAGAAAACTAGGTTTCACTTTTTTTGATTTCTTTGTCCTATGATTGTCATTTTTACGGATGGAGCAGCCAAAGGCAACCCAGGTCCTGGGGGCTATGGTGCAGTGCTAAAGTTTGGCCAGCACCGAAAAGAGCTTTCCGAAGGCTTCCGATTGACTACCAACAACCGCATGGAACTCTTGGCAGTGATTCGTGCGCTGCAAGAAATCAAGACCACCGAATTCCCTGTTCAGGTCTATTCTGACAGCAAATACGTAGTCGATGCCATCGAAAAAGGCTGGCTCTGGTCTTGGCAAAAAAAAGGCTTCAAAGACAAAAAAAATCCGGACCTCTGGCTTCGCTACATCCCCCTCCACCTCAAGTTTAAGCCCAAGTTCTTCTGGCTTAAGGGGCATGCAGGACATCCCGAAAATGAGCGTTGCGACCAGCTGGCAGTAGCCGCGACAGAGCAACCCAACTTACCGCCAGACACCGTTTACGAGCAACAAGCCTAAGATTTTTTTGGTGTTTACAGGAGTTGATCCATGGTCACCACTGGAATATCTTGACGAACCAGCTCTTGGAGCGGCTGATACGCGGATTTTGGATAGGTCCACCCTTCCTCACTAAGCTCCCAAAGTAAGGGAGCTAAATTTTGTACCGCAGCACGGCAGCCCTGAACGATCGCAGCCATATTGCCAGTTTGCTTGGAAAGGAGCGCCTCATTTTCAATCTCAAAGGGCCCCGTAAATCCTTTGGCTCGCACCAAGCCCACAAAGGCTCTCCAATCCATCGAATCCCCTAATCCAAAACCTGGTAGAGTAGCCTCGTAATGGTGGCGATCCCAGGGATTTTTGCTGGAAGTAATCCCCACTTTTTCTGCCCATTCGGGCCGAATTTGCTGCATGGGGTACATGTTACCCCAATAGGGGTCGGAGACGTTTCGCGTAGATTTGACATGAATTCTGCGTACGCGGGCCATATCGGTATGTCGAATGACGGCTACTGGATCGGTATGCTGCCATACGTCGTGTGAGGGGTCGTAAATCTCTCCGTGATTTTTATCGGGAACGAGCTCGTACATCAATTTGCGCGCTGCAAGCACCCCAGTTAGGTTGTTGAACGTGCCCGTATATCCCGAACTCCTCCAACCTTCCATGGGACAATTTTCATAGACCACGGTGACTCCAAGGCTTGATGCATAGCGGATGATCGGGCCAAAAATCCGCTGATACTCCAACAGATTTTTCTCAAATCCTCCCTCCTGATTGCCCAGCTCGTGATTGTAACCCACAAAGGTGCCCACCGTCACGTCGTTTTCATCCCCACCAAGCAGGTAGGCCATCCGAATCAAGCGAAGCAGGTGATTTTGGTTGTGGACACGCTGGACAGGGTCTCCTCCGATGAGGTTATCAAAAGCGCCAATGGAAAGACGTAAGTGTGCTTGGTTAAATTGGCGAAGCAGGTTTTGGGCTTCCGCTAAACCGAAATTTTGGTAATCCAGGTGAGTGGCCACAAAATCGTTGCGAGTGCCGTCCTTGCGGAAAACGCAGAGATCCAAGCCTTGAACGCCTATTTGAAGTGCTTTTTCGATTGTCCCCTCCAAACTGAGTTGATCAAAAGCGGAGGTCATGATCCAAATGGGATTTGCCATAAAAAAGAGATTTGAACGAAACATACACAATCCCTCGGAAGGAAAAAAGTGCCTCCTGACTTACTCGGAGCCTTCCATTCCTGAGTAGCGTCTTCTGAGGACGATTTTTTGTTTCTGCCGATCCCACAAGGCCTGCGCCAAATCTGAGGCAAGCTGCTCTGGAGGAGATTCAGCAAGGATTTTTTTGAGCGTATTTTCTGCCAAATCCACCCGGTAGCAGATTTGTAGGAAGCATTCCAAATTTTGATCCAGAAGCTGCTTGACCGCCTTAGTCAACAGTCCCAGGGCTTTTTGTTCGTCAAATTCCTCGCGTAGCTCAGAAAGAGCTAGCTCCTGGGTAACCAATGCAAAAGTTTCTTCGGCGAGGGAGGACATCCAGCTAAGGTATGAAAAAGCCCCGTAGGAACGGGGCTAAGGGTTAGGCTTCTTTTTCTGTAGTAGAACTCTCCTGAAATACCTCAGGGCAATTCTTGTGAATAAGCAAGTACCAGGCATTCAATTTCTTAATGTCGGATACGTACACGCGCTCCTGATCAAATTCGGGTAGTACAGACTTTAGGAATGCGCGCAACTCTGCATCGGTGGCGCTAGCATCTACTCCTGTGTCGCCCTGATAGTTGGCATCGATTTTCTTCATCACTGACTCCAAAGGCTCTGCACCTTCTTCAGTAAGCGTATAGATGGAAATGTCATTGAGCACGGACACGCGCATGGACATGCCAGCGACCAACTTGGTTTTCTTCTCGTCCAAGGCTTCCAGCACCACACCAGAGCGGGTAGGGCTTACGATTCTGTACAATCCCGGCTTTCCGGCTACAGCTGCAATGTCTTTAAAATTCATATTCGTTAGGTATTCAGGCTGCAAATATAGGATTATCCGTCAATTTGTACGCTGGGATTCAAATTCGGAGACCAGCTCCGCCAAGTATTGAAGTATTTCGTCTTTTCCCTGGCCTTTTTCTGCCGAGGTAACAAAATAATCTGGCGTATCTCCAAAGATCTCGATCAGCTTATTCAAAAATAATTTTACGTTTCTATCGGTTTGGGTTTTGGACTGCTTGTCGGCTTTGGTAAAAGCAACCACAAAGGGCACTCCTTCCTCTCCACACCAGTTGAGAAACTCTAAATCGATGGTTTGGGGTTCCAAGCGGCTGTCAATCAGCACAAACACCCCACAAAGATTGGTGCGGGTGGTGAGGTAGTTGCTGATCATTTTCTCCCACTTCACCTTCTTATCCTTGCTTACTTTGGCAAATCCATAGCCAGGCAAATCCACTAAAAACCAACGGTCATCGATGGTAAAGTGGTTGACCAACTGTGTCTTACCAGGCTTTTGGGAAGTTTTGGCCAGCTCCTTTACTCCAGTAAGCATGTTGATCAAGGAACTCTTGCCTACATTGGAGCGTCCGATAAAGGCAATTTCTGCCCGATCCGGTTTGGGACATTTCGCGAGGTCACTGTTACTGACTAAAAAGGTGGCTTTTTTGATCATGACTTTTAAATAGGATACAAAAATAGCCTTTTATTTTGGAAGCACTTTGCCGGAAGGGCTCCAACAATTTTCATATCCTCGGGTTTGTGTAGTAATATTGTGCCACCAAAGAAGAATCGTGATGACTGTCCTCCCCTACAAAGATAAGTTAGACCCCAAAAAAGAGCAGGTAGCTGAGATGTTTAACAACATCAGCCCGAAATACGATTTGCTCAACCATGTGCTTAGCTTGGGCATTGACATCATTTGGAGAAAAAAAGCCATCAAGTACCTTCAAAAAGATGCCCCTAAACTGATTTTAGATATTGCTACAGGTACAGGTGATTTTGCTATTGAAGCGCTGCCCTTAAACCCAGACAAAATCATCGGAGTAGACATTTCAGAAGGTATGCTTTCCGAGGGCCGAAAGAAAATGGTAAAGAGAGGGCTTCAAGAAAAAATCGAAATGCTGATGGGAGACTCTGAAGGACTTCTCTTTGAAGACAATAAATTCGATGCAGTGATCGTTTCCTTTGGAGTTCGGAACTTTGAAAATCTGGAAAAAGGGCTAGCGGACATGTATCGTGTGCTTAAGCCTGGAGGAAAAACGGTTATCTTGGAGTTTAGCAAACCCAAGGCATTTCCCATGAAACAAGCTTATGGGTTTTATTCGCATGTGATTCTTCCCCAAATCGGTAAAATTGTATCCAAAGACAATTCTGCCTATACTTACCTTCCCGAGTCCGTGGAAGCCTTTCCCGATGGAGAAAATTTTCTGACCGTATTAAAAAAAGTAGGCTTTCACAGCACACTATGCAAACCACTCACTTTTGGCATCAGCTCCATCTACGTAGGGCAAAAGTAATTGTCCTCAGCTTCCTGCTGCTATGCGTAGTTGCCAAAAGCAATGGGCAAGGGTATTTTGGACTTATCAATAATCCAGGCTCGGATGACAAGCTTACTTCCTATGGCTTCTTCTTAAGTGTGCATACCGCAAGCTACCAGCTTCGATACTCTCCAGAGTTTCTAAATCCTGCTAATGTTTCCAACAATGCCATTCATTCCATCTATCCGAAATTTACCCCCGGATTTTCCTTGGGATTTATCGGGATTTTTCGATTTCACGACCAGGCCAATCTGATCTTCACCCCGAAAATTGGCTTCTATGAGTATAAAGTGGATGTCAACTATTACGATGGAGCTACGGCAACCTCTCCAACTGGTCCTGACAATACTGCCACTCCAAGCCTAGGCTTACGCAGCGAAGAATTGGTCAATGAAGCCACCATGGTAGAACTTCCTGTGGTATTTAAATACCGCTCCATGAGATTTAACAATACTCGGATGTACTTTGTAGGGGGAGGAAGTTACCTTTTTAATACCAAGGCCCAAGAAGAAATTAACATTGATCCTATTGTCACTACCAAACGGGACTTTACGGTTGAGGCAGGAATGGGATTTGAAATCTACTTCAAGTATTTCAAATTTACCCCTGAAATACGCTTCTCACACGGCATCAATAACCTCTATGTGGCTGACAAAACAGCCCCAGAAATCCGAGATGCCATCTCCTCCCTTCGAAGAAAGGGGGTTTCGATTATACTGAATTTTCAATAGTCAACGGTTAACTGTCGACGGACCACAGTCTTTAGGTGTAGGCTACAAAAAACGTAGTATAACTACATCCTAAACTCGTCCCAACAACGACTCGGCTGTAGACAGTGGACTGTTAGCTGTTGACTGGCCCTATTTAACTAAGGACAAGAAAGTTGATCATCCTATTTCTTTTTTTATCTCGGATGCCTTTGTCTATTTTGAGGGCATGAAGCGGAACACTAAAACCGAAATCCTTGCTGGAGTCAGCACCTTTTTAGCTTGTTTTTACATCATCATCGTCAATCCCGCGATCCTTTCGGTGACGGGAATGCCATTTTCTGCCGTGGTTACCGCCACGGTGTTGGTGTCATCCTTTGGCAGCTTGATGATGGGGCTCTATGCCAAAAACCCCATTGTAGTAGCTCCAGGCATGGGTATCAATGCCTTTTTTGCCTACACCGCCGTGTTGGGCTTTGGACTGACGATTGAAGAAGCTTTGGGAGCAGTATTTTGGTCCGGGGTTTTATTTCTACTCCTCTCCCTATTCAATACCCGGGAAAAAATCATCCGTGCCATTCCCAGTTCTCTGCGCCATGCAGTATCTGCCGGCATTGGGTTATTCATCTGCTTTATCGGCTTTCAAAACGCCCATTTTATTGTTGCCAATCCCGCTACTTTGGTGAGCATGGCCTCTTTCAAGGACCCGGCCTCGCTCACTTTTCTTGCGGGACTGCTCTTCACGGGAGCCCTGACCCTTCGGAAAGTTCCAGGTGCCCTTCTTTTTGGGATTGCGTTTACCACCTTGCTCGCCTGGCCGATTGGCCGTTGGTGGGGAGATACCACGGAGATTTCTGGAGGAGTGACTACACTCGTCAATTACACCGGAATTTTCGCTTGGCCAGACTTCAGTTTGGTGGGAAAAGCTGACCTAATCGGCTCCTTGCGATACAGTTACCTACCCGTGATTTTTGTATTTACCTTCACCCTGCTATTTGATGGGATCAGCACCTTTGTCGGCTTGGCAGAGGCTTCTGGGCTCAAAGATGCGGAGGGCAACCCCCAGAACATGCAAAAATCCTTGCTTACGGATTCCTTAGCTACACTTGTGGCAGGATTGGTGGGCAGCAGCTCCGGTACCGCCTACATCGAGTCAGCAGTGGGAATTTCTGCAGGGGGTAGAACAGGACTTACTGCCATCACTGCAGGACTTCTTTTCATTCCTTTCTTATTTTTCTCTCCACTCCTATCCATTATTCCGGCAATTGCAAGTTCCATCGCCTTGGTGCTGGTGGGTTCCTTTATGGTCTTGCCCCTCACCCAAATCAATTGGAAAGATCCAGAAGAAGCCCTTCCCTCCTTTCTGACCCTAGTCCTCATCCCCTTTACCTACAGTTTGTCCATCGGCATCTCATTTGGTTTTATCTCCTACACCTTTTTGAAGTTGGCTGCTGGAAAAAGGAAAGAAATTCACCCCATTTTAATTTGGATTAGCCTACTTTCGATTTTCTTTTTAGCCCTATGAAATCACTTTCCCTTGTTCTTCTTTTCCTATTTCTTTCCCTAGGTGCTGCGGCACAACGCACCGCGGTTTTGGGAGCTCTAGATCAGGAAATCGCCATTTTGTTGGACTCCTTAAAGGATAAAAAAGAAGAACAGTTTGGGGGATTGACCTTCTACACGGGCAACTTAAAAGGGCAAGCAGTAGTGATTGCCAAATCAGGAGTAGGAAAAGTAAATGCGGCCTACAGCACCGCGATACTTCTGGATCATTTTACACCGAAGCAACTCATCTTCACCGGCGTGGCGGGAGGTTTGCATCCCGAGTCCTTGCCAGGAGATGTGGTCATCGGGACGAAGCTGGTACAAACAGATTTTGGACAGATCGACTCCCTTGGATTTAAAGTTTCCCCCTTCCGCAAACTTTCAGGCGGGCGATACGATGACCTCTACATCTATTCCGATTCGGCCTTGGTCAAGCAAGCTGAAGCAGCTGCCAAAAAGGTTACATTTATTCCAATTTCCAATCGGCCACCGCGTGTATTCTCAGGTGTAATTGCGACAGCAGATGTATTTGTGAGCAATCCTACCACTGCAGCACAATTGTATACCGACTACCAGGCACTTGCCACAGAGATGGAAGGTGCTGCCGTAGCACATCTTTGCAGAACCTTGGGCGTGCCCTTTGTGGTCCTGCGCAGCTGCAGCGACAATGCCAATCAAGTAGCCCGAGTGAGTTTCAATCAGTTTGTACGCCCTGCCGCCATCAACTCCGCAGGTATCGTCCTGCAACTGCTCCAAGCCATGAATTAAGTGGCCTCGGGTTTATTTTCACCCAAAAGAAGGAACGCGTCGACCTTTATTTTTTCCACTTGTCAAAATAAGCGGTAAAAAGGCCTTATTTTAGTTTAGGTTAGTCATGAATTGCTACAACTAGGGAGGTCCCTTAAACTTTTGTATCCGTTCTGAATCTAACGCATAAGCCAAATTCCAAACCTATGAAATTCGTTTGCTTTAGCCTTTTCTTTTTTGTGGCACTTTTTGTTCCGCTGGATGACCTCGTAGCCCAGCAGAAAGGGAAGCTGCGGGGAACTGTTCAGGAAAGTGGAAAAACCAGCCCCCTTCCATTTGCCACCGTGGGCGTGTACACCCAAAAAGACAGTCTTATTGGCGGGGGAATCGCTGACGAAAAAGGAAATTTCGAGGTAAACTTACCGCTCGGAACCTTCTATGCCTTGGTGGAATTTATGGGTTTCGAAGCACTAAAATCCTCCGTCTTCACCCTGAGCTCCAAGCAAAATGCAGTGGACTTAGGCGCAATATCCCTCCAATCCAGCACTGCAGACCTAGATGAAGTGGTAGTGCAGGGAGAGAAAACCTTGATGGAGCTTTCGCTGGATAAGCGGATATTCAATGTTGGCAAGGACCTCGCAAATGCAGGAGGGAATGCTTCAGACATCCTGATGAATCTCCCTTCCGTAGCCGTGGATCCAGAAGGAAATGTAAGTTTGAGAGGCTCCGCAAATGTGCGCATCCTTATCGATGGCAAGCCTTCAGGACTCGTAAGTTTCAAGGGGAGCAGTGGGCTTCGACAGCTTCCTGCCAACCTAGTAGAACGCGTAGAAGTAATCACCAATCCCTCCGCTAGGTACGAGGCAGAAGGGATGGCAGGGGTCATCAACATCATCCTTAAAAAAGATGAAAAACAAGGATTTAATGGCTCTGGAGAACTAATTGTCGGATCACCACTCAACCTAGGACTGACGGCCAACCTGAATTACCGTAAAAATCGAATCAACTGGTTTGTCAATTATGGACTTGCGCAGCGCAATAGCCCAGGCAGAGGTGAATTGTACCAAGAGGTGTACCAAGAGGATGGTAGCACGCTACTTCTTCAGCAGCGGTCCACTTCCAACGTAAACAGTCTCAACAATAGCCTTAGAGCCGGCCTAGATTATTTCTTTAGTGAGCAGAGCATCCTTACCGCCTCCTATGTATGGCGAAGAAGTGATGCCCATCGGATTACAGATATCCGCTACGAAGATTACCGCAATACCTTGGATAACTACCTGGGCTATGCACTACGGAGACAGGATGAAACAGAGGATGAGCCCAACAAAGAGGC
>Ga0172372_10009533_pt1 | contig 12614 bp, 10 predicted proteins | sample LakKiv5m_2_FD_114544 | JGI IMG/M metagenome (GOLD analysis project Ga0172372, IMG submission 114544) | Freshwater microbial communities from Kabuno Bay, South-Kivu, Congo - kab_092012_9.5m | ecosystem: Environmental > Aquatic > Freshwater > Lake | place: Democratic Republic of the Congo...
AAGAATTTAGCTCTTTTATCTCTTCTTTCTTTAAGAATCTTTTTAGCTTGTTCTTGTTGTTGTTTTGGATCAGTAATATCTCTTAAGATTTCTTTTTCTGCTACTGAGAAGATTTGATTAGGAATTTGGGTAGGTGATTTAGCTTTATTAAATTGAGTTAATTGACTATCTTCTTGATCATCATCAACAATAAAATCAGCTAATCTTGCTAAAATTGATTGTATTGATCTATTATCGATATTAGTTAATTGATCAAGATCATAACTATCAAATTCTGCAACTAATTCTTGTGTGGTTTGATTGAAGGTGGTTTTAAGGGTGGTTTGATCAAATGTTTTTTGCATTGATTTTGCTTCAACAATAAATCTGGCTATTTTACTATTACTTTGATCACTAATTTGATCTTTAATTTGGGGATTAGTTATTTCTGTGGTTTGATCTCTGGCTTGATCTATTTGATATTGTTGTTCTAATTGATCAAGAGCCATATCAAAAGCTTTAACTTGTTTGGGGGTTATAAATGATTTTGAGATTGATTCTTTAGCTGATTCTTCAATTTGTTCACTATTTTGCTGATCTGACTCAAGATTTGATTTAATATCCTTTGATTGTTCTTCAATAAAACTGCCATTATATATTGAAGCTGACATTGAATCAATATCTGAAGCTTGATCTTGTTTGATTAAATTGATTAATGATTGTAAGGATGCAGTTTGTTTTGCTTGAGTTTGTTGATTTTGTTGATGTTTTTCTTGTAGGAGTTGGTGAATTTGTTTGATGATTTGTTGTTCTTCTGCGCTTTTTTCTTGATATCCATCTCCCATTTTATTTTCTGCATGTAAAAGAGCAGTTTTTCCATCCTTATCTTTATGATCTAAATCAATTGCTGGTGATTGTTGTAATAAAAATTGTACTAATTGTAGATTGTCATCAAGAACTGCTCTGATTAATAGATTTTGACCATTAAGATCAACAGAATTTATGTGGTAATTATCACTATCACTAATGAGAGTTGATATTTTAGCTAAATCAGTTGCCATACAAAGATCAGGAGCAGTAACATCAAGAAATATTTGATATTCTTCACTGAGTTTATGTTCTTTGATAGCGGGGAATCTAGTGGTAAATATTGCTAATGGTGATTCTTCTGCAAGGTTTTTATGATGTGATTGTAAACCCTTATTTACTAATCTTTTGATGATTTTTTGTAGTTCAATATCGTGAATATCTTGAAGATTTTTAACAATGAGATGAAGTAAATTATCTTGATTTCTTAAAGTAGAATTAAGATCAATTTGTGGATAATTATCAAGAATTTGATTGATGAGTTTTTGAGCTTGTTGATCGTTAGGATTTTTTGCTAAATGATGTAAGATTGTGTGATGATCAATTTCTTTTTCTTCGATATTGAGATCTTGTTCTTGAAGAATAGCTGATAATGCTTGATAATTTTTAGTTTTAGCAAATTCAATAGCTTGACTCGAATTACTATGAATTTCTTGTTCAATTAAATTAGTAGGTTTCATAGAAGTTTTTTTAAATCAATGTTATTTTAATATTTAGGAATATCATTTTCAGAATTAATGCTATATTTAAGTATTTATAAATAAAGTTTTGGAAAATATTAAAATTTTAACTTCATTTTTTAAAGATCTTTATCTTAAAAATCGTCTCGAACACGTCAGCACAACTTTTAAAAAAGTTTTGCTTGCTTTAGCGCGGCTAAAATTTTTTTTAGAGATCTTTATTTAAAAATATGAAGTTAAAATTTTAAATATGAGATTTGATATTATTGTAAAATCTTAACAAAACTCCAACAGCAATTAAAAATGCACCAAGCCATATAAAGTAAACTAGCGGTTTGTAATAAATTCGAATTGCATAATTTTCTTTATCATCTTTATTGCCAATTACAATGTAAAGATCTCCATAGACACTGTGATATATTGAGCTTTCATTGGTGGTTTGATCATTAATTGGATAATAGCGCAGTTCTGGTGTTAATTTTGTTAAATCTTGATTGTTTTTTTTTATTAAAAATTCTCCCTGTCGGCTAATAAAATTTTTTCCAGCCAAATAATTTACTTCTTTAAATTCAATTTCATATTTTGCGATATTAAACTTTTGATTTTGTTTTAAATCGATCTCTTTAGTTATTGAAAAATAACTAGTAATAGCAATTCCAAGGATCAACAGAGAAAATCCACCATGAGCCATTCTAACAGTGATTTTTTGATGTTTATAAAAACTAAGAATTGCAGATAAAATTGCTAAGAATAATATTAAAATTTTTAATAAGTTTTGCTTATCATTATAATAAAAAATTAATGTAGTAGTTATTATTGAAAATAACAAAATCACAATATTTTCAATGGTAAAAATTTTTTTATTAATAAAATTAGAAGCAATTAAAAATATTAAAAAAGGAATTATTAAAATACTAAAAATACTATTGTAATATTCTGGTCCTATGCTAATAAATTTATCGAATAAACCTCTTAAGAAGATTGGATATAAGGTACCAAGCAATACAACAAATAATGCAATTAATAGCAAATAATTATTAATAGAAATTAAAGTAATTTTATTATTATTTGTATTAGAAATTAATGATTTATTAAAAATAAATTTTTTACTTTTTAGTGCAAAAATTAATAAACCTAAACCACCGATTATTGAAATTATTACAATTATAAAAAAACTTCTACCAGCATCAATTGCAAAAGAATGTAGAGATGTCAAGATTCCTGAGCGGGTTAAAAATATTCCTAGTAAACATAAAATCATTGTCAATATCGATAAAAAAGCACTCCACAATCTTAGATAATTATATTGATTTGACAGTTTAAGAGAATGAATTAAGACTGTGGCAGAAATCCAAGGCATTAGAGAAATATTTTCAACTGGATCCCAAAACCAATATCCGCCCCAGCCAAGCTCTCTGTAAGCCCACCACGCCCCAAGAGTAATACCAATTGTTAAAAGAGCATAAGCAATATAAAGCCAGTTAGATAGTGAATTGATAATCTTTAAATTAAAATTATTATTTAACAATCCAGCAATGGTTATTGAAAAAACAATGGTGAATCCAAGATAGCCACTGTAAAGCATAGGGGGGTGAAGAGCTAATCCAATATCTTGCAAGATAGGATTTAAACCCAAACCTTGATTTGGAACTGGAAAATTAAATTTAAAAGGATTAGATGCAAAAGCAGTATAGCTTGAAAATAAAGCAATGATAAGGCTTTGTGAGCAAATAGTTGTAATTTTTATTTTATTGTCTAATCGACTATACCAAGCAAATATAAAATTATAAAAATTAATAACAGTGATTAATAAGAGCATAGATCCTTCATGATTGCCCCATGAGCCAGCAATTTTAAAAATTAAAGGTTTTAAATGATGTGAATTTTGATATACATTAACAACGGAATAATCTGAAATAATAAAAGAATATATTAAGCATAAATTAGTTAAAACAGCGATAATTAAGGTTAGAAGGGTTATTTTTTTTATTGCTAGAAATAATTCTTTTGTATAATTGTTGCGAAGGTCGGTGGGTAATGTTTGTTTTATTGAATATTTTTGATAATAAAAAAAAATTATTGGCAATATGAAGCCAATTATTGATTGCAGAAGTAATAGGGAAAATCCTAGTTTAGAAATCATTTAACTCTCCACTTAAACTCTTGTTGAAATGTATTCTTTGATTAATTCCATATTATTTTCCAACACATCAAATTTTTCTTTTCGTGAAAGTAAATCACTTAAATAATTGGGTAATTTAGGATGAGGTAATTTTGCTGAAATTATTGCTTCAGGAAACTTGGCTGGATGAGCGGTTGCCAAAGTTATTACAATTTCTTTATTGTAATTGTTATGTTTAAAGAATTTTTCTGTTGCCAATACTGCAATTGCAGTGTGTGGATCAAGCACTTCTGAAGTTTTGTTATAATATTGGCTGATGACTGATCTGGTTTCTTGATCATCAATACGATAAGCAATAAAATCTTTTTTAATTGCAAGATGAACTTGATTTGCAACCTTTAATTGATTAGTTCTTTCAAAATCATGCATTAAATTAGCAATTAAATTTTCCTCTTTAATTAATTTATAACTATCATAAAGCAATCTTTCAAAATTACTTGCCACTTGAATATTCATGCTTGGTGATATTGTCTCGATCATCTCTTGTTTGCTATATTGATTATGTTCTAAAAATCGAAATAAAATATCATTTGAATTGGTGGCAATAATTAGTTTATTTATATTTAAGCCCATTCTTTTAGCTAGATATCCAGCATAAATATCGCCAAAATTTCCAGTTGGAACTGAAAAAGAAACGGAGTTTTTTTCACTACAGCCAAGTTTTAAAGCGCTGTAAAAATAGTATACTATTTGCGCCATTATTCTCGCAAAGTTAATTGAATTAACTGCTACCATTTTTTTACCACTCAAGAAATTTTGATTAATAAACATTTTTTTTACTATGGCTTGGCAGTCATCAAAATTACCCTCAACAGCAATATTAAAAATATTATCATTAAGAATTGTGGTCATTTGTTTTCTCTGCACTTCTGAAACCTTATTATGAGGGTGCATTATGAAAATTTGAGCATTATTGCAATTCATACAACCATGAATTGCCGCAGATCCTGTATCTCCTGAAGTTGCGCCAATAATAACAATTTTTTGATTTTTAATTTTTAAAAAATGATCTAATAAATTTCCTAAAAATTGCAGTGCAAAATCTTTAAAAGCTAGGGTTGGGCCGTGAAATAATTCAAGCAGAAAATGATTACTATCTAATTGTTTTAATGGTGCTATAGCTTTATGTGAGAAGTTATTGTAAGATTTTTCAATGATATTTTTATAATCTTCATCGCTAATTGATTCTTGCACAAAATATCGAGTAATTTCAAAAAAAAGTTCTTGATAATTCATTTTTTTGAGCTCTGATATTTTTTTATCGTCAAACTTTGGCAAAAAATCTGGAACATAAAGACCGCCATCATTAGCAAGGCCTTGAAATATAACATCTTCGAAAGAAAGTGCTGGAGCGGATTGTCTAGTAGAAACAAATTTCATTTTAAATATATAATTAATAAATTAATATTTATTAAATTTATCTATTTTTATATTTATGTCAAATATAGCCTCAAATCAAAATGACTTGATCATGCCAGATCATCTTTATAGAAATGGAGTTGGAATAATGATGATAAATCATCAAAAAAAAATTTTTGTTGGCAAAAGAATAGATAATAAATCCGATGCTTGGCAAATGCCTCAAGGTGGCATTGATAATGGCGAAGATGAAGATTTAGCAATGATGCGTGAGCTTAATGAAGAAACCGGAGTCAATAGCTCTGCAATAAAAATAATTACTAAAACTAAAAATTATCTCTATTACAATTTGCCTTATAATTTACAAAAAAAATTTTGGGGCGGAAAATATCTTGGTCAAAAACAAAGATGGTATCTAGTAGAATTTATTGGCAATGATAGTTTAATTAATATTGCAACTAATAATGCAGAATTTGCTCACTGGAAATGGGTTGCAAAAGAAGATTTAATAAAATTAATTGTTAATTTCAAAAAACCCTTATATTTGGAAATTGTTAAAGAATTTGAAAATTATTTATGAAATCAGAAATAAATTTTTATGAAGTTGAAGATCAGATAGTAAAATCAATTGCTCCGCTATTATTAAAAATTTTAGATGAAAAGAAAAAAGTTTTAATATTTTCAGCAAATAAAAACGAAATAGAAGAAATTGATAAATCACTATGGAGCTATGGAAAAAATAAATTTATTCCACATATAACAATCTTTGACAAAAATTTTGATCTAGCTCGTCAACCTATATTATTAACTGATCAAGAGCACAATTCCAATGATGCCGATTATTTAGTTTTTCTTAGTGAACCATCAAAAAAATTTTTAGAAAATTTTAATAGATCTTTCTATTTTTTTTCAAAAAAAAATTTAATAAATGAAATCATCCCAACCAATTTCTACAAAAAAGAAAATGGTAAGTGGATTAAAAAATAATACCAAATCCCATCTTTAAATAAAATTATAACAAAATATTTTGTTATAATTTTTTTTAAAAATGGGAAATGGTATAAGTTTAAAAACCTTTGTTAACAGTGCCTAATCAAAGATAAATTTGCTGTTAGCGCTATAGGATTGACTCTTATCATTGTCAATTATTTCAAATTCAACTATCATTTCTTTTGCATTATTTTCATTCAAATAATTTTTTGAAACAGTTAAAAAAATCTTAAAAAATGCCTCTGATTGGGCGTCAACTTCAAGATTATTTAAATCAAGATTAGTTGAGCTTGAAATTAATTGATTGTGGTTTTTAACTGATAATCTAAAACTTTGCCTTAGATAGGTTTTGTTAGTTATTTTTATTTCATAACCATTACGAATAGATCCATCACTTAATTTTACATATAAAGGATTTCGATCAGGATTTATTGAAACCTCGATTTTGGCCTTTAAAATCAGGCTTGAAAGCATTATGCTTGTTACTATTAATAAAATAGCGATGTAATAAAAAGTTCTTGGTTTTAAAATTTTAAATTCTTTTTTTTGTGAAGGTTCTAATAAATTAGAAAGTGTGTCATATTTAATTAAGCCTTTGGGTAGACCTACTTTGCTCATAATATTATCACAAGCGTCAATGCAGAGTCCGCAGGCGATACATTCCATTTGTAGGCCATTGCGAATATCTATTCCAGTTGGACATACCACCAAGCATTGTTTGCAATCAATACAATGACCGCGATTTTCGAAACTCTCACCTTGTTTCCATTTTCCTCTCGGTTCGCCACGATTTTTATCATATGATATTATTAAAGTATTGTTATCAAACATTGCTGATTGAAATCTGGCATAAGGGCACATATAAGTACAAACATGCTCTCGAGCAAATCCTGCCATTATGTAAGTCATGCCAGCAATACCAAATATCCAACCCATAACTTTTAAAGAAATATTGCCATTAAATATTTGATTAATCAGTTGTAAAGAATCATTAAAATAACAAGTGAATAAAAAGCCGGTCAATAAAGATACTAATATCCAACATATATGGGTTAAGGTTTTGCGAAAGTATTTTTGAAAATTATTTTTTCTATCAAGTAATATTCTGCTATTGCGATCTCCTTGAAATAATTTTTCAATTGTTACAAAAATATCTGTCCATACCGTTTGAAAACAAGCGTAGCCACACCAAATTCTGCCAAAAAGCGATGTTATAAAAAATAACATTACTGCGGCAATTATTAAGATTCCTGCTAGGTAATATGCTTCTTGAGGCCATATTTCAATAAAAAAGAAAAAGGCTTTACTATTGGTTATATCTATTAAAATTGCTTGATTAGAAATGCCTTCTCCTCTTTCATATCTTACAAAAGGAGCAAAGCTATATATAGTTAAGAAGATATAATTTAACTTGGTTTTTAAGCTACGGAATCGGCCTTTAACACTTTGAACATATAGTTTCTTTTTTGCTGTAAAATATTCATTAATCATGCTGATTTCCAAAATTAAGATTGACAAAAATAAGCTTTGAATGTAATATTTACTGTCTTTTATTTTAACCATAAATTAATCTCATCTTAAATCTATATTTAGATCTAAAATAAATTTAAAAGTTGATTTTGGCTATAATTTTGGCTATGAGCCACAAAAATCCATTTAAGTCAGTAAAATCAAGGAGAATACAAATAAATTTCTGAGCTTTTACAAAACTATCAATCATTTTTATTGATTAATTTTAAGAATAAAAATAGAAAGTAAATTCAAGAACTATCTTTTTGAAAGAATTATATTTAAATAACTTATGTTTGCAATTGTAGAAACTGGCGGAAAGCAATATCGTGTTGAGCCAAATCAAAAAATTATTGTTGAAAAAATAGTTGGTGATGCCGGCTCCAAGATAAACCTTAATAAAATTCTTTTTTTAAAAAAAGATAATGGAGAAGTATCATTCGGTAGCCCATTTGTAAGCGGTGCTGAAGTTGAAGCTGAAATTATCAAAACTTTTAAAGATGATAAAATAATTATTTTCAAAAAAAGAAGAAGACAAAACTCCCGCAGAAAAAACGGGCATCGTCAAAAACAAACAATTTTGAAAGTTATATCAATCAAATCATAATAATACTTAATTAATTTTTAGGAGCTAATATGGCAACAAAAAAAGCTGGTGGCAGTTCAAGAAATGGTCGAGATTCGGCTGGTAGAAGGCTTGGCGTTAAAAAATACGGCAGTGAAATTGTTAAAGCTGGCAACATAATTGCTCGCCAAAGAGGCACTAAATGGCATCCTGGTGAAAATGTCGGAATTGGTAAAGATCATACAATTTTTGCAAAAATTTCTGGTACTGTTAAATTTGTTAAATCGGCATATAAGAATCGTATTTTTATTAATGTCATTCCCCTCGCTGAATAAATTTTACCCAAAATTTTAAATATTTAATATCATTTCTAAAATTTATTAATAAGTTTTAACTAAAAGACTTTTAATAAAAATCTTTATAATTAAACTTCAAAATACTTATAAGCGGACGTGGCGAAATTGGCAGACGCACTAGACTTAGGATCTAGCGCCGCAAGGCATGTGGGTTCAAGTCCCTCCGTCCGCACCATCTTAAAAATAAATTGTTATAAATCTTACTTTTTGCTATAAAATTTTTTGTAAAAACAGATTAGCGGTAGATTTCAACAGTTTCAAAAATCAACTTTAAAACTTCTCATTATGGAGATCGCAATTAAAAACACCTATGACAAAAAATTAAAAAAAGAATATCAAGTCATAGTTCCCTTCATTCTAGTTGATAAAAAGGTTAACGATTATATCAAAAAAGCTCAAAAAAATTTTTCCATAAACGGATTTCGTAAAGGTCATGTTCCAGAAAAATTAATTAAAGAAAAATATGGCACTTCAATTACTGCTGATGAATTAGATAAAATAATTTCTGAAACTCTAAAAAAAATTATTAATGATAATAAGCTTCAATTGGCAATATCTCCCAAAGTTGATATAAAAAAATTTGAAATTGGTCAAGACACTGAAATAGCAATATCTTTTGAAATATTTCCACAAGTACCAGAAATTGAATTAAATAAAATTAAAGTAGTAAAAAAAGAAGTTAAAATTGGTGAAGAAGATATTTCCAAATCAATTAATGAAATATCTAAAAAATTTTGCACTTGGAATAAGCAAGAAAATAACTATAAGGCTAAAATTGGCGATGCTGTAAATATAGATTATGTCGGCAAGATTGATAAAAAAGAATTTGCAGGTGGCTCTGCCAAAGACTATCAATTAGAACTAGGTAGTAAAAGTTTTATTGATGATTTTGAAGAGCAATTAGTCGGAGCAAGAGAAGGTAGTGAAATTAAGGTTAAAGTAACATTTCCAGAAAATTATCATAATGAAGATTTATCTTCTAAAGACGCAGAATTTTATGTAAAAGTAAATTATGTTTTATGTGCTGATTTACCTGAGTTAAATGATGATTTTATCAAGAAAAATTTTAACATTGAAAATCAAGAAAAGCTCAATACTGAGATTTCTAATAATCTTAAAGAGACATATGAAAAAATGTCAAAATCCTTATTTAAAAAAGACATTTTTGAGTTCTTTAATAAAAAATATGATTTTGAAATACCCGAAGGTATGATAGAAAATGAATTAGAAGATTTTGAAAAGAAAATAGAGCAACAAGAAAAGTTCAAAAATGACAAAGAAAGGGAAAAAGCAATAGATAAGGAGCGTAAAGAAATTGAAAAATTGATAAGATTTGGAATAATTTTATCAGACATTGCTAAAAAAAATAAAATTGAAGCAACTAACGAAGATTTTAATAATCAATTTATTAAAATGCTTTCTGAATTTAATGGTGATCAAAAAACTCTTCTTGATTATTACAAAAACAATCCAGACGAAATTGATCGATTAAAAAATTTCATAGTTGAACAAAAAATTATTGATTTTATAATCAACATAGAGTCAATTGAGAAGAAGCAATACACTGTCAAAGAATTTTCAAAATTGTGGGAAAAATCCCGCGATGAATAAATAAAATTACTTTAAATTTTTACTAAGTTTTTGTCTCTAGTTTTTTTAATATAGACTAGGATTGCTATATCAACTATAACTTATTTAACATGAATGACATTATCGATGCTTTTAAAATGGCAAGCTTTCCAGTGCACAAAGAGGGTTACAAATTTATTTTAATTTTTGCTTTAGTAGCAATTATACTGGCTTTAATAAGCAATTTCTTGGGTTTGATAGGATTTGTTGCTACTCTATGGTGTATTTTCTTTTTTCGAGATCCAAACAGAATAATTCCAGTTGAAGAAAACATATTAGTAAGTCCCGCTGATGGTGTGGTTACTAGGGTTGAATATGGTGTTGAGGCTCCAGAAGAATTGGGATATGGTAAGAAAAAATTTAATAAGATCAGTATATTTTTAAATGTTTTTAATGTTCACGTAAATCGCGTTCCTGTTGCTGGCAAAGTTATTAAAGTAAATTATCAGCCCGGAAAATTCTTAAGCGCTAATTCTGAAGATGCAAGCACTGAAAATGAAAGAAATTCCGTTGTGGTTAAAACAAATAGTAATCATGAAATAATATTTGTTCAAGTTGCTGGATTAGTGGCTAGAAGAATTGTATCCGAATTAAAAGATCAGCAAGAGGTTGCCACGGGGCAACGCTATGGAATTATTCGCTTTGGTAGTCGTGCAGACATTTATTTGCCAGAATCAATTGAAATTAAATCTTTAATTGGACAAACCATGATTGGTGGAGAAACAATTATTGCTAAAATAAACTAATATTATATGACTTCTTTAAACGTTGCAAAATTAGCTTCCAAGCGTGAAGAAGCTAGAATTGGCGGTGGTCAAAAGAGAATTGATTTACAGCATTCAAAAAATAAACTTACCGCTCGCGAAAGAATTGAAGTTTTACTCGATCCTGATTCTTTTGAAGAATATGGGTTATATGTTGAGCACCGTTGTTATGATTTTGGAATGGAAGATAAAAAACACCCTGGAGATGGGGTTGTTACTGGTCAAGGAACTATAAACGGTCGCCTAGTATTTGTTTACAGCCAAGATTTTACTGTGATGGGAGGCTCGCTTGGCGAAGCTCATGCCAAAAAAATTTGTCATATTCTTGATAAAGCCATGCAAATCGGCGCTCCAGTTGTTGGCATTAATGATTCTGGTGGAGCTAGAATTCAAGAAGGAGTCGACTCTCTTGGTGGTTATGGAGAAATTTTTCAGCGCAATATCAATGCTAGTGGCGTAGTGCCGCAAATTTCATTAATTATGGGCCCTTGTGCTGGAGGAGCGGTTTATTCTCCTGCTCTTACAGATTTTACTATTATGGTAGAAAATTCTTCCTACATGTTTGTAACCGGTCCAGATGTAGTAAAAACAGTAACCCATGAAAATGTCTCGCAAGAAGATTTAGGCGGCGCTTCGGTTCATGGCACTAAAAGCGGAGTTGCTCATCTTACTTTTAAAAGCGATATAGAAGCCTTGTTGCAAACTCGTCGCTTGATTAATTTTTTACCACTTTCAAATAAATCTGAATTACCGCAAATACCCGTCGATGATAATTATGATCGAATTGACATTTCTTTAAACACATTAGTTCCTGAAAATCCTAATCAACCATATGATATGATTGAATTGGTTGAAAAAATAGTTGATGAAGGTGATTTCTTTGAAATACAGCCAAATTACGCCAAAAATATTATTGTTGGCTTTGGCCGTATTGAAGGTCAAACTGTTGGTATTGTTGCTAATCAACCCATGCAACTAGCTGGTTGTCTTGATATTAAAGCTAGTGAAAAATCTGCTCGTTTTATTAGATTTTGCGATGCTTTTAACATTCCTTTAGTTACATTTGTTGATGTCCCTGGTTTTTTACCTGGTACTGATCAAGAGCATAGCGGAATAATCAAACATGGTGCAAAATTATTATATGCTTTCGGTGAAGCCACGGTCCCTAAGATAACTGTTATTACCAGAAAAGCCTATGGTGGCGCCTATATAGTAATGAATTCAAAGCATTTATGTGGAGACGTTAATTATGCATGGTCCAGTGCTGAAATTGCTGTTATGGGTCCTGAAGGTGCAGTAGAAATTATTTTTAGAGAAGAAGCTAAAGATCCTGCACAAAAAAACTTAAAAGTTGCTGAATATCGTGAAAAATTTGCCTCGCCTTTTGTTGCGGCGTCAAGAGGTTATATTGATGAAGTGATTAGGCCACAAAACACCCGTAAAAGAATTTATTTAGCATTACAAATTTTAAAGAATAAACAAGTAAACAGGCCGTGGAAAAAACATGATAATTTACCTTTGTAAATTCTAGTTTTTGATTTTGAATAGGCTTGTATTATACCATTTCCAATTTTTAATTAATCACATAAGGTATAAAGATTTAAGTTCAAATTTTTTGCTAAAAATCCTTAAAAAGCCTCAGCTGTATGAATATACAGCTTCATTTTTTAAAGATTTTTATCTAAAAAATTTTTGCTTAAATCTTTAATTAAAAAATGGAAATGGTATTATACC
>Ga0172372_10009535_pt1 | contig 12613 bp, 12 predicted proteins | sample LakKiv5m_2_FD_114544 | JGI IMG/M metagenome (GOLD analysis project Ga0172372, IMG submission 114544) | Freshwater microbial communities from Kabuno Bay, South-Kivu, Congo - kab_092012_9.5m | ecosystem: Environmental > Aquatic > Freshwater > Lake | place: Democratic Republic of the Congo...
GTAATTTGATGAAATGTACAAAAATGTGGTTTTATCTTATCCCAAATGTTTTTATCAGTATACAAGGATTGAATTTTAATAGAATTTTTTTTTTTAAAAAAAAAAAAAAAAAACTTAAAATTTTTTTTTGTAAAAAAAAAAAAAAAAAATTATCTCCGAACCAGTATTTTAAAAAAAATAATAGAAAATAATAATTATAATTATATTATTAATTGTGCAGCTTTTACCAATGTAGATTCAGCTGAAATTTATAAAAATAAAGCATTGGAGCTTAACTATAAATTAGTTAAAAATATTATAAGTTTGATTAAAAATAAAAAAATATTTTTTATTCACTTTAGTACTGAATTTGTTTTCAGTGGTAAAAAATTAAATCATTACAATGAGAATGATAAAATGGCTCCATTAAATTATTATGGAACTTCAAAATCAATGGCTGATAATTTAATTTTATCGTCAAAAATTCCTTGTATTATTTTTAGAATTAGTTGGTTGTTTTCTAGGTGGAACACTAATTTTTTAAATAAAATTCTTACTTTAGCCAATAATAATTCTTATTTAAAGGTAGTGAATGATCAAAGAGGAAGCCCAACTCATGCATTAGAGTTAGCTAATAATATATTAGAAATTATCAGATTAGATAAATTTAAAAAAATTACTACTCCTCAAATTTTTAATTATAGAAATAAAGGTATTACTACTTGGTATTTATTTGCAAAAAAAATTCTTAAAGTTTTTAAAATTAAGTGTAAAGTATATCCAATAAGTTATAAAGATTACAATAGTAAAGTATCTAGGCCAAAAAATTCATGCTTATCTATTAATAAATTTAGAAAATTTTTTAAAATTAAAATTTCTACTTGGCAAAATTCAATTTCTAACTGCTATAATAATAAATTATGAATATTTTAATTACCGGTGGCGCAGGTTTCATTGGGTCAGAATTAGTAAGATACTTAATCAAAAAAAGAAAGAACGTAATAAACGTAGATAAACTAACTTATTCTGGTAACTTAGAAAATTTATCAGAAGTTATCTTTAAAAAAAATTATAAATTTTATAAGACTAACATATCTAATCAAACTAAAATTTATCATATACTTTGTAAATATAAACCTACTTATGTTTTTAATTTAGCTGCCGAAACACATGTAGATCGATCAATTGATAATCCGATCAAATTTATAAAAACAAATGTATTAGGAACATTTTTTTTACTAGAAAGTGTTAGAAAATATTTAAAAATTTTAAAAAAAAAAGAAAAAAAGAAATTTAAATTTATTCATATTTCAACTGATGAGGTTTATGGGGATTTAAAAAAAAGTAAAAATTTTTTTACTGAGCAAACTCGTTTCGATCCAAGCTCACCTTATTCATCAAGCAAAGCTTCCTCTGATCATTTAGTGAACGCATGGCATAAAACTTATAAGATTCCAACTATAATAACTAATTGTTCAAATAATTATGGTCCTTTTCAATTTCCAGAAAAATTAATTCCATTAATGATATTGAATGTTCTAGAAAATAGAAAATTGCCAGTTTATGGAGATGGAAAACAAATAAGAGATTGGCTGCATGTAAAGGACCATGTTAGGGCTCTCTGGACAATAGCTAAAAGGGGCAAAGTAGGTGAAACTTATAATATCGGAGGTGCCAACCAAATAAAGAATATAACTTTAGTAAAAAAAATTTGTAAATATTTAGATTATAAAAAAAAAAAAAATATTAAAAATTCATTTATTAAATTAATAACATATGTAAAAGACCGACCTGGTCATGACATAAAATACGCAATTAATTTCTCAAAACTTAAAAGAAAACTAAATTGGAAGCCATTATATAATTTTGATAATGGTTTAAAGAAAACTATTGAGTGGTATTTAAAAAATAGTGAATGGTGTAAAAAGATTTTAAAAAAAAATGCTGTATATAAAAAAAGGCAAGGCATAATTTAATATGCTTGGAAGAAAACCAAATTTTGCAATTTTTTTAGCAGTAAAAAATGGGATGCCTTGGCTTCCTTTGCAAATTAAATCTATTCAAGAGCAAAAATATATAAATTATAAATTATTTATAAATCTAGATAAGTCAAAAGATAATTCTTATTTTTACTTAAAAAAAATTCAAAATAATAAAATTAAGATATTTAAATCTAGAAATAGTATTGGCTCTCCATCAAAAAATTTTTTCTGGATGATAAAAAATATTAACTTTAGCAAATATGATTATTTAGCATTTTCAGACCAAGATGATATATGGCATAATAAAAAATTATTTTATGCGCATAATGAAATAAAAAAAAAAAATTTTGAAGGATATTCATCAAATTTAATTGCATTTGGAAACATAAAAAAAAATTTTTTCGTAAAAAAAAATTATGCAGAAAGAAAATTTGATTATTTATTTGAGTCAGCTAGTGCCGGTTGCACTTTTGTTTTAAAAAGAAAAAGTGCGTTACAACTAAAATATTTTTTAATTAAATATTGGAAAAAAGTTTTAAAAATTAATAATTATGATTGGTTTATTTATGCTTTTTTTAGACATAATAACTTTAAATGGTTCTTCGATAAAAGATATACTGTAAATTATAGACAGCACTCTAATAATTTTTTAGGAGCTAATATTAGTTTGGGTTCTTATAAAAAAAGATTAAATTTGATTTTTAGTGGTTGGTACGACAAAGAAGTAAAAAAAATTTATGATTTATTATTAAATATAAGTGAAAAAAAAATGATAAATGTTTATTCAAAAATAGAGATTATTAAAAATATTAATCATACAAGAAGAAAAATGTTTGATAGATTTTTTTTATTAATATTTATAATTTTTTTCATCTATTAAAATAAAAAAAATGATAGCAATTTCTATTAATATAATTTTTTTTTTAGTTTGTTTCTTGCCCTACGCATTAGTTACTGGACCATTTATTCCTGATATGTTTATATCATTAATTTCAATTTTATTCTTATTTATTAGCTTTAAACTAAATCTCTGGAATTATTATAAAATTTATTTTTTTAAATTTTTTTGCTTATTTTATTTTATAATAAACTTATCAAGTTTTTTTTCTGAAAATATTTTTATATCTTTAAAAACATCATTACCATATTTTAGGTTTGGATTATTTACTCTTGCAGTAATTTTTATTTTTAAAAACAAAAAAAAATTTGAGTTTTTTTTTTTAAAAAATTTAATATTAGTTACACTAATATTGTTACTTGATGGTTTAATTCAATTTTTTTTTGGTTATAATATGATTGGTTTTGTTTACAAGCTATTGAGTATGCAAATACCAAGTCACTATTTACTTGGGTCTCAAAATAGAATTACTAGTTTCTTTGGTAGTGAAAGTTTATATGGAAGTTATTTAGTTAGATTTTCTCCGATTTTTTTTTATCTTATTTTAAAGTTTAGGTTTTTTAATAATTTAAATATTTTAATTTTTTTTATTTTTATGTTTTCTATATTTTTAGCAGTAATTTTTTCTAATGAAAGGACGGCCTTATTCCTTTTTTTAATTTTTTTATCTTATAATTTTATTTTTCAAAAAAAATTTAAATACTTCAGAATTTCAATTATTATTTTATTAATTTTTTCTATTTTATTAATTTTTAATAATAAGCAAATGAATTATCGGTATTTTATAACAACGAAGTATTTGTTTCACAGTTTATTGAAAAATGAGCCAAAAATACGACAAATAGAGAGAGAAAACTTAAATATAGAAAAATATAATTCTCCACAGAATTATTTGCTATTATTTAAAACTTCCGTTTCTATGTTTTATGATAGTCCTTTAGTTGGTAAGGGAGTTCGTTCATTTAAGTATTTATCTGCCGATAGTCGCTTTGCCACTGAAGATAATTTAGGAAATATTTATTTTAATTCCCATCCACATAACTATTATTTACAGTTATTAGCTGAAACTGGTTTATTGGGTTTTGTATTTATTTTTTTTTCCTTGCTATTTTTTTTATATAAAACATTTTTTCATCTAAATAAAAAATATTACTTAAAAAAAAATTACGAAATTATTCTCTTTAGCGGCTTTTTATTTATTTTATGGCCTATTACTACAACGGGTAACTTTTTTAGTAATTGGTTATCTATTTTTAATTTTCTTCTGTTAGGGATATTTTTTGGAAATTATTATAAAAACAATTACATAAAAAAATGAATTATTTTATAAAAAAAAGATATTTTGATTTATTTATATCTTCTATTTTATTAATTATTTTACTTTTTCCTATTATGATAATTTATTTTATCTTAAAAATTTTTTATACAACTAATCCAATTTATTTTTCCAAGCGAGTGGGTAAAAACAATATAATTTTTTTAATGCCTAAATTCAGAACTATGACTGAAGATGCACCGCAGGTTGCAAAAAATAAAATAAATAACAAATATATAACAAGACTTGGGAGATTATTAAGATACTCAAGTTTGGATGAATTACCGCAATTATTTTCTGTTTTATTTGGAAAGATGAGTCTTGTTGGTCCAAGGCCAGCTTTGTTTAATCAAAAAGGATTGATACTACTTAGATCTAAAAAAAAAATTCATCATATCAAACCAGGAATCACAGGGTGGGCTCAAATTAACGGTAGAGACAAAATCTCGATACGCAAAAAAGTGGAACTAGATTATTATTACTATAATAATTTATCACTCTATATGGATATAAAAATTATAATTATTACTTTTTTTAAAGTTTTTAACTTTAGGAATATATTACGCTGAACTCAAGATAACTAAAGTATATGATAAATTTTTTTTTAAACAGTCCAAGATTTGTTAGAAAAATTTTGGCTATTATTTGTGATATATTATTATCTTTCATAGCATTATGGATTGCTTTCTCTTTGAGACTTGAACAATTTCATAACATTAATGAAAAAAATTTTATAATTTATATATTTTCAGCTTTTCTTCTAATAACAATATTTTATTTTTCAAGAATTTACTCCTCGTTATTTAGATATATCGACAAATTTTTTATTATAAAAATATCCAAGTGTATTATTTTTTATTGTTTAATTTTTTTTTGTTTTATTTTTTTTTTAAACATTTCGAGTATCCCTAGATCGATAGGAATATTACAGCCACTAATATTATTAATTTTAATTGTATCGCAAAGAGCTATTGTTAGTTCATTTATATTAAATTTTACATCATTTAAAAACATTCCAGCAGAAACATCTCTAGTTTATGGGATTAATGATACTAGTGTCAGTTTAATTAAGATTTTAAGACAATCAAATATTTATAATATTGTTGGAATTATAGAAGATAAAAATAATGAAAATTTTTTTTCAGCTCAAGAAATATTAGGTATCAAAATATATAAAATCGAAAATTTAGATAATACAATAAATAAATTATTTGTTAAAAATATAATATATACCAAAGATTTTAATTCATTAGATGAAAATGAAAAAAACATTTTAATAGAAATAGTTACAAAAAATAAAGTTAAAATTCTTAAAATAAATAATCTAATAACAAATTATGAAAAAAATAATGAAATAACTAATTTTAAAAATATTGACATTGAAGATCTTTTAAAACGTAGAGTAATTCTCCCTCAAAAAAATTTACTTTTAAAAAATAATTATAAAAAAAATATTTTAATCACTGGGGCGGCAGGTAGTATTGGTTCAGAAATATCAAATCAAATTTTGCAATTATCCCCTAGTAACTTAATATTGTTAGATAATAATGAATTTGAAATATATAATTTAAGAAAAAGTTTTGATAGTATGAAAAATATTAATTATAAATTTATTTTAGGAGATATTAATAATATAAATTTAGTTAATAATATTTTAAAAAACAAAAAAATAAGCACCGTTTATCATTGTGCTGCTTATAAACATGTTCCAATACTTGAAGAAAATATTTTTTCATGTGTTATCAATAATATTTTTGGAACTTATAATTTAATTAAGAGTTGTAATTATTTCAACGTAGAAAATTTTGTTTTTATTAGTTCAGACAAAGCAGTTAATGCCGAAAATATAATGGGAAAAACTAAAAAGTTTTGTGAATTAATAATTAAATCTCTAGTACATGATAAAATTTATAATAATAAAACAAAATTTTCAATTGTAAGATTCGGGAATGTTTTAGACTCAAGGGGCTCTGTCTTACCTCTATTTAAAGAGCAAATTAAAAATAAAAAGCCAATAACAATTACAGATGTAAATATGAAAAGATTTTTTATGACTATTCCAGAAGCGGCAGAGTTAGTCATTCAGGCAGGAGCGCTAGCAAAATCATCTGATATATTTGTTCTTGATATGGGAAAAGAAATTAATATATTTGATATGGCAAAACAACTCGTAGCAATTAATGGTTTGTCAATAAAAGATGCAAGCAATTTAAATGGTGATATTGAATTTAAATTAATAGGTTTAAGACCAGGAGAAAAATTATCCGAAGAATTAGTGGCAAAAAATGGTTATTTAGAAGATACAGCGCATCCAAGGATTAAAAGAGTTATTGAAAATGAAACTTTGCTTAAAGATATAGAAGATATTATGAATGAATTGAGGGTTATTGTTGATAAATTAGATCAAAAAAGTTTAGACAATTTTTTATTACGCATATTACCTCGATAAATTTATTCTATCTATTACTGTGATAAAATAAAAAATAAGTATTAATCCTATCGGCATTACAACTCTGTAAGCACTAGTGCTTAAATGCCAGACAAGGTCATTAGGAGTAGATAAGTAAACAAAAAACAGTATAAATAAATAAATAAATGTAAAAATACCACAAAATAATAAATATTCGATTTGCAAAGAATTAGATTTATAAATAAAAAAATAATTTTTTTTGAAGATAAATTTTACAATGTAACAGTTAATACAAAAAAATAATAATAAGGGTAGTAAAATCGATTTATTAAGTATCATATAATTAAATATATTCCAAAAATTACGTAAATCCTGAATTCTGCCCTGTAAATTATTTATTAAATTTATATTAATAATATCGCTTGAGATTCCTGATTTGAAGCATTCTATTTTCCAAAAAATAATTGGTAGAAGTGAAAAGAGATATGTTAAATTAATCTTTAAATTTATATTTTTTTTTTGAATAATTTTTTTTAAAATAAAAGATGTGGTGAACAAAGTTATAATTATAACTGTTCCCTCATTCTTGATTAGAGTAGTTATTGTTATAAACGTAAAGGCAAGAAAAAAAATAATTTTTTTTTTTGCATATTTTTCGTTAAAAAAAAGTAGATATGTAATTACGAAACTACATAAAGTATATGATGCCAAAATATCATCTACAGACCCACTTAAAAAAGTTTTTTCAACAACCCAAATAAAAAGAGTAAAAAAAATTACTTTAATAATGTTATCTTTAATTACAGTGTTTAAAAAAATTATTGTCGGACATAACATCAATGCACTAGATAATTTTGGAATTTGATTGTTCCATAAATTAAAAAAACTTGCTATAGAGGCGCTAAGTGATGGAACTAGAGCCGGGTAATCATTATGAGTATAAGGAAGATAATTATCTAATTGTATAAATAAATTTTTTTCATAAAATATTCTTTTTGCATGAAACATCCAAATATATTTTCCATCCCAGTCATTTAATGGTGTTCCAAGACTAAAAATTAAAATAAAAAAAATAAAGATTTTGGAGATTAAATTATTATTTATTGGTTTAAAGATGTAGAATATTAGAATTAAAAAAATTAGTAGAATTAAAAAAACTTTAATAATATTAGTATTAAAAGCATTAAAGTAGTACAAAAAATAATTTGCTAGTACTAAAAAATTTAAAGATAAACTTATCTGAATTTCTTTATTATATAGCATTAAGAACAATTATAAAGATTTACGTAATTTAAGTTTAAGTGAATTATTGGCTCACAACCATTTTTTAAATTGCTTTTATAAGCTATAAGATTTTTTGAATTTGTGACTATTTTTATAGGGTAAATAAAATACAATAAATCATTTATTAGGTAAAAATTTGCATCAATTGATATTTCGTTTATTTTATTTTTCTTCAAATAATTTACTATAGTTTTTAAATCATCAAATTCAGATTTATTAAATAATCCATTGTTTAATATTATTTTTATATTAAGTGGTTCAAATTCTTCATGAGCTAGGATTAATTTATAATTCAAAAAAGAAAAGTCTCTTCTTTTACTTACTAAAAATATATTTATAGAAAGTATAATTATTATAAATATTAAAATTATTTTTTTATGGATTTTAAGCATTTAATTTGTTTCTATATGAATCTTTAAAAACTTAAAGTAAAATTGATAAATAATCAAAAAATCATCTTAACCGGGGCAACTAGTAAAACTGGTGATTATTTTCTTTCTCTATTAAATAAATATCAATACAAAGGTTTACTTATAGTTTTATCTAGAAAAAAAATTAATCTCTACAAATTTAGAAATTTAAAAATAAAAATTTTTAATTGTGATTTAAAAGATGTGCAAAAAGTAAATAATATTTCTTATTTTAAGGGTGCTTATTTTTTACATATTGCAGGAATTAATTATTCAAAGAATATTTTAAGATTTTGTATATTAAACAAAGTTACATGGTTAATATTAACACATACTACTGGGAAATTTAGTTTGAGAAAGCCTGAATCTGCTGTCTATAATAAAATCGATGATTATATAAAAAGATTTAGATTTAAATTAGGGATAACTTTTATTTACCCAACGATGATATATGGTACTCACAATGATGGAAATATATTTAAATTAGTATCTTTTTTAAAAAAGTTATTTTTTATTATTCCACTTATAAATAATGGGAAAAATTTAGTACAACCTGTTTTTTATACTGATGTTGCTACTGCTTTTTATAAAATTATTTTAAAAAAGAAAAAAACTTTTAACAAAGAATATATATTGGCTGGGAGAGAGCCGATAAGTCAAAAAGAACTATTTATAAATATCTTAAATTTATTAAATAAAAAATATTTTTTTATAAGAATACCTTTTTTTTTAATCTTTAATATTATTAATATTGTATCATTTTTTATTGGCAAAAATAATTTTTACTGGTTTGTTTTAAGAATTAATGAAAATCGAAACTTTTCTATTGAAAAAGCAATTAATGATTTTGGTTATTATCCATTTAACTTTAAAAAAGGTATAGAGTTAGCATTCAAAAATTATTTTAAAAAAAATTAAATATTATATTTTGAAAATATTAGATTTATGTTACTAACTAAATTATTTCTATTTCTTTTAATTTTTTTAATAATATTTTATTCTATAATTGGATACGGGTTAGTTGCTGATGAGTTTTTTTTATCATACAAAAGAAAGGAAAAGCAAAAAGATTCAACTGAGGCCAATATAATTTCAGCTTTTTATTTAGGTATTACAATATTAACTATTTTAGCGTTTTATTACCATTTGTTATTAGGCTTTAATAAAATTATTAATATTTTTATTATAATTTCTGGGTTATTTTTGTTTTTTCAAAGAGTGAAATTTATTCAAACATTAAAAATTTCAATAATTCCAGTTCTTTTATTTTCTGGAGTATTAATATCCAAAACGCATGACGATTTTGTATTGTATCATTATCAATATTTATATGAAATTAATGATAATTCCTTGAAGTTTGGTTTAGGAAATATAGATGTAAGATATGCCTATTCATCATTATTTGCATACTTACAAGCAATCTTTATTTTACCTTATTATGATTTAAAGTTATTTCACGTACCAATTTATCTAATTTATACATCATTAATTTCTTATTTATTTTTTAAATTTTTAAATGAAAAAGATAAATATAAATTTTTAATTTTCTTCATACTAATCTTTTTAATTTTAAAAATTAAAAGGCTAAGCGAGTTTGGATATGATTATATCGTGCAACTTATTATTATTTATTTATTTATTGAATTTTATACAAAAAAAAAAAATAATCTGAAATTATTCATTATTTACTTGTATTGTATTTTAATAAAGTTAATCGCTATTTTCTTTTTACCAATAATTATATTTTTTTATTTTATAAATAAAAAAGAATTTTTTTACAAAAAAAATATTAATTATTTTTTATTTGCTATACTAATAGTATTAACAATAATTTTTGATAGTTTAATTAAAACAGGTTGTTTGCACTATAGTGTTATAGCAAGTTGCTTTTCAAATGAGATTTTTAGTTGGTCAATAAATAAAAATTCACTTGATAGTTATCTTCAAATGGTGCAACTTTGGTCAAAGGGGTTTTTTCATCAATCCGGTGTTAGAAATGATAATGTTATTGAATATTTAACCAATTTTAACTGGATAATTAACTGGTTTTATATTCATTTTTATTTAAAAATTTTTGACACAGTTATTTTGGGAATATTTATTTTTATTTTTTTATATTTTACTTCGAACAAAGTATTTAAAATAAACTACATAGAAAAGCAAAAAGACAAAATTATTTTCTTACTATTATCTATATCAGTTACTTTTTGGTTATTTCATTTGCCACAATATAGATTTGGTTTTTCGATAATTTTACTTCTTTTATTTTTTATTTTGAAATTTTTTTTAAATATTAGAACTCTAGTTTATAAAAATTTTTTTATTATTACTATTTTTTCTATTATATATTTTAATTACTCTAATTATATCAGAATTATTAATGAATTTAAAAGAAATGATGAATACAAATTTAGTAATTTTCCTTTTTTTCCTATTAATGACAATGATTTTTTTGTTAATATAAATTCATATGGAAATGTATTTTATACTCCAACAAAAGGCTTATCAGGTACATGCTTTAATATTCCTTCGATTTGTTCTATTGTTAATATCGATATAAAAAAAAAATATATTTTAAATAGAGAAATAATATTTATAAAATCTCCTAAAAGTTCATAATTTTTTTGGCAAATAAATTATTTTATTAAAATTTATTATATTATGTTTTATTTTTTGCATTAATATCTCGATATAAAGAAAATATTTCTTTTAAAGTCTTGAAGATATTTTTAAAATTTACTATTGATCCATCACCACTTTTTCTTAAGTTATGTTTTATTGGTACTTCTTTAATTAAAAAGTTATAATATTTAGCTTTTAGTATTAATTCTGCACCAAAAAAAGGCCCATTGGTATTAATTTTGAATTGATTAAATATTTTTTTGTCAATCATCTGCAGCCTGACGAAAAGTCTTTAATTTTTGTTTTAAACAAAAAATTTAATAGTAAAGTGTAAAAGAATGAAATAAAAATTCTAATAAAATTATTTGAGTTAGGTTTTCTATAAGTAATAACAAGATTATTTTTTTTTGCTCTTTTTAATAACTTTAAAAGATTACTAACATCATACTAACCGTCACCATCTACAATAAATAACCACTTATTTTTAGAATTTATGATCCTTTTTTTTATAGCTCCTCCATAACCTAAGTTATTATTATTAAAAATTACTTTTATGTTTTTTAATTTTTTGCAATATTCAAATGCTAACTTACCACTTTGTTGTGGACATAAATCGTCAACTAAAATTATTTCATATTTTATTTTAATTTTTTTTAATAAACTTAAGGTTTGGTCGATAATATTATTAACATTATATGAGTCATTATATAGTGGTATAATAATACTTAACGAATTAATTATATTCTTTTTATATTTTATAAATATTAGTCTTAAAATTAGTTTTGGGGCTTAGATTTGAACCAAGGACCTTCAGATTATGACCCTGACGAAGCACCAGACTGCTCAACCCTAAAGTATAATTTTTCAATTTATATCATAAAATTTTTGTTTAAATACTCTTCTAATAAATAATAAAAAAAAGCATTAGCATTTGTTAATTTGAAAGAGGGCTGCCAGAAATAAATTTTTTTTGCATATCAATTCCAGTTTTATAATTAATAAAATGGCAATTTAATAATTTTTTATCCTCTTCAATTTTAAAAAAATAACCTTTCTCAAAATGAATTTTAAATTTAGCGTCAATTGCATGTATACCTTTGCAGTATTCTTGTTCTGAATGTTTGTATGTAATTTCTAAAATTTTTAGATTATAGAACCAATTAAATATATTAATAACAATCAATATATAGATTATTTTTTTTGAGTAATTAATTATTATTAAGAAATATATTAAAAAAATAAAAACCCACAAATATGATAATTCTAGTGGTAAATAAAAAAATATAGCTAAATTAGCAATGATACAGATAAAGATGAAAGTGTGATTTTTTAATTTAATTATTTCTTTTCTTTTTAAGTAAAGTAGAAAAAATATAACAATAAATTGTACTATTCCAAATACATTTGCTATTTTGTAAAAAAATCTACTTAACCAATTTTTTATATTCATAATTTCCATTATACTTGAGCTATATCCTGTAACCCAACTCAAACTAAATGCATTTGATATCCATATGGGTAAGTAAAATAGGCTTCCAAAAAATAAAGATGATAACAGTATAAAGAACTTTTTTTTAATTTCAATTTTTTCTGTTAATTTAAAATACATAATTAGAAGTATTATAAATACCGAAAAATTTAATCTAGAGCCAATGCATAGACTAAAAAAAATTATAGATAATTCGAAGAGTTTTTTTTTAAAGAAATAAAAAC
>Ga0172372_10009536_pt1 | contig 12613 bp, 9 predicted proteins | sample LakKiv5m_2_FD_114544 | JGI IMG/M metagenome (GOLD analysis project Ga0172372, IMG submission 114544) | Freshwater microbial communities from Kabuno Bay, South-Kivu, Congo - kab_092012_9.5m | ecosystem: Environmental > Aquatic > Freshwater > Lake | place: Democratic Republic of the Congo...
CGCACGGGCTCGATCCGGCGGCCACCGTTGATCGCTGGCAGGTCTGCCGCTTCAGTCCACCGTCGCATGTGATGATCGAAGTGGGGGTGGCGCTTGCGGGCACTGGCGCACGCGAGGCACCGCCCGCCTCGCGGGTATCGAGCATGGTGGTCGATTTCATCACGCCGGAAAGCGAGCACAGCATGTGGTACTTCTGGGGCATGGCGCGCGACTACCGACCGGATGATCAGTCGCTCACTGAGCGCATTCGCGAAGGCCAGGGCCGCATCTTCGGACAAGACCTCGAGGTGCTCGAGCATCAGCAGGCCAACCTCGATCGATGGCCACAGCGGCGCATCATGAGCCTCAATATCGACAGCGGCTCGGTGATGGCGCGGCGAATCATAGACCGCATCGTCGCCGCCGAAGCGGCGCCCACTCAAACGCTCAACCGGTTGAGCCCGTCCAGCGCGGCGGTCTTGTAGCACTCGGCAAGCGTCGGAAAATTGAAGACCGCATCGGCCAGATATTCAATGGTGCCGTTGTGGGCCATCAGCGTCTGGCCGATATGGATCAGTTCGCTCGCGCCTTCGCCCATGATGTGAACACCGAGCAGTTTCCGGTCCTCAGGGCTGAACAGAATCTTCAGCATGCCCGTCCGGTCGCCAATGATCTGGCCCCGGGAAATTTCCCGGTAGTGAGCCTTGCCGATCTCATAGGGGATGCCAGCCGCGGTGAGCTCATCCTCGTTTTTGCCTATGGTTGAAATCTCGGGAACGGTGTAAATGCCATAGGGAAAGAGGCCGATTCCGCCTTCGTGCTCCTCTCGCAAACCGAACGCATGCCGGGCTGCGGCACGCCCCTGTTCATACGAGGTCGAAGCCAGCGATGGAAAGCCGATCACATCGCCCACCGCGTAAATGTGCGGAACATTGCTCTGAAAGTGCTCGTTGACGGGAATACGGCAGCGCGAGTCCACCTCCACCCCGGCGCGATCAAGTGCAAGCCGCGTGGTCGCGCCGCTTCGTCCGATCGAGTAAAGCGCCGCCTCCGCATGCAGAACTTTGCCGCTTTGAAGCCTCACTTCCACGGGCTTGCTGACACCGTCCAGCATATGGATTCCGGCAACCTCCTCGCCCAGGCGCATGGTGACGTTGCCCTGCTGCGCCACGTAGGTGAGTGCGGCCGAGATCTCGTGATCGAGAAAGGGCAGCAGCACCGGCCGCTTGTCCACAATCGTCACCCGCACGCCCAGCGCGGAGAACATGGTGGCGTACTCCACGCCAATCACCCCCGCCCCCACCACAATGATGGAGCGCGGCAGAAACTCGAGCCCCAGCACATCATCACTGGTGAAGACGCGCTGACCGTCAAACGGGATGTGAGGATCGCGCGAGGCCTCGGTGCCGCAGGCAATCACTACCCGCTCGGTGGTGATCTGGCGGCGTCCATGGCCACTGGCCGACGAAAGCTCCAGCGTATGCGCATCGATGAAGCTCGCAGTCGATTCGATCAGTTCCACGCGGTTGCGCGTCATCTGATTGCGGATGACGTCAATCTCGGAGCGCACCACCTGCTGAACCCGGTAGAGCAAATCATCAATGGCAATGTCCTGCTTCACCCGATAGGACGAGCCATAGATGCCCCGCTCGCGATAACCAGAGAGGTGCAGCACCGCTTCACGAAAGGTCTTTGAGGGAATCGTTCCCGTGTTGACGCAGACCCCGCCCACGGTTCGCGCGCGCTCGATCACGGCCACCCGCTTGCCGAGCTTGGCCGCCTGAATCGCCGCCCGCTGACCCGAGGGGCCGGAACCGATCACGACCATCTGATAATCGAAGGAAGCGTCCGCTCCCGAACCACCGCGCCCCGCCCGCCCAGATGCTGCTGCCGATGCTGTCGCCATCTCGCCACCCGCCCCGTGTCAAGGTCTGTGAGTCGGGGATCATAGGCTTGCGGTTTCGCGCTTGTAAACTGCCCGCACTCTCCGCCTGGCCACGCCCCCATGAAATTCGCCTACATCACACATCCTGATTGCGTGCGTCACGAAATGGGATCGCACCATCCCGAATGCCCGGACCGGGTCGCCGTCATTCACGACCGGCTACGGGCATCGGGGCTACTCGACTTCGCCGCGATTTACGAGGCACCGGCCGCCACCCTGGAGCAGCTCGACCGCGCGCACACCCATGCCCACGTGCTTGAAGTGCAGGCACTGTCCCCGCAGCAGGGCTATGCCGCCATTGATCCCGATACCAGCATGAACCCGCACACATGGAGTGCAGCGCGGCGCGCAGCCGGCGCGGCCGTGCTCGCCACCGAACTGGTGCATGCTGGCAGCGCAACCCGCGTGTTCTGCAACGTGCGTCCGCCGGGACACCACGCCACCCGATCCGCCGCCATGGGCTTCTGCTTCTTCAACAACATTGCAGTGGGAATGCGGCATGCACTGGACGCGCTGGGTGTAGAGCGCGTCGCACTCATTGATTTCGACGTGCATCACGGCAACGGCAGCGAAGATATCGTGGCGGGCGATGAGCGCATCCTCATGCTGTCCACCTTTCAGTCTCCGCTCTACCCCTACAGCGGCGAAGCCCCCAGCGCCAGCAATCTGGTCAACGTACCGCTCCCCCCCTACAGCAATGGTGCGGCACTGCGCGCAGCCGTGCTCGAGCGCTGGCTGCCAGCGCTGAATGATTTTCGGCCGCAGATGCTTTTCATCTCCGCAGGCTTTGATGCGCACCAGGAAGACGACATCAGCCAGCTCCGCTGGCGGGACGACGACTACGCCTGGGTCACGCGCGAACTGGTGACGGTGGCAGGCCGTCACGCTGAAGGGCGCATCGTCTCGATACTGGAAGGCGGCTATGCGCTGAGCGCCCTTGCGCGATCAGTGGAGCGGCACGTTCGCGAGCTGATGGAAGTCTAGGGGTCTGAGAGGCTCACGACGTGGTCCCGTACTATCGTTCACACCCTGAACCGCCCGCTATCGGCTCGGGCTTGCCGCGCGTCGTGCGTCTGCGAGACGGACGCTCCTGCCACATCCGGATGATCGCGGCGAGCGATGCGGATCGACTGCAGCAATTTGTGCGCGGCCTGTCCGAGGCCTCTGCACAACAGCGCTTTTTTGCCTCGGTGCATGAACTGAGCGCTGCCCAGCTTGCACGCTTTACCGCAAGCCCCGACCCCATGGATTTCGCGGTCATCGCTCAGCCCTTCCGCGAAGGGGCTGACCTGTCATCCGAACCCATCACGGGCACCGCGCGATGCCTGCGCGCAAATCCCTGGCACGACAGGCGCAGCCTATCGGGTGAGGCGCCCGAGCTTGAGTTTGCCGTCACCATCGCCGACGCCTGGCAGCAGGCGGGTCTGGGCAGGCTGCTGCTGTGCGAACTGATCAATCAGGCACGGGCACGCGGCGCGGGTGCCCTGATAGGGGAAGCGCTGAGCGAAAACGTTCGGATGCTCGATCTGGTGCGGCAGCTCGGCTTTACCGTGCGATCAGACCCTTCCGACGCGCGCTCAACGCTGCTGCGGCTTCAGCTCTGATCAGGCTTACGCGCCCCGGTGGTAGCCGGTCACCCGCTCCACCTCGTCGCGTGACCCCAGGATCACCGACACCCGCTCGTGAAGCCTGGTCGGCACCACATCCAGAATGGGCTGGTGGCCGTTGGTCGCAGCACCGCCCGCCTGCTCGATGAGAAGCGCCATGGGATTGGCCTCATACATGAGCCTGAGCTTGCCCGGCTTGTCCGGTTCACGTCGATCGCGGGGATACATGAAGATGCCGCCCCGGGTCATGATGCGATGCACGTCGGCCACCATGGAAGCGATCCAGCGCATGTTGAAGTCCTGCCCGCGCACGCCCTCCCGACCGCTGAGCAGTTCATCGATATAGCGCTTCACCGGTGCCTCCCAATGCCGTGCGTTGGAGGCGTTGATCGCAAACTCGCGGGTTTGTGCCGGCACCTGGATGCGATCGCGCACCAGCCACCACGCACCCGACTCGCGGTCAAGCGTAAACGAGGCAACGCCATCACCCACAGTCAGCACCATGACAGTGGAAGGCCCGTAGACCACATAGCCCGCGGCCACCTGACGGCGCCCGGCCTGAAGAAACGCGTGATCGGTCACCAGGCCCGTCTGTGCGGATTCGGGTGCAGGCAGCACCGAAAAAATCGTACCGATCGAGACATTGACATCGATGTTCGATGAACCATCCAGCGGATCGAACAACAGCAGATAGGGGCCACGCGGTTCGCCATCGGGAATCGGCCAGGGGTCGTCCATTTCTTCCGAGGCCATGGCCGCGAGCGCCCCGGCCCAGGCATTGGCCGAGAGCATGCGATCGTTGGCAATGACGTCAAGCTTTTGCTGTGTCTCGCCCTGCACATTGGCGCTTCCGGCCGAGCCGAGCACATCACCCAGCGCCCCGCGGGCGATGCTCGCCGCGATGCCGGCGCAGGCCTGCGCACAGTTCTCGATCACACGCTGCAGCGCCTCGGGCGCGAGTGAGGTCCGCCGATCGCACTGGATCAGATACTGGCTGAGAGTGACACGCTCCATCGCAACTCCGAAAAGGGGAGGCAGGCCTCAATTGAACCTGACCTCGGGTGGACTCGCCGATCAGGCGCGGATTGTATCGAGGCCGACGCCGGTCAGGCGTTCGGACCCGCCTCCACGGCCAGCGCCTTGCCCACGATTTCCGCCACATCAGGCGATAAGCCTGGATGACCCGCCACGCGAGTGAGCGCGCCACGCATGCCGGCCGCCCGCTCGCGGCCATACCTCGGCCAGCGGTCAAGCGCGCGTGCCAGTCGTGCAGCAAGCTGCGGGTTGAGCACGTCGAGGGCTATGACCTGGTCGGCCCAGAATTCATAACCCGTGCCATCCGTCTGATGAAACTCGGCGAGATTGCCGGTGCAAAAGGCTGTGATGAGCGATCGCACCTTGTTGGGATTGCGAAGCGAAAACGCAGGATGGGACATCAGTTGCTTCACCCGCTCGAGAACAGGCGGCTCGCCAGGCAATCGCAGCGCAGTGGCCTGCATCGAGAACCACTTGTCGAGCACCAGGGGCTCGTCGGCAAATTCGCGCTCGAACGCAGCAAGCGCCTGGTCACGACCTTCGCCCCCCGCACGCAGGAGTGCGGCCAGTGCTGCCGAGCGGTCGGTCATGTTGTCGGCGTTTGCAAACTGCGCCGACGCAGCCTGAGCAGCCTCATGCGAGCCCGCTTCCACCCACCAGGCGAGGGCTGCGTTCTTGAGCGCACGCCTGCCCGCGGCAGCAAGATCGACCGACCAGGGTGCTCCGTCATGCAGCGCTCGATAGCACGAAGCCCAGCGCACTTCGAGCGCCCGCGCGGCCGCCGCCCGCACCGCCAGCCGCGCCGCCCGCAGCCGCTGGGGATCCACGCTGTCCAGTTGCTCGGCGATGAAGCCTTCCGATGGAAAACTGATCAGTGCATCGACGAAAGCCGGGTCCAGTCCGGGATCATCGAGGAGGCGCCTCATCAGCGCCGCCACGGCAGCGCCCGCCGCCTCGGGATCATCACCACGCATCACCGCCAGCACAGCGCGCAGCATCCGTTGCTGCGCCGCTTCCCAGCGATTGAACGGATCGCTGTCGTGTGCAGCGAGCAGCTCCAGTTCGGCGTCGCTCCAGTTGTGCTCGATGATGACGGGCGCTGAAAATCCGCGTCCAAGCGACATCACCGGGCGGGAAGCAATACCCTTGAACCGAAGGCGATGCGACGCCTCTCGCAACTCAATGAGGGCGGTGCCCGACTCGATCGAGCGGATCAGTGCGCGAGTGGGCTCATCGGCCGTAATCATGGGTTGCGCACTGCCGTCAGCCGCCAGCATCCCGATCGCAAAGGGAATCGGAAGCGGCAGCTTGTCGGGCTGACCCGGCGTTGCTGGCGTGTGCTGGGTGACCACCAGTTCGCACACCTGCTCAGCCGCATCGACACTGACTGTGACCGCCACGCGAGGCGTGCCCGCCTGCGAATACCAGCGCGAAAACTGGGTCAGGTCGAGCCCGTTGGCATCAGCAATCGCCGCCACGAAATCGTCGCAGGTCACCGCCTGACCATCGTGACGGGCGAAATACAGATCCATCCCCTTACGAAAGCCGTCACGCCCGGCAATCGTCTGCAGCATGCGAATGACTTCTGCACCCTTTTCATAGACGGTGAGCGTGTAGAAGTTGTTGATCTCCTGATAGGCATCCGGCCGGATCGGGTGCGACATGGGACCGGCGTCTTCGGGAAACTGCGCGGTACGAAGTACCCGTACATCATTGATGCGCTTCACAGCCCGGGCGCTGGCCGCGGCCGACGGGCTTTCGCACTGCGCTGCCATCATGTCGGCGGAGAATTCCTGATCGCGAAAAACCGTGAGGCCTTCCTTGAGCGTGAGCTGAAACCAGTCACGACAGGTCACCCGGTTACCCGTCCAGTTGTGAAAATACTCATGGGCAACCACCGACTCCACCCCGGCAAAGTCCTGATCGGTGGCAAGCCTTGGATGGGCGAACACATAGCGGGTATTGAAGATGTTGAGTCCCTTGTTCTCCATCGCCCCCATGTTGAAGTCGCCGGTCGCAACAATCATGAACCGGTCAAGGTCAAGCTCCAGGCCGTACCGGGATTCATCCCATCGGATGGAACGCTCGAGCGAACGCATCGCATGCCCGGTCTTGTGCTCGTTGCCAGGCTCGACCCAGACCTGCAGCAGCGCCGGTCGCCCTGAACTGCGCATGAAGGTGGACTCGGTCACCACCAGACGCCCTGCGACCAGCGCAAACAGGTAGCTGGGCTTGGGGAAGGGATCCTCCCAGGTGCACCAGTGCCACCCGGTCTGCACCGGACCGGCATCGGGATGAGCGCCATCGCAGTCGCCCTGGGCGATGAGATTGCCGTTGGAGAGCAGCACCGGCCAGCGCGCGCGCTCAGCACGCACGGTCACCCGATAACGCGCCATGACGTCGGGACGGTCGGGGAAAAAAGTAATCCGTCTGAAGCCCTGCGCCTCGCACTGGGTGTAGAAATTTCCGTTCGACACATAGAGGCCGCTCAGCGCAGTGTTGGCCTCGGGCGAACAGCGCGTTGTGATGTCGAGCACGAACTGCGCTGGAACGCCCTCCAGCACCAGCTGATCGTCGGCGTGCGTGAAGGCTCCCGCCGCGAGCGTGCGCCCGTCAAGGGCCACCGCGAGCAACTCCAGCGCCTCGCCATCGAGACGAAGCGGCTCGCCCACATCCACGCCTTCTGCCCGCCGCACAACAAGATGCGAGCGCACGATGGTCGCCTTCGGATCGAGGTCGACAGCAAGCTCGATCGAGTCGATCAAATAGGCGGGCGGCCGGTAATCGGCGCGATGAATGGTCACGCCCTGCTGGGTGCGCATAGTGAGAGCTCCTGTTGTCGATGCATTTTAGGCTTTCAGCAAACCAGCCTGTGACTGGACACCTGCGCGCGCCGGGGTCAAGATCCGGAGGCAACCCCGCCCTCGTACCGTCATGACGAATGGCTGAGGTGCCGCCACTTTGGAGTACCCGTTTCGTGAAGCCGTCAACACCGCATTCCAGGCGCCGCCTGGCGCTTGCCAGCCTCGCCGCCGCGTCATCGGTCATGGTGCCCTGGATCGCGCGTGCCCAGAGCCCAGCCTGGCCAACCCGGCCCGTTCGCATCGTGGTGAATTTCCCGGCAGGAGGTCCTCTGGACATTCTCGCCCGGCAGGTTGCAGGCCATCTCACCAGTCGACTCGGTCAAGCCTTCGCGGTTGAGAACGTGACCGGCGCAGCAGGCGAGATCGGTGCCGCCAACGTGGCTCGGGCACAACCCGATGGTTACACCGTTCTCATGAGCATTGACGCGCCGTTCACGATCGCGCGGGCCATGCGGCCGCAGGGTGGCGTACGGATCGAGGATCTCAACTGGGTGGCCATGTTGGGCACCAGCGGGCTGACCGTGGCGGCCCATCCATCCACAGGTGTCCGCACCCTGGCAGAGCTCATCGCACGCGGACGGAGCCGGCCACTGAATTTTTCGACGGCGGGGCCCGGTAGCCCCGGGCATCTGGCTGCAGCGGTTCTGGCCGATGCTGCGGGGGTGCAGGCCACGCCGGTTCACTATCGCGGCAATGCACCCGCGGTCACCGCACTGGTGGCGGGCGAGGTTGACGCAGCCATCATCAGTACGCCTGGCCTCCTGCCCCATATCCGGGCCGGGAAGCTGCAGGCACTCGCCACCGCGGCCAGCCGCCGATCACCGCTCCTGCCCGATCTCCCGACAGTGGGTGAACTGGGTTACCCGGCACTCGCGCAGGAATCGCTTTATCTGGTGGCACTGCCAGCCCGAACGCCCGCCTCGGTCGCCACCGCAATCTCTGCCGCACTCTCTGACGCCATGGCCGATCCCGCGCTGCGGGAGCGCATGACGTCGCTCGATCTGACACCGGGCCTCGAGGATGGCGCTCGCGCCCAGGCACTCCTCAACCAGACGCTCGAGCGCTACACTCGCGTGGTGAAGGCAACCGGACTCAAGGCTGATCAGTAACCATGGCCAGACCCGATGCCCGTCTGAACAAACCCACTATTCAGGAGACCGCGATGCCTCATCTCAGCGCCTCGCAAAAACGGCGCCTCGCCATGGCAGCAAGCGCGACCGGACTGATTCTCGCCATGGCGGGCCCATCAGGCATCGCCCTCGCGCAGGACTTCCCGACGCGCCCCATCACCATCATCGTGCCCTACACAGCGGGCGGCCCCACCGACATGATGGCCCGCGCCATCGCCAAGCACATGACGGGCGCGAGCGGGCAGCCGGTCGTGGTTGAAAACCGCGCGGGCGCGGGCGGTGCCATTGGCACCGCGGCCACTGCGCGCTCAGCACCCGATGGCTACACGCTGGTGCTGAACGGGACGCTGGGTCATGCCCTCGCACCGATGCTGCGCCCCAACTCCGCTGGCTACACCGTTGCCGACATGTCAGCCGTTGGCGTGTTCAGCCGCAGTTCCAACTTTCTGGTGGTCGCCCCCTCGCTGGGCGTGAAATCAGTCAAGGAACTGATCGATCGCGCCAAAGCCGCGCCCGGCAAGATCTCATTTTCGTCAGCCGGGCTTGCCAGCAACCCGCACCTCGGCGCGGAGCTCTTCAAGGCGCTCGCGGGTGTGGATCTGGAGCACATCCCCTACAAGGGGGTATCGGCAAGCGTGCCTGATCTGGTCGAAGGTCGGGTTCCCGTGGCCTTTGCAAGTCCCACACTCGCGCTGCCGCTGCTGAAGGACAACCGGCTGGTGGCGCTCGCCGTGACCGGCGAGAAACGCATGAAGGGATGGGAGCATCTGCCCACCATTGCCGAGTCAGGGGTGCCAGGCTATGTGTTTGAGTCCACCTATATTCTGGTGGCACCGGGCAAGACTCCAGCTGCCATCATGCGCCGCCTGAACGATTTGCTGCAGCGCTCGCTCGATGATCCCGACACCATCAACGCACTCGACAAGCTCGGGCTCGAAACCATGAAGAACACGCCGGCCCAGGCCGACCAGCTGGTCCAGGCAGAGCTGCAGCGCTGGTCCGGCATCATCGGACGACTCAACCTCAAGCTCGAATAATTCCACCCGGCCAGGGCGCGCGGGCAAAACCGGTTCAGTTCTGGTCGCTCTGCCAAGGATTCCCGATGAACAGTCAAAACGCCTTGGTCCGATTGAAGGCAATGATCGGCGACTATCCGATCACGCATCGGTTGCGTAGCGGTCAGATCCTGAGTGAGCCGGGAGCATCGGGCCGCTTTGAGTTTGAATTTGCCGATGTGAAGGTGCCCAACACCGCCTTCAAGCGAGCTGTTCGCAGTCTCGAGTTCGACGTCTCCGAGCTCGCGATCGTCACTTTTTTGCAGGCTGTTGATGCGGGCATTCCTCTGGTGCTGCTACCAGCCGTCGTCGTCAGCCGCTTCCAACATCCGTTCCTGATGTTCGACAGCCGACGCGGTCTCCTCCGCCCCCAGGATCTGAGGGGCAGGCGAATCGGTGTTCGTTCTTATTGCGTCACCACAGTCACCTGGATCCGAGGAATGCTGCAGGCCGATCACGGAATCGAACCGCACGACAACCGCTGGGTGGCTTGCGAGGACGGTCATGTGGCGCAGTGGCGGGATCCGCCGTGGGTCGAACGGGTTGATCCCTCGCGTGACATGCTGGAGATGCTGGAGGCCGGCGAAATCGATGCCGCCGTGTTGGGCGCGCCCCCTGCCGACAAGCCCCACATCAAACCGGTATTCGCCGATCCCGCCCGGGCGAGTCGCGAATGGTTCGACCGGCATCAGGTCATTCAGATCAACCACATGCTGGTGCTTAAACGCTCGCTCGTGGAAGACCACCCGGATTTTCCGCGCGCGATGATGTCGCTTCTCGCACAGAGCGCAGGCAGCGAGCAGTCAGAGGCCGACCGCCTCGCACACCCTCGCGGCATTTCCCAGGTGCGGCCTCATCTCGAATTTGCCATTGACATGGTGCATCGTCAGGGGCTCATCAGCGAGCGCCCGGCGCTTGAGTCGCTGTTTCACGCGACCACGCTGATTGACTGAGATGGAGCGGGTGATGGGAATCGAACCCACGTCATCAGCTTGGGAAGCTGAGGTTCTGCCATTGAACTACACCCGCGAGGAGAGCGATTGTAGCGGAACCTAGTGCGCTGGCAACCGGCTGCGCCTCAGCAGCACAACTGCCACGGTCACGGTGAACAGATTCCAAACGATGCCGTTCACGAAGGCCGCGTCATACGAACCGGTGAGATCGAAAATGCTGCCCGAGAGCCAACCGCCCAGGGCCATGCCAAGCAGGGTAGAGTTGATCACCAGAGCAATGCGCAAGGCGGAACCTGTCGCCGGGAAATATTCACGCACCACCAGCGCGTAGGAGGGCACGATGCCTCCCTGGAACAGGCCAAAGAGAATGGCAATCACATAGAGCGCCGCCAGCCCGTCAAACTGCAGATAAAGCGACAAGGCCACCGCCTGCATGACCGCACCCGCGAGAAGCGTGCGAAGGCCACCGATCCGATCGGCCACCCAGCCCGATATCAGCCGGCTCACGATGCCAAAGCCCAGCATGAGTGAGAGCATCTGCGCACCGGCCGCACTGCCATAGCCCAGGTCGCCACAGTAGGCCACGATGTGCACCTGCGGCATCGACATTGCCACACAGCAGGCCACGCCCGCAGCACAGAGAAGCACCATCACCAGGTTTGGCGGCATTCCGAAGGGACGGGGGATGCCGGACTGGCTGCTCCCCACCGACTGCGGAGCATGCGCGGGTTCGTGACTGGCCCCGGTAACAGCCTTCGCGGGGGTTGCGTCCGAGAGCGGCGCCCTCACGCGAAACATCGCCAGCAAGGGAAGCGTGGTGAGCAGGCAGAACACCCCGAGGCCGATGTAGGTGGACCGCCAGCCCCAGCTCTCGGCAAGCGCCTGAACGATGGGGGGCCAGACGGTGCCAGCCAGATAATTGCCACTCGCGCAGATTGCAACCGCGATTCCGCGCCGACGATTGAACCAGAGCGACGCATCGGCAATCAGTGGCGAGAATCCTCCCGCCGTGCCAAGAAAGCCGATCAGCACGCCCTGGATGATCGAGAGGCCGAGCAGCCCAGGCGCGTGAGCGGCCGCAATAAAACCCAGGCCCAGCGTGACAGAACCGATCGCAAGCGGCACCAGCACCCCAAACCGGTCAGCCACGCGCCCCATCACCACGCCTCCCAGGCCAAAGCCGATCATGGTGAGGGTGTAGGGAAGCGATGCGCCCGCGCGATCCACTGCGAATTCGCTCTGCACCGCCGGCAGCACCACGACGATGGCATACATGCCGCAACTCGAAAGCGTCATGAAAGCGAGGCTTGCTGCAAGCCGCAGCCACGCGTACCGGCTTTCGATCAGCGAACCCGCATCGGCGGCGGCAGTCATGGGGTGGTGTGCGGCATGGTGAGCTGGACTATGCCACAGGGTCAGGCGCGCGCCCCGCACGGATTCGAAATCGTTTGGATACCGCGCCCAACTGTACGAACCCATCGTTCCGGATTAATCTCTAGCCTGACGATCAAAACCACAAGCCCTCTGAAGGAGACGTGTCTTGAATCCCAAAGTCTTTCGCCGATCCGCGCTGCGGGTCACGCTTGCCGTCGCTCTGGCGGCGTCAATCGTCGTGACGGGTTGCTCTGATTCCAGCAACACCAACGTCCCGGGGCAGCTCGAGCTTGCCGTGTCGTCGGGCTATCCGATCGTCGGCGCAACCGTCACGTTGAAAGGCTCGAATGGCGCCACGCTTCAGGTGGTTGACACCGCCAAAACCGGTAGCGTCTCCATCCCGCGCAGCGAGGCGTTGGGGGTGCTCGGGTTTGGTCCTTATCTGGCGCAGAGCACGGGCGGCACGGCCAACGGCGTACCGGTCACCGACTCCTACTTCTCCATCGCCAGCAGCGACGCCGGGCGAACCAACATCACGCCCATCACTCACCTGATCGCGGTCGAGGCCACCGGCAGCGCCACCACCGATGGCATCAAGAAACTCTTCACAAGCGGCTTTGATTCGACCAAGGCGCAGCAGCTCACGTCGACCAGGCTCGCAGCGGCGAAAA